>ERZ1292633.3272-Hain-H41-02um-R1-3272-length-15921-cov-5_pt1 | contig 15921 bp, 13 predicted proteins | sample MGYA00564406_ERZ1292633 | MGnify/ENA primary metagenome ERZ1292633 (study PRJEB36523, sample SAMEA6512639) | groundwater metagenome | collected 2019-01-08 | study: AquaDiva: Metagenomics assemblies of 32 groundwater samples | reverse complement strand
GGGGCGTCAACGCTCGTTATCCGCGACGGCAAGATTGCAGAAATCCTCCCCGGCCTCGTTCCCGCGCCTGCTGGCACTAAGCTGATCAACCTTTCAACGCGCTTCGTTCTCCCCGGCCTGATCGATAGCCACGTCCACCTCGATTCCGACGCGGGCGGGACGGCAGCGCTGGTTGAATCGCTGACGCAGAGCAAGGCGACCGCCGCCTACCGCGCGGCGGGCAATGCGAAGAAGACGTTGCTCGCGGGCTTTACCACCGTCCGCAACTTGGGTGACGGTGACGGAGTCACGCTTGCGCTACGCGATGCGATTGCGGCTGGGCAACTTCCGGGGCCGCGCATAATCGATGCGGGCCGGTCTATCTCGACCACCAGCGGTCATATGGATAGCACACTCAGCCTCAATGAAGATCTCCACGGCTCAATCAATCAGGATAATCTGTGCGACGGCACCGAAAGTTGCCGCCGCGCAGTGCGTTTGCAAATCCGGCGCGGGGTTGATGTCATCAAGATCGCGACAACCGGCGGGGTCAACAGCCGGATCGGTGCTGGGCTTGGTCGGCAGATATTCGATGATGAGGTTAAGGCGCTGGTTGATACCGCCCACCTTTACGGCAAGAAAATGGCGGTTCACGCGCACGGTGCCGACGGGATCAACGCCGCCCTTGCGGCGGGCGCGGATTCGATTGAGCATAGCACTTTACTTGATGATGAAAGCATCCGCCTTTACAAGGCAAAGGGCGCGTATCTGGTGCCAACGCTTTCAACCGTGAATGGCTATCTCGAACGGCTCGTCAAAGACCCGAACGCTTATCCGCCCGATGTCCTTGCCAAGGTGCGCTACCGCATTTCGATCACGGGCAAAAATGTCGAGAAAGCCTATCCGGCGGGCGTTAAGATTGCTTATGGCACCGATGCGGGCATTTCAAAGCATGGCCGCAATGCCGATGAATTTGAACTGCTTGTCAAACACGGGATGACGCCAACCGCCGCGATTGAGGCGGCCACGGTCAACGCGGCGCGGCTACTCGGCGTTGATAAAGAGGCTGGCACCCTCGAACCCGGCAAGGCGGCAGATATCATCGCAGTCGAGGGCGATCCCACGGTTGATGTTACGCGGCTCAAGCAGGTTGGTTTCGTTATGAAAGGCGGGGTTGTCGCCAAGGGCGAATAACGCCCCACTTGCCATAATCAGCCCCCTTGCCTAACAGGGCGGCGCGCTTGGGCCTAAGCGCGTTTCACGCCACTGCACAGGGAACTTCATGGCGCGCATAGTAATGAAATTCGGCGGCACCTCAATGGCCGGAATCGAGCGCATCCGCTCGGTCGCGGCGCGGGTGAAGCGCGAAGTTGAGGCAGGCAATCAAGTCGCGGTCGTCGTTTCCGCAATGGCGGGCGAGACTGACCGGCTGGTTGGCTTCTGCCGCGAAGCCTCACCCCTTCATGATCCCCGCGAATATGATGTCGTGGTGGCGGCGGGTGAGCAGATCACTTCGGGCCTGCTCGCGATTGCGCTACAAGCGGCAGGTGTGAAGGCGCGGAGCTGGCTTGGCTGGCAATTACCGATCCACACCAACGATGCCCATGCGTCGGCACGAATTGAATCAATCGATACGCAGGCGCTGAACGTGGCGCTCGAAAGTGGCGAAGTTGCGGTCATTCCCGGCTTTCAGGGGATGGACGGTGATGGCCGTGTCTCGACGCTTGGCCGGGGCGGATCGGACACGTCGGCAGTCGCGGTTGCCGCCGCGATGAAGGCGGATCGCTGCGATATTTATACTGATGTTGATGGGGTTTATACGACTGACCCACGCATCGTCCCGCGTGCGCGCAAGCTCAGCAAAGTCACTTATGAAGAAATGCTTGAGCTCGCGAGCGTTGGGGCAAAGGTGCTGCAAACGCGCTCGGTTGGCCTTGCGATGAAGATGAATGTCCGCGTCCGCGTGCTCTCGTCATTCGATGATCCGGCGAGTGGCGACAATAGCGGCACGCTGATTGTCGGCGATGATGAAATTGGAGAAAATGACGTGGAACGGCAACTGATCACTGGCATTGCGCATGACAAGAATGAGGCGAAAATCACGCTGACGGCGGTGCCCGACAAACCCGGCGCAGTGGCGCACATCTTCTCGCCACTGGCCGAGGCGAACATCAACGTCGATATGATCATCCAGAATATCGCGCATGATACCGGGTCAACCGACGTGACCTTCACCGTGCCCGGAGCAGAGCTTGCGCGCGGGCTTGATGTGCTTGAAAAGGCCAAGGACAAGATCGGCTATACCAAGCTGATGCACGATACGCGGGTGGCAAAAATCTCTGTCGTCGGCGTCGGAATGCGCAGCCACGCGGGGGTAGCGTCCACCATGTTCACTGCGCTCGCCGCGCGGGGGATCAACATTCAAGCGATCTCAACCTCCGAAATTAAAGTCTCAGTGCTGATTGATGAAGATGAAACCGAACTCGCGGTGCGCGTGCTGCATACTGCCTACGGGTTGGATGCCGTGGATGAGGCGGCTTAGCCCTAATGGATCATCGGCGAGAAGACTTAATCGCAACAATATCGATGGCAGTTGCACCAGTCCTGTTTATCGTATTTTGTTTCGTAATGCCGCAATTGTCAGATGAGCAGTTGAGTTGGGCACTGATTGCTTGGTTTGCGTTTGGCGTCGTTACAGCCCCATATTGCTGGCGCAGCTTGCAACGGTATAGCGAAAAACAGAGGCAAGTGCGACTGAGCCAAAGACAAAAACCCATCAATGAAAGCCATATAGAGTGACAAAAAAACTAAGTGATCTCATGCAGCGCGGCACAGATTTCCTCGGGTCGGACGTTGCGATCATGGCGGGTGCGATGTCGTGGATCAGCGAGCGCAATCTCGTTTCGGCGATGTCGAACGCGGGCGGGTTCGGCGTGATTGCGTGCGGCGCGATGACGCCTGAATTGCTCGACGCTGAAATCACCGCGACCAAGGCGCTCGCCAAGCGGCCCTTTGGCGTCAATCTGATCACGATGCACCCCCAGCTTGTCGATTTGATCGCGGTCTGCGCTAAGCATCAGGTTACCCATGTCGTGCTTGCGGGCGGGCTCCCCCCAGCAGGCGCGCTTGAGGCGATCAAGGCGAGCGGCGCGAAGGTCATCTGCTTTGCGCCCGCACTCAGCCTCGCCAAAAAGCTCATCCGTTCAGGCGTTGACGCGCTAGTGATTGAGGGGATGGAGGCGGGCGGCCACATCGGCCCGGTTTCAACCTCGGTACTCGCGCAGGAAATTCTCCCCGAAGTCGGCGACCAAATTCCCGTCTTCGTCGCGGGCGGGATCGGGCGCGGCGAGATGATCGCGTCCTACCTCAAGCAAGGTGCAGCAGGCGTCCAAATCGGCACGCGACTCGTCTGCGCGACCGAGTGCATCGCACATCCAGCCTTCAAGAAAGCGTTCTTGCGCGGTAATGCGCGTGATGCCGTCGCCAGCGTCCAGATTGACCCGCGCCTGCCCGTCATTCCCGTCCGCGCGCTCAAAAATGCCGGCACCGAAGAGTTTACCCGTAAGCAAGTCGAAGTCGCGCGCCTGCTTGATGAAGGCAAGGTCAATATGGGCGAGGCACAGCTTGCAATTGAGCATTTCTGGGCGGGTGCGCTCCGCCGCGCGGTGATTGATGGCGACGTTGAAAATGGCTCGATAATGGCCGGTCAATCGGTGGGCATGGTCAAGACTGAGGAGCCTGTCGCGACGATCCTTGCCACGCTGGTTGCCGAGGCTGAAAGCGCGCTCGCCGCATAGACGCCTCGCACCCAACCTGCTAGCATCGCGCCATGCCATCCGCTGCCAGTTCATCACGCGAAATTCTCACCCGCCTTCATGATGTGATGGCAACGCGCGCGGGTGCTCAGGCGAAACTCAACAATGTCGTCCAGATCGTTGGTGAGGCACTTAAGAGCGAGGTATGCTCGGTCTATCTGCGGCGTGAGGGCGTGCTTGAGCTTTATGCCACGCGCGGGTTAAATCAGGCTGCGGTACATGTCACTAAGCTCGCGATGGGTGAAGGCCTGGTCGGAACGATTGCCGAACAGATTTCTACGCTCAACCTTGATGAGGCGACAAGCCATCCCGATTTCGCCTTCAAACCTGAAACCGGCGAGGAAATATTCCACAGCTTTGCGGGCGTGCCCATCGTCCGGCGCGAAGATGCCGTCGGCGTACTGTGCGTCCAACATGCCGAGCCGCGCCGCTATGATGATGTGGAAATTGAAGCGCTTCAGACCGTCGCCATGGTGCTATCCGAACTGATCGCGAATGCAGGCCTGATCGATAATGCAGCCGCGCGCGGCACAAAGCAGGTCAGTACGGCGTCAACCCGACTTACCGGTCTCAAGCTGGTCGAGGGCATGGCGAGCGGCTTTGCGGTTTATCATCAGCCGCGTATCACCATCGAACATACCGTCGCCGAAGATACCGAGGCCGAGCGTCACCGTGTCTATTCCGCTTTTGATAAGATGCGCGAACAGCTTGACCGGATGGCGAGCCAAGCCGAATTCGGTGGCGACGGCGAGCACCGCGAGGTGCTCGAAATGTATAAAATGTTCGCATATGACGAAGGCTGGTCACGCCGGATCAATGAGGCGATTGATAGCGGCCTGACCGCCGAAGCCGCGATTGAGCGCGTTCAGCAACGCACCCGGATGCGGATGCGCCAGATTGATGATCCGCTGCTCGCTGATCGGATGCACGATCTTGAGGATATGTCGAACCGGCTGCTGCGGATCGTATCGGGTCAGCTTGGCACGGCGGCGCAGGCAGGGTTGCGGCAGGATACAATCCTGATCGCAAAGAACCTCGGCCCTGCTGAACTGCTTGAATATGATCGGCGCCGGTTGAAGGGCGTGGTGCTCGAGGAAGGCTCGCTCACCGCGCACGTCACCATCGTTGCACGCGCGATGGGGGTTCCGGTGATTGGCCGGGTCAAGGATGTCCGGCGGATGATCATGGACGGCGATCCCGTGCTGCTCGATGCCAATGCAAATGCCGTCTTCGTCCGTCCAACTACGGCAATAGCGGAGGCGTTTGATGGCAAGCTTGCCATTTCGCAAAAACGTCGCGCAAGCTTTGCTAAACTCAAATCCGAACCGCCCGTTTCAAAGGACGGAAAGCGGATCAAATTGATGATCAACGCGGGACTCCGCGACGATATTGCCGCGCTTGATTTGACAGGAGCGGACGGCGTCGGGCTATTCCGCACTGAATTCCAGTTTCTGGTATCGGCAACAATGCCGCAGCGTGAGCGACAACAGCGGCTCTACCGCGACGTGCTTGAGGCAGCGGGTGATAAGCCCGTGGTGTTCCGCACCGTGGACATCGGCGGAGATAAAGCGCTGCCCTATATGCGGCAGGACAATGAGGTTGAGGAAAATCCGGCGATGGGCTGGCGCGCGATCCGGGTCGCGCTTGAACGTGGCGGCCTGATGAAAGCACAGGCGCGCGCGTTGATAGAAGCGGCTGCGGGCCGGACGCTCAACGTCATGTTCCCGATGGTCTCCGAACCGTGGGAGTTTGACGAAGCCCGGGCAATTTTTGAGGCGCAACGCACTTGGATTGGCGGGCTCGACAAGCACCGCCTGCCCGCCGCGATCCGCTATGGCAGTATGCTCGAAGTACCAGCCCTTGCCGAAATGCTTGACGTAATGCTGCCCAAGCTCGATTTCCTCTCGATTGGCACGAATGATCTTACCCAGTTCCTGTTCGCGGCTGACCGCGCGCACCCCAAACTCGCCGAACGGTTCGATTGGCTCTCTCCGGCGATCCTGCGCTTCCTCAAACGTATCATTGATCAGGCCAGAACAGCGAACGTCCCTGTCACAGTCTGCGGCGAAATGGGCGGGCGCTCGCTTGAAGCACTGGCGCTAATCGGGCTTGGGATTGAACAGCTCTCGATCACACCCGCCGCCATCGGCCCGATCAAAGCAATGATCCGTTCGCTTGATATCTCGGCAGCAAAATCGGTTGTTGCTGACCTCGTTCATACGCCGCCGCCAAGCCTGCGTGGCGCGTTAAACGACTGGTCGTTGGAAAACCGGGTTGAACTCTAAAATTAATTGGCACCGATCATGCCCAGACGTTGACAGCGCGCGCGTTCATTGAAATGAAGGCGGTGCAGCCATGACGCCGGACATGGCAGGGAGATATAATAAACGTGGTTGATAATCAGGATGCGGCAACCGCCCTCTTCCCGGAACGGGTAGGGGACAGGTTACGTGCAGCGCGTTTGGCTGCAGGGATGGATTTGTCCGATGTCGCCACCAAAACGCGCGTGCCGTTGCGCCATTTGCAAGCGATAGAGGCCGGTGATTATGCGGCCCTCCCCGGTAGCACCTATTGCATCGGGTTCGTTAAAGCGTTCGCTCGTGCTATCGGAGTGGACGATCAGGGCGCAACCGACGATTTACGCGCCGAATTGCGCGCCCTTAATCTCGATCAACGTGCAGAGCGGATCGAGTATCAAGTTGCCGATGCCACGCGTTTGCCTAGCAAAACGCTTGCATGGGTTACGGCTGCGATTGGGCTGCTGTTCGTGGTCGCTTTTGTCCTCTGGCGGGCAACCTTGGTGAGCGATCCTGATCCGGTAACTGAAATTGAAGCAACCACCAGCAACGAGGCCAGCGTTGAAGCCGTCGGCGCTGACGATCTTGGTCCAACAGTACCATCTTCACTGGAAACTCCTCCCGCGCCGGACACCACCACCGGGCAGGTCGTCCTGACCGCGACAAGCCCGGTGTGGATGCGCATTTATGATGATGCGGATAAAGTATTGTTTGAAAAGGAAATGGTCGCGGGTGAACGCTTTATCGTTCCTGCCGATGCCAATAACCCCCAAATTCGCACCGGCCGTGCAGATCTGATTGCCGTCAGTGTTGATGGCAAGCCAGTTGCCGCACTTGGCCCGGCTGAGCGCACCATCAAAGATGTCGGGGTTAGCGCTGCCGCGCTTGCTGCACGAACACCAATAGCGGAAGGCAGTACATCGAATGCGCCTACTCCGGTCGGGGCTGTGCCAGTCAGGCCTTGATCATTGCTCAAAACTAAGTCACGATTCAAAAAACAAATGATTATCTCGCGTTTTGTAAAGGGAGGCCTGCCATGCGCAGACTAATAATCGTCGCGGTTCTAATGTCAGGAATTTCTTTTGCGCCTGCCATCGGGCAAAGCAATGTTATCAATCTGAGGGTTGATAAGCTTGAAAAGGAAATGAAGGCGGTTCAGCGCAAGGTCTTTCCCGGCGGCGCTGGTTTGGAACCGGAAATTGACCCCGCCACTGTCAGCAAGCCAGCAGGCTTGCCATCAAGTGCGCCGATCAATGATCTGACGGCACGCGTCGACGCACTCGAAACGCAACTCCGCACGATGACGGGCCAGGTTGAACAAAATGAATTTCGCCTGCGCAAGTTTGAGGACAGTTTGAAGACGCTGCGCGGCGAACATGATGCAAGATTGAAGACGCTCGAAACAGCAAACGCCCCTGCTGCGGGCGAGGAAGCAACGGCGGCCACTTCTCCTGTGGAACGCCCTCTGCCAGCCGTCGAAAAGCAAAAAGCAAAAAGCGTTGCAAAACCTGCTGCGGATACAAAGCCCACCGCCACGGTGAAGGCTGAACCGGCACGTAAAGCAGCCGTAGCGGCGATCGAGATCCCCGATACGGGCGATGCCGCCGAAGACGCATCCACTTATGGCTTCCGCCTATATTCTGCCAAATTTTATCCCGAAGCACAGGCCAAGTTCAAAGATTATATCACCAAATATCCAAACGGGAAAAAGGCCAGCCATGCCCGTAACTTGCTTGGCCGCGCCTATCTTGACGAGGGCAAGCCGGCACTGGCGTCGGTGGCCTTCTATGATAATTACCAGAAATTGCCACGCGGAGAGCGTGCCGCTGAAAGCCTGTCATGGCTCGGTACGGCTCTGATCCGCCTGAAAAAGCCAGCCGATGCCTGCAAAGTCTATACCGAGTTTAATGACGTTTACAGCGCGAAGGCTTCGGCTGACTTGAAAGCAAGGGTCACAAAGGGTCGTGCCGACGCCAAATGCACCAACTGAGCAAAGCGCCTCACGTTTTCGCGCTGACCTGCTAAAATGCGGCTGCGGGCCTAATCACACTTACGGCGTTTGCGTTTCGGGCGGGGCCGATAGCTTGGCCCTGCTATTGCTTGCCAACGCCACTGCGATCAAAATCAAAGCCGTAACGGTGGATCACCGGCTCCGCGCTGAATCTGCTACAGAAGCACAACAGGTTGCCGCCATCTGTGCGCAGCTTGGGGTGGTGCACGAAACACTTATTCTCGGCGCACCCGGCGGCGGCAACCTCTCAGCCTGGGCACGCACTGCGCGTTATGCGGCTTTGCGCGAATGGGCCGCGCGTGAGGGCGTCGAAATGCTGATGACCGCGCACCATGCCGATGATCAGCTTGAAACGGTGCTGATGCGGCTCAATCGAGGGGCTGGTGTTGCAGGTCTTGCAGGCGTGCGTGCGCGGCAGGCGGATCTCTGCCGCCCACTGCTTGGCTGGCGTAAGGCCGAGTTGGTGGCAGTCGTCGAAGCTTACGGGATGGCCGCTGTCGATGATCCCACCAATTATGAAGACGCCTATGATCGCGCGCGTCTGCGCAAACATCTGGCAAAAGTTGAGTGGCTGGATCCTCGTATGGCCGCCATTAGCGCCGCTGCGCTTGCCGAGGCCAATGATGCACTTGATTGGTCGGCGCAGGGCTTGCTTGATAAACATCTGTCGCATGACGGAAAAACGCTCATCCTTACGCTTCCACCCATTCCACGCGAGCTTGCGCGGCGTGCCGTCGCTGCCTGCCTCCTCAAACTCAATCCCGGCGCAAAACCGCGCGGCGATGCGCTTGACAGGCTTTTAGACGCGTTGCCGCATGGCAAAGTGGCAACCTTGGCGGGCATAAAATGCGTCGGTGGAACAAGCTGGCGCTTTACGGTTGCAGCACCCCGGCGCACAAAGTGACCGATACACCGTTTTACGCCATTGTTATTAAGGCTTGTTATCCTATTTATGTGTAACGCGTTTCAGGTGTATGACGAAAAGGCTTAGGTGATGAACGACAATAACGAACCGCAGAGCAATCCGCTGATCAAGAGTCTCTTGATCTGGCTCGGCATATTGCTGGCGCTTGCCGCGTTCGTTTCCGTATTTGATAGCCGCAGCAAAGATACCAAGGCGGATGCCATCGCCTATTCCGAATTCCTCTCAAAAGTTGATGAAGGCTCGGTCAAAGAGGTCGTTGTCTCTGGCGATACCATTGCCGGCAAGCTGAGCAATGGTGAGAAATTCAAGGTTTATGCGTTTAATGATCCCCAGCTTGCGGACCGCCTGACCAAGGCCAAGGTACGTTTCAGCGGCAAACCCCAAGAAGTCCCAAGCATCTGGATGATGCTGATCTATAATTCGCTGCCATTCATTCTGATACTCGGCATTGCCTTTTTCGTCATGCGTCAGATGCAAAAGGGCGGCGGTGCAGGCGGTGCGATGGGCTTTGGCAAAAGCCGTGCGAAGTTGCTGACCGAAAAGCAGGGGCGCGTCACATTCAGCGACGTCGCGGGCATTGATGAAGCGCGCGAGGAGCTTGAGGAGATTGTTGATTTCCTTAAAGATCCGACCAAATTCTCGAAACTTGGCGGCAAGATACCAAAGGGCGCGTTGCTCGTCGGTTCCCCCGGCACGGGCAAGACGTTGCTCGCACGCGCAATTGCGGGTGAAGCGAACGTGCCATTTTTTGCCATCTCGGGCTCGGATTTTGTTGAAATGTTCGTTGGCGTCGGTGCCAGCCGCGTTCGCGACATGTTTGAACAGGCAAAAAAATCGTCACCCTGCATTGTTTTCATTGACGAAATTGATGCCGTCGGTCGACACCGTGGGGCCGGCATTGGCAACGGCAATGATGAGCGCGAACAGACGCTCAACCAGTTGCTTGTCGAAATGGATGGCTTTGAACCCAACGAAGCTGTGATCATTATCGCCGCGACCAACCGCCCCGATGTGCTCGATCCGGCACTACTCCGTCCGGGGCGTTTTGACCGTCAGATCAATGTGCCGCTTCCAGATATCGAGGGTCGGCGGAAGATTCTTGACGTCCACATGACAAAGGTTCCGATCGCTCCAGATGTTGACAGTGCAACGCTTGCACGCGGCACACCCGGGTTTTCGGGTGCCGAACTCGCAAACCTTGTTAACGAAGCAGCCCTGTTGGCGGCACGACTTGGCAAGCGCTTGGTTGCGATGAACGAATTTGAAGAGGCAAAAGACAAGGTTTACATGGGCGCTGCCCGGCGCTCGATGGTTATGACGCAAGAAGAAAAGGCTGCGACCGCCTGTCATGAAGCAGGACATGCGCTGGTTTCGATTCATGTCGAAGGCAATGATCCGCTCCACAAAGTGACGATCATTCCGCGCGGTCGTGCCCTCGGCGTCACCTGGAACCTCCCCGAACGTGATGCGCTTTCGATCAGCATGAAGAAAATGAAGGCGCAGCTCGCGCTTGCTTTTGGCGGACGCATTGCCGAGCAGCTATTCTACGGCGAAGGTGAACTTAATACCGGCGCATCGAGCGATATCAATCAGGCAACCAACATGGCGCGTGCGATGGTTACGCAATACGGCATGAGCAAAAAGCTCGGCTGGCTGCGCTATCAAAATACGCAAAGCGACTATATCGCCCAAGATACGGCGCGCATCATCGATGATGAAGTCCGCGCACTGATTGAAGAGGCCGAAGGCGTTGCACGCGCGGTGCTCACTAAGCATGTCGATCAACTGCGCACTATAACGGACGCGTTGCTTGAGTTTGAAACGCTTTCGGGTGACGATATCAAAGAACTGCTCAAGGGTGTGAAGCCTAACCGTAGCGGCAGTGATCACGGCAAGCCCAAGGCACTCTCCACCGGCGGCTCATCAATCCCGCGCACCCGCAAGCCAAAGAGTGTAGGTGGGCCAGCACCGCAGGGGGCTTGATTTCGGTTCATCACGCTATTGAGGCTTATTCAAAGACGAGACCTGTGCCCCCTTGCCTACGCGGAGAGCAGGGCGCGCACTCCTAACTCTTCAGCTTCCAGCCGCTCCGCAACAGCAGGTAACACGCCACCCCAAGCACAATATCGATCGTGAGCAATACCACCGAACCAAGCATTACCGGCGAATCTGAAACCCCGACAAAGCCATAACGAAATCCCGAGATCGCGTAGAAAAAGGGATTGGCATGGCTGATCGCGGCAAAAGTCGGTGAGAGCTTATCAACTGAATAAAATGTGCCCGACAATAGCGAAAGCGGGGCGACGACAAAATTGCTGACCGCTGCCGCGTGATCGAATTTCTCCGCCCAGATTGAGGTCAGCACCCCGAGCAGCGAAAGCATTGCTGAACCAAGCAGTCCGAACCACAGGATGGCCCATAGATGCACGATGCCAACATGCACACCCGGCCAGATGAGCATAGCGCCCCAGACCGTAAGCCCAACACATGCCGCGCGCGTCATCGCGCCGCCAACCATCGCAACGAGCAATTCGCCTACCGAAAGCGGCGGCATCAGATAATCAACAATCGTCCCCTGGATTTTGCCAACAAGCAACGAGAAGCTTGAATTGGCAAAGGCGTTTTGCATCATCCCCATCATGATCAGCCCCGGTGCGATGAAATCAGCAAAAGGAACGCCCATCACGGCGGGCCTGATCCCGCCCAGAGAAACCGAGAAAATGACGAGAAAAAGCAGCGTTGTGATCGCTGGTGCCCAAATCGTTTGCAACTGCACCTTGAAAAAGCGGCGAACTTCCTTGATATAGAGCGTTCGCAGCCCACCCCAGTTCACCCGTTTGATCACGGGAACGCCGGGTTCGCTGAGTGTAAGCTGGCTTGTAGCGGGAATTTCCGCCACTTTCTGGCTATGGGGTGCAATTTCTGGCGCGCTGTTCATCGTCTCTCCAACTATCGGTTGGCGGGCTGATCTGCAAGCCTAGCATATATTTTAAGGGTATCGAATGTCTTGGACTGATGAACGCATCGATAAATTAAAGACGATGTGGGAAAAAGGTATGACGGCAAGCCAGATCGCAGAAGAGCTTGGTGGCGTCAGTCGTAACGCGGTAATCGGCAAGGCGCACCGGCTTGATCTCCAGTCGCGCCCGTCACCCGTAAAATCAAACGATGAAGACAAGGCGGCGGCCAAAAAACCGGCTGCGGCCAAAGCAGCAAAGCCTGCCCCGCGTCCGGTAGAAGCGGCCCCAACGCGCCCCGATCCGGTAATCCGTACCACCCCTCCCCCGCCAACGGTCGCAGCGCCAACGCCTGTTCCCGTGCCAACATCGCCCCACGCGCCGACCGGCGCACAGTTGCGCTCAATTGGCCCCGGTGGCTTTTTGCGTCAAGGTCCGGGCGATCAGGCGCCACCCGCCACGCCTGCGCCACCGCGTCGGCTTGTTCCTGCCAAACCAAGCGCCGAAATTGCGGGCAAAACCAGCTTGCTTGATCTAAACGAGCGCATCTGCAAATGGCCGCTCGGCCATCCCGGTGAACCCAATTTCCATTTCTGTGGAGACAAAGTAAACCCCGGTTTCCCTTATTGCGTTGCACATTGCGGCCATGCGTATCAGGCGCAAATGCCTCGGCGCGATCGCAAGCCGCCGCCGCCGCTACCCTTTGGTGGGCCAAGAGTCAGGTAGTTGAGCGTAACCCAACTCCTCATTACCAATTTTGCGATCATCGTGATCGCGGTGATGATCCTATGGCTATACAGTATCCGTATCAGAGACGTCTCCTTCGTTGATGCTTTCTGGGCATTCGGGATGGTGATGCTCGCGGTCAGCAGTTTTGCTCAGACCAAGGGCGATCCCGCACGGCAGTGGCTGCTTACCGCGCTTTGCCTCCTCTGGGGGTTGCGGCTTGCGTCTCACCTCTTCGCCCGCTGGCGCGCGCACGGTGAGGACCCGCGCTATAAAAAAATACTCGGCCATGCGATGGAAAAAAATGGCTGGAGCTTTGGTAAAGCGTCGCTCATCATGGTGTTCGCGATGCAGGGGGCGATGCTCTTCATCGTCGCCCTGCCCGTCCAGTTGGGTCAGGTTTCGGATCAACCCGTCGGTATGCTCGCAGGCATTGGTGCGCTCGTAGCGATTACCGGCATCCTTTTTGAAAGCGTCGGCGACGGCCAGCTCAACCGCCACAGAAACGACCCCGCGATGGCGGGTAAGGTGCTGGATACCGGCCTTTGGCGCTATACCCGCCACCCCAATTACTTCGGTGACGCCTGTACGTGGTGGGGGCTTTATATGATTGCGGCAGAGGCCGCCCCCGGCTGGTGGGCGCTCCCAGGGCCGCTGTTGATCACTTGGCTGTTGACGCGCCTCAGCGGGGTTCCGATGCTCGAACGCGGCCTAAAAAAGACACGGCCCGGATATGAGGATTATATCCGCCGCACCTCAGGCTTCTTCCCCCTCCCACCGAAGCGATAATCACTTCGGAATCAGCTTTTTGCGCTTCACGCACGGCCATTCTATAGCGCCGCAAAATTCCAAGGAGTCGCACATGGGTGAATTGGCCTCAAAGTCTCAGTTGCGGATGTCATTCACGCGGATCGCTTTGGTATGCGTGCCGCTCATTATCTTTCTTGGCTTTCTGGTGGGAAGCCTCGCCAATTCGGGGGACGAGAATCGCTGGTTCGCGATGCTGGAAAAGCCTGCAATACACCCGCCCGGATGGCTGTTCGGGGTGGCGTGGAGCCTCCTCTATGCAATGCAGGGCTTGGCGCTCGCACTGATCATTGATGCGCGCGGTGCACGCGGGCGAACAACCGCAATCTGCCTGTTTACGTTTCAGCTAACACTCAATCTGGCTTGGTCTCCCACATTTTTCATGATGCACCAAGTGAGTGTCGCGCTGGTTTTAATCGTCATGATCCTTGTGTCCGCCGGGGTGGCAACCTTTGCCTTTGCGCGCGTGCGCAAAGCGGCGGCATGGCTGATGCTCCCCTATTTGGCCTGGCTCGCCTTTGCATCAGTGCTCAATTATCAATTTGACAAGCTCAACCCGGCAGCAGAGCGCATGGTGCCCGAACCGGCAAAAACCGAAATCATTTTATAGCGCTCGCCTTGCGATTTGGTGGTTGCGATCCCAAATAAGGCACAACGGATCATATCTACCCAACGGAGTAATAGCGATGCAATCACAAAACCGCATTTTTGATGATCTGGTCAAAATGGTAAACGGTGCAGCGGGCACGATCGCTGGCATGGGCCGCGAAGCCGAGGCGTCCACGCGTGAACGCGCCAAGGAATGGATCGGCGGGCTTGATTTTGTCCCCCGCGAGGAATTTGAAGCCGTCAAGGCCATGGCAGCGGCGGCACGCGATGATGCTGATGCCCTGCGCAAGCGGCTTGATACCCTTGAGGCTGGTCTTGCCGAAGCAACCAAACCGAAGGCCGCGTCCAAAAAGCCTGCCGCTCCGAAAGCCTGATATCCACAGATTTTTCATCGCTGCCCTTGATGCTTGCGGACAAATCGGGGCAAAGGGCGGCTATGACGATTGATGATCTTGCCGTAAGCCAACCGGGCACAACCCCGATTGACGAACTTGAAACCTTTTTTTCGGCCCACGGCTGGAGTCATGACCGCATCGGCGAAGAAGAAGTTGTTGCAGTAACCCCTGGCGCTTGGGGCCAATATGAGTTGCGCGGCATTTGGCGCGACGATGACCGTGTCCTTCAATTTCTGGCGCTGCCAGATGTTAAAGTGACTAACGATCAATATCCGGCGATTTACGAAACAATCGGCTTGATCAATGAACAATTATGGATTGGCCATTTTGAACTTTGGTCAGGCAATGGTGCAATCGTTTTTCGTCACGCAACCTTGCTTGACGGACAGGATGAAATGACTCTTGCGCCCGATCAAGCCGAAGCCGTGGTCGATGCCGCCATCGGTGAACTTGACCGCTTCTACCCCGTCTTCCAATTTGTGATGTGGGGCGGAAAATCGCCCACCGAGGCAATTACCGCCGCGATGGTAGAAACCCATGGAGAGGCTTGATCACGATCGTCTGATCGGGGGGGCGCTCTGGATTATCGGATGCGGCAACATGGGACGGGCGATACTTGACCGCTGGATTAGGTGCGGGCTTGATCCGGCGCGTGTGACCGTCATTGATCCCGCTCTACCCCCAATGGGTCACGGCGTAGCAGTTTTGCCCCGGCCAGACCCCGGTGCGCCATCACCAAGCATAGCACTGCTCGCAGTAAAACCACAGATGCTCGACGCAGCAGCCGAGGCAATTGCGCCAAGCCTGTCGGAAGAAACAATGCTGGTTTCAATTCTTGCCGGGGTAACAATCGCGACGCTGCGACAGCGCTTTGCAACGCCTTCACGCATTGCACGGGCAATGCCAAATCTGCCGGTAGCCATCGGCGCAGGAGTTGTCGCGCTCTACGGGATTGATGATCAGCCCGCGCTTACCGCGCTTATGGCACCGCTTGGTGTGGTTGAATGGCTCGATCAAGAATCCCACTTTGACGCGGTGACGGCGCTGTCAGGCTCTGGCCCTGCCTTTGTTGCACGTTTTATCGACGCGATGGCTTTGGGCGGCGTAGCCCTTGGGTTGTCCGAGGCGCAAGCCGCGCGGATGGCGCTCGCAACCGTCGGCGGTACGGCAGCGTTGCTTGAAACAAATGGTGAAGACCCCGCAGCAATGGCACGCCGCGTGACCAGCCCCGGCGGCACGACCCAGGCCGGCTTGGCTGTCCTTGATGAAGGCGGGCAATTCGCCGCGCGCATCGGTGATACACTTGCAGCAGCGGCGCTGCGCAGCGCCCCGGTGAAGTTCTCGAGGAAGACGAGGTACGCGGCGCCGGCGTGCGCGCCGCCCGCCCAGTTGTCGCTGGC
>ERZ1292633.3271-Hain-H41-02um-R1-3271-length-15922-cov-6_pt1 | contig 15922 bp, 9 predicted proteins | sample MGYA00564406_ERZ1292633 | MGnify/ENA primary metagenome ERZ1292633 (study PRJEB36523, sample SAMEA6512639) | groundwater metagenome | collected 2019-01-08 | study: AquaDiva: Metagenomics assemblies of 32 groundwater samples | reverse complement strand
AGCAGGCCGTACATGCCTGCAGCAGAGATGCCGATGCCCTGCTGGCCCCGGCTCATCTTGAGTCGGTGAAACTTGGAGCCGTAGAGCAGCTTGCCGAAGACGTTGGGAATCTGCTGCTTGACGATGCCGGGGCCGTTGTCGCGAACGGTGACGCGGAAGCGTTCGGCGTCGGTCTGTTTGATGATGACTTCGACGTCGGGCAGGATGCCGGCCTCTTCGCAGGCGTCGAGACTGTTGTCCACGGCTTCCTTGACGGTCGTGAGCAAGGCCTTGCGTTTGTTGTCGAAGCCCAGCAGGTGGCGGTTCTTGGCGAAGAACTCGGAAACGGAGATTTCGCGTTGCTGTTTGGCCATCGCCTCGGCAGTGAGTCCGCGGCGAGGCTTGGCGTCGCGCGGCGGAGACGCGTCCTCGTCAGACGGCGCGGCGCCTTTCTCGCGCGTTTTGCGACTTCCCGGTTGCTGCGCTCTTGCCATGGTGTCCCCCGTGGGTCGCGTATCGCGTGCGAACTCCAGACTCAATTGATCGGGTGGCGGTTTTGTCACGATGGGTCTCGTTGGGCCGTCCTTGGCGCGCCGCGAACGAGTTGCGGCGCTTCGCGTCCTTCCGAGCGTATCATAGACGAGTGTCGCGCGCGTTCAACAAGGGTTGTCCGCTCGCAGGGACTCGCGTTGGATCGACCTCGCGTGATCGACTCGACTTTCTCACGATTTGATTCGATGGCTCGAAATCGCCGCGTTACACTTGCAAACGCTTGCGCGCGAGGATGTTCGCGAAAGAGATTTCCGGCTGGCGTTTCGTGTGGTCTCTGATACAATGCGGGCTTCGACCGACGCGCCGAAGATTCGCTCATAAATCGTTTGTTTTCAATGAATTATGTTTGTGCGGCGGGCCGGCGTGCGCGGGACTTTTGTCAGAGATTCAAGGAACCCAAGTGAACGGAGTTACGACAACCGTCTGGAGCGACGTTCTCGACGAGGTGCGGCGACGCAATCCGGAGTTGGTTCGCGCGTGGTTCGGCGAGCTCGCGCCCGCCCTGCTCGATCGGGGCGTACTTGAAATCCGCACGCGAAACGACGCCCAGACGCATTACCTCGAACAACAATGTCGCGCGGCGTTCGTCACCTCAGCCCAGGCTGTCACCGGTCGACTCGTATCGGTAAATTTCGTTGCGGACGAATCGGAACATTCCGCGGAGGGAAACGATCGGGGCGACGGCGCGTCCAGCGGCGATCGGGAATCGTCGCTGAATTCTGACTTTACGTTCGAAAACTTCGCGACCGGCGCGTGCAATCAACTGGCGCACGCGGCGGCCATCGCGACGGCGGACGATCCGGGCGGGACATACAACCCGCTGCTGATCCACGGCCCGACGGGATTGGGCAAGACGCATCTGCTCCAGGCAATCTGTCACCGGGCGACCAAGCGCAACCCGTCCCTCGCGTGTCGCTATGTGACGGCGGGCGCGTTCATCGCCCGGTTTACGACCGCGTTCGAGTCGGAAACGCTGTATGCGTTTCGGAGTCGTTATCGAGAAGTTGATCTCCTCGCGATCGACGATGTACAGGTGTTCGCGGGCCGGGAGCGGAGCCAGGAGGAGCTATTTCACACCGTGAATGCCCTGCTCGGTTCGCGGAAGCAGATCGTGCTTGCCGCCGACCGCCCGCCGGGAAGAATCTCCGGGATTGAGGAGCGGCTGACGAGTCGGTTCTCGGCCGGGCTGGTCGCGACGCTCGATCCGCCATGCACGGAAACCCGGCTGGCCATCCTGGCGAGCAAGGTTCGCCAGCGATGTATCGAGGTTCCGGAGGATGCGTTACGTCATTTGGCGCAACGCATTACCTCAAGTGGATTCGATCTCGAAAACGCCCTGATGCGGCTGGACGCCGCAGGACAGGTGAACGGCGGGTGTATAACGATGGACATGGTGGCCGAGGTGCTGCGTTGAATAGTTCGGCGCGGCCTCGAACGGCTTGACGGTTGCTCCGTTGGAATCGACAATGGTGCCTGCTGACGCCGTTCCATCGCGTTCGACGGTTGTCAGTTGCCGCGTACATTTAACAGGCGGCGGATCGGCGGGCGATCTCGGCGTTCGATTCGCGGGCGCGCCCGACAAACCTGTTCACAAGTTTCGCCGTCCAGTCCGCCGCCCTGCCGGATTGGTACGGTTTGCGATGATCAAGGGTTATGTATTCGCGACGAAAAGGCAAAGCACCGATTTCACAGGACTTATGATTACGATTTGTTTTGGATTTATTAATTACGAAGAGACGCTACGAACAACGTCAAATGTTTAGCACGGAAGGAAGCATCGACCGATGAAGCTTCGATTCAACCGGCAGGAAATGGCGGATGCGTTATCGGCGGCGTGCAGCGTGGCTGCGGTGCGCACGCCGAAAGAGATTCTCAAATGCGTTCGGCTCGAGGCGCTGTCCGACGCCCTGATCGTCTCCGCGACGGACCTGGAGATCGGGCTTCGATGGGGCGTAACACAGGTCGAGGTGGATTCACCGGGCGAAACGCTCGTCGTCGCGGACACGCTTAATCGCATCGTCCACGAATGCACGGATGAGATTCTGACGGCGGAGGTGTCTCAGAACCACCTGCACATTCGCGGGCTGGGCAGCCATTTTAAGATCGTCACGCACGCCACGGGCGATTTTCCGCCGGTGCCGGATATGCAGGGCGAGCCGGATTTTCGGGTCGACCACGCCGAGTTGCGGAAGCTGATCGAGTGGACGGCGTTCGCCGCGGCCCGGGAGAGCACGCGCTATGCGATCAACGGCGTCTTATGGGAGATTTCGGGCGAAGAGCTGACGATGGCCGCGACGGACGGTCGGCGGCTCTCCGTGGGCAAGACCAAGATCAAGAAGGCGCACAGCAAGGCGATTCCGCAGGCGATCGTGCCGACCAAGGCGTTGACGCTTTTCGCGAGGTTGCCGGTGGAGGCCGACGCCGTCGTGCAGGTGAAAGTTGCGGCGAATCAGGCGTTGCTGCGGGTAGGACGCGAATTGTTGAGCACCTCGCTGGTCGAGGGTCACTTCCCGAAGTATCAGGACGTGATCCCCACCGACTGCGACCGCGAGGTGAGCCTGAACACGATGGAGTTCCTGAGCGCGCTGAAGCGGGCGGCCCTCTTGACCAACGAAGAATCCAAGGGAGTGCGCCTTTCGTTTAGCGACGGGGGGCTGACGCTGTCTAGCCGCGCGCCGGAGCAGGGCGAAGCCACGATTTCGCTGCCGATCCGTTTCTCGGGCGACACGATCGACATCGGATTCAACCCCGTCTTCCTGACGGACGTCTTGCGCGTCGCGAACGCCGACGAGATCGTGTTCGCGCTCAAGGAGCCGAACCGGCCCGGCATCATCCGGGTGGGCAAAGAGTTTGCCCACGTGGTTATGCCGGTGAATCTCGCGTCGGCGTAAGCACCGACCTTTGGCGGACCCGATACGCGTGAACGATCGTGCGCTATACTGGGTAAGCAAGAATCGCACTCGCCACGATTTCGTACGCAGGCTCGGCGAGTGGGTGATCCCATTATCCGAGGGGTTGGGGTGTGAGCGCAGCGAATTGAGCGGGGCCGCGAGAGTGATTGCGGACGCGGTGGACCGCGAGTTTCACGACCATTGCTGGGTGGGGGCAGTGCGAAACGATTGCGTTGTGATTTACGTTGACGAGCCTGCCATGGTCGCAGCGATGCGGCTTCGCTGGTCGGCGAAGATTCTTAGTGCGCTACAAACCCAGAAAGAATTCAGAGCAGTCAGGCGAGTTGTTTTTGACCTTGGGCAAAGCGGGGCAAGTGTTCGCCGATAGCCCTATAACAGAGTAGATCGTCTAGCATGAGCGACGCCGTAATCACACAACTGCGGTACGACGAATCGAGCATCACCGTCCTCGAGGGTCTGGCGGCGGTGCAGAAGAACCCCGGCATGTACATCGGCGGGGTGGGCTCGACGGGTCTGCACAACCTCGCCTGCGAGGTGATCGACAACGCGGTGGACGAGGCGCTGGCCGGTCATTGCGACACCGTCCTCGTGCGCCTCAACGCCGACGGAAGCTGCAGCGTGGTGGACAACGGGCGCGGGATTCCGGTCGGTCCGATGGCCCATGAAAACCCGCAGATTAACGGCAAACCGGCGCTCGAGGTCGTGATGACCGTCCTCAACTCCGGCGGCAAGTTCGACCGCAACAGCTACAAGGTTTCGGGCGGGCTGCACGGCCTGGGCGTCAGCGTGGTCAACGCCCTGAGTGAATGGCTGGAGGTCGAGGTCCTTCGCGACGGCAAGCGACACACGATGGCCTTCGCCCGCGGGGCGATCAGCGAGCCGCTCCGCTCCGAGCCGGCTGACACCGACAAGACCGGCACGACCGTTCGCTTCAAGGCCGATACGAACGTCTTCCAGGATAGCGAGTTCAAGTTCGAGATTTTGCAGACCCGGCTGCGCGAGCTCGCCTACCTCAACAGCCGCTTGCGCATCCGTCTCGTCGACGATCGCACGGGGCGCGAGTGCGAATACTACTACGAAGAGGGACTTAAGGACTTTTGTGCGCACCTCGCGGGCGGGGCCGAGTGGCTGCACAAGGACCCGATCGTCATCCGCAGCGAGGACGCCGAGCAGGGCATCGGCTGCGAGGTCGTTCTCATTTTCACCGACAGCTACACCGAAAACCTCGTGTGCTTCGCCAACAACATTCACAATGTCCACGGCGGGACGCACATGTCGGCGCTGAAAACGTCCGTGTCGCGCGTGGCCGCCAACTACGCCCGAAAAAACAATCTCATCAAGGGCAACACCAACGTCACCGGCGACGATTGGCGCGAGGGCCTGACCACAATCGTCTCGGTCAAGCTGCGCGATCCGAAATTCGAGGCCCAGACCAAGGTCAAACTGCTCAACCCCGAAGTCGAGACGTATCTTCAGCAGGTGCTCAACGAACACCTCGGCAACTACTTCGAGGAACATCCGACCGAGGCCCGGCGCATCGTCCAGAAGGGCGTGCAGGCGGCCCAGGCCCGCGAGGCGGCGCGGCGGGCGCGGGACCTGTCGCGCAAGAGTGCGCTCTCCAGCGGCGGATTGCCCGGCAAGCTCTGGGACTGTCGAAGCAAGGATCCCGACAGCACGGAACTGTTTCTCGTGGAGGGCGACTCGGCGGGCGGCATCGCCAAGCAGGGTCGCGACTCGTTCGTGCAGGCGATCCTGCCGCTCAAGGGCAAGATTCTCAATGTCGAAAAAGCCCGCGTGGACAAGATGCTCGCCCACGAGGAAATCACCAAGCTCATCTCCGCCGTCGGGTGCGGAATCGGCGAGGACGAGTTCGACACGAGCAAGTGCCGCTACGGCAAGATCATCATCATGACTGACGCCGACGTGGACGGGTCGCACATCCGCACGCTGCTGCTCACGTTCCTCTTTCGACACATGCGTCCGCTGATCGAAGGGGGCAGGATTTACGTCGCCCAGCCGCCGCTTTACCAGGTCAAAAAGGCCAAGCAACTTGAGTACGTTCTCGACGATCGTCTGCTGAATCGGAAACTTGCGGAGATCGGCCTGGCGGACACGGCCCTGGTTGTGCGCAACGAGGGCCAGCCCGATCGCGTCATCGAAGGCGACGCGCTTCGCAAGCTCGTCAACCTGCTCGACGCGCTCGAAACCCAGGGGCGTGTTCTCGGTCGGCGCGGCATTCGCTTCCACGAATTGATGAAAGAGCACCGCGACCCCCGGCGAGGCCTGCCCAAGATCGTCGCCTACATCCACCGCTCCAGCGAGGGTGAGGCCGCCCTGCCCCAGCGCGTCTACCTGCGCGATGAGGCCGAGCTTGCGGCGCTTCGCGATAAGGAATCGCGCGAACACGGCTGGGTGCAGGTGATGGAGGCGCGGCACGCACAGCTTGCACAAATCGACAAGGGCGACGGCGAGACCGGCCTGCCCGAGCACCGCATCGTCCGCTATCAACTGCCCGAATGCGCCGCGATCGACGAAATCCTGACTTCGATCGAGTCGTTCGGCCTGACCGTGGACGATCTGTTTCTCGTCCGCGAGGAACTCGTCACCGGCGAACTTCCGCCGGCCAGGTTCTTCCTCCGCAACGCCGACGGCGAACCGACGGAGGTGGACAATCTGCTTCGGGCGGCGCCCGCGATCCGCGAACTGGGCCGCAAGGGCATGCAGATCAAACGCTTCAAGGGCCTGGGCGAGATGAACTCCGACGAATTGTGGGAGACGACCATGGACCGCACCAAGCGCACGCTGTTGCGGGTCAACATCTCCGACGACATGACCGACCTCGAACAGGCCGACCTCGACGCCCGCGAGGCCGACCGCATCTTCCGCCTGCTCATGGGCGACAACGTCGAAGACCGCCGCCGATTTATTGAGGAAAATGCGGTGAACGTCAAGAACTTAGACGTGTAGACTGGCTGGCGCCGCACATCCTGTCTGCCCCGTTTCAGCGTCGAGCACAAACCTTCGAGGTCCGAGGTTCCGAGTCGCTTGCCTGGCGTAAGTTGGCGTCTTACAATGATTTGCGCGGCTTGCGGAGTGTCTTGTGACAGCGTTGACGTCTGCCGCTGTCAGAATGGCGGGGCAGCTCGCGTTGCGAGTTGCAGTGGGCCGATTACGCTTAGGGGGTACGGATTGCGCCGACGTAGCTCAGTTGGATAGAGCGTCTGACTGTGGATCAGAAGGTCCCCGGTTCGAGCCCGGGCGTCGGTAGTCTCTTTGGCGAGAAGTCAGGACGCCGTGTGCGTTTGAAGGAAAGCCGTTTCCCACGAGACAACAAACGGGCAATACACCTCAAAGAGTTCGGCTAATCGTTTTCCCCAACGTCGGTGCGAGTCTGGATGTGCCCTTCCCACATGCGGTGGGCGGCTTCAAAGCATCGAAGGGCCTCCGGCGAGTCGTCAGTACTGTAGGCGATCATGCTCTCGCCGAGGCGCACCTTGTCACCGTGCTTCAATGGTGTTTCAGCTTCGATCTTCGCATCGTTGACGTAGACGCCATGCCGACTCTGGAAATCGATGGCGAAGTGTCGATTGTTGTCCGCGTCGAAGCGTAGTTGCAGGTGCATGCGCGACATCGTGGGATCGACGACCTGAAACGTGCAACGCTGGTCGCGCCCGACCATGACGAGCCGGTGTCCCTCCAAAGCGAATTTCGATCCCGACGCGGGACCCTGCACCACGACGAGTGTTGCCATTCGACTGAATCCTCCTGATCGAGACGCCCGCAAATCGGCCCAAGCCCGAACCCTCAGTATACATCCTGCACGGGTTTCGAATCAAGTAGCGGCCGCCAATCGGCGACCCGGTCTTCGCGCGTCGATCAGGTATGGACGCCAAGAAGCACCTTTCCGAAGGGGCCGGCGGCGAGTTTGTCGAAGGCGCCGCGTAGTTCCTCAAACGGAAAGACGGAGTCGACGATCGGTCGTTGATCGGCGGCGTTGAGGCGACGAACGATCTCTTTCCAGACTCGTTGTGACTCCTCGGCGGCGTAGTCCGTGACGAGCACGCCGCCGATGCGCGTCCGCTTGAACAGCAGCCTGGCGGTGTTGAAGTCGGGGACGAAGCCCGCGAGCATGCCGACGACGCTGACGCGCCCGGCATAGGCCAGCGTGTCGAGCACGACGTTGAAGAGCGGACCGGCGATGTTATCGACGACCAGATCGACGCCCCGCTTGGCCGTGAACTCCTTCACCTTGGCGCGGAAGTCATCGTCCGCCGGATCGAGCAGCAGTTCGACGCCGAGTTCGGTGAGACGTTGACGCTTCGCGAGGCCGCGCGTCGTGCCGATGACTTTGTGACCGTAGGTCCTGGCGAGTTGCAGCGCTGCGATCCCGACGCCGCCGGAGACGCCGGTGATCAGCACGGTCATGTCTTCGAGCGGTCCCCATTGGTTGAGCGCCTGGTAGGCGGTCACGTACACCAGCGGCGCGGCCGCGATCTCCCGGTCGGACCAACCCGAGGGCGCCGGGGCCAGCGACTCCTGTGGAACGACGACGAACTCCGCAAACGTGCCGGGCTTTGACACTCCGGCCTCGCCGCGGAGAACGGCCACGCGATCGCCGGGCTTGAACGCGGTGACGCCCTCACCGACGGATTCGACGACGCCCATGCCGTCGCGGCCTAAAATGTGCGGAAGCCGCGGGCGGGCCGGATAGAGGTTTTCGGCGAGGAAGCGGTCCGCGGGGTTAAGGGCGGCGAAGCGAACGCGGACGAGCACTTCGCCGTGCGCGGGCGTGGGTCGCGGATGTGAGTCGGCAAGTCTCAAGGCGTTCAGACCGGCGAAATCATCGAGCAACCAGGCGCGCATCAGCAAACTCCTGAAGAGCACGGGGTTAACGGCGCCGGCGCCCGATCCGCCTGGAGCACAGACGCCGAGGGCGCCGCCGACAGACTACGACTACGGGCGCCCGATCTGAGAATGCTCGACCTTCGGAGCCGCGTCAACAGCGGAACAACCACTCGATTCGGGGTGCATCCCAAATAAGGTGGCGGCGTGACGGTTTCCAAGTCATTCTGAGCGCAGCGAAGAATCAGCGCAGCGAAGAATCAGCGAAGCGAAGCATCCCAACTCGTCGGAAGATTCTTCGCTGCGCTCAGAATGACACCCATGCTCAGAATGACACCCATGGGCATCTTTCGCCACACAAACTTATCCTCGAACGAAGTGAAGGAATGGGATGCACCCCTCGATTCGGCCGCGGTCTGTGCTGCTAATGACAGGACGCATCGGCCGTCCTATCCTTGGTATCCGTGAAGAGTGAACACGCCTTGAAGCTGATCGACGGGACCGCGGTCGCCCGGCGCGTGCTCGATGACGCGAGATTGAAGGTTGAGCGCATCATCGCCCGAACCGGGGTGCCGCCGTGCCTGGCGACGGTGCTGGTGGGCGCCGACCCGGCCTCCACAACGTATGTGCGGATGAAGCGCAAGCGGTGCGGGGACGCGGGGATGCGTTCGATAGCGATCGAACTGCCGGCTCATACGACGACCAGCGAGCTGGTCAGCCGGATTCGCGGACTCGCCGGCGACGCCGCAGTCCACGGCATTCTCCTGCAACATCCCGTGCCCAGCCAAATCGACGAACTGGCCGCCTTCGAGGCGATTCCCGTGGAGAAGGACGTGGACGGCGTGACCGCGACGAGCCTGGGGCGCGTGGTGCTCGGACTGCCCGCGTTCGGCGCCTGCACGCCCGCCGGGATCATGCGGCTGCTCGCGGAATACAAGGTCGTGCTGGAAGGGGCGGACGCCGTGGTCATCGGTCGAAGTCCGATCCTCGGCCGCCCGATGGCCGCCATGCTGACCAACGCCCATGCAACCGTGACACTCTGTCACTCGCGGACGCGCAACCTGGCGGAGGTGGTGGGGCGGGCCGATCTCGTCGTTGCCGCCGTCGGCAAGCCGAAGTTCATCCGCGGCGAGTGGATCAAGCCCGGCGCGGTTGTGATCGACGCGGGTTACAACCCCGGCAACGTCGGCGACGTGGACTTCGAGGCGGCGCTGCCGCGAGCTTCGCTTATCACGCCCGTGCCCGGCGGCGTCGGACCGATGACCATCGCGACCTTGATTGACCAGACCGCCGACGCCGCCGCCGCCCAGCTCGGCATCGCCGTTTGATCGGAGTCTGCAACGGTTCACGTTGACTTTTGAGCATTTTTTTCTACTCTTTGTCGATGATCCAACCGCTCGACAAGACCTACGATCCGCAGGCGGTGGAGGGCGAAATCTACGCGCAGTGGGAACGGACCGGGGCTTTTCGGTCGGACCCCGATGCGGAGTCGCCGCTCGGTGCGTACACCATCGTCATCCCGCCGCCGAACGTCACGGGCGCGCTGCATCTCGGCCACGCCCTCAACAACACGCTCCAGGACATCCTGATCCGCTACCACCGCATGCGCGGGTTCAACACCCTTTGGCAGCCGGGCACGGATCACGCAGGCATCGCCACACAGGCCGTCGTCGAACGCCGCATCCGCGAACAGGAGGGCAAGACGCGGCACGAGCTGGGCCGCGAGGAATTGGTCCGACGCATCTGGCAATGGAAGGACGAATACGAGCGGCGGATCATCGGACAGCTCAAGATGATGGGCTGCTCGTGCGATTGGGAGCGGACGCGCTTCACGCTCGACGAGGGGATGTCCAAGGCCGTCCGCCACATGTTCTTCAAGCTCTTCAAGGATGGGTTGATCTTTCGCGGCAAGCGACTGGTCAATTGGGACACGCAGCTTCAAACCGCCGTCTCCGATGACGAGGTCTACTACGAGACCGTCAAGGGACACTTCTGGCACTTCAAGTACCCGGTGATCCCGCAACACCTCCCCCCTTACCAAGGGGGGACACAGGGGGGTCGGTCTCAGAGCCGCGACCGTGAGGCTGAGGGCGACCACGGCGGGAGCCCGAAGGAGAACGAACCCGAATTCGTCGTCATCGCTACGACGCGCCCGGAGACGATGCTCGGCGACACGGCCGTGGCCGTGCATCCTGACCCCGCGGGATTTCTCGATCGGGAAGAAGCGAAGCTGCGGGAGTCGTTGGCGACCGCGACCGGCAAGGACCGCTCGGAGATCGGCGCGAAGCTTGAGGCGATCGCGGCGCGGCGCGAGTCGCACCTGCCGCTGCTCATCAAGCTCCGCGACATGGCCCGCGACGGGCGGATGCTGCTCCTGCCGCCGGTCGAGCGGAAGATTCCGCTGATCTGCGACGAATGGGCCAACCCGATGCTGGGCACGGGCTGCGTCAAGATCACGCCCGCGCACGATCCGAACGACTACGAGGTCGGTCTGCGGCACAACCTGCCGATGATCAACGTGCTTACGCCCGACGGAAAAATCGCTCCGATCATCGAGCCGGACCCCGCCGCTGCGCCCGTTAAACCCGGCACCTCCGAAAACGCTCGCAGCGACGCCTACGCCGGTTTGACCTTTTCCAGTGACGGTCGCGCGAAAGTCGTCGCCGACATGGAATCCTGCGGACTCATCGAAGCCATCGAAGACCGCGACATCGAGGTCGGTCACAGCGACCGCAGCAAACTCCCTATCGAGCCGTTCCTGTCCGATCAGTGGTTCGTCCGAACGAACGATCAGAAATCTGAAATACCCAATCGCAAGCCTGAGATACCCAATCTCAAATCTGAGATTTCAAATCTCAAATCTTCAATAGGTTTGGCTCAGGCGGCGATGGAAGTGGTGGAGAGCGGACAGATCGAGGTATTCCCTACGCGCTATGCCAAAAGCTACCTCGACTGGCTCACCGAAAAACGCGACTGGTGCATTTCCAGACAACTTTGGTGGGGCCATAGGATTCCGGTCTGGATGGTAGATGTTCCGTCGACAGGTGTGGCCGACACGGACAACTACATGCACGAACTGGGCCAACTGAAATCAGATTGGCAGGCTGCCAGTATTGCTCAGTTCTTGACCTACGAGTCCCCTAAGTCGCCGGGCGAGCGTCCCGTGACAAGCGGCCCCAACTTCATTGTTCTGAAGGAGAAACCTGATCCCGAGGATTCTGCCCGACTCGCTCGCGCAGGGCTCAAGCGTGATCCCGACGTTCTGGACACATGGTTCAGTTCCGCACTTTGGCCGTTCAGTACGCTCGGCTGGCCGGAGGAGGCCGCACATCTGAAGCGTTACTACCCCGGCTCGGTGCTGGTGACCTCGCGGGACATCATTACGAATTGGGTCGCGCGGATGGTCATGTTCGGCCTGTACGCGATCGGCGAGATTCCCTTCCGCCACGTCTACATCCACCCCAAGATTCTCGACGGCCGCGGCGAGACCATGAGCAAGTCCAAGGGCAACGGCGTCGATCCAATTGACATCATTCACACACATGGTGCGGATGCCCTGAGGTATTCACTGGCGGACTTGACGACTGAAACGCAGGACATCCGCATGCCCGTCGAATATCTCTGCCCTCATTGCGGTAAACTCACCGAGCAGGCCGCCGCCCTCAAGGCCGAGGAGCAGAATCGCAAATCCCGCGGACAGAAGCTCGACCGCAAACTCCAGCCCGCCGACTGCACCAAGGTCAAATGCTCACAGAAGGAGTGCGGCAGGGAATTCGCCACGCAATGGGCCGACGCCGCGACAAAGGAGCAACTCGCCATCGGCCGCGAAACGTCGGAAAAGTTCGAGATCGGTCGCAACTTCTGCAACAAACTCTGGAACGCCGCCCGCTTCGCCTTTATGAACTTGGGTGACGAAGGCGCAGAAGGTCCCAATAAGAACCGCGACAGTTATGGAGCGGTCCATCAGAACCGCGACAGTTATGGAGCGGTCCATCAGAGCCGCGACCGTGAGGGAGCGGAGTTGACCGCCGCGTTACTGCCCGAGGATCGCTGGATTCTCGCCCGGTTGTCGCAAACCATCCGCCGTTACCACAAGACCATCGCGGCCTATCAATTCTCCGCCTCGGTCAAAGAGCTCCGCGAGTTTTTCTGGGATTCCCTTTGCGACTGGTACATCGAACTCACCAAACCTCGCCTTTCTCCCTCTCCCTCCCAGGGGGAGGGTCGTGGTGAGGGTCAAAGCGCGCATCACGATTCGGCCCAGCAAGTCCTCGCCTTCTGCCTCGATCAAACGCTACGACTGTGGCACCCGACGATCCCTTTCATTACCGAGCGATTGTGGGAACAACTGAATGCCATTGCACCGCGGCGCGGTCTGCCCGGTATTGTCGATCTCAAGATAGAGGGGATGTTGATCCGCGCGGAGTTTCCGCCCTTCGTGGGCTATCCGGCGCTTGAGGACGACGGAATCCTCGATGCCTTCGCCGACCTGCAGGACGCGACGCGCGGCGTCCGCGACCTCCGCGCCAAGTGCGGCGTGCCGCCCAAGGACATCGTGACCGTGACGGTCGTCGTGCCCGCGGAACACTTGGAGGCGTTTCGATCACACGCCCATATCGTCCGTCACATGGCCGGGATCGGCGAACTGCACGTCGCCCCCACCGGTAAGCGTCCGCCCGACGCGGGAAGTGTCACCATTCGGCACTTGCGCATCTTTGTTCACAACATCAGCGATGACGCAGCCGAACGTGCCCGCGCCCGCAAGGAGCTCGAAGCCCTTGAAAAGCAGATCGCGGGCAAGCAGACCAAGCTCGACAACACCCAATTCCTCGCCAACGCCAAGCCCGAAGTCGTTGCCGCCGAACGCGATCGCCTGGCCGAGTTTGTCGCCCAGCGTGACGCAACGCGCGCGCACCTGTCCGAATTAGGAGACTGACTCTATACCGTTCGGCAAGGGAGTTGCCGGGGATCGACGCGACGCGGCGGACACCCTCGCGCCACACGCGCACATAGCGCATACCCGGAATTGAATGGCACGGAGGTCCATTTGAATCTCCTATCAAGCCAAGGGCTGTCACCATGATTGGATTCTCGCATGCCCGCGACCCGCACGCCGGTAAAGTGGGATAAGAAAGATTCGGGTAGGCCCAAAGAAATGGCCGCACCCTAACGCACCCCTCCGCCACAAGTCTTTCATTCACCCGCCGGGTGATCGCTCATTTTTCCCCGCCGAGCGCGCGCCCCTCATGTTATTACCTTGGAGGCCGCAAGGGGCGGCGATGGATTGGAGGATGACTTGTTGTGACCCCGCGTATGCGGAATCTCAGGCGGCTGCGACTACTCGCGGTTTTCGCGCTGTTCGTCTGCGTTCAACACGTCGCGCATGGCGTAGAACCCCGCGCCTTGGCTCACGATCCACGCCGCGGCGCGAAGGGCGCCGACCGCGAAGGTCTCGCGCGAGTGGGCGGTGTGGCGGATCGCAATCGTCTCCCCGCAACCGCTGAAGTGGATTTCGTGCTGGCCGACCACGTCGCCCATACGCACCGCGTGAACGCCGATCTGCCCTGCCGGCCGGTCGCCGGTCTTGCCGTGCCGACCGAAAACGACCGGCGCGCCGCCCACGAGGGGCGACGCTGCATTTTGCTCCGCTCCCTCACGGTCGCGGAATTGATCGAGCGCGCGGCGGAGTTCCTCGACGATCGTCAGGGCCGTGCCGCTCGGGGCGTCGGCCTTGTGCCGGTGGTGGGTCTCCACGATTTCGATGTCGTATCCGGCGCCGATCGCCCGCGCCAACTGCGACAGCACGCCCAACACCGCGTTCATGCCGACGCTGAAGTTGGCGGCGAGCACGATCGGAATCCGATGCGCGGCCTCGCGGATTTGTGCCAATTGCCTGTCATCGTGACCGGTGACGCCGATCACCATGGGGATTTCGCGGCGCTCGCAAACGTCGAGCCACGCCATCGTTCCTTCGGGCAGCGAAAAGTCGATGAGCACGTCGCATTCGCATTCGAGGCGCTCGGCGATCCGCACATCCCAATCGCCGATGCGCAGGGTGGTTCCATTCATCGAGCAGCCCGGCGCGGCGAGGGCGGCTGCGAGTTCGAAGCGCTCGTCGCGGGAGGCGAGTTCAAGCGCGCACCGCCCCATCCGTCCCGTCGCGCCGGTCACCGCGAGTCGAATCATGGATCGCTTTGCCTCTCCGCGTTGTGAAATCGATGGCGGCGACTTTAAACATCTCACGCCGCGGCGCAGCGCTCGCCGCGCGTTACGGTTTGCCGATGGCGTCGGCGGGTTTGAGACTTTCGTTTCCGGGCAGCGCGCCGCCGCGGAGGATGCGAAACTGCTCCTCGGTGAGGAAGACGGCCTGGGCCTCGTGTCCCGCGTTGAGCATGTACATTCTCTCGTCCGATCCGGCGCGGCGGAGGATTTCATTGCACATCTTGAGGGTTCCCCCGGCGGCGAGGTCCCCAAGGCGATCCCTATAGGTATCCTCCTCGATGTAAATCTCGTACTCCTCGCCGTCAATTTGAACGTAGTAGCCCATCGTGATGACAAACATCTGCTCGATCTTTTTGAGCTTGACGCCGTGTACTCCGAACACGGACTTGCACGACTCCATGAACTCCGCCGCTCCACCATGGGCAAGTTTTTCGGTGTTCATCGGGCAGGTTCGGCGCACGGACTCCGGAATCGGTGAACCTCCCTCCAGCGCCGCGCGCTTCGCCTGTGCGGCGGCGTCGGGGGTTTCGCAGTAGCGGTAGAAGCCGGCCTGGTGCAGCCGGTCGATCAGTTCGCGCGTGTCGTTGCGGGGTTTTTCGGCGGTCGCCGGGCCGGCGGCGGATTCGTGCTGGCAGCCGGGCGCGAATCCGAAACTCGCGACAATCGGAACCAGGGCGAATCCCGTCGTGCATGGATGCATACCTTCGTCCTCCGTCGTTGCGTTTCGGCGTATTTCAGCGTTGTGTTCTTGCGGGTGGAAATGATAAGCGGTCGGTGGGGAGACGCCAGTGCCGGCGGCGAGCGTCATGTGCGTGATGTCGATAAATCGCGGATTCCATGCGGCGATTGCGGTGGAATCGGGGTTCATCCCCGTCGGCCGGGTCGTCCCGCAGCCCGGAAGGCGAGGCCGCCATCGCGATGGAGTGTTCCTGGTTCCATCCGAATCTCCATGTTTCCGTGGGGTTTGGTCCATGCGCCCTCCGTGAACCGTCATGAGGCGGGCGACGGGGTGCGGGCGAGTGCCACGAACTGTCACACTGCGCCGGGAGGGACTCGAACCCCCGACCGTCGGATTAGAAATCCGATGCTCTATCCGGCTGAGCTACCGGCGCAAAGCGAAAGACGCCGCTCGTACCCGCTTAAATTAAGGGCTTTGACGATAACCCGCAAACATCCTGGACGCAGGCCATTACGTAGACAATACAATCGGCGGTACAAAAAGCGCCGCGTAGGCCGGCGGGCGTCCGACGAAACGACATGGCGAATCACAGTACCGTCAAGCGGCATGATTCCGCGTCCCACTCAAACCAAAGGCGGACGGCAACTTTCATACCGTCGTTGATTTTAGCACTACAACGCCAAGTTCTTTTGTCGCGCGGATCGGAAAGCCCGTTGAAACGGGCTGAGGGAGGGGT
>ERZ1292633.3270-Hain-H41-02um-R1-3270-length-15924-cov-51_pt1 | contig 15924 bp, 14 predicted proteins | sample MGYA00564406_ERZ1292633 | MGnify/ENA primary metagenome ERZ1292633 (study PRJEB36523, sample SAMEA6512639) | groundwater metagenome | collected 2019-01-08 | study: AquaDiva: Metagenomics assemblies of 32 groundwater samples | reverse complement strand
TAGATACGGCTGTTATAAGGCCTTGGGACGGGGGTTCGATTCCCCCCGCCTCCATATATTACGGAGTGGCGCTAGAAACGCCGCTTTTTATCAGATGGAAGAAAATTATTTCAGCAATCTTAATACCAAAACCATCGGCAAAAAAGTCCAGTGCCACAAGAAGGTCACCTCAACCAATGACCTGGGCTGGCTGGAGGTCTCCAGAGGCGCTGAGGAAGGGACGGTTATTCTGGCTGATGAACAACTCAAAGGCCGCGGCAGATTCGGCCGGGATTGGTTTTCCCCGTCCCAGAAAGGAATCTGGCTTTCGGTGGTGCTTTATCCATCACGTTTTCCTGAAGAGACATTTCTCCTAATGTCTATAGGCGCACTGGCCGTAGCTGATTTGCTCAAGAATAAATTTGGTCTGCCCGCATCCATCCGCTGGCCTAATGACGTTATTATCAACAACAAGAAAATAGCCGGCATAATTGTGGAGAGCAAATATATCAATAAATCGCCTAATGCCACAGTTATGGGTATCGGGCTGAACATTGATATTCCGGACTCAGAAATACCGCCTGACCTGAAAGATATTACCACCTCATTAACCAAGGAAACAAATAAGGCAACCTCCATAGGAATTAAAGAAATCGCCGCTGACTTAATATGCCTGCTGGATAAATGGCATGATAAAATAATCAACCGGGAACTAGAAACCATTCAGGATGCCTGGCGAAACTTCTCCTGCGTAATGAATAAATCGGTCTCTGTTAAGATAAAAGACAAGATATTAGAGGGGAAAATAATCGATTTAGATCCCTGTAAAGGTTTTGCATTATTAGAATCAAACGGCAATACCAACTGGCTGCGCGGCGAGACCGTGGAAATGCTCCGATTAATTTGATTTAGTTTCGTAAAACTTGTATCTATTTTACAAGTGTTTATAATGAACCGGTAGCTCAATGGGAAAACATCCCGATATCACATCGGGGATATCAGTAATTAATGAACGGGGGTGTAGCTCAGTTGGGAGAGCGGCTGGTTCGCAATCAGCAGGTCAGGGGTTCGAATCCCCTCACCTCCATTGTATTTTAGAATAAATAACCAGGGCGGTTAGCTCAGTTGGCTAGAGCGTCTGCTCGACACGCAGAAGGTCACAGGTTCGAATCCTGTACCGCCCACCATAAAATAGTGCAGAAGGCCACCCCGATGTGACATCGGGGTACCACGCACCATGTCGCCGGATAATAAGGGAGTTGATAATGAATAAGAAATCAGACCGGAAGAAAAAATATACCAAGCCAACGATACGCACCGAAAAGATATTTGAGGCAAATGCCCTGGCCTGCGGTAAGGCCAAAGCCCAAACCTCGGGATGCCTCAAGAATCTTAAAACATCGTAGCGAAACACTGTGACCATACTATGGCTTCTATTTGGCTGGCTATCTGCGGCATTACCACCAGAGTCAATCTCATATGCGGGAATGGATTCCATATTGACATCAAGAAACGATACCATAACTTCTTACGCCCGGCAAATAACCGCCGGCCAGACATTAACCTTTCCCTAAAAACCATAAATAATGGCCACAATGCCCCGGACGCCCTGCCCTCGGTTGACTTAACCAATAAAACACTGCGCATCCGAGGCCGCGGATTTGCCTGTAATATCTTCCGTAAAAGCGGGGCCTGGACAGGCACAGGCGCCATAGAGGAAAATATCTATCAATTTGACACTTTACTGCGGCTACTGCATTCTCACTTCATGCTAAATGATGGCGGATTCCTGATACACGCCTGCGGCATAAATCAAAAGAACAAAGGGTACCTTTTTGCCGGCAAAAGCGGCAGCGGCAAAACCACACTGGCCAGAAAGTCGCCCTTTCTTAATGTGCTCAGCGACGAACTGGTAGGATTACGTCTTACCAGAAATAAACCCATTTTAATGGGCACACCATTCTGGGGTGAATTCCGGGAAGGCGGACAGCCCGCATCCTGCGCACTGAATGGCATCTATTTCCTAAACAAAGCCTCCGCCACTAAATTAATCCCCCTGCCGCCAACACTGGCCTTGAAAAAACTATTTAAACTTATCCTGTTCTTTGATAAAGGTTCCAACTCTATTATTAACATCCAAAGATTACTAGATTCAGCCGGAAAATATTTACTCAACAAAAGGGCTTATCAGATAAATCTAACCAAAAATACTCTTTATAAAACAATATTGAAAATAGTTTCAAATAATGGCAACTAACAATTATACGCTGATAAAAGCCGCCGGCTCCAGTATGCGTCCGTCTATTATTACTGGCGATTGCGTCGTGGTTAAACGCTGCTCTTTAGACGAATCGCGAATTGGTGATATTATCGCCGTTAATAACGGGAATAGTTTATGCATCCACCGACTGGTCTGGAAAAACCACACCAAACTTGTTATAAAAGGCGATTCCATATCTTCTTTCGGTATTTTAACAATCGGCCAGGATAACGATTTCATCGGTAGGGTTATCAACATTACCAGAAACAACAAAGTTATTGCCGCGGAAAGACAGTGCGGAAATATTATCAGGTTATTCATCTCGCTCTGCCTGATACCGTGGCAAATTGTCAGGAGGCATTAATTATGATAGAATTAAACGATTCGGCAGAAAGAAGCAACTACCCCTTTCAGAGGATTGAAGGCGATACCATTATCGTTGACCCTAAGGACAGGTTAATGCACCAACTAAACGATGTCGGTTCGCGGGTCTGGGAACTCCTGACCAGAAAACAGGCGCTAAGTGAAATAATCAATGCTATTGCCAACGAATACGAAGTGGACTCGTCCACCGCCCGCGCAGATATAACCCAATTACTTGATAAAATGTTAAAACTAAAACTAATACGCATTACTCATAATGAATAAAAGTTACACAAATGTTCCCGGCAGTTCCATAATGGAAGAAATCTCCGGACGGGCTGACAAGTTGCTAATTCCTCTCACGGTTTTATTAGAACCGACCCGCCGTTGTAATCTCGAATGCAAGCATTGCTACCGCATAGAAAATACCAATAGAAAAGAGATGTCTCTACAGAGGATTATTGATTTGATACCCGAATTACGACAAGCAGGCTGTTTATTCCTTACTATCAGCGGCGGCGAGCCGCTCCTGCATCCTGATTTCCTGGAGATATGCCGCCAGGCGCATTCACTCAATATGGCCATCAGCATTTTTACCAATGGCACGCTCATTACTGAATCATTAATTGAACAATTAGCTAAACTCAATATCGTAGATATCCACCTGAGCGTCTATGGCGCAACCCCAACCACCCATGATGCTATCACCCGATACAAAGATTCGTATAATAAAACCATAAATACAGCGTCAATGATAAAACGCCATGGCTTATCTGTGCGCTTCAAGTATATTATGATGAAAGACAACATTCGGGAATATAAAGATATGCTCGGCCTTGCCAAGCAGATGGGTATTCCGTATGACATTGACCCGATTATCACCCCGCGGGATGATGGCGATATGGCTCCGACTACGCTCTCTTTATCTAATGAAGACCTAGGCCTAATCTATAAGGATGTATTACCGCCTGCTACCGATTCTCAAACAAGTACTACCTGCTCTTCAGGCCGGTCGTACTGCGCCATTAATTCGTATGGTGATGTCTACCCCTGTATCCAGTTGCCGGTGCCGGCCGGAAATATTATGGGTAACGCTTTCATAGACATCTGGCAAAATTCAAAGTGGCTCAGGGAAATCCGCAATTTTTGCGGCCAGAGCCAGGCGGCCTGCGCCAATTGCGCCGAGATTAGTTATTGCCGCCAATGCCCCGGGATGAATTATCTGGAGACCAAGAATATTTATGGCATGGCCAATGAAACCTGCCGTCATGCGCGGGCAATAAAAAGAGCGGCGCTTGATAAAAAATATTGACAGGAACCGCTATAATGTCTATAATAAATTGTCTAAAGAAATATTAACAGCAAGAATTAAAAGGAATCCCGACAAAAACTGTCGGGACAAGAACCAGTAAGTCGCTATGCTTCTAACTGGCTCTAAAAGGAGTGAAAAATGCAGATAGAAAAGCAGTTCAGCGTAACCGGTATTAATAAACCAGCGGTATTGGCTAATATCGCCCGGGCCCTGGCAGATGAAAAGGTCAACATCAAGGCGTTAATCATCACTGATTCAAAAGGTTCCGATGTAATGCGGATGGTGGTGGACAAACCAGATGTAGCGCGCGTGCTTCTGTCAAAGTTTGATTCCCCGGTCACAGAAGCCAATGTAATTTCCGTTGATATCCCCAACCGTCCGGGCGCATTTGCCGCACTGGCCGAGAAATTAAGCCGTTCGCATATCAGTATTGAAAGCGCTTACTGCACCGCCGGAGGCCCGGCCGGCAAGGCCATTGCCATATTCCAGGTGCCTTACATAGAACAGGCCAAAAAGGTGATGCTCGAGGCAATGAACCGTAAACCGGAAAAACTTATACCCAATATGCGTGCGCCTCAAGGCAGAAGATAAATACCAGATGAAAATCCCGTCCCGATATGAAAATCGGGACGGGATAACTCACTTCGTCGCTAACAGCGAGTAAAAAAAGGCCGCGCACCGCTCTTCGGATTGCTCCCCATAAGCCCTTTAAGTAGCCGGCTCCAGTCAGGTATTCCTACGGCACATAAACACAATAGGGACCGTTGCTTCCTTCCGGACCTGGCGGGGTTATACTACTCTGCATATTGCATAGGACCCAACCTTCAACGCCACTGGCTTAAAGAACGTTATAAAAAACAATACCTCCAAGCGGGATTCAGCCCTGCTATAGCGGATTGCAGGTCAACCCCTTACGGGATTTCGAGGCACCGCTACCGCCCCGCCTAGCGCGGCTTAATATTTAACTATTAAAACAAAAACGCCAATCCCAAGTTAGCGCCCATATAGTCGGTTTTATTCTCGGGCCACCTAACGAATCCGGCTCCGAAATTATCCCAGGCGCTGCCCTGCCAGTACATCCGGCCGCCGTAGGCATTAAATGTGGCCGAGAATGACTGGTTCATATTATATGCCACGCCGCCCCCGAATTCTATGGTATAGCCAATCCGGTCTTTAAACAGCGCGCCGGGCATAGATGTATCGGTAACCCGGTTGAGGACCGGCTTGTGGTATTCCAGCCGCCAGGTTGCCACTAAAACCGGCGAGAATTCCTCGCTCCATTCCGGCCGGCGTTCATGGGCAATATTGGTCTGCCCTTTATAGCCGACAAACAACCCGTAAGATTGTATTTTCCTGTCACCGACATTTAACGGAACACCGCTAACGACAACATCAGAACGTTTCTGGATGCCTTCCGAACGACGCAAGCCCGCATACCAGGTGCCGGGCATCGTGAAGTCATCACTCTCCTTGAAGGCATAACCGACATAGGCGTCAATCCGCGACCAGTAATAACTCAATTTATCGGTCTGATAATTTATCACGCTATTAACGTCCCATTTTTCCCGGTCATCGCCGATGGTCAGCGGGATAATTCCTCTGATTCCGCCCTGAAATTGCTGGAATTCCTGATAGATATCCACTATGCCGACCGAGTTCATTGTCTCGGCCGTACCAAGCCTCTTGTCATCCGGCTCGGCCTCTTCATAGCGTAATGACTCAACACCGACCCGGAAATCAACGAAATTAATTATCTTGTCATCTATCTTGATAGGCATAAATTCCGATGCATCCTGGGCATACGTCTGCCCCCAAGAACAAATAGACCACAACGATAAGCTGATTAACAATATTTCTCTCATATTAATGAAGCCGTGCGTTTAGATACGAGATTTATTGACCCCGTTAGAGATGTCTTGTAAAATCATTATAAATATTATAAATTAGCGCAATAAAAAATAGCCCATAATGATTTATTTACTATACTCGGTTGTCCCTTTGGACAACCTATCTCTAACGGGGTTGACCCCCTTTAATAACAATTTAGGACCGAAGTCAAGAAAAGATGTTAGTTAATTTCTGCAATCGGATAATTGAGGCCTGCTGGCTGGTGGCGCTGGCCGGTATCCCGGTATTCTTTAATCCCTATACTACCCGCGTCTTTGAATCAGACAAGACATATCTGCTGCGCTCCATCACGGTTATAATGCTCCTGGCCTGGCTCATCAAGAAATCAGCCGAAGGATTGGCTCTGGATGCCCCGCTCAAGGAAAAAGGCAACCGGACAATCCTGGGCTCGGTCCTGGCTCTGGGAGTAATTTATTTCGTCTCCTCGGCCCTGTCTATCACACCCTACTTCAGTTTCAAGGGCTATTTCCTGCGCCAAGAAGGATTTTATACCCTGGCCTGCTATATTGTAACGTTCTTTATCGTTCTGGGCAATCTCAGGGAACAGGGCCAGTTAAAACGCCTGCTCCATACAATGATTCTGTCCGCCACCTTGGTCAGCGTTTACGGCATCCTGCAATACTTCACGATAGACACGGTCGCCTGGGCCGGCGGCGAGCGCACCCGTGTGACCACTACATTAGGCGGACCTATCTTTGCCGGGGCTTATTTGATTATTGTTATCCCGCTTATCCTGGCCCGCCTGATGGAATATATTACCACCGGATTACGTAGAAACATTGGGATAATTATTATTTACGCATTAGTCCTGGCCGTAAATATTTATTGTATGCTCCTGACCAAGAGCCGCGGTCCTTTTGTCGGCTTTATCATCAGCTCATTCCTGTTTTTCATATTATTCGTCCGGCTCAGGCAAATGAAACGGCTATTCCTCTCAGTCGTGGCAATAACCGTCATATTCATCACCTTTCTGGTGGTATTAAATATCCCGCAGGGACCGCTATCCGGATTGCAGCCACGCTTCGGCCGAATCGCCCAAATCTACGAAACCGAAGGTGGTGGCGGCAAGGTCCGGCTCCTTATCTGGGAAGGCGCCATAGATATCCTCAAATCCTCGCCCCAGCGGCTGGCATTCGGACACGGACTGGAATCACTCTTCCCGCTTTATCATAAACACATCCCTTCCTCTTTCGGCCGGTATGAAGGCAGCTCCATCCCGGACCATTCGCATAACGATACCTTTGATATGCTCATTACCTCCGGCATCCTGGGTTTACTGGCATACCTGAGCATCATCTCTCTGTTAATATATTACACATTTAATCGTCTGGGCTTTTTCCATTCGCTCTACTCCATAAAATTATTCATCCTGTCGCTGGCCGGCGGGGTCGCGCTCGGACTGCTTATCCCGCTCATCATGGGCAAAATGATATTCATCGGAATAGCCATACCATTCGGCTTTATGGCCGGCCTGTTTTCCTATCTGCTGATGACCTGGAAAACCCAGCCAGTGTCTGACGGGAATAATCTGCTTCTGCTCATCGGGCTACTCTCGGCCATTATCGGGAACTTCGCCGAACTCCAATTCGGCATGGGCGTCACCTCAACCCGTCTCTACTTCTGGGTCTATATAGCAATCATGCTTTTTATCATTAACGCCCTGCCCCAGGCCAAGCCTGCTTCCCCGGATATTGCCGGCAATGACAAAAAAGATAATATCAATCTCGCGCTGGTTTACGGCTGCTTGAGCGGACTGATTATTGCGCTTTTCTGCTTTGCCCTGTTCAAGAGAAAGTTTATCCCCGATGGTCTTCCCGCTAATTTCTACTATATTATATTAACCCTCGGCTTTGTCTCAACCGTGTATCTCGTCTTCGTCGCCATCCGCTCGGCCCGGGTCATAGAAACCATCGCCTATTTATTCACCGCTATCATCTGGGGCGCCATATTCTATTTCATCCTGACCGCCCTATTACGCGATTTGACCATATTCCCCACGGTATTTATCAATTACGTATACATCTTCGTTATCATCACCATATTTATCATTGCGGCCTTTATCAAACATGAAACTCCGCCTCTTTCGTCCAATAAAACATCATTCTCCACGGTACTAACCGCATTCATATTAATCCCGCTGTCCTTCATCGCCGTCTACTACACCAACCTGAACGAGAACTATGCGGACACCTGGTGCCGTGAAGGCGAGAACCACGAAAAAGGACAACGTTTAACTGAAAGCATCGCCTGTTTCCAGGAGAGCATTAAGTTATCGCCCCGGACGGATTATTTTTATGCCTGCCTGTCACGGGTCTATAAAAACAGCTGCGACTATAACAAATCCGTCGAGGCCTTACAAGGTGCCCTCAAGGCCAATCAGCTTAACCCATTCCATAATATTGAAATCGCCCGCGCCTATCGCGAGTGGTCTGATAAGATTAAAGACAATCCGGTTGATAAGGAATCCAAATTAGCCCTGTCCCTGGCCGAATACCAGAAACTCCTCATCCTGACGCCCAAAAACCCCGCCCCCTTAAAGGAAATGGGCAATATCTATTTCAGCAAACAGGACTATAGCCAGGCCATTGAATATTATCTCAAGGTCGTGGCTCTGGATAACCAGCAGACGGATATTTATTATCTCATCGGAAAGAGTTATAAACAGTCAGGCGATATCGCCAAAACCATTGAGACCTATGAAAAGGCCTTCCGTTTAGGGAACAATCAAATAGGCATCAGTTTAGGAGAGGAATATTTTAACCAGAACCGGTTCGAGGATTGCCTTAAAGTAAACATTGAGTTGATTCGCTTGGAACCTAAGGACTACAGGCATTACCACAATACCTCGGTGGCCCTGGAACAGTTAGGCCGGATTGACGAGGCCATCGAATACTCCAAAAAGGCGCTGGGCATGGTCCCGCCTACTCAACAGCAAGGCGTCAGGGGATTCCTCCAAAAACTGGAACAGAAGAAGAAAAAACTGGAAGAAGAAAAGAAACCGAAGTAATAAGAATCTATGATAAAAGTCGCGGTTATCGGAGTCGGGCACCTGGGCAAAAACCACGCCAAGTTCCTGTCCAAGATACCGGGTTGTACCTTAGTCGGCGTGGTGGATACCAATCAAAAGGCGGCGGATGAAATAGCCCAACTCTACCCCCACACCAAGTCCTTTGGTGTGGGGGTCTACCAGACCAAGGCCTATACGGATTACAAAAAGGTGTTGCGAAATGTGGATGCCGTCAGCATTGCCACCCCAACCGTGGCCCATTACCAGATAGCCCGAAAGGCCCTGTCCCAGGGCATCCATACCTTCATAGAAAAACCCATTACCACGACCGTGCTTGAAGCCAATAAACTCATCTCCCTGGCAGAAAAATACAAGGCGGTCCTGCAGGTCGGGCATATAGAACGGTTCAATCCGACCTTTGTGGCGGCCAAAGAATACCTCCAGAACCCGAAGTTTATTGAATGCCACCGCTTAAGTTCATTCTCATTCCGTTCCATAGACATTGACATTGTCCTGGACCTGATGATACACGACATCGACCTGATTCTATCCATAGTTAAATCGCCGGTCAAGAAGGTAGATGCGGTCGGCGTAAAGATAATCTCGGACAAGAATGATTTGGCCAATGCCCGGCTGGTATTTGCCAACGGCTGTGTGGCCAATCTGACCGCATCAAGGGCTTCGGACAAGGCCATGAGAAAGATGAGAATCTTTACCGGCACGACCTATGCATCGATTGATTTCGCGGAAAAGACCGCCTCGGTCTATCAGAGCAAGGGAGACCTATCTACCCTAGCGACCAATCCGCCGCCCGGATTCAATCCCAAGGAATTCATGCTCGACAAATTCATCAACGTCCGCAATCTGGTTATTACGCCCTATGACCAGTTGGAACAGGAACTGACCTCGTTTGTGGAAGCCATTAGCGGCAACAAGACACCTCAAGTGACCGGCGCAGACGGCCGTGATGCCTTAGCCATCTGCCATAAAATACTGGGGAAGATATAAGAAGTTTTTTTACTCCCCCTTAGAAAAGGGGGCCGGGGGGTTGTTACAACCCCCTTAATCCCCCTTTGTTAAGGGGGACTTCTTTCGCCTAAATAATTACCACGCCCCACGCCCTAATACACCGGCTTTTTGGCGAACTTATGATACGCCTCGATATAGCGAATCGTGCCGGTCTTGGAACGCATCACCACCGAATGGGTCATGGCGCCGTCCTTGGACGGCCGGACGCCTTTCAGGAACGAGCCGTTGGTCACTCCGGTAGCCGCGAACATAATATCATCGCCCTTGGCCAATTCATCAATGGTAAAAACCTTATCAATATTCTTCACGCCCATCTTATGGGCCCGTTTGACTTCCTCGTCATTACGCGGCTGCAACTGGCCCTGCATATCGCCGCCCAGGCATTGCAAAGCAGCGGCTGCTATCACCCCTTCCGGCGCGCCGCCGGTACCCAACAGCATATCAATTTCCGAATCCAGCGGGAATGCCGTAGCTACTGCGGCCGCTACATCGCCGTCCTGGATGAGATAAATCCGGGCGCCGGTTTCACGCACCTGGCGGATAATATCCGCGTGCCTGGGCCGGTCCAGAATCACCACGGTAATCGCGCTGACATCGCGCCCCAATTTCTTAGCCACGGCCTTGACATTGTCCTTTACCGGCGCGTTGATATCAATCACTCCCGCTGCGGCGGGACCAACGGCAATCTTTTTCATATAAGTATCCGGCGCGTTAAGGAAATGCCCGCGCGGCGCGGCCGCCAAAACTGATATGGCATTAGCCCGTCCCTGGGCGGTTAAGGTCGTGCCTTCCAGCGGGTCAATGGCGATATCCAGTTTCGGGCCCTCGCCCCGGCCGATTTTCTCGCCGATATACAACATCGGCGCCTCGTCACGTTCGCCTTCACCGATGACTACGGTGCCGTCAAAATAGATAGATGAAAACGCCCGACGCATATAATCCACCGCCGCCTGGTCTGCCGCCTTGTCATTGCCCAGGCCCACCCATTTAGACGCGCCTAATGCCGCCGCCTCGGTTACCCGGACGAATTCCAATGCCATATTTCTGTCCATAGTATGCTCCAATCTAATTTGCCACGAAGACACAAAGTCACCAAGAAGAAATTAATGGTTATTTGCTTTGTGTCTTAGTGCCTTAGTGGCTAATCTTATGTTTTCCCGGTATGCCAGTCAAGAATTTTCAGGCAGGAAAAAGCCCCCTCCTACTCCCCCTTATTAAAGGGGGCCGGGGGGTTGTTATCCCTATACCACATACCCGATTACATACGGATTAAAAGTAATACTGATGTTCCCACTCGCATCGGTAAAGGCGTATTGGAATGACCCTGCGGTCACCGGCACCATCACCTGTCCGCCATAGACCTGGCCGACGTTTTTCACTTCTACGCCAATAGCGTAACATTCAGGTTGCGTCGCGTCTCGCCTGAACCGGCAATTGAGCCAGCCCTGGGGCGGCGGAGCAATACTCTGTTGGACCAGTTCTACCTGCAGGATGAGCGCCGTTGCCTCGGGCGGGATAGACGGATTCGGGGCCGAGGGCTGCCAGACCTGATTTCCCATAACAAGCACACTGGTCAACTGTATCCGGGTCGCAAGGAAGACCATCCGGCTGCCGCCCACGCCCGGCGCTAATTTGGCCGCAGTCACTGCCCCGTCAGGTATTTTATCGGTCGTTACCGCGTTGGCCGCTATTTCTGCGGCGGCCACCGGCGGGGTGAGCGGTCTGGTCGGGACGCTGAAGGACAGCTTGGCTGGGGTCACCGACGCATCGGCAATCTCGCTTGTGGCAAGCGGCGGCGCAATCGGCCTGGAAATCGCCGGAGGGGTAAAGGCCAGTTTGGCCAACGTGATAGACCGGTCGAGTATCTTTGCCGTGCTGACGGCGTTATTGGCAATCTTTGACGCGATGACGCCGTTGTCCGCCAGTTTGGCGGATGTCACCTGCTGATCGCCGATTTTGGCGGCGCTGACCGCTCCGGTGGCTATTTTCTCTTTCGTTACTGCGCCGTTTTTTAACTTATCCGTCTTGACGCTGTCTGTTGCCAACTGACTTGAGCCAACTGCCGAAGATGCAATCTTCGGGGCGGTCACGGCCTCGTTGGCCAGTTTGCTGGTTACTACTGCACCGTTCGCAATCTTGGGCGTGGTCACGGCGGCGTCCTTTAATTTGCCGGTGATGACCTGCAATGCGCCGATTTTTGCTTGCGTCACTGCGCCGTTTTTTATCTTGGCTGTTTCCACGCTCTCAGCGGCTAACTTGCCGGCATCGACTGCGCCGGCGGCGATTTTTGCTTGCGTCACGGCTCCGGGTGCGATGGTGATGGTGGTTACCTCATTTGGTTGTAATGGCATAAAAATCTCCTTGTAGTATAGAGTATGAAGTATATAGTATATCGGCGTGTCTTTCCTGCATACTACATACTAACATACTACATACTTGCTACGATGTTACGGCGCGTATTTGGCCGCCGGGTCGCTAAAATCACCCTGTCCGGCCGCGCCGACTGCGGCTACCCGGAACCAGTACTTGGTGCCGCTGGTCAGTCCGGTGATGGCGGTGAATGATTCGGTGCAGTTCTTTTTAAACGCCCAACTGTCCGGCACATTCGGGTCGGTGGTCATAAAGACGGCGTAATTCTTTGCGCCGAACACCGGCTTCCAGTTCAGGTCAATCTCGCCGTCTCCGCCGCCGACCTCGGCATATAAGTCCGTCGGCGCGGACAGCGGACCAACCGGCACAGCCGCATCCTTGACCGACATCCCGGCTGAAAGTATCTTGGCTACATCGCCGCCCGAGACATTTTCCACATAGAGCGCGGCCTGGGTCACGATCAGGTCCAACTCCTTTACCGCGTCGGCCAAATCCTCAGTGGCGCCCTTGGAATCCGAGTACTTAACCTGCGCGGTATTTTGGGCGGTTAGCGCGGCGGTCTTTTTAGCGGTGATGGCCGCCAAGGCCGGGACCGGCGTCACAAAATTCGGATTCCCGGTCATCTTGGCGACGATTGTCTCGGCCAACGTAATCCTCTCAGAAACTGACAGCCGATTCAGCCCCAACTTTACCTTACCCATACGGTTATCCTCTCTTTCTTTGAGATTGCTTCGTCTGGCGCCAAAAGGCACCATCCTCCCCGAAAGCATTCGGGGAGCCCACCAGGGCTGGTCATGCCTAAGGCAGATCCGCCTGTGGCGGACAATCTCTTATAACTCCATATTTTACAGATGTTATATCACCTAATGGTGATTTTGGCCTATGTCACAAAGCCCCTTTGTTACATCACAAAGCCCTGTTGTTACATCACAAAGCCCTGTTGTTACATCACAAAGCCCTGTTGTTACTAACAAAGCCCCTGTGTCATATCACAAAGCCCCTTTGTTACATCACAAAGCCCCTCTGTTACATCACAAAGCCCCTTTGTTACATCACAAAGCCCCTGTGTCATATCACAAAGCCCCTGGTGTTACCCTCTATCAATCACCTCCCTCCTGCGACCCACAGTTTAGTAGGCGCATAATTACCGGAATCGCGTCTTTAAGCTTCTGCAATGTTTTGTTAGACTTCTGCTCCCAGGTTTTCAGTTCCTGTCGGCAGTTTTTAAGGTCAATCTGCGCCCTGGACCGTAAAGCATACTCGTCCGGGGCCGCGTCTTTACAACATTGCTCAAGTGTTTTTAGCGACCGGGCATATTGTTTAAGGCGAAATTGCGCATTGAGATGCGCATTATAGAGATTCACCCAGGCCTGGTAACTGTCTTTGATTAGAGCCATCTTAGCCGATGTCATCCCGCCCCTGCCTGCCCTGCCTACCGGCAGGCAGGCGGCAGGCCGGCCGGCGGACAACTTGGTCATATAATTATGGAACCAGTAATCAAACTCCAGCGGCTCCTTGGGGATACAATCCGGTTCGCCGGACGCGGTCCCTTCGGGTTCCGGTTCAGTCATTTTTCCATCACCTTTCTTAATCTTTTCGGGGGACACGTACCTATTTAATAAAGAATTCGTATGTGCCTGCCTGTGCCGAGCACCTGCCCGCGCATCGGCAGGCGGGCGGCAGACAGGTCCCCAGATTATCCCGCGTCCCGAACTCCCGGGAATGTCCCCATAGTTCAGCAGTCCCAGGGGGATACTGCTGACTATAGTCGGTTGTATTCCGCTAAAGCGGAACAACCGTACTATAACAAAACTTCCTACTGCCCCACCTGGGTCGGGGTATTTTTATTAACGGTCGTCCCATCACCTAATTGGCCATACGGATTATACCCCCAGGCCCAGAGTGTGTTGTCGGTCTTGAGGGCCAGGGTGTGACCGGCCCCGCCGGCGACCTGTGCCCAGGTCGTCCCGGTAATCTGGACCGGTGCGGATTTAGCAACGGTCGTCCCATCACCTAATTGGCCATAGGAATTATCCCCCCAGGCCCAGAGTGTGTTGTCGGTCTTGCGGGCCAGGGTGTGATAGTACCCGCAGGCGACCTGTGCCCAGGTCGTCCCGGCAATCTGGACCGGTGCGGATTTAGCAACGGTCGTCCCATCACTTAATTGGCCAAAGTTATTATACCCCCAGGCCCAGAGTGTGTTGTCGGTCTTGCGGGCCAGGGTGTGATTGCCCCCGCCGGCGACCTGTGCCCATGGTCCTGGTGCTGGGGCGCCACTACTGCCGCTATCCGGGTTATTTAAGCTTTGATTCTCCATTTCTTTCACGCGTTCCAAATGCTTCTGATACGGAGAATATTCTTTTAATCCAGACTTGGCTTCGGTGACGATATTCGTAAGTTCCTTAACTACCATAGCCCGGTCCAATGTCTTGGACATCTTTTGTGTTTCGGCAAGTTTACCCAACAACTTGTCTTTAGTCTGTTCCCATTCTGTGCCTTGATACTTCTCCTTCATCACATCAGCGAAAAGGTCTTTGCCTAACAGTAATTTGTCTGTCGCGCCACGTCGGTCAAGATATCCCTGCTTGTCTGTCTCAGTCAGCGGCTGACCGGATTTATATTTCTTGTAGACCGCATAGTTGGCCCTGTATTCTTTCAATCCTTGGTCATAAAGGCTATTAGCCATATTCATACAAACAGATTCGGGATGGTCAAGGTAAGATTTGACCGTAGAGAAAAGAACTTCTTCGCCGACATCTGCCCCAATCGCAGCCGGTCCTCCCTCAAACATATCTACCGCTAAGGTTGGCCCTTCCTTGAAAACGAAAGCCATCGCCGGAGCAATCGGCCTGTGTAACGATTGGGCCTCAATCAATGCCCGAACCGTGAAGCTGTAAGTTAGGCGGGCATCCTGAGTCTGAAAGTATTTATCGACATCGGCGGTGGTTGGTTTCGGCTCGGCGACAAGCGTCATCCAAACTCCAACCGATAGAAATAGGAAAATCAGACCGCTAACAAAGACACGTTTGTCAATCATAACTTTCTCCTTAGTCAATTCGCCAGCCCCAGAAGGTTTTGGTGAGATTGAAAGTTTCTTTCTCTGTGTCTTGGTCGTGTTCGAAAACAACCTGAACCTCTGCCCGGTTGCCGTTGATTGATGATTTCGCGACGCTCATTGTCTTTACGCCAACCATACGCTGTTTTAAAGCCTCAATATCCTCGGTGGATGGCAATATCTTCTTGACGACGGCCCAAGCTTTTGAAGTATAGCAGTTCTTCAATCCGTCAAAGTCGCCTTGACGCAGACATTCTAATGATCGTAGGGCAATTTGGTCGGGGCTAGCATTATCAGAAAGCATCAGCTTGCCAACGACAAGAACCAAAACAACCACAATAGCGAGTAATCCTATAAGCAAGATTTTACGTTTGCTGTTTGGACTTGGAGCATCATTCTTTGTCATACTACATTTTCTTTCTAAAGGGAATCTGGGGACACATACGAATTTCGTTGCGTTCCCGAAGGGTCATAAAACACGACTCCTTTTTATTATTTGTTTTTATAGCAAATCAATCGAATTTGTCACTTATCCGGGGACACAATACATATTTACAAAGAATCAGTATTGTGTCCCCAGATTTCCCGGGAATTGCACGGCCACCACGGCCTTGAACTCATTTTTCCTGCCCAGGTCAAGG
>ERZ1292633.3269-Hain-H41-02um-R1-3269-length-15927-cov-5_pt1 | contig 15927 bp, 17 predicted proteins | sample MGYA00564406_ERZ1292633 | MGnify/ENA primary metagenome ERZ1292633 (study PRJEB36523, sample SAMEA6512639) | groundwater metagenome | collected 2019-01-08 | study: AquaDiva: Metagenomics assemblies of 32 groundwater samples | reverse complement strand
AAAACCTGGCGTCCTGACCGGGCTAGACGACGAGGCCCCGACTTCGCTAAAGCTACGTCGAGGCAAGCCACACTTCGCCAAGGCTTCGTGGTGGCAAGCATGTCTCGATAAAGCTTTATTAATAGTATAATTTTTTTAGTATTATATATCAAGGTTGATTAAAAACAAGAGACGTGGCAAGATTAATTTAGTCATCTTTTTAATGATAGATAATAATTGTATGTTTGAATTATTTAAACATCCAGAAAAACAGAAGGACGAACAATCCGATGAACCGTCAAGCCCAAAAAATCCTAATATTCCAACACAGGAAAGAACTTCCGGCCTTCTTAAGATTGTTGGTACCTTAACAACCCCCGAAGAAGATAGGGTTAAAAAATATTATCAACTTCTTTTTGAGGAACAGCCTATTTCTCACGAACCAATCGTCAAAAATGTCCTTAAATTTTTTTCGTCTATAAAAGAACTAAAAGATATAGAAAGATCAAAAACTCCTGAAGAGACAGAAACCATAGAACAAATTAATTTAAATATGGCAAAATTCGTTTCAGAATATGGCGGACAACCCATTGATGTGCCTGAAAAGAACATTCATTTTCTAAATCCGTCCAAAGTTGATAAGTCTGTATTTGATCAACTGGGATTTGGTGGGTTTGGCGGCACAGAAGCTCTAGCAATACACTCTACAGATAGACAATCTATTTTACTAGGGTCTAGTCCACAAATAAACATCCCCTTAAAAAAAGCTTTAACAATAGTTCATGAAATGCTGCACTTTAATTCCTTTCAATCAGTCACAATAAAAAAAATTGGTCCAGAAAAATTGGAAGCAGACACAAGGAGATGCGGTCTTGAAATGAGGAGCCCTAAAAACAAAAGTGTTTATTTTATGGATTTTAATGAAGCCTTGACCGAAGAGTTAGCTATAAGATTTGAGAAAAAATATTTTCCTAAAATCCCAACATTACAAAGAGAATTTGAAGGGAAATCTAAAGCAGTAAAAGCTTTTCAACCAATTTTTCAACAAGAGAATTCGGGGGATGAATTGCCCCCCATTGCATTCATTGATAAGGAGGGGTTCTTTTGTAGTTATACCTACTCCGAAGCTCGAAATAGATTTTGGAAAATAATAAATGGTATTCTTGAAAAACATCCTGATAAATTTAAATCAGAAGAAGAGATTTTTGATAAATTTGCTCGAGCATATTTTACTGGTCACTTTTTAGAAATTGCTAGATTAATTAAAGATGCTTATGGTAGGGCAGGTTTAAGACAAATTGCCGAAGATGATTTTTTTAAACACTTTAAAAAGTTTAACACAGATGTTGAATAAAAATGTTAATTCTATCTATTGAAACAAGTTGCGATGATACGGGAGCGGCAATTTTAAAAGTAAGCGGACCTGTCAAAAACCCGTCTTTTGAAATACTCGCAAACACCACATCTTCACAGGATGAAATTCATTCCCCCTTTGGAGGAATTGTGCCAAATTTGGCATGCAGGGCGCATGAAGAAAATTTGCCGCCTGTCATTTATAGCACCCTCACCAAAGCAAAAGAAAAATTAAAAATTGACATCAAGACTCTTATTAAAAAAATTGATTTTATAGCCGTCACCTCTGGGCCAGGCCTTTCTCCCTCTCTTTTAATGGGCGTAAGCGCCGCTAAGACCCTCGCTTTTTCTTGGAAGAAAAAAATTGTGCCAACAAACCATTTGATTGCACACATTTACGCAAATTTTTTAGAAAATAATAAAATTAAATTTCCGGCCTTGGCCCTAATAGTTTCCGGAGGTCACACCCAGCTTGTCTTAATGAAAAAACATCTGGATTTTAAAACTATCGGAAAAACCAGAGACGACGCCGCGGGCGAGACATTTGATAAAGCGGCGAGAATTTTGGAGATTGGGTATCCAGGAGGGCCAGCCGTCGCCAAAAGAGCTGAAGTGGGAAATCCTGTCGCATTTAATTTGCCGCGCCCAATGCTCAATGCAAAGGTAAATTTCTCCGCCAGAGGCGGACCAGCCTCGGGCTGGGATTTTAGCTTTTCAGGATTAAAAACGGCTGTTTTATATCTGGTGAAATCTTTAGGAAAACTTAGTGAAAAACAAAAAGATGATTTGTGCGCCTCCATACAGAAAGCGATTGTAGATGTCTTGGTCACTAAAACTATGCGTGCCGCAGAAAAATATAAAGTTAAATCTATCATTTTAGGCGGTGGAGTAGCGGCCAATGAAAAATTGGTGAGCGAAATGAAAAAAGCATCAAAAAAAATAGGCGCATCATTTTACTGCCCCAAAAAATCTCTTTGCACCGACAACGCCCAGATGATCGCTGTCGCTTCTTACTATTTAAAAAATAAAGCAACATCTTGGAAAAAAATTAAAGTGGACGCGAATTGGAAAATATAACTAATTTCTTTAAACGCTTTTTATCTCTCAGATGCTTGCTCAGATAATTTAAGATTCATTTTCGCTTTGATTCAAAACTCAGCCAGCCCCTTTGGATAATCCAAAGGGGCTGGCTTCAAACAACTTGAACCAATCCGCCCAGGGCGGACTTATCCGCCTTGGGCGGACCGCTCAAACTTATCATTAAATTATGTCTTCGCTGCGCAAATGTTCGATAAAAATCGTTTAGGGAATAAAAATAACTTTTCTTAATAAAATCAATAAGGATTTAAATTTTCTTTGACCGCCAGACAAAAAACTGTACAATAAAAATATGCAATTGGAATTTTTCAACAAAAAAGCAGGATTTGATTATCAATTCCTGGAAAAATTTGAAGCAGGAATAGAATTGAATGGACAGGAGGTAAAATCAATAAAAACCGGACACATCAGTTTAGCGGGGTCTTATATTATTGTGCGTGGCGGTGAGGCTTGGCTTATCGGTACAAGCGTTCCGCCCTACCAAGTGAAAAATGCGCCCAAGGGATATGACCAGGAACGAGCGCGCCGACTTCTTTTAAAAAGAAAGGAAGTTGACTACTTAATGGGAAAAACCAAGGAGAGCGGCTTGACACTTTTGCCAACCAAAGTGTATACTACGAAAGGTTTGATTAAAGTTGAAATAGCTCTTGCGCGCCATAAAAAAATGTCCGACAAAAGAGAGGTTATCAAAAAACGCGAGGCGCAAAGAGAAATTACATCAGGCAGGTTCTTTTAAGTAAACCAGCCACCACCCACAAGTAGGTGTGGGCCTACCTACCGGTAGGCAGGGGTAAATATGGGGATGTTTTGATTCGACAGAAATAGCAAGCAATCGTTGAAGCCGAAGCCGATCAACCACTTCGTAAAAAGTTGATCACCAATAAGTGCAAACTTATTCTCAAAAGCGCGCGTAGCTTTTGCTACTCCCGTGCTTGCTTTTGCCTAATTTAGCGTGAAAGCCATCGCTTTAACCCATACCTGTTAAGTTCAAGCGGTGTTATATTAACAGGTTCGAGCCAATCATTTGCCTTAATTGTTGGCTCTAAACAAACAAAGGCAAGCGTTGCGCACATTTTTTCCTATTTAAAGACGCAATGTACAAAACTAATGGGAACAAGCTTCTAAAATCGGTTGTCCATCATTTTTGGACGAGGGTTCAATTCCCTCCATCTCCACCGAAATTCCCTTAACAACTTGAGGGAATTGAAGGGTATTTTTAAAAATCAAACTGCTTTGATTTTTAAAAAACCCCGGCTCCGAAGGAGATATTTTGCCTGTTTGGAACGAACGTGCAAAATATCGGGTGAGGAGAATTCCCTCCATCTCCACCAATTTTTCCCAAGAGCTTTAGTGATTGGCTGAAAAATTGAGTGTCTCGCCTTGGGCGGACACCTCGTTACAATTTAAAAAAACAATAGATATAGCAAAATTTTATAGAAAAAATCAGCAAATAAGGGCTCTCGAGCTTCGTGTGATGGATGAAAAAAACCAAGCGTTGGGAGTAATGCCTCTTTATGAGGCGTTAAAAGTTGCCCAGAGCAAAGGCCTGGATCTGGTGGAAATATCTCCTACCGCCAATCCTCCTGTGGCAAAAATTACAGACTATGGAAAATTCCTCTATGAGATTAGCAAGAGAGAAAAAGGAAATCAAAAACATTCCAAGCAGTCAGAAGTAAAGATTATTCGTATCGGATTTTCTTCTTCACCGCACGACATGGAGACCCGCGTCAGACAAGCAGAAAAATTTTTGAAAGAAGGGCACAAAGTAAAAATCGATCTGATGCTTCATGGGCGAGAAAACGCTCACCAGGATATAGCGCGTAAAAAATTTGACGATTTGCTATCAATGTTTATACTAAAGACTAAAGTTGAACAAGGATTAATCAAGCAAGGCAGAATCTTATCGATGATAATATCCGCCACTAAATAAATAATATGAACGGAAAACTAAAAACCAAAAAAGCAGTTACAAAAAGAATTAAAGTCACAGGCACAGGCAAAATGATGCGCCGCAAAATGGGAGTGGATCATTTTCGCGCAAAAAAAAGCTCGATTGTCCAACAAAGAAAAAGCAAAGAATACAGCGTAGGAAAAACCAATTCCAGAATATTGAGATCGTTAACGACATAAATTTAAATTCTCCAGCCCAAGGCTGGTCCGCCTCGGGCGGAAGATTCTAATACAATATGACAAGAGTAAAAAGAGGCAATATCGCCATCAAAAGACGCCGCAAAACCTTAAAATACACTAAGGGATTTTTATTGAGACGAAGCACCAAAGAAAGCGCCGCCAAAGAAGCGCTTCTGCACGCCTGGAGCTATGCTTTCCGCGATCGCCGCAAAAAGAAAGGTGTCGCGCGCGCCAAATGGAATATACAGATCAATGCCGCAAGCCACATACAAGGATTGAGCTATAGTAAATTCATAAGCCAGCTCAAGAAAAATAATGTGAAATTGGACAGAAAAATTCTCGCCGAACTCGCCAACAAAGAACCGAAGGTTTTTGAAAAGATATTAAGCTCCGTCAAATAATTACTAAACCCGCCCCATTCATTTTAAATGAATGGGGCGGGTTTTTTGTTGAATTGCTCCAAAGCGACGGTGGGAGTAAACCCTGCCTACCGGCAGGCAGGCCCCACACCCACAACACATATTAATATCTCTAATTTCAAAATATCAGTCTATGAATCAACACCGATTTTATCTCTTTGCGCTAAGGTGGATGTGGGGGTAAAATGTATGTATATGAACATAACTAAACTTAAACAAAATTTAATTTGGGTTGTTCCGATATTACTTTTGAGCGTGATGGCGATTCTTTTAATTCAAGCCGCTAAAGATGACGCGGCGATAGTCGACGAGTCGCCTCATATCACCGCCGGATATTCATATTTAAAATTTTTTGACGCGCGCTTAAACCCCGAGCACCCTCCCTTAATAAAAGATTTAGCAGGACTGCCGCTTCAGTTTTTAAATTTAAACTTCCCCACACAAACTGATGCCTGGCAAAAAAATGTAAACGATCAATGGGCATTAGGGCACGATTTTTTGTGGGGGTCGGGAAACAACGGGCATCAGATAGTTTTTTGGGCTCGTATCGGACCGATTTTAATAACGCTACTTTTAGGATTTTTTGTATTTTTTTGGACAAGAAAAATCGCTGGAAATTGGGCCGCCTCGCTGGCCTTGGCACTTTACGCTTTCTCCCCCACCATACTAGCGCATGGACACTTGGTAACAACAGATGTAGGAGCCGCCGCGGGAATAATTATTGCCACTTATTTTTTTATAAAATATTTGAAGGAAAATTCCTGGCAAAATTTATTATTGGCAGGAATTATTTTCGGCCTGGCACAGCTCACCAAATTTTCTGTATTTTTACTTGTACCATTCTTTTTCTTTTTAACGCTTTGGTGGTATATGGCCCACCAAAAAAGCTGGGTCTCATTTTTCAAAATCATCGGTGGGGTAATTCTTATCGGCATATTGGGAGCGGTTGTTATTAACTTGTGGTATATGCCGCATGTGTGGAATTATCCACAAGAAAAACAGCTCTCTGACGCACAGTCCATACTCCAATCTTTTTCCAGTAAACCTTTAGCTGATTTAGATTTTTGGCTGATAAAAAATCCTATCTTGCGCCCCTTGGGGCAATTCTTTTTGGGCATTTTAATGGTTACGCAAAGAGCCGTCGGAGGAAACACGGCTTACTTTTTGGGCGACGTAACGAACGCCGGATGGTGGTACTACTTCCCCGTGGTATATGTCCTTAAAGAGCCCTTGGCGTTTTTAATAATGGTGCTTACGGCACTTTGTTACTCGCTTTATTTAATCTGGGAAAGACGGCCGCAAAACTTCAGTCAAGCCGTCACAAAAACGCTGAATTGGTCAAGAGAAAATTTTGAAATTTTTGCCCTGCTGTGCTTCGTGATTTTTTACATGGCCTACTCCATGAAGTCAAATCTGAATATAGGGGCAAGACACTTAATGCCCCTGATCCCGATGATGTATATTTTGGTAAGCGTTAAATTATCTGACTGGATGCGCACAACGCTTGAATATATTCCACAAAATATTTTAACGGCTATGTGGCTAAGAATAAAACATGCTTTTTCTTATGCCGGAAAATTTTCGATTGTCTTGGTTCTTCTTGCCTGGTACATTGTAAGCTCGCTTTTGAGCGCTCCGATGTTTTTATCATATTTTAATGAGATAGCTGGAGGGCCAACTAACGGATACAAATATGTGGTAGACTCAAATTATGATTGGGGGCAGGATTTGTATCGGCTAAGAGACTTTGTAGATCGCAATTTTATTGATAAAATAGGAGTAGATTATTTTGGCGGAGGAAATCCACGCTTTGAGCTGGGACCGAAGGTGGAGGCGTGGAATTCGTCCTTGCCAAAATATGATGGAAAATGGTTTGCGATATCAACCACATTTTTACAAAATGTTTCGGGGGAACTCACCAAAGGATTTAAAAGACAGGTCCCCGATGAGTATTCGTGGCTCTTGCAAGAAAAACCATTTGCCCGAGCCGGTCAATCTATTTTTATTTATAAATTAAAATAGACCCCCACACCTAATTGGTGCAAAATTTTTCGCGAAGCCGAGATAGATTATTTAATAACCCATTAATATAATTATCACTTTAAAAAATTATCAACTAAATTTTAATGCTTCGCGCACCAATTAGGTGTGGGGGTAAAATAAATTATGCAAAAAATTGAAACAAAAGACGTGACTTGGATAAATATCCAAAATCCGACTGATTCTGATATAGAATTTTTAAAAAAAGAGCATGGAGTACACGCGGTAGTTTTAGAACAACTTCGTCGGCCAAGTATGCGCCCAACGGTTGAACAATATCCAAACTATTTCTACATGATTATGCATTTCCCTGTTTTTAACCCAGAAAAAAGAGCCAGCCAGTCTGCTGAAGTTGATTTTATAATTTTTCAGGGCATGGTCATTACTGTTCATTACAATGAAATAGAGCCGCTGGGAGATATTTGGAATAAGTGCGAAAAAGATGAAAGCTACCGATCAATCTGTTTTGGTAAAAACTCAGGCCAATTAATTTATCACATCATACACAATCTTCTAGTTTTCTCTATGCGAGAATTAGATCACATTGGAAAAAATATCGAGAGCATAGAAAACGCCATCTTTTCTGGACAGGAAGAAGAGATGGTGCGAGAAATATCAATTGTACATCGTGATGTTCTGAATTTTTATAGAACTGTAAAGCCAGAACGCGGAACGCTGGAGTCGCTAGAAGCTAGAAGTGACGCGTGGTTTGATGAGAAAGAAAAGCCTTTTTTTACAGATTTATTGGGAGATTATATGAAGGTGTGGAATCTGCTCGAAAGCTACAAAGACACCCTAGAGTCACTACAAAATACCAATAATTCCTTAATCTCTGACCGCACCAATAAAATAGTAAAAACTTTAACTATACTATCGGTAGCCTTAATGCCCCCGGCTTTGATGATAAGCATTTTCTCAAATAATTTTGTTTTTCATAGATCATATTGGAGCGTCCCATTGGAAGCATTAGTGATTATAATCTTGACTCCTTTAAGCGTATTTATATCCTTCGCTATCTTTAGGTATAAAAAATGGTTGTAACTTGCTGATCAAGTTTAATTGATATATATTACCTGTAGACATAAATACTTATGAGCAATCTTGAATTTACAAAAAACTCTATAAAGGCCAACCAGCTTCCTCCGCAAAATGTACAAGCTGAACAGGCCGTTTTGGGAATGCTCATGATGCACAAAGAAGCCCTGGACAGAGTAGCAAATATCATAACTCCCGAAGATTTTTATAGCAGGGTCAATAAACTTATCTATCAAGCGGCGCTTGATCTTTATGAGAAACAAGAACCCATAGATCACTTAAGCATCACTTCTCGCCTTGCGGAAAAAAGACAGCTGGACGAAGTGGGAGGAGCTGACTATTTAACATCTTTAGCAAACACTGTAGTGGCTCCATCACATTTAGATAGTTATGCCCGCATGATAAGGCGCAAAAAAATAATGCGCGACATGATACAGGCATCATACGAAATATCCGAACTGGGCTTTCGGGAAGAAGAGGATGTGGAAGAATTGCTTGATAAAGCCGAACAAAAAATATTTCAAATTTCACAAAAATCTCTACAAAAAAGCTTTTCGCACATAAACGATGAAATCGAAGGCGCCTTTTCTAGAATAGAAAAACTTCAAAAGGGCGGAATGGTCAGGGGCGTGCCTACAGGATTTGATTATTTAGACAAAATTCTTTCCGGACTACAAAAGTCCGACTTGATAGTGCTTGCGGCGCGCCCAAGCTTGGGAAAAACATCTCTCGCTCTTGATATAGCAAGGCATGCTGCCGTCAAAGAAAAAATTCCTGTAGGCATATTCAGTTTGGAAATGTCCAAAGAGCAATTGGTAGATAGATTTATATCAGCAGAATCATATGTTGATCTTTGGAGACTGCACACCGGACAGCTTAAAAAAGATGAGGGTGATTTTGAACGAATAAATAAGGCGCTGGCAAGCCTGTCAGGAGCGCCCATCTACATAAACGATTCTTCGGCTACAAATATTATGGAAATGCGCGCTATGGCGCGCCGTCTACAGGCTGAACACAAAGATCTGGGGCTTATCATAGTGGATTATCTTCAGCTTATGCAGGCACGCACAAAATCTGACAATATGGTCCAACAAATAACAGAAATCTCAAGATCCCTAAAAGGCTTAGCTAAGGAATTAAACATACCAATACTTGCTCTTTCTCAGCTTTCTCGAGCCATAGAACAGCGAGGTGGCAGGCCCAAATTATCCGACCTAAGAGAATCTGGATCCATTGAACAGGATGCCGACTTGGTAATTTTTATACATAGAGAGCGCGGAGAAGACAACAGTTTAAACAGAGACTCCGAAATCTTGATTTCTAAACACAGAAATGGCCCCACTGGCAGGTGCATACTTAACTTTGAAGAAAAGTACGCCACTTTTAAAAATCCGGATATGGAACACGAAAATCCGGTAGAACCCACGGAACAATATAGCGCTTGATAGAAATGCTTCCTGAAAAATTACAAAAACTTATTCAAATCTTCCAAAAATTCCCCGGAGCCGGGCCGCATCAAGCGGCTCGCATCGCGTTTTGGTTTTTAAGCCAATCCAAGACGTCTCAGGAACAGCTCGTCCAGGCTCTAAATGAAGCTCGAACTTTTATCAAAGTGTGCCCAAAGTGTTTTATGCATTTTGAGGCGAGTTTTAATAAGTGTATTTTTTGTGAAAATTCAGACCGCGACCAAAAAATTGTAGCCGTGGTCGCCAAAGAACAAGACGCCCTGGCGATAGAAGCCACTGGGAGATTTAAAGGAATTTATCATATTTTAGGCGGAACGATATCCTCAAAAAAAGAAGCGGCGTCTTTGCATATAAAAGAATTTTTAGAAAGAGTCGCTTCGCTAAATCCAAAATCCGAAATAATTTTAGCCTTTGACCAAACAACAGACGGAGAAGCTACCTCGCTTTATTTAAAAAAATCACTGGAAAAATATCCAGTGAAAATAACGCGCATCGGCCGAGGACTGCCATCGGGAGGCGCAATAGAATACACAGACGAAGAAACAATGTTGAGCGCCATGGAAAATAGAAAGTAGCAAATAGTAAGTAGAAAGTGGAAAATTAAAAATGAAAAATTAAAGTTATAAGTTAAAAATTTTAAACTTTGCACTTCAACTTTTAATTTTTCACTTTAAACTTTTAATTAAGTTCTGTTTATCATCACAGCATTCGGGCTTGCCAACAAATTATAATTTCGCGTTTCAAATGTTCGTAAATAAAATATATATAAAGTAAAATCCCGCTTTTGAGCGGGATTTTTTTGTTACTTCTTAGAAAATAGACAAATGAGTCTACCTGCAATATTTACAATAATCAAAGAGGCTGCCATATAAACAATAGCTATCGAAACAAAACTATCGCTCAACATAATCCATGCGCCCAATCCAAAAACAACAATACCAAGATTCCACATAAAAAGACGCGGCCAATGCATTGTACTCCAAAAAATTGCGCACAGAATAATTTGAACCAAAGCAATAAAAGCAAGCGCCCAAGAAATACCCCATTCAACACAAAGGAGCCACGCCATAAAACTCAAAACAATATTGACTAATTGACCCAGCCAAAAACCGGCATCGAATAAATTGCGCCAGCTAATCTCTGAAATAGAGTGATTATTCTTTAGCCTGCGCGCAAATTTAATGCTCTCAGAAATCGTCACCCAGCACACCGCCAAGAAACAAAGGATTGCAAGTGATGTAAGTGTCATCTTCTCCTCCCTCTCTTTGAGATTTTTAAAGACCTGATAAAAGTATAAATTATGTTTAAAAAAAGCAATAATCCCGCCAAAAGGGCGGGATTATTTTATAGATACTATTTCTACTTCTGTATATGGTTGGCGGTGGCCTTTTTTCTTATGGTACCTCTTCTTAGCGTGATATTTGAAAACTATAACTTTTTTGAGCTTGCCTTGCTTTAAAACTTTGGCCGACACCTTTGCGCCCTCAACATAGGGCTTACCCAATTTCACATTCTCACCGTCTACCACAAGCAAGACTTTATCAAAATCAACCGACTTATTTTCTTCGGCTTCAATTTTTTCTATTCTAATTTTTTTCTTAGGAGAAACCAAATATTGTTTTCCCCCTGTTTCTATTACAGCAATCATACAAAATAAAGTTTAGCAGATAAAATGTGAGTGTCAATGCCCTCTATTCCCCTATCGTCTTAATTTCCGCGACCTCTTTCAATTCATCTTTTTCCAGCAAATTCCCTACCCTGTCGCCTAAAAGCTCGACTCTTTTTTGAGAATCATCAAAGGAAGATGTGGCGTTTTGCAGATGTTTGCCAAGCTTATTAAATTCATCTACCAATTTATCCGCGTCCGTTTTTATCCTCTGTAATCTTTTCAAAACATTTTTGGTTTCTTCACTAATGCGAACATCCTTAGCCCAGTGAGATATGCTTTGCACTGTTAGATAAAAAGTGTTGGGCGATGTTAAAATAACTCTTTTTTTCATAGCAAACTCTGCCAGATCAGAATCGCGGACATTATTTATGAGCTCATAAAAAATAGTTTCGGCCGGTAAAAACAGGAGCGCCACGTCCGTCGTGCTTTCTGCTGGTAGTATATATTTACTGGCAATATCTGAAATCTCTCTTTTTATGGCATCCACAAAACTTTTTCTAAATTCGGCTTTCTTAATCTCATCTTCTTCATTGATCATTCTTTCAAAATCTTCGCGTGGAAATTTTTCATCTATAGGCAAAAGCCGCCCATTGGGAAGCTTGAGCACAGCATCCACCGCCTCTTTGCTTTTAAAATAATGTTGCATTTCAAACATATCTTTAGGATAGTATTGCCCTAAAATATGCTCAAGATGCAGTTCTCCCCATCTGCCACGAAGCTTTGGAGCGCGAAACATTTCCTGAAAAGAAGATACTTCTTGCACCTTTTTATCTATAGATTCTAAAGATTGGGTAAGACGCACTATTTCTTTACTCACACTCAAAATGCCCGAACCGGCCGCCTGTGAGCTTTTGTCTAAAGAATCTTTATTTTCTCTCAAGCGCGAATCCAGACGCGTACCCACTTCAGCCAGACGAGAATCAATTCGTTGATTGATATCATTTAGTTGCTGGGCAAATAGTCCAAACTTATTGTCAAAAACAGAGTTTATTTTTTCCAAAGAAGATTCCTGATCTGAGACCGATTTTGAAGATCTTTTTGAATACCAAAACAAAGCTAACGCCCCCAGAAAAATTATTAAAATTGTTATTTCAAATGCGTTCATACTGTTTAATTCAATTTTATTATAATCTATTTGCCATCTGATTTAAAGCGCGAAGAAGCAATATGTTTGATAACTATGCCAAAATAAGCAAAAACCCCGTTTAGTCGAGGTTTTTGTGTTAAGTTTATTGTAGTGAATTTTGACGATATTTTTTAATAATAAAATATGTGATCACTCCTAAAATTAATGCGCCAAGAATAATAGCTGTCCACAAAATCAAACTGCCCGCTCCGCCGCCAGAAGTTGGCGAAGGGGTCGGTGTGGCAACGGAACCCAGCGAAGGAGGGCAGTCAGATGAACAGTTGTCTTGATTTTCTTTAAGATTGGCTTCACAAATCTTATTTTCATTGCAAGAAGCAAAGGATGTTAGGTCCACAACCAAAATCATTTTGCCAGTTTTATCAAAAATTTTAAATAGATTTCCATTGTTATAGTAAGGAATATTAATAGCCATGGTTCCTTTGGAAATGGGTGCGCAACCACCTGTCATTTTACCGTCTTTAGTCACACCGTCAGAACAAATTACAGGAACTAAATTTAACTTAAAATCATCCAAAACTGCGCCCCGAAAAGAAATAATATTTCCCCGATAATCTCCTGTTTCAGATTTTATAAAATTTAGATCTTGAAAATATTGAATGCTCTCTGAAGCCATTTTGTCCCAGCGAATAGTTCCGCCATCATAATACAGATTCAATCTTAAAACTTCCGCGTTAACAATAACTGGTACCGCCCAAATAAAAATAATTAGCGCGATAAAAAGATTTATAAATGATTGGTGCGATTTTAAATATTTCATATTTATTTTGAAAGAAGCGCTCTAATAATTTTCATATCAATCGGACCATATTGATCATCGTTTATCTGACCACTAGCCATAAGGTCTTGTTGGGCGTCTCTATACCAACCCTTTCCAGCGCTCTGATAGTTACAACCATCAAAACAACCGGTAGACCATGGACAATCTTTTATGTTTTGAAGTTTGATACAATTTCCAGCACCACCCTCTAGGGGCTCGCGACCGGCTTCTGAATATTCATCGTACAAATTAGCAAAAGAATGACCTATTTCATGAGCAAGCACTGTATAATCATCAGAAAGAGCCAGGCGAACTTCATGTCCGCCCATAAAGGCATTGGCTCTAAACCCATAGTCGCAGGGAACCACATAAACTTTTTCAGAAACATTTTGACAGGCAGAAGCGCCAAAATCGTCGGATCTATAAAGAGTCCATCTGGCGGCAGTGATTGGTTTAAAATTGTGTAAAACCGGTTTCAAACTATCGGCAAAAGCCACCCACTTTTTTCTTTCGTCACCAGCCAAAAAAGATTGTAGACTCCACCTGGCACCACAACTCTGACCTATGTCCATAAAACCTGTATCGCGAGCAATAAGCTCTATGCCAATGGAACCGCTCCCGTCTATCGTAACACACTTGGAAGCGTCTGGAGGCGAATTGACGGTTAATTGAAAATTTTTACTGACAGAATTCTTAAGACTATCTATTGTTTTTATTGCAAAATTATAACTACCGCTTTTAGTAGGTATTCCGAAAACAGCCCCTGAGCTATTCATGCTTATGCCAGGCGGCAAAGATCCGCCCGAAACGCTCCAAGCGTAGGCTGGCGCTCCCCCCGAAACCTGCATAGTTTGCGGAGGATAATCCTTTGTCGCTTCACCATTTGGCAAATATTCACTAGAATATAATAGTTAAAGGCCCAGTTGAAGCTGTTGGGGACGGGGAGATTGTGGAGTTTAGTGAATTTGTTGAGGCTGGTGAATTTATTGAAGATGGAGAATTTGTCGGAGACGGATTCACTCCCAAAACATCTTTAATTACTATCGCCGCCCCTTTGGCTATCAAAAGTATAGCTATGCCCACCACGGCCAAAATGATGACCTGTCTGGCCTTTTTTACTCTTTCTTCACTGCCTCCCGCTGTGATAAACAAAAACGCCGCGTAAATTATCATAATGGTAGCGATAGGCAAGGCCACGATAATTATAAAATCAGCAATTTGATTGATTAGCTCTCCCACACTGCCAAACTTCAGAGGATTTTCGGGATTACCGCTTTGGGCAAATACTGGCAACACAAATGCGGCGAACAAAAAAGCGCCCACTAAAATAACAGCTGAAATTACCAATAATTTATTTATTCTCATATAATCAAATTATACAATAAAAATTATGGCTCGCCAAACAATTTAAGATATTTTAAGTTCTCCTTGACGCAAGACCTCCAGATTATCACCACCCACTTTCACGATGGTAGAGGGCTTCACTTCGCATAGCGTGCCGCCATTAAAGAATATGTCCGGTCTCTCACTAAAACTTTTTCCCGAAAATTCGTTTAAAATATCCGCGGGCCTATATAAGCTATTCTCTCCGGAAATATTGGCGCTCGTGGTAATAATCGGCTCTTTGGCGATTTTGATCAATTTCAAACAAAATTTATTGTTTGGTATACGAATGCCCACGCTATCAAATCCCTCGTTAAAAAAATTGGGTATTTTTCTGCCCTTGGAAACGACTATGGTAAGCGCTCCGGGCAAATATTTGTCTATTAAAATTTCTACATTTTTATCAACCTGGCCGTATCTTTTAAACATCAACTTGTCTAAAACCATGATACTGAATGGTTTGCCGACGTCTCTTTTTTTAATTTGATAAATTTTTTTGATTGCCTCCTCGTCAGATAGCAAACACCCCAGACCATAGCAAGTGTCCGTGGGATATATAAAAGTTTTGCCTCTCAAATAACTCTTATTCAATTCAAATTGAAGATGTTTTACTTCCATGTTTTTGTATTATAAACTCACGCTTGTTTCCTGACTTAAATCAGTATAATGAATTTAAACATTTAAAGCAAAGCCACGTCAAACGTGGCAAAGCTAATTTGCTTTTACTAATTTTTATGATAAAATTTTTGTATTAGATGGACCGTTGGTGCCACCCTACGGGTGGTCACCCGCAGGGTGATAGCCAGGGTTCGCTTAATAATAACTTGAACATGCATTATGTTTATGTAATAAAAAGTGGTATAAAGAAATGGATATATATAGGATCCACATCAGATCTCAAAAGAAGATTTGAAGAGCATAATGCTAAAAAGGTTAAGTCGACCAAGTCATACGCACCATTTACATTACTCTATTATGAAGCTTACCTAATGAAAGTGGACGCATTAAAACGCGAAATAGAATTAAAAACACACAGTCAGCAAAAGGAGATTTTGTTTAAAAAATTACATATTAATTAATGGACCGTTGGTGTAGCCCGGTTAACACGCCTCCCTGTCACGGAGGAGACCAGGGGTTCAAATCCCCTACGGTCCGCACAAATTACTAAGTTGTAACTGAAATAAAATAATAATTTTTGTTATATTGTTTTGAATGAGATAGAATGAACATATGGACGAACAACCAAGGCGCTATAAATTTTTAGATGTCTTCCAAGAATTACTGGACGGCTCACTGTCTCCTAAAGTTCAGGTAGAAATAAATGGGGTTTTTTTTGGACCAGGTGTAATTTTTCAAAGAGGCGTCGCTTTTGGGGGCGTTGATTTTCATTTGTATAAATATTTAGATGTAGCAGTAGTGAAACAACCGGATAATCACCTAAAAATAGTTGG
>ERZ1292633.3268-Hain-H41-02um-R1-3268-length-15930-cov-8_pt1 | contig 15930 bp, 14 predicted proteins | sample MGYA00564406_ERZ1292633 | MGnify/ENA primary metagenome ERZ1292633 (study PRJEB36523, sample SAMEA6512639) | groundwater metagenome | collected 2019-01-08 | study: AquaDiva: Metagenomics assemblies of 32 groundwater samples | reverse complement strand
CGGTTCCCGTGCCGCCGCGCCGCGTGCCGGTCTTCAAGGTCTCGAAGGAACTGAAAGACATCGTCGCCCAGATCTGATTGCCCCCGCGGCGGCGCCGCGGCGCGGGATGCCGCTCCACCCGCCCCGCGGCAGCTTCATGATGAATCAGGGGATAGCGAAACGGGACGCCGCAGGGCGTCCCGTTTCTCATTTCACGGTAGTCGCCGCGATCAGTTGCGACGATCGCGGAGGATCAGGAGCCGGACGAGCGACAGAATCGCCGCCGTCGCGGCCGCCACGTACGTTAGCGCCGCCGCGTCGAGCACCTTCTTCGCCCCCGCTTGTTCCTGAGGCGCCACCAGCCCCAGCGTGTTCAACTGCACCAGCGCGCGCTTGCTCGCGTCGAACTCGACCGGCAGCGTCACGAGCTGGAAGAGCACGCCGAAGGAGAAGAGCACGATCCCCACGTCGAGCAGGCTCACCCCGGCGATCTTCAGGCCGGGCAGGAACATGAGACCGCCGATGATGAAGATCCACGAAAGGCTGGAGCCGATGTTCGCCAGCGGGAAGATGGTCGTCCGGAACCGGAGCGGCGCGTATCCCTCGGCATGCTGGATGGCGTGCCCCACCTCGTGCGCCGCGACCGCCACGCCCGAAATCGAGGCTTCGTGGTAGTTGTGCGGCGAGAGCCGGACTTTCTTGTGAATCGGGTCGTAGTGATCGGAGAGGAAGCCCTGCCCCACCTCGACGACCACGTTGCCGATACCGTTTCGCTGCAAGATCATCTCGGCGATGTCCTTGCCGGTCCGTCCGTTGACGGCGGCGATCTCGCTGTATTTCTTGTACGTCGACTGCACCTTCATCTGGGCGTAGAACGCGAGAATCACGCCCGGGATGAGGAGAATCATCGTCGGATCCCAGAATCCGTACATCTCGTAAACCTCCTTGAGGGTTCCGTGGAACGGCCCGAAGGGCTTCACCCCTTATACTCGGCGAGGGGTTGATCCGTTCCAGGGTCGATACCCATTGAGACTAGCACCGGCCCCCTGGCGATTCAATCGAAGGGAGATTGCCTGACAACGAGTTACGTCGATCTTCGAAGCGACACCGTGACGCGCCCCACTTCGGCCATGCGCCGGGCGATCGCGGAGGCGGAGGTGGGAGACGATGTCTTCGCCGACGATCCGACCGTCCGCGTGTTGGAAGAGGAGACCGCGCGCCTCCTGGGCAAGCAGGCGGCCCTCTTCGTCCCGAGCGGCTGCATGGGGAACGAAATCGCGGTCGCGGTCCAGACAAAGCGCGGCGACCGGATCGCGCTCGCGCCGCACAGCCACCTCGTCCTGGTCGAATCGCGCGCCATCGCAGAGATGATGGGGCGGCGATTCCACATCCTGGAATCGAGCGATCGCGGGCGACTGCGCGGGGCCGACGTGGCGTCGGTCCTGGGGCGCGACGCCGACCGCCCCGCGCTCCTCGAGGCCGAGAACACCTTCAACTGGCACAGCGGCAGCGTCTACTCGCTGGAGGCGCTTCGCGGGCTCCGCGATGCCGCGGCCGCGCTCGGCATTCGCTTTCATCTCGACGGCGCGCGGCTTTGGAACGCGAGCGTCGCCGCGGGCGTGCCTCTCGCCGACTACGCCGCGTGCGCCGACTCGGTGATGGTCTGCTACTCGAAGGGGCTCGGCGCGCCGGTCGGTTCGGCCGTGGCGGGGAGCGCCGCGTTCGTCGAGGAGGCGCGCGCGGCGAGAAAGATGTTCGGCGGCGCCATGCGGCAAGTCGGGATCCTGGCGGCAGGGGCGCTCCATGCGCTCCGCCACCATCGCGAGCGCCTGGTGGACGATCACCGGCGCGCGCGGCGCCTGGCGGAGTCGCTCTCCGAGATCTCCCCGTTCGAGATCGAGCCGGACGACATCGAGACCAACATCGTGATCGCGCGCGCCACGCGGGAGCCGGAACGGATCGGCGCGTTCCTCGACGCCGCCAAGCGACGCGGCGTGCTGGCGCTTGCCTTCGGAGGGCCGGGCGCCTTCCGCGCCATCACGCATCTCGACGTGGACGACGCGGGGATCGAACGCGCGGCCGTCGCGTTCCGCGAGGCGGCGGCGGAAACCTGGGGGAGGGCGGCGTGAACGAGGAACGCGCCGTCGTGGCGGGGACGCTCTACCTCGTCGCGACCCCGATTGGAAATCTCGACGACTTTTCGCCGCGCGGGCAGCGCGTGCTGCGCGACGTCGACGTGATCGCCGCCGAGGATACGCGGCACACCGGGCGCCTGCTCACGCGGTTCGGCATCTCACGACCGCTCGTCTCCTTCCACGATCACAACAAGGACCGCCGCACGCCGGAGCTGATCGATCGGCTCCGCGCGGGGGACGCCGTGGCGATCGTCTCCGACGCCGGCTCGCCCGGCATCTCCGATCCCGCCTTCACGCTCGTTCGCGCCGCCGTGGAGGCGGGGCTTCCGATCGTCCCGGTCCCCGGGCCCTCCAGCGTGCTCTGCGCGCTCGAGGTCTCGGGGCTTCCGACCGACCGATTCGCGTTCGAGGGATTCCTTCCGCGAAAGTCGGGACGGAAGCGGGCGCGCATCGAGGAGTTGCGCGGCGACCCGCGGACCCTCATCTTCTTCGAGTCGCCACACCGGGTTCGCGCCACGCTCGCCGATCTCCTGGCGGGAATGGGCGACCGGCCCGCGTCCGTGTCGCGAGAGCTGACCAAGAAATTCGAAGAGACCCGTCGCGGCCCACTCTCCGCGCTCGTGGCCTGGGCGGAGGAGCGCACGCCGCGCGGCGAGTTCGTGATCGTCTTGGGGGGCGCGCCAAAGACGAAGCGCGGCCGGGACGATGAGCCCGACGAACCCGACGAGCCCGACGAACCCGAAGCGCCCGAAGGCGACGACCCCGGCGCCATGGAGGACGACGAGTGAACAGTTGGAAGGACCAGGGACGTTCCATCATCCGCCCGCTCGCGGGCGTGCTGGCGAAGCGCGGACTGAAGCCCGACCACCTCACGATCGCCGGGCTCGCGTTCTCGATCCTGGCGGCGCTGCTTCTTTCGCGCGGCGATTTTCTCGGTGCCGCCCTCCTGCTCGGACTCTCCGGCCTCTGCGACATGATGGACGGCGACGTGGCGCGCGCCACGGGGACCTCGACCAGGTTCGGCGCGTTCCTCGATTCGACCCTCGACCGGATCGGGGAGGGCGCGCTCTTCGCGGGCCTCGCGGCCTACTACTTCTCGCGCGCGCAGGGCGGCGCGCTCTGGATCCAGGGAGAACTGGAGGCGGGCGCCCGCTGGGGCGACCCCGAGGGCCGCACGATGGCCTTCCTGGCGCTCTCGACCCTCATTCTCTCCTTCATGGTCTCCTACACGCGGGCCAGGGCCGAAGGGCTCGGTCTGGAGTGCAAGGTGGGGGTCATGGAGCGCCCCGAAAGGATGCTCCTCCTCGGCCTCGGAGCCCTTTTGGGACAACGGTTTATGCCCGGAGTGCTGGGGCTCCTCTTCCTTTTGACCCTCGTCACGGTGGGGCAGCGTGTGTATCATGTCCGCCGGTTGACAAGAGGGGATTCATCCGCAAACGGAGGAACGACGACACATGGCTAAGGTTCGCGTCGGCATCATCGGTGTCGGCAACTGCGCGTCTTCGCTGGTTCAAGGGGTGCACTACTACCGGAACGCGAAGGACACCGACTTCGTGCCCGGCCTCATGCACGTCAATCTCGGCGGCTATCACATCAAGGACATTGAATTCAGCGCCGCGATCGACATCGACCGCAACAAGGTTGGCAAGGACCTCTCCGAGGCCATCTACACCTGGCCGAACAACACGTACAAGTTCTGCGACGTTCCCCGCATGAACGTCCCCGTCGCGCGCGGCATGCTGCACGACGGCCTCGGAAAGTACCTCTCGCAGATCATTCACAAGGCCCCCGGCCAGACGGCCGACATCGTGCGCCTACTCAAAGATTCGAAGACGGACGTCGTGATCAACTACCTCCCGGTCGGCAGCGAGGAAGCCACGAAATGGTACGTGGAGCAGATCCTCGGGGCCGGTTGCGCCTTCGTGAACGCCATTCCGGTCTTCATCGCGCGCGAGAAGTACTGGCAGCGCCGCTTCGAGCAGAAGAAGCTTCCGGTGATCGGCGACGACATCAAGTCACAGGTCGGCGCCACGATCGTTCACCGCGTCCTGACGCGGCTCTTCCGGGAGCGCGGCGTGAAGCTGGAGCGGACGAGCCAGCTGAACGTCGGCGGCAACACCGACTTCCTGAACATGTTGGAGCGCGAGCGGCTGGAATCGAAGAAGATCTCGAAGACGAACGCGGTCACGTCGATGCTCGACTACGACCTCGGCGCGAAAAACGTCCACATCGGTCCCAGCGACTACATCGAGTGGCTGGACGATCGCAAGTGGGCCTACATTCGTATGGAAGGCCGCACCTTCGGCGACGTGCCGCTCAACGTCGAGCTGAAGATGGAAGTCTGGGACTCGCCGAATTCGGCCGGCGTCATCATCGACGCCGTCCGTTGCGCAAAGCTGGCGCTGGACCACGGTCTCTCCGGCGCCCAGATCGCGCCGTCGGCCTATTTCAAGAAGTCGCCTCCGGTGCAGATTCCGGACGACCAGGCGCGCGTGATGGTCGAGGAGTACATCCTGAAGTACGGCCAGAAGAGCGCCAAGAAGGCGAAGGCCAAGGCCGAGCCGAAGCGCGGCAAGATCCTCAAGCGTCGCGGCCTGAAGAAGGCGGCGCGGAAGAGCGCGTAGCTCGAAACATATGCCGGGCCTCTTCATCACCCTCGAGGGAATCGAGGGGTCCGGGAAATCGACACAGGCGGGACTGCTCGAATTCTCTCTGAACGTGGAGAAGATTCCGGTCCGCCGGACTCGGGAACCGGGGGGAACCCCTTTCGCCGAGGAAATTCGCAAGCTGGTCTTGAATCTGGGTGAGGAGCCGGTCTTTCCGGAGACCGAGCTCCTCCTTTTTTTAGCGGCCCGCGCGCAGCATGTCCGGACGCTCATCACGCCCGCCCTTAATTCCGGGGAAGTTGTTATATGCGATAGATTTACCGACGCCACGCTAGCCTATCAGGGGGGCGGCCGGAGCGCGGGGATCGCGGAAGTGCGCCGTATGAACGACTGGGCCACCGGGGGGCTTCAGCCCGATCGAACCTTTCTGATCGATATTGCCGTCCAAGAGGGCATCGCGCGCTCCCGCAAACGACAGGGGAACTTTGGGATCGACCGGATCGAACGGGAGGGGCCGGTGTTCTTAGAAAAAGTGAGGGAGGCCTACCTCTCGATTGCCGATAACGAACCGAAACGGATCCGTGTCCTGGATGGGACCAAGCCGGCCGAGGCGCTGGCCGAGATCATCCTGCGTGATGTAAAATCAATGCTGGCCGGCCGGTAACCGCTCCGCACGAAGGGACCCCCAACATGAATCGCAGACAGATCTTCGCGGTTTTCATCCTCGTCACGGCGCTCGTCATGGGCACCTGGGCCGTGGGGCGGGTCCAGGAAACCAGCGACAACACCTACGCCAACATCGAGCGCTTCATCCAGGTGCTGACGAAGGTCCGCGATCATTACGTCGAGCCGGTCACCACCGACAAGCTCATGGATAACGCGATCCGCGGCATGCTGCGGACGCTCGATCCCTATTCGCAATACCTCGACAAGGAAGAGGCCGAACGCCTCGAAACGACCACCCACGGCGCCTTCGGAGGCATCGGAATCTCCATCGGTATGCGGGACAGCTGGGTCACGGTCGTCTCGCCGATCGAGGGGACGCCGGCGTGGCGCGCCGGGATACAGGGCGGCGATCGGATCATCCGCATCGATGGCGCGAGCACCGAGGGTTTCTCCCTCGACGACGCCATGAAGCGGATGCGCGGCGAGAAGGGAACCAAGGTCGTCCTGACGATCTTCCGCGAGGGCCGCGACAAGCCGATGGCCTTCGAGATCACGCGCGACATCATCCAGATCAAGAGCGTCCCGTTCGCGGGCGTCCTGGAGAACGGTATCGGCTACATCCGCCTCTCCAGTTTCTCCGAGAAGAGCCGCGAGGAGATCGACCAGGCCCTCTCGAAGATCGAGAAGCAGAAGGTGCGCGGCCTGATCCTCGACCTCCGCTTCAATCCGGGCGGGCTCCTCTCGCAGGCGGTGGAGGTCTCCGAGGAGTTCGCGCCGCGCGGCAAGAAGATCGTCTACACGCGCGGCCGCGATCCGTCGCAGAACCGCGATTTCATCTCGACCGCCGACCAGCCGCATCTCGGCTATCCGCTCGTCGTCCTGGTGAACCAGTGGACCGCCAGCGCCAGCGAGATCGTCTCGGGCGCGGTGCAGGACCTCGACCTCGGCGTGGTGGCGGGGCAGACGACGTTCGGCAAGGGGCTGGTCCAGACCGTGATCCCGCTCACGCGGAGCGTGCGCGGCCCGAAGCTGAAGCTGACGACCGCCAAGTACTACACGCCGAGCGGGCGCTGCATCCAGAAGGACGAGCAGCTGAAGGACGGAGCGCTGGCCGCGCATGACGAGGAATCTGACGAGGGTGTCCCGGCGCTTCCCGATTCCATGAAGGTGAAGAAGCCGCTCCCCGAGTACAAGACCGAGATGGGCCGCACGGTCTTCGGCGGCGGTGGCATCGCCCCCGACATCGAACTGGACGAGGTGAAGATCCCGCTGCTGGTCCAGGATCTCGAGCAGAAGCAGGTCTTCTTCAAGTTCGCCGTGAAGTACGCGGTGAAGCACAAGGAAGCGCCCAAGGAATACGCCCTCACGCCGTCGATCCGCGACGAGTTCCGCGAGCTTCTTAAGGCGGAAAAGGTGGAGATTCGCGCCGATTCCCTCGTCGCCGTGCAGCGCTGGATTGACACGGGCGTCCGCCGCGAGCTGGCGCGCCGCTACGAGGGAGACGAGCAGGCCTATCGCATCGCGATCAGCGACGACGAGCAGGTCCGCTCGGTCATGTCTCTCTTCGACCAGGCGCCGACCCTGCCGAGGCTCCTGGCGCTCGCCACCGAGAAGAGCAAGGCCAAGGCGCTGGCGGCGCGGACGAAGGAGCCGGCGGTCCGCTAGGTTCCGCTCGAGTCCGATCGCATGCACGCCGGCCCGCTTCGTCTCGAGGGGAAGATGCTCCTCTCTCCGCTCTGCGGCGTCACCGACTCGCCATTCCGCAATCTGGCGCGCCGTCACGGCGCCTCGATGGTCTTCTGCGAGATGACCTCGTCGGACGGCCTGGTGCGGAAGAATCCGAAGTCGTTCGAACTTCTGGAATATCGCCCCGAGGAGCGGCCGATCGGTGCGCAGCTCTGCGGCTCCGAGGCGACGGTCATGGCGGACGCCGCGCGGATGTGCGAGGCGCTTGGATTCGACTCCGTCGACCTGAACTACGGCTGTCCCGTCCGAAAAGTCGTCGCTCGCGAGGCGGGGGCGGCCATGCTTGTCGATCTCGACCGGCTGGAGCGGGTGACCTCGGCGGTCGTGAACGCCGTCTCCCTTCCCGTGACCGCGAAGATCCGGATCGGGTGGGATAAGAACTCGGTGAATGCGCATCAGGTGGCGCAGGTGCTGGAGCGCTCCGGCGTGAAATGGATCACGGTCCACGCGCGAACCCGGACCGAGAAGTTCTCCGGACCGGCCCACTGGGAAGTGATCAAGCAGGTGAAGGAGGCGACGAGCCTCCCGGTGATCGGGAACGGCGACGTGAAGACTCCCGAGGACGCGAAGCGGATGGTGGACGAGACCGGCTGCGACGGCGTGATGGTCGGACGCGGCTCCTTCGGCAATCCGTGGCTCTTCGGTCGGGCGAACCGGCTTCTGGCGGGGCTAGATCCCGGCCCCGAGCCGACGCCGCGGGAGCGGATCGAGACGGCGATCGCCCACCTTCACGATATCGCGGTGAAGAAAGGCGATTACGCCGGGACCCTCATGCGGAAGCACATCGCGTGGTACGTCCGCGGCTTCTACGACAACTCGACCCTCTGCCGCGAAGTGAATCAGGCTAAGACGAACGCGGAGGTCGAGGAGCTTCTCCGGCGCTATCTCGACAAGATCGAGCGGGCGCCGGTGGCTTATGCTTCGCCGTCGAACGGCGATTCGGGCGCCGACGACGCCGACGACGCCGGCGCGGCCGGCGCGAACTGACCGCGCGCGCGCCCGCACGCCCTGTAGCACCGACCACGAACGAGGGACCCCGACCATGGACCGCGCGCGCCTCCGCCGTCTCCTGGGAGACGTCCGCCGCGGCCGCCTCTCTCCCGCCGATGCGCTCGAGGCGCTGACCACCCTCCCCTTCGAGACCGTCGGCGACTCGACCGTGGACCATCATCGCGGCTTGCGGCAGCACCTCCCCGAGGTCATTCTTTGCGAGGGGAAGACCCCCGCCCAGTGCGTCGCGATCGCCGGCGCGATCGTGGCGCGAAGCGGGCGTTGCTTGGCGACGCGGGCGAAGGAGACGCAGGCGCGCGCGCTGGTGGACGCGTTCGGGGAGGCCGCGCGGTGGAACGAGACGGCGCGAACGGTCGTGCTGGAGTCGCGGGGGTCGCGCGGGCGTGGTGGGGTGCGGCACACCGGGGCGCGGCGCGGTGGACGCGGCGGCTCCGTGCTGGTCGTGAGCGCGGGCACCTCCGACGGGCCAGTGGCCGAGGAAGCGGTGGTGACGCTCGAGTTCATGGGAACTCCGGTGACGCGCGTGAGTGACGCGGGTGTCGCCGGAATTCATCGGCTCCTGAGCCACCTGCCGGCCCTTCGGGAGGCCTCGGCGGTGGTGGTGGTCGCCGGTATGGAAGGGGCACTGGCGAGCGTCGTGGGAGGGCTGACGGACCGCCCTGTGATCGCTGTGCCGACCAGCGTCGGCTACGGAGCTTCGTTCGGCGGGTTGGCCGCCCTCCTGGGGATGCTCAATGCCTGCGCGGCGGGCGTGACCGTGGTGAACATCGACAATGGATTCGGCGCGGGCTATGCCGCCGGGGTGATCGCGGGGCAGTCGCGGCCGACGCGGGTGGCGAAGCGGGCACGAACGACGAAACCAGCGCGGCCGGTGAGATCCGCGAAACCGACGAGGCCGGCGCGGAACAGGAATTCGAGGAAATCGAAATGAACATCGTCTACTTCGACTGCGTGGCCGGCGCCGCCGGCGACATGATTCTCGGCTCCCTGGTGGCGCTCGGCGCGCCGCTCGCGGAGATCGACAAGCGGCTTCGCGCCCTCCCGCTCGACGGCTTCACCCTTCGCGAGGCGCGCGTGGAGCGGCACGGCTTCGAGGCGTTTCAGTTGCAGGTCGAGACGCAAGACACGAAGAAGCACCGCCACTACCCCGAAATCGTCCGGATGCTGGAAGGGGGCCGCCTTCCCGAGCGGGTCTTCCGTCGCGCGTCGGCCACGTTCGAGTTGCTGGGTAACGCCGAGGCGGCCGCGCACGGCGTGCCGATCGAGAAGGTCCATTTCCACGAGGTCGGCGCCATCGACGCGATCGTCGACATCGTCGGCACCGCGTGGGCGCTGGAACTCCTCGATGTGGAGCGCTGCCACGCGTCGGCCATTCCGCAGGGACGCGGCTTCGTCCGCGCGGCGCACGGCGTGCTCCCCGTGCCCGCGCCGGCGACGCTCCGGATCCTGGAAGGTGTGGCGGTGCGGATGACCGAGATCGAGGCGGAGCTGACGACGCCGACCGGCGCCGCGCTCTTGAAAGCGCTCTGCGATACGATCGGCGATCCGGTCGGGATCCGCCCGCGCCGCGTCGGCGTGGCGACCGGCACCCGCGAGCTGGCCGAACGGCCGAACGTGATCCGCGCGATCTTGGGCGAACCGTTGGCAGGCGAGGGAGCCGGATCGGTCGAGGTCCTGGAAACGACGATCGACGATATGAATCCGCAGCTCTACGGACATCTCACCGATTCGCTCTTCGAGAGCGGGGCAGCGGAAGTATTCCTGACGCCCGTGCAGATGAAGAAGGGGCGCCCCGGCGTTTTGGTCACCGCGCTTTGCGATCCGCGCCGGAGCGATGCGGTTTTGGCGCGGCTATTTGCGGAGTCCTCCACGATCGGTGTTCGCATCCGGCGCGAAGGGCGCGCGGAATTGCGGCGCACGATCAGCGAGGTCGAAACGCCGCTGGGGCGCGTCCGTGTGAAAACCGCGATCCTTCCGAACGGGGAGGAGCGTCGCGTTCCCGAGTACGACGATCTCCGCCGCCTGGCCAAGGAGCATGGCCGTCCCCTGATCGAGATCATGGATGAGGTGCGCGCGGCCCTTCATGAAAGCGAGCGCGCCGGGACGTGATTCGTCTTTCCGCCGTCGAGGCGGCGCCGCGCGGCGCTGCCCGGAGTGCCAAGCCCGCCGTCGGCCCGATCGATCTCACGATCGAGCGGGGCGAGCGCCATCTGATCCTCGGCGCGAATGGAGCGGGGAAGACGACGCTCTTGCGTGTGCTGGCGGGGCTGGTTCCGCCGCGCGCGGGGAACGTTTTGTGGGAGTGGATTGGCGACGGGCGGCCCGCGGCCATGGAGGGGGTGATCCTCTGGCCCCACGTCGCGGCGCTTTTCGAGACTCCCGATCCGCAATTCCTCGGTGAAACCGTCGCCGCCGACATCGCGTTCGGACTGGAAGGGCTGGGACTCTCCGCCGCCGACCTTCGCGCGCGCGTCGACGAATCGCTCCGGTCGTTCGGACTCTCCGCGTTCGCCTCGCGCGATCCGCGAACGCTGAGCGCCGGAGAGAAGGCCCGCGCGCTTCTGGCCGCGGCGCTCGCGGCGCGTCCCTCGTGCCTGCTGCTCGATCAAACGCTGGCCCATCTCGACCCGGGCTCCCGCCGCGCGCTCGAGACGCGGCTGACGCGCGACGCCGAGGCAGGGGACTTCGCGATCGTTCGCGCGCATCAGGAGGCGGAGGCGCCCTTCGAGGGGGAGCGGCTTCATCTCTTGGAGCGCGGACTTCTTTGCGGGGCTGACGAATTGAATGGCGACGCCGTTCGTGCGGCGCGGCGCTTGCCGCTGCCGCTGGCGCTTCGGGTGTCGGCGGCGCTGGAGGCGCGCGGCATCTGGCGTGGACCGCTGGCGACCGATCTTCCGGGGCTCCTGGGAGAACTGAGAATTCTGCAGAACTCGTTTGCAACGCCGGAGACCGAGGGCGGCGCCCGGACCGCCGTCGAGGCACGCCGGAGTGGCGCCGCTGGCCCGCGCCGCCGCGCCCCGCGGGAGGCGGCCTTCGCGCTCCAGTCGGTCGCGTGGGGCCCCGGCAACGCGGCGCCGCTCTTCGAGATCTTCGACCTCGAGGGTGCGCGCGGCGAGATCGTGGCCTTGGTCGGGCGAAGCGGTTCGGGGAAGAGCAGTCTCTTGAGAATTCTCGGTGGTCTCGAGACTCCGCGCGAGGGCGTGGCGTGGCGGGCCGAGCCGCGTGGCGAGCGCGCGCCGGCGGCGGTGCTGGCGATGGAGTATCCCGAACGGCAACTGATCGGGCGGACGGTGGCCGAGGATGTCGCGATGGCGCTCTGGGTCGCCGGCGCGCCGCGCGCGGAGCGGGAGAGGCTGGCGGCCAGGGCGCTCGTCTCGGTCGGTCTGTCGGCGGAGCGGTTCGCCTTACGAATTCCCGCGACGCTCAGCGAAGGGGAGAAGCGGCGTGTGGCGCTGGCCGGGCTGATGGCCGAGCCGGCGCAACTCCTCCTTCTCGACGAGCCGACCGCGGGGCTCGATCCCGAGGGACGCCGCGCCCTTCGCGCCGCGCTCGACGCGCTTCGCGCGCGGGAGCGGACGGTGATCCTGGCGAGCCACGACCTTGATTTCGTCCACGCGGTCGCCGATCGCGTCATCGTCCTGGCGCGCGAGGAGGGCGAAACCGCCCGCATCGTCGCGGACGGGGCGCCGAGCGAGGTCTTCCGCGACGCGGCGGTCTTGGCGGAGGCGGGGCTTCCCGCGCCCGACGTCGTGATCTTGGAAGACGCGCTTCGCGCGGCCGGACTTCTGGACGACGCGGCGCCGCGCGACGCCGACTCCCTCGTGGAGCAGGTGGCGCAAGGCCGCGCTCCCGCTCGTTTCCCTGCCGCCGCCCGCACTCCGGCCACCGATGTCGGAGCAGGCGCCGCGTAACGCCGGGGGCGGCGTGAAGGGCCGCTCCCGCCAATCGCCGCGCACCACAAGGGCGGCAGGCGCTCCCGGGACGCGGGGAGCCTCCGCCATGCGGCCGGCTCGATTCCGCGCGGCGCTCGTGGTCGTCGCCGCGCTCGCCTTCGCGCTCCGCCTCCTCTACCTCTCCGGCGCCGCGCAGAGTCCCCTCTACCAACATCCCGCCCTCGACGGGCGCGTGAACGACGAGGCCGCGCGGGCGCTGGCGCGCGGGGTGGCGGAGCCTGGTATTTCGGTGGGCGGCATGGCCACGCACGATGCCGGCGCGCCCCAACCCTATTTCAGGCCTCCGGGGTATGCGCACTTCCTCGCGATGGTCTACAAGGTCGCGGGGCACGATCTCCACGCCGCGCGCGTGGCGCAGGCTGGCGTCGGGGCGATGGCCGTGCTTCTGCTTGGGCTCCTGGGCGCGTCGCTCTGGGATGCCCGCGCCGGAGTTGCAGGCGCGCTTCTCGCCGCGCTCTATGGTCCCGCCATCTACTTCGACGGTGAGCTCGTCTCGGCATCGCTGGAATTGGCGCTCGCGGCGCTGGCGCTTTGGCTCCTGGTGGAAGGGGAGAAGCGGCGGAGCGCGGCGTGGCTCGGCGCCGCGGGGCTTGCGCTCGCGGCCGGGGTGGTGACGCGGCCGACGGTGCTCCCGTTCGCGGCCGTCGCGGTGGTCTGGCTCCTCTGGCGCCGCCTGCCGGCGCACGCCGTCGCCCTCTTCGTTGCCGCGGCACTCTCGCTCCCCGTGGCCGCTACGATCCGAAACGCGGTCGTCGCGCGCGACCCCGTCTTCGTTGCGTCTCAGGGCGGTATCAACTTCTACATCGGGAATCACGCACGGGCCGACGGCACGACGCCGAGCGTCCCCGGGCTCGGCTCCGGCGTGACCGCCACGTACGAGGCGCCCTTCCGCGAAGCGTCGCGCCTGGCGGGGCGCCCGCTCCGTGCTTCGGAGGTCTCGGCCTTCTGGTTCTCGCAGGGGCTCCAGTTCTGGCGCGATTATCCGCGCGAGGCTGTGGCGCTCTACGCGAAGAAACTCGCGATGGTCTGGAATCGGCGCGAGTTGCCGAACACACAGGATCAGGCGTTCTTCGCGCCGTTTCACTCGTGGCTGTTTCGAGGGCCGTGGCTCCCAGGGTTCGCGCTGCTCGCGCCGATCGCGCTGGTGGCGGCGTGGTTCGAACGGAAGCGCGCCACGCCGCTACTTCTCTTCGGCGCGTCGCTCACGGCGGTGACGGCGGCCTTCTTCGTCTGCGATCGCTTCCGGCTGCCGCTGGCGGTGGTGGTCGTTCCGCTCGCGGGGCGGGGCGTGCTTGGGGCGTGGGATGCGTGGCGTGCTGGGCGGGGGGGGAGCGGAGTTGAAAGTGCAATGCGGCCGCGCTGGCTGCTGGTCACGACCGCGCTGCTCGTGGCGACGGCCGCGCTCGTCTGGCTTCCGTTCCCTCGCTGGCAGAAGACGGAGGAGGGGATGTCGTGGTTCCGGCTCGCCACGGCGTACGATCAGGCGCGCGATAGTCGACAGGCCGCGCGATCGTATCTCCTGGCGGAGCGTGCCGGACTCCAGACGCCGGAGTTCTTCAACAACTACGGCCTCGTCGCGCTTCGTGAAGGGGACCTGAACACGGCCGGCGATCGCTTCCGTCGCGCCATCGCGCTGGAACCTTCGCACGGCCCGGCGCTCGCCAACCTGGCCGAAGTCTACATGCGCCAGGAGGCGTGGGTCATGGCGGCGGGCGCCTACAGCGCTGCCGCCGGAGCGATTCCGGAGCGCGCGCCGGAACTGCTGACGAATGCCGGGATTCTCTTCCAGCGGGCAGGGCGCGCTGACGCGGCGCGAATGGCGCTCGTCGGCGCCCTCGCTGCGCGCCCCGGCTTTGAGCCGGCGGTCGATGCGCTGCGAGCGCTCGGGCCCGAGCGTTAACCACGGCGGCATTCCTCCAAGGAGAGGGACCCAATGCCCGAGAAACGGACTTCACCTCGCGCGCCAGCGCTCTTCGTCTATGGAAGCCTGATGCAGCGGAAGTACTGGCGAAGTGTCGTGGGCGCGAAGGCCGCTGCCGCGATCCGTATCGCTCCCGCACGGCTCCGCGGCTGGAAGCGGTGGTGGAATGGTGTGCGTCCCTCCTACGGCGGCGCCGTGCTGAATCTGAAGCGCGACTCGGAACGTCATCTCTGGGGTGGTGTCGTGGAGGGGCTGAGCGAGGAAGCGTGTGCGCGGCTCGACGAACAGGAGCGCTCGCACCTTCCGCGGGCACGGGTTGTAGTGGTGACGGCGCGCGGACGGCGGATATGGGCGTACTGCTACCGGCAGCGGGTGCGCGGGCCGGAACGGAGGCCCGCGGCGGGTTACGTGACCGCGGTGCGCGCGGGGGCGAAGGCGCTGGGGACGACCGTATCGCGGGATGTGGAGGTGGATGTGGCGCGGCTATCTCTGCGAGTCCGCCGTGCCTCTCGCGGCCCAAGGTGACGGTCTGCAAAGTCTTTTGAGGTGATTTTCACCGATTTGAGAGCCGGTCCTCGAGTTCCTGGGCAAGTCCGGGGTGATTTGTGTCAAGTTAGGTGGCGCGTACGTGAACCAGGCGCCATGCCTGGCATTCCCACAGGGGAACATAGGAGTCCGAACGTGAAAGCACCAGCCAGCATCGAGACCGAACGGCTATTGCTCAGACGCCCGCGGCCCGATGATGCCGTTTCAATTTTCGAACGCTACGCGAGCGATCCGGACGTGACGCGCTTTCTGGGTTGGCGGAGGCATGAATCCCTCGCAGACACCGAAGCGTTTCTGGGGTTTAGCGATGCCGAGTGGGAGCGCTGGCCGGCGGGGCCTTACCTCATCTTGTCGCGCCGCGACGGCGTGCTCCTTGGAAGTAGCGGGCTTGCGTTCGATGAGCCACATCAAGCCGCGACAGGCTATGTGCTGGCGAAAGACGCGTGGGGGCGAGGCTACGCCACCGAAGCACTCCAGGCGATGGTTGACGTCGCATCCCGTGTCGGCGTGCGAAGGACCTATGCTCTTTGTCATCCGGACCATCGTGCGTCGTGGCGTGTGCTCGAGAAGTGCGGATTCGAACGGGAAGAAGCGCTGGGTCGCCAGGCGGAGTTCCCGAATTTGGAGCCGGGTACGCTACTTGACGTGTTGTCTTACGCAACATCGATCGAAGGCTGAGGCGCATGCGCCATAAGCCGATGGAACCATTCGCATGAAGGCAATGGATTCAGAGAAGCAGACCGAGTATCTCATCGCCTGCCTGGCGCCCAAGCGTGGCGAGGCCATCCTGGACCTCGGCTGCGGCACCGGAAGAGAGCTGGAGCGAATACTTCGCCTCGGCACGGCCGGAATGGTTGTTGGCATCGATACCTCCCCGAAACAGCTGGGGGTCGCGGCCAAGCGTCTCAGGCGGTACGTGGCGAAGGGAAAGGCGCAGCTCCTCATCGGGGATGCCGGAAAGCAGTTGCCGTTCCCGTCGCGCAGCTTCCACGCCGTGTATTCCGCCGAATTGATGGAGTGCATTCCAGAGGCGAAGCGCAGGCATCTCCTTCGGGAGATCCACCGCGTGCTCAAGCCCGGCGGCCGAGTTCTGACAGAACACACCGACTGGGATACCCAGGTGTGGAATGCAATCGATCGAACGCTCGAGCGAAGACTCGTTCACGCATTCTGCGACTGGACGCAGGGCTGGATGGAGTCGTCAGATGGCTGGATGGGTCGTAGGCTCCCGGCACTCTTCCGGCGATCAGCGCTGTTCAAGAACGTCGAAGTGAGTGCATACGTGTTGACCAACGATCGGTACGAACCAGGATTCTTCGGGTACGAGCGGAGCCAGGACTTCAGAGCGTTGGCGAAGAAAGCAAAGG
>ERZ1292633.3265-Hain-H41-02um-R1-3265-length-15940-cov-5_pt1 | contig 15940 bp, 10 predicted proteins | sample MGYA00564406_ERZ1292633 | MGnify/ENA primary metagenome ERZ1292633 (study PRJEB36523, sample SAMEA6512639) | groundwater metagenome | collected 2019-01-08 | study: AquaDiva: Metagenomics assemblies of 32 groundwater samples | reverse complement strand
CGGATTCTATCTAAGCATAATTTTGTGACCATGATAACAGTTTTTGTGGACTTTTGCGATAAAGTGCCTGTGATTTGGTTGGGCGATGATGTTTTTGGATAACCTGTGGATAACGAAGGCAAAGTGGGGACAATTCACGACACTTGACACCACTTTTTGTCTAAAAGAAGCCAAAATTGTTGTATTCGTTGCCAAAACTTGACAAATTATCCTTTGGGCTTGACAGCGATTTTGTTGGATGGTACGCTCCCCGTGCTTTTGGGCTATTCTTTGCGCTTAAATGGTCCACCATCGTCTTTTTTGCCGGGTATTCTAAATCGACTCTCTCTTCCACGGTGTGATTCACCAAGACGGGGCGATCGAGTCAAATTTGTAAGCGTCAATTAATCCAGCTCCGACGGTATGTCGGAGGTGGAAACTTTTGTTTCTATGCCACAATTCCAGCAGACCCCGCCCAAGGACACGGAGCGCAAGTTTTTTAGTAACAACATGGCAGTCATGGCTTTGCCGGATCTGATTGAGGTTCAGACATTCTCCTACAAGTGGTTTTTGGAGAACGGGATCCGCGAGCTGTTTGATGAAATCAATCCGATTAAGGATTTCATCGGTCGGGATTTGGAGCTGACCTTTGAGAAGTATTATCTTGACGAACCAAAGTTTGACGAAAAAACTTCGCGGGAGAAGAACGTGACCTTCGAAGCCCCGTTGCGCGTCAATACCAAATTGACTAACCGCCGTCTGGGCTCGGTTAAAGAACAAGAAATTTATTTGGGCGATCTGCCGATCATGACTCCGCGCGGGACGTTTATCATCAACGGCGTCGAACGCGTGGTGGTTTCGCAGTTGGTGCGTTCGGCCGGAGCTTTTTTCACGGCTGAAGTTTCTCGCGGCCGTCGTTACTACGGAGCCAAGATTATTCCTAATCGCGGAGCTTGGCTGGAATTTGAAACTGACACTAAGAACGTCATGTGGGTCAAAATCGACCGCAAACGCAAAGTACCAGTGACGGCTCTACTGCGGGCTTTTGGTTACGACAATGATGAACAAATTCTGGAGCTCTTCAAGGACGTTGATACTCATCCGCTCAACAAGTATGTCGAGGCTACCATTGCCAAAGACATTTCCAAAAATGAAGAAGAAGGATTGAAGGAAGTTTATCGCCGCATTCGCCCGGGTGATTTGGCCACTGTCGACAACGCCCGTCAGTTGATCCATTCCATGTTTTTCAACTTCGACCGTTATGACTTGGGCACTGTCGGTCGTTATAAGTTTAACTTGCGTTTTGATTTGGACACTTCGCGCGAAGCGGTGGAACCCAAAGCCATTCGCATTTTGACCAAAGAAGATTTGGTGTTGATCATCCGTGAGATCGTTCGTCTCAACGTGGTTCAAGGCGAACCGGACGACGTTGATCACTTGGGCAACCGTCGTGTCCGCGCCGTTGGTGAGTTGATCCAATCTCGATTCCGCGTCGGTTTGGCGCGGATGGAGCGCATCATTAAGGATCGCATGTCCACTCAAGATGTTGAAGCGATCTCGCCGGGGAAGTTGATCAATGCCCGTCCGGTCATCGGGGCGGTGCGCGAGTTTTTCATGTCTTCCCAGCTTTCCCAGTTCATGGATCAAACCAATCCTTTGGCTGAGCTGGAACACAAACGCCGCCTTTCGGCGATGGGTCCGGGCGGGCTTTCCCGCGAACGAGCCGGCTTTGAAGTTCGCGACGTTCACCCCACTCACTACGGCCGCATTTGTCCGATTGCTACCCCTGAAGGCCCCAACATCGGTTTGGTCGGCCACTTGTCGAGTTATGCCCGCATCAATGAATATGGTTTTATTGAAACGCCGTACCGCCGGATGATCAAAGAACAAAATGGCGGCAGGATGCGGGTTCGGGTTGGTGACGAAGTGGAGTACGTCAATGCTTTTAAGGAAGAGAAAGTGATCATCGTTCCGGCGACGACGCCGCTTGACGATGGCGGCTACATTGCCGCCGAGTACTGCGAAGCTCGTAAGTACGGCGAGCCGCGCACGGTCAAATCCGAGGAGGTGGATTTGATGGACGTTTCTTCAGCACAGATTGTTTCTATTGGCACGGCTTTGATTCCGTTTTTGGAACACGATGACGCCACCCGCGCTTTGATGGGCACTAATATGCAGCGTCAGGCAGTGCCTTGCATTCGTCCCGAGCCGCCGCTGGTGGGCACCGGGATGGAAAAGCGGGCCGCTTCGGACTCCGGACACGTCGTGTTGGCTGAACAAGGCGGTGTGATCTCTTATGTTGATGGCAATCGGATTCAAATCACTGACAGCAAGAGCAACACTTTTGATTATAATTTGACCAAGTTCCTGCGATCTAACGCCAGCACGGTTATCAACCAAGTACCAACGGCTAAGCCGGGGGCCAAAGTCAAAAAGGGCGATGTTATTGCCGACGGCACTTCGGTCAAAGACGGCGAACTGGCCTTGGGACAAAACTTGTTGATCGCTTTCATGAGCTGGGACGGTTACAACTATGAAGACGCGGTGATCGTCAGCGAGCGGCTGGTCCACGACGATCGTTTTACCTCCATTCACTTGGAGCATTTGACCATCGACGTGCGTGACACCAAACTCGGGCCGGAAGTGGTGACTAACGACATTCCCAACGTCAGTGAAGAAAAACTCAAAAACCTGGACATGGACGGCATTATCCGCGTCGGCGCTGAAGTCAAGTCCGGCGACATTCTAGTTGGCAAGATTACTCCCAAAGGGGAGACGGAATTATCGGCTGAAGAAAAACTTTTGCGGGCAATCTTTGGCGAAAAGGCTCGCGATGTTCGCGACTCCTCTCTTTATTTGGAGCACGGCGCTCATGGCAAGGTGGTGGATATCAAGATTTTTTCCCGCGATGAAGGCGACCGTTTGTCTCCTGGTGTGATCCGTCAAATTCAAGTTACGGTGGCCGACTTGCGCAAAATTCAAGCCGGCGACAAGGTCGCTGGCCGTCACGGCAACAAAGGGGTCATCTCTAAGGTGGTGCCAATGGAAGACATGCCTTTTACCGACGAAGGCACGCCAGTCGACGTCATCCTGACTCCGCTCGGCGTAGTCTCGCGTATGAACTTGGGCCAAATTCTTGAAGTGCACTTGGGGTTGGCCGCCAACGCTTTGGGCTATCGCGTGGCTTGTCCGCCATTTCTTGGACTTTCTGAAACCCAAATTCGCGGCGAACTCAAAAAGGCCGGCCACCCGGAGTCTGGTCAGGTGATTCTGCTCGACGGCCGTACCGGCGAACCGTTCGAGCATCCCACCACCGTTGGCTTCATGTATATGCTTAAGTTGAACCACATGGTGGAAGATAAAATCCACCAACGCTCGATTGGTCCATATTCGCTGATCACTCAGCAACCGCTTGGCGGCAAGGCCCAATTTGGCGGTCAGCGTTTTGGAGAAATGGAAGTCTGGGCGCTTGAGGCTTACGGCGCGGCTCATACCTTGCAAGAAATTCTGACCATTAAGTCTGACGACGTTCCCGGCCGTTCCAAAGCCTACGAAGCAATTATCAAGAACGAGGACATTAAGAAGGTCAATATTCCTGAGTCATTCAACGTGCTGATCCGCGAGCTCAAAGGCTTGTGTTTGGACGTTGAGCTTCTCAAAAATGGCAAGCGCGTCGAACTTGCCGAGGACAAGAGAACAATCAAAAAGTAAATATGATCTTCAAGCAAGACGTTCTTAAAACCACGGACTTCGACTCGATCCGTTTGCGCTTGGCCTCGCCGCCGGCTATTCGTCGTTGGTCTTACGGACAGGTGGAAAAACCGGAGACGATTAATTACCGCACCCAAAAGCCGGAAAAAAGCGGCTTGTTTGCCGAAGAGATTTTCGGGCCGTCCAAAGACTGGGAATGTTATTGTGGCAAATACAAAAAAATTCGTTACAAAGGAATCGTTTGTGACAAGTGCGGGGTGGAGGTGACTCACTCCATCGTGCGTCGCGAGCGGATGGGGCACATTGACTTGGCTGCTCCGGTGACCCACATTTGGTTTTTGCGCGGAGTGCCTTCAAAGATCGGCACCGTGCTTGATATGTCGGTCATGGCTCTGGAAAAAGTGGTTTACTTTGCCAACTTCATTATCACCGACGTTGACGAAGCGGCTCGGGAAACTTCGATGGAACAGTTGAAGGCCGAGTACAAAGCCAAAAAGAAAATGATTGAAGGTGAGTTCACCCGCGACGTTGGACGCCTGGAAGAAAAGTTTAAGGGCGACGGGGCCAAGGTCTCTGAAGAAACCGAACACTTGGCCGGGATTCGTGATCGCAAGATGGCCGAGTTGGAAGAAGAGTTTTTGATCGTTGATCGCGAATTGAAAGATTTGAAACAGTTTAAGATTATCACCGAGGCCACTTACCGTGACTGGTCGCTGAAGTACGGCCATATTTTCGACGCCGCCATCGGCGCCGAGGCCGTTTCCAAGATGCTCTCCCGCGTCAACTTGGTGGAGACCATGAAGATGATCGACAAAGAACTGGAAAAGGCCAGCGGCGCCAAACGCGATCGTTTGATTCGCCGGATGAAGCTTTTGAAGAGTTTGAATTTGAATGGAGTGGAGCCTAAATGGATGATTTTGGAAGCTATTCCGGTTATTCCGCCAGACTTGCGTCCGATGGTTCCCCTCGACGGCGGCCGCTTCGCCACCAGCGACTTGAACGATCTTTATCGTCGGGTCATCAACCGCAATAATCGTTTGAAGCGTTTGTTCGAACTGGGCGCTCCGGAGGTCATCATCCGCAATGAGAAGCGCATGTTGCAAGAAGCGGTCGACGCGTTGATTGACAACTCCGCTCGTCGCTCCAAAACTGTCATCGCCGCCACTGGCAAAAAGCGCCAGTTGAAATCGTTGGCCGATTCCTTGCGCGGCAAACAAGGCCGCTTCCGTCAGAACCTGCTCGGCAAGCGCATTGATTATTCCGGTCGCTCGGTGATCGTGGTTGGACCTCATTTGAAACTCGATCAATGCGGTTTGCCAAAGTTGATGGCTTTGGAATTGTTCAAACCATTCGTGATCGCCAAGCTCATTGAACGCGAGTACGTTCATAACATCCGTTCGGCTAATCGCTTTATCGAAGCAGACCGGCCGGAAGTTTGGGACATTTTGGAAGAAGTGACCAAAGACGCTTTTGTCCTTTTGAACCGCGCGCCAACTTTGCACCGTCTGGGGATCCAAGCCTTCCGTCCGACTTTGATTGAAGGCAAAGCCATTCAGATCCATCCGCTGGTATGTGACGCTTACAACGCCGACTTCGACGGCGACCAAATGGCTGTCCACGTCCCTTTGACGACTGAAGCTCGCAAAGAGGCCGAAGAGCTGATGCTCTCCACGCGCAACCTTTTGAAACCGGCTCACGGCCACCCGGTGGCGACTCCAGGCAAAGACATTGTCTGGGCCATCTTCTATCTGACCATGGTCATGAGCGAACCTGATGAAAAAAATCTCAAAACTTTTGCCGATGAAACTTCGGCCCGCTACGCTTTTGAGCAGAAGAAGCTCGGCATGCACGACTGGATCAAAGTCCGTCTGAACAACGGGGAAATAATCGTGACAACGGTTGGTCGCTTAATTGTCAACTCTCGTCTGCCAGCTAAAGTCGGGTTCATGAACAAAAATATCGGCAAAAAAGATGTCGGCCAAATTGTCCGCGACTCGATTGAGTTTTTTGGCATGGAAGAGACGGCCAAGTTGCTCGACAATTTGAAGGAGTTGGGCTTTAGTGAATTGACCAAGTCAGGCTTTAGCTACGGGATGGCTATCTTGCCAGATATTCCGGAGAAAGCGGCGCTTTTGATCGAAGGCGATCGTCGTATCCAGGAAGTGGAAGATTTTTACGCCCAGGGGTTGTTGACTCAAACGGAGCGTCATTCCCAAGTAGTCAAAGTCTGGACCGAGATCAAAGACCGAGTGGCGGATCACGTAAAAAAGTCTTTGCCGAAGTCAGGACCCGCCTACACCATGATCGAATCCGGAGCCCGTGGTCAATGGGGTCAGATGACCCAGACGATCGGGATGATCGGTTTGAAATCCAACCCAACCGGTGAAATTATTGAGCTCCCGGTGAAGTCTTCCTTTAAAGAAGGCGTCAGCGTCTTGGAATACTTCATTTCTTCCCACGGGGTGCGTAAGGGTTTGACCGACACAGCTTTGCGTACCGCTAACGCCGGTTATCTCACTCGCCGTCTGGTGGACGTGGCTCAAGACATGGTTGTGCGCGAAGAGGATTGCGGCGAAAATAATGGCGTGGTTTTGACACGCAAAGAATCGGAAGAAATTGGCGAGCCGTTGTTGGTGCGTATTCTCGGCCGCTTTACCCTTTCGGACATTAAAAAACCAGGCGGGCGCAAGGTGATTGTGCCAGCTGGCGAGTTGATCACTGAAAACGCTATCCGCGAGATCGAGGCCACTGGCGAAGCGCTGGAAGAAGCCCACGTGCGTTCAGTGATGACCTGTCACATCCGTCGTGGAGTTTGTCAGAAGTGTTACGGCTATGACTTGGCTTACAACAAATTGGTTAAACTTGGCACCGCCGTTGGTATCATGGCCGCCCAGTCGATTGGTGAGCCTGGTACCCAGTTGACGATGCGTACTTTCCACACTGGTGGTGTGGCTGGTAAAGATATCACTCAAGGTTTGCCGCGGGTGGAAGAATTGTTTGAAGCGCGCACGCCGAAGCAGAAGTCGATCATGGCCGAAGTCGGCGGATCGATTGAAGTCGAAGTGGCTGAGCGCGAAACAATTCAAGCCAAGACCGGCAAGAAGATCATCGATATCAGCCCGGGACAAAAAATCATCAAAATCAAACATCAAGGGATCGACGAACGTGCCTATGAAGTCGGCACCAAGGCCGAGATTAAAGTCAAAGACGGCGCCTCGGTGGAAGAAGGTGATTTATTGGCGGTGTTGCATGACGGAGAGAAGATCAAATCCGAAGTCACGGGTACGGTCAAGTTGGCCAAAGGCGTGGTTGTCGTCATTCATGAAGGCGACAAGATTCGCGAGTACATCATTCCGCCAGGCACAACGCTGATCGTCAAAACCGGCGACGAGGTTTTGGCCGGCGATCCTCTAACCGAAGGCAACCTTGATCTTGGCACTCTCTTCAAATACAAAGGGCAAGAGGCGGTGCAGAAATATCTCTCCAAGGAAATTCAATTCATCTATTCTTCGCAAGGCCAGAAAGTCAACAACAAACATATCGAAGTTATCATTCACCAAATGTTCTCGCGCGTGATGGTGATGGATCCGGGCGACACTTCGCTTTTGCCTGGGGAGATTGTGCCGCGGGCGAGCGTGGCCGATGAGAATGACTTGGTCGCCAAGGGCGGCAACAAAGGCACGGCCGAGGATTTGTTTCTCGGCATCACCAAGATTTCTTTGACCACGGATTCCTGGCTCTCGGCCGCTTCCTTTCAAGAAACCGCTCGCGTGCTCATAAACGCCGCTGTGACTGGTAAGATCGACAAACTCGAAGGGCTAAAAGAAAACGTCATTATCGGACGCCTGATCCCGGCCGGAACCGGCTTCGGCCACATCCACGCCCACGACGAAGAACCAACCATCGACCGTGAGGACGTCGAAAGCATCACTACCGCGGTGGTGTAGCCCCGAATGGGGTCAGGTCGGGAATCGGGAATTTGATAGGCGGGGCCACTGTGCCCCGCCTTTCTGGTAGAATGAGGGCTATGGAACAGATTATCATCACCAGTTATGTTGACCCAGATTTGGACGGCGTAGCCTGCGTCATCGCCTATGCCGAGTTTTTGAATGACCTTGGTAGACCAGCGATTGCTTGTTTCATGGGTAATCCAACAGCCGAGGCGGAATTTGCTTTGGCGAAACTTCATGTTCCTCGTCCCGTCAGTCGAGTGTCTTTTGAGCCGACTGAGAGGGTGGTTATTCTGGACGCCAGCGAGCCGGTCCATTTTGAAGGTCGGCTTGTTTCTGAACAAGTTATTGAAGTGATTGACCATAGAAAAGTGAATGAAGCATACAAGTTTACTAACGCCAAAATCCAAATTGAGCTAGTCGGAGCCGCCGCGACGTTGGTTGCAGAGAAGTTCCGGGACGGAGTGATAAAACCAAGTGCGGAGTCAGCGCAGATTCTCCAAGCGGCGATTATTTCTAACACCCAAAACTTTCAAGCTAAAACGACGACGGATCGTGATCATGAAATTATGAAATGGCTTGGTGACATTGCGTCGTTACCAGATCATTTCACTCACGACATGTTTGCGGTTAAGTCTGACTTCACTGGTGAAAAACTTGAGCGATCGATGGATATTGAAACCGCGACGTTTGAAATTGCCGGTAAGCGTCTTGGGGTTGTTCAACTCGAGATGGTCGGGTCGGAAGCGTTAGTGCGTGATCGGCAGGAAGAGATTCTGATAATTCTCGATCGTCTCAAAACACAATATAATCTTGATCACATTTTTCTCACCACGCTTGATATCGAAGCGAAGCTCAATCGGTTTGTCACTGCTGATCCTTTCATGCAATCCATCCTGGCAGAAGCTTTGGGCATCACTTTTTTTGATAAGCTCGCTGTCCGCGATGATATCATTATGCGCAAAGAAATCGTGCCACTGATAAAAGCGGTGATGGATCGGATGGGGTCAGGTCTGTGATGTGTGATGGGTAGCCGCAGGCTTTAGCCTGCGACCAATAAATAGACGTGGCCACTGTGCCCCACCTTTGCGTTTGTTTGTGTTAGAATAAAGCCACTATGGCAGAAGATTTTGAACGAGAAATACCAGCAGGGGAATCAGAAGAGGCCGTTGAAGCTCCTGAGCAGACTTCAACGGAGCGAAATGCTGAACAACTCAAGCGCGTGGAACAAGCTCTGCGTGAACTTGCTCCTGTCATGGAGCAGTTTAAGGATGCCGATAAACCAAAACTTGAGGCCAATGCCAAAGAGCAGATCGGGAAATTGGAAGCAGATTTTGGAGAGCGGCTTGGCATCGAAAGCGCGCAGATGATTTACAAGAATTTGGTGGAAGATGTCTTGGCAACAAGGGACAGTTTGGCGTCGGCGACGGACACGCTTCGTCAAGAACAAGCGGCATTGAAAGGACAGGAGAGCAGACAAGAAAAGAAGACAGGAACCGCCAAGCAAAAATTTAATTATCGCGTTGCCCAATTTGGTCGGGAGTTCCTAAACGGGGACATCCCCCAGTTCTTTAAGGATTTTATTCGCAGTAATCCATCGGAAGAAACGTATGAGGCCGCGGCGTCTCAGCTAACTGCGTTGCATAAAGAATTTATGCGAGATGAGCGGATAGGCGAGGAGAAAGTCAAAGCATTTACAGAACGGCTTAAAGATATTGCTTCTGCATTGAATGCTAGCGTCCAAAAGGAGCAGGTAAAACCCACGCCAAATGTCGCAGAAAAAACCAATGAAGGTAAATTGTCAGCGGTAGACAGGGCCGGTCGTGACCTTACTTTGGAAGAACTGGAGGAACGAAAAGAGGCGGCGACGGCGCGAGCAGAGGAAGTCGTTGAAGCTGTCATGGCGGATTTTGTGGCTCCACAACCAGCGCAGTCTGAAGCAAAAGAAATCGAACCAGACGCCACGGGTTCGCATGACGAGGATGAAGAGCACGGCGGAACTGACACCTCCTCATCCGACGGAACCAACGCGTCAGAGTCGTCACAACCGACGCAAGCGGACCAAGAAGTCGCTAAGGAAAGCATCAACAAAAGCGCGGTTGAAGAAACAATAACTAATTTGGTTCTCGCGCCAGAGACGGTTTTGGGCGATGTCAAACAAGAAAGTGCCAAAGGCCAAGAGAAAAACGTGGCCAAACTTTTGGAGGCCCTTGGGGGTCTGTACCCAAGTCAGGAAGAATTGATTAAACGCCTCAAAAGTTTGTTCGGCAACTATAAAATCGCCTGGGCGATGGATCGTCGTCTGCGTCCAGGTTTGAGCGAGGCGGCTCACAAAAGGGCTGGGATGGAAGATATCTCCAGGGAACTTCCCGCTAAGGAAGAACAAGCGATTGCAGAGTCGCTGGAAACGGGCGGTTCCGTAGGAAGCGACACGAAGATGACCAGAGAAGAAATGATCACTGACTTTTTTAAGTTGGTGGAAGCTGTCAGCCAGGTGGATACGCCAGATACTTCATCGCTAGAGACAGAAGCGGCTTAGTCAATAACTTGACTTTTTCTTCTAATGTGCTATTATATATTCACGATCGCCGTAAGGCGTCCACGGCCTCCGCAAGGGGGCCGTAAATGTTTTCACTATGTACCTTAAGCAGTTTGACGAATGGCATCCGGTTAAAAAACGTCTTCAATCAGAAGAGCGTCATGTGTATATTCGTCCTGGCGAGATCCGTTGGATTGCTTTTGGCGTCAACCTTGGAAGCGAAATCGACGGCAAGGGTGTTTCATTTACTCGACCAGGTTTTGTGGTTCACGTATTTGGGTCATTTTTGGCGCTCGTTATTCCGCTTTCAACCAAGATGAAAGATCATCCAGGATATCTTCCGTTTGAATGGGATGGAAAGCCAACGGCTATTTGCATCCACCAAATGAGGGTTGTTTCACAAAAGCGTATTTTTTCCCGAAAGGGTCGGATTTCTGAGACACGCTTGTTGTCGGTGAAGCGGTCAATTAAGGATTTTTTCTCACTATGAGGCCTAGCCGCATTATTCTCGGCATCGACCCTGGCCTCGGTAGAACCGGCTGGGGGGTGATTAAGGCTAAGGGGATAGACCTTATGGCTTTGGGATTTGGATGTATTTCCACACCGGCCAATACTGCCGTTGGACCGCGGCTGGTCGAGTTGGAGAATGATTTGAAAACACTGATCGATAAATATCATCCTGACGTACTGGCGATTGAACAGTTACTTTTTACCAATAACATCACTACCGGGATCGCTGTTGGTGCGGCGCGTGGCGTGGTGTTGCTGGTCGCGGAACGCTCTTCTATTCCAGTGGTCGAGTTCACCCCAACACAAGTCAAACTCGGCGTGACTGGCTATGGCCAAGCTGACAAAGCCCAAGTCAACGGCATGGTTTGCCGCATCTTGAAACTAGAAAAACCTCCCACCCCCGACGACGCCGCCGACGCCTTGGCCATCGCCATTTGCGGGTCGGGTGCTCGCATCGAGGAATAAAGAAAAAACATCTGCCTAAACAGACGTACTTTCTTGGAGCGGGTAGCGGGAGTCGAACCCGCATCACCAGTTTGGAAAACTGGGATAATAACCGCTATACGATACCCGCATGCTTTGTAAAAATCGAACTATTTTGTTCCAGATACAAGGCGCGGGTGTCGACGTACGAGACGTACAACCGGTACGTTGAGGAGTCGACGGGACCCGCAACACAGTAGCTGGACAAAATGGACGATTTTTTTGGTCGGGCCGGTGGGACTTGAACCCACGGCCTCCTGGTCCCAAACCAGGCGCGCTACCAACTGCGCCACGGCCCGACAATACACTTTCTGTCTTTACACCAGGCGCGCTTCCGGGGCAAGCCGATCTCGCTCCGCTCGATATCGTCTTGCCCGTTCTCGCCGCCGCGAGTGAAGCAGTTCACTCGCTCGTCGCTTCGCTGCGGCTCGAACCCAACTGCGCCACGGCCCGACGTAGTCTCGAGAATCATCTCGACGCGGTAGAAATATAATGGAAAGGACGGTTTTTGTAAAGCGCCTGGAGGTAAGGTAGATAGATGTGTCGCTCTAGTGTTAAGACGGATAACGATTAGCGTCCGTCAGTTCAAATGCTCCTCCGTCGACGTACAAATCCAGGTAACTCTGGGCGGCGGTGACGAGCGAGGCTTCGGGGAAGTCCATGGTCGCAAAGTCTGTGGGCGCGATTTCCAAACGATTGCCGTTTTCAATGAACCAAAAAACACCGTTCGATTCTTCGATGATTGTTCCGTCCGGGTGCACCGCCGCTTCGATGTCGTCGCCAACGGTGTAGTTCAGCCAAAAGGTGTCGGCAACGTCGACGACGCGTTGATTCCAGTCATCACCATACAAACTGACGGCCAGCTCTTCGGATGTGATCCAACGCAAAACCCCGCCAGGCTCCACGGCGTAGGTTTTGGGATCGGTAGTGATTTTGACAAGCGACGTTCCTGGTCGCATGGTCACATTTTTGCCAAGGCTATACGAAGCTATAGTGTCGGCGTCGACTTCGGTAACGTCATCGAAATTAGCGTACCAACTAAAGAAAATGTCTTCGCCCGGAAAGGCGTGGCGTTTACCGTCAGAGCCCAACATATAGACAGAAGAGTGGTCGGCTAGTTTGATAAGCATTCCGGTGGTATTCTCGACGGTTGGTGGCTCGGCTTCCTCGGTCGGTGTTTCTTCCTGACTTTCATATCCTGCCGCGGCTACCGCGTCCAAACTCCACTGATTCGTTCGTGCCGACTCAATATAGACGTAGCGGTAAGAAGAATCATAAGGGTAGATGACGCTTTCGATGTTGGTCATACCTGGCAAACCAATGCCAGTGTCGTAGAGCACGTTCAGCTCGGCATCACGGAAGGTGACGTTGACGCGAGCGCCGTAGTCAAACATTTCAAAATACAATGTAAGATCACCGGTGCCTTCTTCGCCTTCGCCCATGTCGAGTACAAGCTCGGTGTCGATGTCGCGAAAGTCGGCATAGGCGCCATCGGGCGCTCCCACCGCGTTGCTGGGAGTTAGAATGTCGCTGGTATAGTCGACCAGAATGTTGGCGTAGACATCAGCGGCCTGAACCGGGGCGGGGAGGATGGAAACAACGAGGGCTAAGGCGATAAAAAATGAAATAAACTTCATATGTACGGGCGATCCTATGTGGTCGCCCCTGAATTATATCACAATAATGAACAGCAGGCCCCGAAGCGTTGGGCCTGCTGTGCGGAAGTCAGACGGAGGGTCAGGAAGCGACGGCCACGCGGTTGCGACCTATTCGCTTGGCTGAGTACATCGCTGCGTCGGCGCGGGAAATGGTAGCCGTCATGGTGTCCGACATCGCGTTCGGGTTGAAGTAGGACAGACCGACGGAGACGGTCACAGCCACCCCCGCAATGGCTTCTTCGGCCACGGCGGCACGGACGCGCTCTGCCACGACCTGTCCTTCGCCGCGCCCCAGGATGACGATCTCCTCGCCACCGTAGCGGGCGGCGATGTCGGTAGCGCGCACGGCCTTCTTGATCCGCTCGGCAATGCCAGCAAGGACAATGTCACCCATCTTGTGGCCGTGTCGATCGTTGAGCATCTTGAAGTGGTCAACGTCCACGAAAACAACGAAGACATCCGTGTGCTTCTGCCGCTGTGCTTCGTTCTGCGTGGCACGGAGACGTTCCTCCAAGTAGCGACGCGAGTATAGTCCAGTCAGTGGGTCGACCATCACCTGCTCGCGCAGGGTGGCGTTCTCCGCCTTGAGGGCATTGTTCTCCGACAGTAGTTCGGCTTTCGTCGGCATGGTGACTCCTGGAGGGGGTTTGTCCAAAGATGCCAGAACGGCGCCTAGGAACTAGGTTTTATATACGAAAATCATCATCTCGTCAAGAGGAACCTCCTCGGGTACAATGCACGGGCGACCACATAGAGTCGCCCGTACTTATGCGTCGATTTTTGCCTGCCATTCTGGTTTTTGCCGCTATTGCCGCCATGCTGATCGTCATTGAGGCACGGCCGCAATTTCCTGATCCGGATTCTTTCTATCACGCCAAAATGGCTTTGATAGTTCGTGATCAAGGGTTCATTCATCAACTGCCTTGGTTGCAATACACCGTGCTGGCCACCGACTACGTCGATTATCATCTTGGTTACCATCTTTTATTGGTCCCTTTTGTGACGCTGTTTGATCCGCTTGTCGGCATGAAAGTCTCAGCCGGACTTTTTGGCTTGATTGCCTTCTACGCCTTGTATCGATTTTTGAAATGGATGAAGGCGCCGCATCCGGAAATCTTGGTCGGTCTGGCCGTCTTGTCGTCGTCGTTTCTGCATCGCATGTCGTTGCCGCGCGCCCCGGCGTTGTCTGTTGCCATTCTGCTTTGGTGCACCTACGCGCTCATCGATCGCAGGCCGTGGATGATCACGGCTTCGGCCGCGGTCTATGTTTGGTTTTATTATGGCTGGCCATTGCTCATTCCTTTGACCATGGCCGTTTTGGTGGCCGATTTGATGGTGGCGAGACTTGAAGAACAGAAAATGTCTTTTTGGCATTCTTTGTCTAGCGTGGCGCGGCGTCAGAGACGGTCAATCGGTCAACTCCTGCTCGGGGTGGTGATTGGGCTGGTGGTCAATCCTTATTTTCCGAACAACATCTTCGCCACCGCGCGCGACGTTTTCAAATTGGCCGTTGTTAATTATCATCAAGTGATCCCTGTTGGCATGGAATGGTATCCGACCACGCCAGAAGATTTCTTAGTGGCCAGCCCGTTTTTGGTAGTTTTTTTCGCCATTAGTTGCGCTCTCTTGCTGGCGGTGGCCGCCACCCAAAAAGAGGTTCCGCGGCGCGCCCAGATGTTTTCTCTTTTTACGGTGATGTTGCTCTCTGGCGGATTTTTCGTTTTGACTCTTAAGTCCAATCGTTTCATCGAGTACGCCGTTCCTTTTTTAACTTTGGCCGCTGGCGGGCTTTTTACTTTTTGGTTGCCATTTTTTAATAGAGAATTGCTTCCAGGTTTGAGGAAGTGGTTTTCCTGGCGGCCAGGCAAGTGGTTGGTGAGTGGCGTCGTCGTTTTGGCCGTGGCTTCTTTCGCGCTGACGGAGGTTAAGAACGCTTTGCCGAATAAGCAACATTTTACCGAGTCGGCATTTGCTCCGGTCACCGAATGGATCAAGCAAAACATTCCTCAAGGCGAGCTGGTGTTTCACAATGGCTGGGATTTTTCTTTGATTTTGTTTTACCTCGATGACAGTCATCGTTACTTGGTTGGACTTGACCCCACTTATATGTATGATGCCTTTCGTAGCGATTATGACATTTGGTCTGATTTAGTGACAGGCAAAGACGCGGACGTTGGTAAAATTATGACCTACTTTCAGTCGCAAGTTGTGGTGATCGACACGCGGTTGACCACGGACTTTGAAAAAAATATCCAAGCCTCGGGATTGTTTGATGCCGTGATTGCTGACGGCCCAGTGCATCTTTATTCTGCCAAATAGTATGAAGATTGTGATGGTCATTCCGACCTTGAATGAGGAACAAATTATTGAACGCACCTTGCAAGAAACGTTGAGAGTGTTTGCTGAGAGTTTGCAAGATTATGATTGGAAAGTGGTGGTGGCAGATAATGGCTCGACTGACACGACCGTCGCCGTTGTTCAAACGCTGATGGCAACCGAACCGCGTCTCGGACTTTGGACCACCACCAAAAAAGGGAAGGGCAAAGCCGTGCGCGGGGCGTGGGCAGATCACCAAGCTGAAGTCTATGCCTTTATGGATGCGGATTTGTCTGCTGATCTGAACGACGTCCCGGTTTTGCTGGAGGCATTGACTGACGCTGACGTGGCTGTTGGTTCGCGGTTTCATCCTGCGTCTAATCGTGCTCGGTCACTGCGTGGAGAAATCGTTTCGCGCGGTTACCGTACCTTGCGGCGTTTGTTCGTTGATTTACCCGTGTCCGACAGCCAATGCGGATTTAAGGCTCTGCGACGCGAGGCGTGGGAGAGGATTAAAGAGGATTTGATCGTCGATAGCTGGTTTTTTGATACCGAGCTGTTAGCCTTTGCTCACAGGGCCGGCCTCACGATTCAAGAAGTCCCAATCCGCTGGACCGAGACCCGTTATCCTGAACGCCAGAGCAAAATCAATGTTTGGGCTTCGGCCAAAGACAGCTTCAAGCACCTTTTGGACTTGCGACGGCGGTTGAAGTAAAAGAAAAAACTCGACGAGATCGAGTTTTTTCTGGTGCCGGCCCCCAGAGTCGAACTGGGCACGCCTGCCTCTTCAGGGC
>ERZ1292633.3264-Hain-H41-02um-R1-3264-length-15941-cov-7_pt1 | contig 15941 bp, 8 predicted proteins | sample MGYA00564406_ERZ1292633 | MGnify/ENA primary metagenome ERZ1292633 (study PRJEB36523, sample SAMEA6512639) | groundwater metagenome | collected 2019-01-08 | study: AquaDiva: Metagenomics assemblies of 32 groundwater samples | reverse complement strand
CCCCCCCCCCCTTCCCATGTCACTGGGTTGCTCTCTCCAAGTCTCCCGGCTTCCCCTGCCAGCTCCCCGGGATACGCGCGGCGGCACCCATCCGATATGCACTCGCCCGTGTTCCCTCTCGTGGAAGATGCTGGGTCCGCCGGATTTCCTGGCCTGCGATTGCTGCGCGACGCCCTGTCCCTTCAGTGCGCCGATGTGGGTTGCACCTCGCACCTGGCCGACGAAGTCATGCGTCCGTACGACTGCGTGTCACCGATGCCAGAGGGCGACCGCTGGCACGTTGATCTTGATTCGATCCTGCTGGCGCAGTTTGATCTGCTGCTCTCTCGTAACACAGAGGCGGCCGGCGAGTCCTTTGCACTGCGCGGGAACTTGGAAGCATTGTTCGGTTGTCGCACTGCGTCATCTCCACCAGTGCCCGTCACCTCGCTGGCATTTTTAACTCTGGACGTGTTTGAGGACTGGGTGGTCCGTCAGCTCGAAACGATCGCCACGTGGGAACCGGCAGGCGCGGCCGCCGGGCTCGCGACCGGCGCTGGCAGCAGTCATCGCCTGAGTGTGAAGGGATATTTCTCGGGCAGTGCGGCCTGGGCGTCCTCCCCTGCCTTGGACGCTCTCGACTTCGTGATTCGGGGAGTCCTCCGTCGCCGAGCTTCGTCGTCGATGTCCGTGGTATACGCCGCGTCGGGCCTCGGTGCCGCCGTGCGGGCGGCCGTCGAGGGAGCGAGCAACGTTGAAACGTCATCCGTGGCCCGGCATTGGGTCGTCACGAGAGACACCCGAGCGCTGGCCCTGGGCATCGACGTGATTTGGGGGACTGCGGGAAACGCCGTGTCGCCGCCGCAGGTCTTGCACGCCACACGGCTGGCAAGCATGCTCCACGGTTGCCCCTGGAACGACCCATCCGCGACACCGGCCGCAAGGATGCCCCATTTCGTAAGACATTTGGATGCCTATGTCACCGCGGCCGTGCTCCGCTTCCCGGCCGAGTCGCCGAGCGCCACAGCGGAAGCGGAGGACGAGGAGGAATTTGTCGTCGAGGGGCGTTCGTTCGCTACCCCCGCAGCAACGAGTTCGAAGGCGACGGGCGCGGTCGAGCTCGCACCGGCGCAGAGAGATGATGCACTCCGCGGCGCGTTTCGCGATTACCGAGCCGTGGAGCGCCGATTTCGAGCGGCGGTGAAGGCCTGGGTACAGATTGATCGCTGCGGTCTCCGGCCGCTGTGCTTTGTCGCGGAGCAACCGACGCTGCCCGAAGGGCCGCTCCGGGTGCGTCTCGACCTACCCTTCGTCCATCGTCGCCATCGGCTCGCGGACGCCGCGCTGCGTTGCTTCGTGGAATGGTACGACTTGAAGTGCAATCCCCCCTTCGTCTTCTTCGAGCGCTACGCCGCCACGACGGACGCGTTCCATTGTGGCGCCGTCTTCCAGGCCGGTGGAGAGGAGGGGCAGGCGGCCGCGTACCGCCTCCAGATGGGCTGGGAACGTGGCGTGGACGCTGCCGTCGCGGCGCCGTTCGCGCTGCACTGTTTTGTGAAACAGCATCCGCTCGAGCAGGCGGCGCGCCGCGGTGACATTGGCATGTGGCTCGAAACGTGGCTGGAGGCCGGCTGTGTGCCGAGCCCATTTCTAGTCACCTTGTTCAGCGTCGAGTGGCAACCTCCGGACCCGAGGGCGCCGCCTGATGCGGCTCCGCGCGGGTGGTTGCTGTCGAGTCAAATGCCGCCCGAGACGTGGGGGGACGCCATCGCGCCGCGGCGGCTGCTGCCCCAGCGGCTGGCCACGTTTGCGGCGGCGATGGGGTCCCAAACGGCCCTTGTCTGCGATGCATGCTTTGCAACGTCTTGGGGGAGCGCTGGGCTCGCCGGAGGCGCGCCGGCAGGCCGACCCGTGCTCGTGCACGGCTCCTCCTCGGTCACGAAAAGTGTCCGGGCGACTGCCCACTGGCCGCTCTCGGACTCATCCGCGAAGCGTTTCATCGATGCCCGAAGCGTCGTTGCTCGGCTCCTCGTGCCCGCGCCGGGGGACGGGAATCCGGCCGTCGCCAGCTGTTTCGCGCTAGAGGAGATGAGCGCCTGGTCATCGATGCCCGAACGCCTGCGTGCCTTGGCGATGGCGCTGCTTCAGCTGGAGCGAGGATCGCTCATCGACGTCGAATCACGGCGGCGCATCCTGTGGGTCGCCGCTGCCGATGAGGCCGCCTCACCTCCTGCTGAGCGAGCGGAGGTGTCTCGCAGGGCCGTGGCCGCGGACCTGAAGCTGCTGTCGGACCTCGACGTTGTCTTTGAGGGTCTCACTGAACTTTTCCGCGTGAACGAGTTGATGCACGGTGCGGTGCTGGGAAACGCGGACACCGCCTACGGTCTGATACCTCGCGACGTTACCGCGCGCTTTCGGCGTGCGGTGCTCGGCGAACCAACGTACGCCTTGCCCTTGAGCGGCGGCGGTTCGCCCATGCAGCAGCACGTGGCCAGGATTTACGAAGGTTTTCTACAAACGTCCAACGGCACCGCCCGTGCGTGATTCACGACTGGATAGGTGTTTCTTACCCGACGCGCCCTCCGTCCTCCCATTCACATGTACACGCACATAGTGGTCGTTGATCGTTGCTAGTCGTAGTGTGGCCTATCTGTTAGAGTCTTAATCTGCTACTTCCGCGCCTGTCTTACTCATTTTATTTTCCCTCACCCTGTCGGTCCGGTGACCAAAATGCCCGTCAAGGCCGCCCACGATCCCACTGTCGTCGCAGCGGCGCTGCTGCATGACTTTGCCTACGCCGTCAAGGGTCAGCTTGCCTGCGTGACGATCCGCCAGCTCAGGGTCCAAGAACTGGCCGCGTTTCTCGGCGATGGCCTCGTGGCGGCCCACCGGTCATTGGCGGATAAAGTGACATTTCTGGAGACGCGTGGCTATGCTCGAGCCGAGATTGTCGACGCATTGTCAGAAGTTCACGCCGATGCAGATGCGATGCGACTGCTCGAGGCCGGTGCCGGTCCCTTGCTGGACGTCGGTGCTCAGTCGACGGCGTCCACCGCGACGTCGTCCCCCGGAGGCGCCGCGAGCGGCGGCGGTGCCGCCGCCGCTGGTGGGCACAGTCCCGGTGCGGCCGCGGCAGGTGGCCTGCTGTGGCGTGTCGGCTCGATCGTCTACGCCTATCACGGCCGGCACGAGTACTACCCGGTTCCGCTGCTGGGCATCGATCACAGCCGCTGCGAGGACATCTTCCGCGTCGCGCACCAGCTCCCCAGCGGTGAGTACGGCACCCCCACGCACTACGCGTCCGGATTCAAGGGCGTCGTCCCCGACGAGCTCGTGCCGTGGCACCTCGTGCGCACCGGGTGGGTCGTGCTCGCCCTGAAGGCTGACGACTGCTACCGCGGGCACCTGAAAGAGGGCCTCGTGCTCGCCGTGTCGCAGCCCACGGTGGATGGGTTCTACACCATCGACGTGGAGTGGTGCCACGACGCATCCTGCGGCCTTGGTATCGCCTCGCAGGATGTACGCCTTTTGCAACACCCTCGTCTGGTCGCGGAAGAAACGGAGCGCGAGGCGGAGAACAACCGAAAGCAGCAGCTTGGCGCCGCGGAGCGCATCAGCTCTGGAACGTCGTATCCCGTCGGCGTCGCCGGCCCCGCCGCGGCTGGCGCCAAGGGACAAGCCGCCTCCTCGAACGTCGAGAGTGCCGGAGACCTCCCACTGCTCACCGCGTCAATCCGCAATTTTTTACACTATCCAGACGTCGACGTGTACGAACAGCCACGAGGCATTCGCACGGGGGCAAGTTTCGTGTCTCAGTACGGCGAGCCACTTGCCACCCACTCACAGGGCACCGCGCCGCCGCCGCCACCGCCAAAGTCATCCGACGACGACCTGGGTCAATCTGGCCGCTTCACCAGCGACTTCAAAGGTGCCCCTGTGTTGCCCCCGTCGCAAGCAGCGTTCGTGCAAAGCTTGCTGTCTGGGTCGCCTCTGGGCGCCCAGCAAGGCGAAGGAGAAGCGTCGATTTCGAGGTCAACGGCCACCACAGCCGCGTTCGGGTACAACCTCTCGGACGTGGGGCGGCACCCTCGCTCCCCGTTGCACATGACCCACAATCCCGTGGTCGCGATTGCGCGGCAGTGCGTGGCGCGAGCGACCATGTTCGTCGATCCCGAGTTTCCGCCTTCGTTCTGTTCGCTTGCTGGGTACGAAGCCGCCCAAAAGGAAGCCAAGGCAATCGCGAATGCGGCGTTCACCGGTCCAGTGACACCGCACGCGATGCGGACGCAGGTCGTCTGGCGACGCATCAGCGAAGTGTTTTTCCGTCCGCGACTTTTCGCGGTGGGCTCCAAGCCTTCTACTATCGTCCCTGGCCGGTTCACGCCGCCATGGATGGTCTCTCTCAGCATCGCGCTGATGGAAGCGCAGGAGTTCGAGGACATGTGCTCCCCCGCCGACGACGGCTGGGTCTACGGCGCGTACGTCCTGCGCCTCTTCCTGGAGGGGCGCTGGTACTTCGTGACCTTGGACGACATGATCCCGTGCGACGCCAAGACAGGTGCGCCGCTCACCTGCGTCGCAGGCGCCCAGTCGGAAATTTATCCTATTTTGTTGGAGAAGGCCCTCGCCAAGCTCTGCGGCAGCTACGCCGACCTCGCGTACAGCAGCCATCCCAACGGTGCGCTGACCTTGTCGCTGCCCCGGTGCTGGGAGGCGGTGACCTCCAACGTCACGGACCTGCTCGACCACCGCTTCCTCAAGTCGCGCGACGATGCCACCACGAACTTGCACTCGATGCTCGTCGAGGAGCGTTGCGTCAGCGCAATTCACGCGGTGGTGCGCAACCTTGAGAGCACGCCGGACGGCATGCGCTTCATGGGCTGCGGATTCACCCCGGGCGCGACCTGGCACGTGGCGGACATCACGTCGCTCGCCGCGCAATCTCGCGGAAGCGGCAGCGGGGTCGTCGACAAGGTGTACCTCTTCCACGTCGTGCGGGGCGATCGCGACGGGCCTGAGGTGCCGCGCCTACGCGCCCTACGGGAGCAGCTGCTCGATGCCGCGGAGGTGAACGCCGCCGAGCTGCTCGGCTTTGGTGCCGATGCCGATGCGGGGACTGTCTCGTACTGGCTCACCGCAGACGACTACTTCGCGGCTTTTGCGGTCACCTACTGCCTCCGGTACGCGAACAACTGCCAAAAGGCGGTGTACCGCGGCTCCTACGCGCACCGTCAAGGGTTCGGTCCGAAGGTGCGCGGGCCGCAAGCGTTTCTCTCCAACCCGCAAGTGCTGCTTAGTCTCGTGCAGCCCAGCGACGTGACCGTGGAAGTGCTGCTATCAGACCCGCGCTGTCCGCCCGTCACCGGGCGCGCCTCCGCGTCGCCGCTGCTGCAGGCCCGACGGCTCGGCGGGGCGACGAGTCTGCAGGTCCATCTGCTCCGCGGCAACGCGATCGGCGCCCCCATCGATCCCTCCGAGCCGCTGCCCGCCCTCATGGCCACGTCGATCGAGGTCAACTTGGCGGACGACGACGACTGCATCCGATTCCCGGTGGTGTGCGCCCGCGCGTCACTACCGGCAGGCGGCAACTACGTGCTCGTGCCCACGATTTCCTGCGCGGCGGGCAGCGTGACGTGCGACGTCGATTTTGTCCTCAAGGTCACAAGTGTGTCAGCGTTTTACCTGAAGCCCTTGCTATCGCGCAGCCGCTGACGGCGAGCCACTGCGACCCACGACGACAAGTGAGGAGGGGAGCACACACCACCCACCCGTAGAGATACAACCCCCCCACACACACTTCCTTTACAAACACTCCCACTCTGCTTTGGGAAGTAAGTGAGTGTTAATCCGATGTGTCTGTTGACTGGTTTACTTCATCGCAATCGTGGCTAGCAGCATTTGGTGTCGTGAGGAAGGGAGGCAGCCACAAAAATGAATGGTGCTTCGCGGGTGCGGCCCCTACCGCATCGCCGGCCAGCCATAGACCACCCGAGCTACCATGCGAGTCTGCACGACACGTGGATGAGGCGGTGCGAAGCACTTCTCGTCGGTGGCGGTGGACGGTGGCCCCACGCCGGCGACGAGGCTGGGAGGGGCGCTGTGGAGGGGTTACAGGGAATGACCGTGCGAAGCACGGGTATTCCGTCGCGCGAGGGGCATGCGTCCTCGATGGTAGACGACTCGTGCGACCCGATGTCGCCGGGGCCGAGGCTTCCGTCCGAGGGGACGGCGTCCGCATGGCCGCCCGTTTTCGCTGAGGAAGCAAGGGGTGCCCTCCCACAGCGCCTCCATGATTACCCTGGTGGCGCTGCCGTCGAGCAGGATGATGGTTTGGCAAGCGATCGCGCGTCGCCCTGCGGTGCTACGCCTCCCGGGGGTGAGAAGGAGCTCTCCGCCCCGATGCAGCAAGAGGCGGCCGAGGGAGACTCCTTGTGCCCGTCGGCTGCCTCCGCATGTTTCGTCACTCCCCCGCGTTTAGGGCCCCTCTCGGCACCGCAGCCGCCTCCTTCAGCATCGTACCTGGCGTGTCCAGGGGAGTCTTGCGACAGCCGCGACGTGGCGTTGATCGGGGCGTTACCGCCGCGTCGCCTCACCAATGCCGAGACGGATCTCCGGATCGGGAAGTATGAAGAAACGCTGCCGCCCGTCGCGAGCGGCGTGTCGATGGTCACCTCAGTGGAGAGCCGGCCGGCTCGTTCCTCCCCGGCATACTGCGACGTCGGGGTGGAGGCTGCCGAGCATCGTCGACTCGCCGCGACGGTCAGCGTCGCCATCGGGGATGACCTGGCATCGCTTCCACACCGCACGTCGAGTACGAGCCCCTTCCGGCAGGTCGAGAGCACTTCGAATTCGACGAATGCCTTCGCTGAGGCGGTGCACTTGCTTCAGGAACTACTTGCGACAGTCCGGCTTCAGTCCGCGCCGCGCAACTCCGAGGCCGCCACCGGACTGCCGCTGCCTGCGCGAGTGCACGTCGCGTCAGTAGGAGTTGATGCGCTGCCGTCGTTAGACCTCTCTCCGGATACGTCACCTCCTCAACCACATTCGCCGCCCCCTCCAGCAGCCTGCCAAGCGTCGATCTGGCCGCGGGCAGCTCCTGGCACGGATGAGGTCAGCCACGCCTACTACGCTTGGCGAAAGCGGCGTGCCGTCGTGACTGATGCCACGGCGGACCACGGCGAAGTGGATCGACGGCGAGCCGTGGGATCCATCCAACCCCACTCCTGGTGGAGCAACGGTCGCGGCAGATTCGACGCCGTCGACCAAGCAGGCGCATCGCAGCGCGCCGAGCCGATCAGGCTTGCAGCGAAAGCCCTGCCCACCTCTGCGACTCGAGGCAGCCGTGTTGGCACAGTTGGTCCCGCGGTGGCACCGACCCCATTGGCGAGATCGTTCGCGTCCGACCCGTTAGCAGCCTGCTCTCCTGTCGTGCCACGAGAGCCATCCTCGATGGCATCGACACCGCACGGCGACGCGGAGTCGAGACGCGACGAAAACGTCGTCACGGGGGCGTACCGCCGGCGGTCCGTCGCTCAAATGGCCCGAGATCAACTCCGCGGCATGGACCGCGCGCCCTACCCAGAGACGGCACTGTCGCCGTCGAGCCGTTCCGCACGCCACCGTTGGTGAAGGCCCCACCCCCCACCAATCGTATCATCGCATCGTTGTCGCTTCTGGGTCGGTGCATCTGAAGAGAGACTATCGCGTGTTGAATCTAATCAGCTCCCTTCAAGTTGTTCTTTTTCCTTCGTCGCGTCGGGACGACATGGCTTCGGCAGGATCATCCGCGCCCGTTAGCGGGGGGCCGCCACGCGGCAAGACGACAACGAAGTCCGCAAGCTTCCGAATGGACGGCCGATGTGCTGGACCCGTGCGGGCCCCCCTTGACAGGCGGCCTAGGCGCCTGCTCCCTCGCGACGGGGGATCGCTCGTTTCGCCACGTCGACGTTCGTGGGAAACACGTGAAGCGGCGGGAACCGCAGACCCAGACCACGATGCTGCCTTGGCGCTTCTCGACGCACGGCGGGAGTTGGATTTCCCTACGTCGGCGGCAAGCTTTCGCATGGAGGTGTGGCCGATGCATTTCTCGGTGCCTGGGTATCGCCTGTTGTTACGCAGCTACCTCACCGCTCACCTCGCGGACAGTCTCGGAGTGTCCTCCGGCGATGTCCGCGTGCATCGCATCACGTGCCTTCCGAGGACCCTCGACTTCGACACGCCAGGGTGGGGATTCACGAATCGCAGTGTCCCAGAGCCGTTCGTTTTCTGTGCGACCCCGCACACGGCGGAGTTCCAGTACGAGGAGGAGGGCGACCCGTCATCCGCCTCTGACGCCGACGGCACGCAGGTACTCTCGCGGTTTGGTGTTGTCGCTCGCCCCCCGGGCGGAGATGTGGCGCCTCCGCCCTGCTCATTCGCGATTGATGACTCACCAATGCGACTCACTCGTCGCCAGAGGTCCGATGGCGAATCGGCCCTACAGCCCTTACGGCCAGACACCCTCGCCGACGTCGCCGCGGCGCTGTCCAAGATGGCGTCCCTACTGGAGCGCCAGCTCATGAACAGCGGCGGGCGTGCCTCCTCCGTCAGCGCGGCTTCCGACGGCCACGCCGCGACGGACGCGCCGACCTCGCTCCCGGCCACATCCGTGCTGTACGACCGCGCGCGGTGGCTCGCGGCGGAGCTCAACGCCAGCAGTGTGGTCTCCCTGGAGAATCAGATTGCCGCGTGCGCCCGACAGCTCGAGACGCTGCAAGATCATGAGAAGTCGCTGGACGCCCTCGACGTCAACCCGTCAGCGTCTCGCGGCCGCCGAACAACCACCGCCGTCAAACCCGCCGCAGGTGACGCTGCCCTTGTCGAATGGGAATCCCTCAATCGCGACCTCGCCGAGGAGCGGGCCAAATGCGGCAAACTTCGTTCGCTTCTGACAGATACCCAAACTGCCATCGCCAGCCTCACGTTGAAGCTGGGTTCTCCCGCGCTATCCGTTGATCCGGTGGAGTTGCACCTCGAGCGCCGAGACCTTCTGCGCCGCAAGACCGCCTTGCAGCTCGAAATCGATCAGTGTGACATGGCCATCGACACGGCCGGAAGCGACGGCGAAGTGAAGCTGGCAGCGATGCAACGCAGGCTGGCTGCGGTCCGCCGAGCCCTGGAACGGGAACGAGCACGCCGCGCCCAAGCGAACAATTCCAACTCCCCGCCATAACGCTGCGTCGCGCACGACGTTCGCGGTGGGTGCGTTGTGGATTCGGGGGCAAAGCACGTAACGAGAAATCATTTTCGTTCGCGTATGTCTTGTATCGCATTGAAAGAGAGAAGAGCGAGCGGCCGTGTGTGGTTCTACCCAGTCCGGGCCTCATGCGAGTTTACACCTTCTTCCTACCCTTACCCTCTTGACGGCACTTGACTCGCGCATCAGCACGGGTCGCAAACATCAGCGCAGCAACACGCACATCTATTATCCGCGCGACAACGAAAATGGTGGTGGCCAGTGATCAGAACGTCCACCTGCAGAGTCGGGTCGTTAAAGTGACGGTATTGAAGGACCGCGCGCAGGTGTTCCGCGCCGCCGATGCCAAGACGCTCGCCCCAGGTGACTACAGCCTCCGCTTCATCGGTCCATGGTCCGCCGTCGATCGCGATAGTCTGCAAGTGTCCGTCACGCGCGCTTGTGCGTCGCAAGTCGTCCTTCGAGCCGTCCAGTTTACAAACGAAGTCACCGTCGCCGACGTGCGCGAGGATGTCGCAGCCATCGATGCTGCTATCAAGGTGCTCAAGCGAAATGTTCGAGACGCTGAAGATCGCGTCGCGCACCAAACCGCAGCGTTGGAAATGATCGACCGCGTGCGCACGAAGGCTCTACGCGCCGGCGCGTTACCAACGTCGGCGACCTACAACACGCAAAAGTGGGATGATATGGTACAGTTCCTGGACGCGAAAACGGCTCAGCACACAAGCCTGAAGCGCCAGCACGAACGTGATCTAACTCAATTGAAGCAGCAGCTCCAAGACGAAAACTACCGTCGGCTTCATACGGCCGGCTGTTTGAATGTGAAAACCACGCGGGAGTACGCTGAGGCGCTAGTCACCGTCACGGGCACGGTCGACGTCAAGCTCGAAATGATCCTGTCCTACATGGTACGGAACGCGGCGTGGAAGCCATTGTACGACGTGCGGGTCAGCCGTGCGGGCCGGAGCGTGTCGCTGTCGTACCACGCGACCATCACTCAGAGCACCGGCGAGGCCTGGAACGACGTGGAGCTGGAGTTGTCGACGGCCAAGGCGCACGTGGGCGGGGAGCCCCCCTCGCTCAATCCAAGGTACCTCGACGTCTTCCGGACGGTGCTGGAAGAACTCATGTCGAGGTGTGAGGACCTTCAGGAACAAGCCCAGATGTTCTGCAAAAAGTCTGAGAGTGCGGCTCCAATGCGAAATTTGATGACGCAGATGATGGCCGCACCTCCACCACCACCCGCGGCGGCTCCGCGGCTTCAATTCTCCGTCCCCGCTCCCACCGCAGCGGCATCGGTCTCGACCACGACCACGTCGGCGTCGTTCACCATCGCCGGGACGACAACCGTCGCAACGGGAAACGAACCCGTGCGAGTCACGATCGCGCAACTCGTCTTCCCTGCGCACTTCCGATTCTCGGCCGTCCCAAAAATCGGCGGACACGTTTACCTCAAGGTCAAGGCCGTGAATGCGAGCGGCTTCACGCTGCTGCCAGGAACCGCCAACGTATTCGCGGACCAGCAGTTCGTCTGCACGTCGAACATCACGGAGGCCGTCGCGCCGAACGAGGAATTCTGGACGTTTCTTGGCGTCGACGAGGACATCTCCGTGGCGCGGCAGCTGCTTCACGTGCGTCGCAGCGAGACGAGCCCTATGTTCGGCAGCAAGCGCTCCCGCGTCGAGTATTCGTATAAGTTCAAGGTGCGCAACGGTAAGGCAACTCCCGAGGAAGTCGTGGTTTGGGACCAAATGCCGATTGTCGGCGACAAGGATATCGTGCTGACATTGATGACGCCGCAGCGCGATGACGGCATCTCGCCCCGATTTGAGGTCAACGACGTTCAGTTCATTGAGTGGTTTGTGTCGCTGAAACCAGCGGAGGAGAGAACCTTTGCATTTGTCTTTTCGTTGGAGCACAGTGCCGCTGAAGCTCTCTCCCTCTCGTAACCACCACACGCACACACGGACATACCGGGGGGGGGGAGCACCACTGTCGCACCCCGTCAATTTACGGTACCGCATACACAAACAGGTTTTGCGAGCATATCAATCACGGGAGGAGCGATGAAGTCAAGCCACATCTGTCAAAGGTGGTGGTCGTGTTGTAGGCGGGGTGGGGTGGGGTGGGGGTTCACCCTCGTGGGTTCAGTCAGCGACCCACCTCATTACAGTTTACCTTTGACCGTGTGACCATGGGGTGTTTCGGTGGTGGCGAGCCGCAAGGATCACCGGCGACGGACAACAACGCGGCATTCCCGTCCAGGGGCTGGTGCTTTTTCAACCGCCGGGCGGTGACGATTTTTTTCATGCTGGGCGTGGTGGGAGGCATTGCCCTCGGGGTGGTCGGCATCGTGCTGCTGACGAGCCCGACAATGCAAACGACAGTCGTGGACGCGTACGCCAGCTACTTGTCGCAGTACAACGCGCAGGAGGTTCCCATCTTGCAGGGCGCCTCGCTGTCGCTGCGCGAGTACTCGCTCACGACGCTCACGGTTCCGTTCACCTTTGTCGAAGCGGCGTCCAAGGCCGTGATCAAGTCCGACTCCTACGCCGACGTTCTCTGGTTGTCAACCATCGATCGGCCTTCAAGCGGCTCCATGCTGCGCGGGCCCTCTCTCACGGTCACCGCGGTCTATAAGGGTCGCACCATCGTGTCCAATCCTGTCACGTTGCCCGACGTACCCCTGGTCAACAACGGTCAGGCGCTCCACACCGTGTGTTATGTCATCGAGCGCCAGGATGACGTCACCTTCAGCCTCAGCAAGGACTTCGTGTCGTGCTTCTACCCATTCGACCGAGTCACGGCGAACCAGTACCGCCCCGGGGCGTCGGGGAACGTCACCACGCTCATCCGCGCTTCGTACGACCCGTACATCCGCTTCCTTGAAACCTACGGCAAAGGAAACCTCGCCGCCGTTGAGAACGTCAAGCTTTTGACGTCGGCGCTGCCGTTGCAGCTTCTCGTCGTGGGCATCGTGATTGCGGCCGTTTCCTCCGTATCCTTGTTTGTGATGTGGTGCTGTCTGCTACGCAGTTATCATCCAGCGCCGGCCCCCGCAGCAGTAGGACCCCAGCCTCCATCTCAGTACATTGGCCAGGTGTAAGATACCGCTCCTGCCGGCCTCATGGCAAGTGTTTTGCTTTCCTGAGGGACCCCACGACGGGACCAGACTCATCGTGGGGACACATGCGACTGCCTTAGAGAGAACACACTCTCTCTCCCCCATTCCTCCCGGGCAGGCGGCTGTTGGCGGTTCTTAGAACTGCTAGCAGCTGGCGGATTGGCGACCGCCCCCGGATTGAGTTCTGCCAGCAAGCGGTGGTTGAGAGTGAGATTGTTCTTCCAACCAAGGGCCAGAACCACAACTTCCTTCCTTCCTTCCTTCCCCTCGTCAACGCCTGCCAACCACTGACCTTCCCTGACGCAGGCGACAAGTGCCCCCCCTCTCTCCCAACACCCGGGTTGGTCGACCGCCATTGAATGGCATTCCTCAACGAGAGAACACACAGCATCATATTTTTTTTCGCTCGCGATCGACGAATCTTCTCTCTCGAAACGGGGGAGAATCGTTAACGAAACTATCACCCACTTCGTTTAGCCACAGAACGGGTTCACCTGAAAATGTGAACGTGGCGTCGTCATCTGTGCCCGTCCTTCACCCTGTTATCCTACACACTCTCATGGCGCGCACGGCTTACTGTACCCATCCCCGAAAGGGGGGCCCGTATTGGGTGTCAAACACTGCCTTCGCGTGTAACGGTCAAGTTCGACGCAGCGATGAAAAACGCATCTTTGTTTTGACGTGCAAATCGCGCGCGATTTTAGAGTCAAAATAACTTGCGCGTCAAAATAATTTTCCGTCTGGATCAGAACACAGATCAAATTTCATTTTCTCGTCGATGGACTTCGGAGAAAGGCTGAAGGGACTCCGTCAGATGGCTGAAGAGGCCCGCGTCGTCGAGGCGCGGTCGTTTGAACTGCTTGGACACATCCAGGCGGACTTGACAAGATCGCTGATCACGAGCGACGTCAACGCCGTGCAGCTGTACGACCAGTCCTACACACTCGCGCACAATGAGTGGATGGCGGCCGCTCTCTACGCGACCGAGCTCCGCGCCGAGATCAGCGACCTCATCCGCGCGCGGAACCAGGAGAAGCGCATGAACGCAACCGCGATCGGCCAACAGCAGGATCGAGGTGCGTCCAGCGTCGCGCCACATAGCCGCGCCGTGGGCATGCTGACCAAGACGCGATCAACGCAACCTAGCGTAGGGTCGGACTCGTCGGTGAGTGCCGCCAGGAGCAGCGGGCCCGTGGCATCACTCGAAACGGTAAAGTGTGTCCCTTTTTCGTCCGACGACATCTCGCCCCAACGAAAGCGCCTCATTCGGCCAGCCGCGCCTGACGTGGACCAGCTGTACGGAGCGAGCGCGGGTCCCATGACGGATTCTCAGCTTCGCAGCTCTTTCGCCGCGCTGCTGCTGCCGGAAGCGAATGCGAAGTGTGGGGAAGCGTCGTCGTCGTCGTCTTGCGTGCCCTTCGCCGCCGCGGTACAGCATTTTGAGCAACGGAACGCGGGCCTCGGCGTGCCGCTAGACATTCCAGCGACGATATTAGGTCAGCTTGCGTCCTTGATGCCCTCGAAGTGGCGCGCGCATTTGGAGTCGTACCGGCGTCAGGCACGTGGCAACGCCACATCGAGTCTTCCGGACGTCGTCATTACTTTCGACGAATTTGCGTACCTCGCCGTTCGGTGCGCGCGGCTGTAGAACCTTTGAAAAGCGTATCCCCCAATTGTGTACCCATGTGACGCGTGACCGGTCCACTGGTCCTTCCGGCGATGCTCTCTTCAACTTTCTGAGCTAGATGGTGGCAAGCGACTTGTGACACATTATGCTTTTGACGCCACATACCACCCCCTCGCGTGGGGGCCCCCCCCCCCCTCGTGACAGAGGAGCCACCACCATCGCTCTCCCCATCCCTCCCTCCCCACATCGTGCGTGCAAATGGCAGCGGGAGGGGAGAGTGAGCGCTTGCCAACGAGCAGCATGCCGCTAGGGGTGCCTCAGGTACCGATTGCCGCGACGCCAACGTCGGCGTCGCTGACGGGAAGGTCCGCGGCACCGGGTGCCCCCCCTTACCGGCCCCCCGTGTTGGCTAGCCAGCAGCGGGACATGGCAGCTAACCATGCACGCCCCGCGCCGCGATCGCTGCTGCTTTCGCCTCGCCACTTCGCGGCCGTGCAACGACGGCAGTACGCTGATCTCACGGCCGTTGACGGGTCGCCTTCGGAAGGAACGGCGGGAGCAACGGCGCGGAGCGGCGGCCCTCCACCCACCGCTGTGGTGCCACCGTTGGAGACCGATTGGCGGTTTCTTGATCGCAGTTTCAACTTATTGCAAAACAATCCGCTCCGCTCGTCCCCGGTCGCCACAGCGTCGACAAGCCGAGCGAGAGCCGCGCCGGCGGCTGCCGCACCGGGCAGCGGCGTCTATTCCACGCCCTCTGCCACCTCATTCGACCGTGAAAAGAACCGACTCCTCACCACTGGCGCCGTGGTGGCGCTTCCGCCGATCCTCGGCACTCGTCGCACCGCGCCGCTCGCGACCCTCACGCAAACATCGCTCAGCTCCCCAACGGAGGCATGCATCCCGGACGTCGTGTTGGCTTCACCCCCGATGATCAGCAGCAGCGGCCGCCCCATCGGAAGCAACGGAACGGCGCCTCCCCCCGCAATCAGCGGAGAGGGGGCGCTCCACACGTTGGCCGACGAGCCACCAGCAGCAGCCGCACCGCCTCCAACCCTGCGGCTCCCTGGTCCCTATCAGCCTGCCGCTCTCGGCCAAGGTGGGGCACGCGCCGCAGCGTCCGATCGCGTTGCCGCGGTGGGGTTTTCGGTGGCCGAAGCCCCCAGTGTGCCCCGTCGACGCCGCAGCACGGCACCGGGGGCAACGCCTGTCGCCGCCGCGACAATCGATTCGCCGACACTCACCGTTGCCGCGTCGCCGGGGCACAATGTGAGTCAAGGGGGGAGTGGTGCCGTGCCGAAGAAATTGACGTCTCGCAAACACGCCCGGCGAGTTCACGGCCACCGTGAGGGTAGGCTCGGACAGCGGGGGGGTGCAACGGGCCAAGCCGTCGGTCGCGGGAACACCTCAATAAGTTCGAATGTCACGGCCGGAGGGGGAGAGTTTACACTTTCAAACTTACTGCACAATCCACCCCTCGAACCAGGGGAAGCGCTGCTACCACTGGGGGCGCCCGAGGCGCGGTGCCGCGCGTTACTGCAGCGCCGCCAGCGTGAGTTGGAAGCCGCCGTGGAAGTTCTATGCGCCTCTGTGGATGGGGCCAGTAAACCGCTCGCTGAGCCGCCGCGGCACAACGACGGCACGGCCAACCCGCCGTCATGGCATCTATCTCCTCGGGCGGGGGGGTCCGTGAGCGCCGAACGCCGCGCCCCTGGGTCCTCCGCCGCCGATGTGATGCGGGGAGTGGACAACGACCGCGAAGCCACTCTTTGCGCGATGCAGGCGGCCATCGAGCGTTGCATGAGCGAGCTGTACGAATTCGCCCCTCTGGTGGACGGCGAGGCCGTTCCCACGGACGAGGACCTCGTAACCGTGAGCCGCCTCCGGGGCCTCAACCGGCTGCTTCACGACGTCACGAGCTCCGGCGACGTCGACATTGAGGGCAGCGGCGAGGGCACCGTCCGCCTCGCGAGCGG
>ERZ1292633.990-Hain-H41-02um-R1-990-length-31372-cov-5_pt1 | contig 15947 bp, 15 predicted proteins | sample MGYA00564406_ERZ1292633 | MGnify/ENA primary metagenome ERZ1292633 (study PRJEB36523, sample SAMEA6512639) | groundwater metagenome | collected 2019-01-08 | study: AquaDiva: Metagenomics assemblies of 32 groundwater samples | reverse complement strand
ACCAAGACAGCTATGCGCAACCCTGCAATGCTAGCAAATCTACCAGAAAATACCGAAAAATGCCACCTCTTGAGTACATTCATGGATCATAATGGTATACTAGGCAGACTATTGCACGGCTCTCTTCCCGGTCATTATTAACATAAAAAAATAATGATATGCACAAAAGAAAAGTTCTTATTACAAGTACAGCAGTTATGCTGTGCGCGCTAGGTGTCTTTACGGTCAATCAGGTCAACGCGACCACAGTCAGCTTGACGAATATGTTCGCGAGTGTGAGCCTCCTCGGACAAAGTATTGTACTCAATGGAAGTGCAAAGTTTGAAGTCATTGACATGGATGGCGCAACAGACCATGTCCACACTTATCTACCTGAAGCAGATGAAAATAATGGCAATTTGATCATATACAAGAGAGCTGGCACTGAGACATCTTATGTCACAATAGTAAATCCATACTCTGGTGACACTATCGACGGTGACGAAGAATTGTCCAGCTGGAATCTGAATGCTCCTGGTAACTATGTAACACTTCTTGGTGATGCAACCAACGACACCTGGTGGGTCGTGGGTCAATCTTACTAGATTCGAATTAGAACAGATCACGCAAACAAAAAGCCCTGGCTGGGGGCTTTTTGCGTATCGTATCTCATCATGACTTGTTTTACCCCAGAAGATCTATCTTGGAAGCAACGATGAAATCATTAACAGAGAGTCCGCCAACTTCATGAGTCCAGAGATCCAAAGTGACTTTATTATAGTGAATATTGATATCAGGGTGATGCCCTTCCCCTTCTGCCAAATCCGCAACTTTGTTAACGAACATCATCGCTTCTTTGAAATCCGTATACGCAAAGAGACGACTGATCTTCTTGTGATCAGAGGCTACTGACCACTGCGGAACGTCCTTTGCATAAAATTCCACTTCATCTTTTTTGAGTGGTTCACCACCGAGCTCGCATGGTATGCATTTTTGAGTAGAAAGATTGACCATTAAATTTAGTGATACATTAAAGTCTAATAGTGGTCACGGGGAGACTCACTCCTTACAGGAGCAGTACAGGTTTCGCATTCTTCAGCTTCGCAGACTCAGCTTCAGAATATGCTCAACCTTTTCGAGTCTCCCTCGATAAGCGCGCAGGCGCTTATCTCGTGACCATTAACACTTGGTAATACACTGAGATTCTCGGTGTGGTCACGGGGAGACTCGAACTCCCAACCCTTACGGGATACGCTTCTGAGACGTACGCGTATACCAATTCCGCCACGTGACCATGTATAATTTTATCGATCACTATCCGATACTATAGGTGAAATGTTCCAAATAAACAAATAGCGCCACGAGGGATTGGACCTCATGGCGCCTATTATGATTCTTGTGGTGGTGAGTATCACCGGATGTGCCGCCTAGCCTCACTATTCATGCTAATTGCCAAGCGACAAATCTCCGAAGAACACATGGTACAGAAACCGAATTGGAATCTCGAACCATGCCGGCATCAGCTTGAACCCGTATGGTATCAGACTCAATGCCAACACTGTCATCAATACCCAGTAACACCTTTCCCCGACCGCATCCAATTCCCGATTCTGTGCCCATCCGAACGGACGACGACGTCTCTTCTGAACTAAACGTTTGAGTGTTAACAGCAGTGGAACCGGCTCGATGACGAGCGGTACGTTAGTGGACAATGTGAGTTGTTTCATACTTGTCTAACATGTATCCTATCATGTATTGACATATATGTCAAGTTATTTTCTGGTAACAAAAAACCGCCCTTATGGACGGTCTTTTGTTGATATAGCGCTCTTTATTTTGTTCCGTTCACCATGAGAGATTCAATTGATATCTCCCATGTGTGCCTGCTATCTTCGCAGGCTAAGCGCTCCCGTTATGGTGGTGAGCGATAACCACATTCTGATTTGCATCAGAAAGATCGACTATAAGTCATATGCTTGGCATACAACGTTGATTCTTTGAAATATTCCACGAGCAGCTTCCGCTACCCGTGCCTTGTTACGACTTACCCCCTGTCATCGAATTTGCCGTAGGCCCGCACGAGGCGAGATTTTGGGCACCTCCGACTCCCTTGGGTTGACGGGCGGTGAGTACAAGACTTGAGAACGTATTCACCGCAGTATAGCTGACCTGCGATTACTAGCGATTCCGGCTTCATGAGGTCGAGTTGCAGACCTCAATCCGAACTGGCGCATCTTTTATAAGGGTTTGCTCCGCCTTCGATCGGCATTGCGTCCTGTTGTAGATGCGATTGTAACACGTGTGTAGCCCAGGGTGTCAGAGGGCCATGCTGACTTGGCGTCATCCCCACCTTCCTCCCAGCCTTCATGATACGAGGCTGAAAAAGATCGGAAACTGACTTCAAATAAATACTGTCTATCTCCTGTCCGACCTTCCCGTCCTCATATACTGAGGGCTGGGCGGTCTCGCCTGACACTTATAACAGGCAACAGGGGTTGCGTTCGTTACCCCACTGAAGGGAACAGTTCAAACCACGAACTGACGACAGCCATGCAGCACCTGTCCAGCCGCCTTGCGGCGACCCACGTTTCTGCGGGTCTTCGTCTGGATTTCTAACCCTGGTAAGGTTCTTCGTTTAGCGTCGAATTAAACCACATGTTCCACCGCTTGTGCAAGTCCCCGTCTATTCCTTTGAGTTTCAACCTTGCGGCCGTACTACCCAGGCGGATCTCTTATCGCGTTTGCTTGGCCTCGAAGAGGGTCGATACTCCTCAAAGCTAGAGATCATCGTTTAGGGCGTGGACTACTGGGGTATCTAATCCCATTCGCGACCCACGCTTTCGTGTTTCAGTGTCAGGAGCGGACCAGTCTCTTGCCTTCGCTTTTGGTGTTCCCCATAATATCAACGCATTTCACCGCTACACTATGAGTTCCAGAGACCTCTCCCGTCCTCTTAGCTTCGCCGTTTCCTCCGCGGACTCTCGGTTGAGCCGAGAGATTTTACAGAAGACTAACGAAGCCACCTACACACCCTTTACGCCCAATGATTCCGGATAACGCTTGAAGCACTCGTATTACCGCTGCTGCTGGCACGAGTTTAGCAACTTCTTATTCTCCAGGTACCGTCAATAACTTCTTCCCTGGCAAAAGGAGTTTACGTTCCGAAGAACTTCATCCTCCACGCGGCGTCGCTCCGTCAGGCTTTCGCCCATTGCGGAAAATTCTCGACTGCAGCCACCCGTAGGTGTATGGGCCGTGTCTCAGTCCCATCGGTGGGGGTCAGCCTCTCAGCTCCCCTAGGTGTCATTGCCTTGGTAAGCCATTACCTTACCAACTAGCTGATACCGAACAGGCCGCTCCTCAAGCGAAAAACTTTACTCTTACGAGACTATCGGGAATTACCTATCCTTTCGGATAGCTATGCCCGACTTGAGGGTGCGTACCTATTTATTACTACCTCGTCTGCCGGTTGCCCTTGCGGGCCCCCTTGACTTGCATGCCTTATCCACGCCGCCAGCGTTCATCCTGAGCTAGGATCAAACTCTTAACTATAAATGAACGGAACAAAATAGAAAGCGCTAGCATCCTACGTTGAAATTCACTTAACCCTAGCTCACCGAGTGTATTGAATATATACACTCTCGAAATCATTTTTGAATAGATCTGTACTTGCACGTTCGTCGGGTTCCGCTAAGAACTTCGACGAACAAAATACATTCTTTACTATTGTTTTCCAATAGTATGCAATTTTCAAAGTACCGCTGCTGTTGAGACAGCGTGTAAGCCATATTACAGGAGGCAGGAATAAAGTCAAGCGCTCATTCCCCTCCTTTCCAGACACCCCGCCACCGGGGTCATTTTGGCTCAAAACCGATAGGGTTGGATTGTTTTGCAGGTCCTCTCAGTAAGGCGTCGATGAGGGAATATATCTTGTTAATGTGACGGTTTTGATTCTTTTGATCACGTTCTAATTCCTGAATCTTATAAGCCAATTCCCCATTCGAAGACAGAATCTTTCGGAGCTTGATAAAGGTTCGAACAATGAAGATATTTACCTGAGCCGCACGTTCGCTTTTGAGGACTGAGGACAACATAGCGACACCGTGTTCGGTAAATGCGTATGGTTGAAAGCGTGGATCTCGATGCTTCTGCGAACCGGTCACAATTTGTGACCGGTTCAAAGTCTTCACTTCTGCAAGATTCAACTGGAACATGAAGTCACTTGGAAATCTTTGGGTATTACGCTTCACGGCCTGATTCAAAACTTTCGTAGACACACCATAAAGCTCTGCCAAATCATTATCCAACATGACTTTGTGGCCACGGATAAAAAGGATCTTCTGACCAAGAAGTTCTGGTGCAACGGAATAGGGAGAGATATCTTTAGTCATCACCCACTATCATATTCTTCTAGGGAAAATTGTAAAGTTGCTTTTATCTTTTCTTGCCTGGAGAACGAATAGCTTCATTGGTTGAGAGAACTGCTTTCAAACTCATGACAATATAGATAACATCACTATAGATAGTGCTATGAGAAAATTAGTTAAAATTGTACCCAACAAACCAAATCTATTTTTCAGCCAACGAAACAATAATGACACGAGGAGTGCCCCGAGAACGTATAGAGTAATAGCGAGCAGGCCAACAATAGGACTGAAAAGTATCGACACCTCTTTTCCTTTCGGGGCGAAGCCGAATGTGTAGATCAAACCTAAAATCCAAAGACACATGAGTGTGGAAAACGGGATCAAAAATGCTTTTTTCAAGCTACTATGGATCATCAGAGAAAAGACCCAGGCAATCAATATCACTGGCAGCACTGAAAAGATGGAATTGCTTGTAAATGAAGAGATGAAATCTAATTTTCTTAAGAGAATATCCTGGGAATACCAGGATATCATCACACCTATAGTAATAGACAGGAGAAGCAACAAAAAAGTTACTACTTTCCCATTAAAATTCGTTGGTATGTATCTAAGACTGGGATATAAAACGTTTTCATCATCCATAATGTAGCTCATTATATCATGACGAAACAACACGCTAATCCACAATTTTGTATTTCCACCCCCCCCCACTTTTCGAAAGTAGCCAATAGAGTGTAAATGATTTTTATTTCTTCCCGCGCGAACGAATAGCTTCATTGATTGAGAGAACTGCTTTCAAAAGCTTTGGATCATATCCTGCCTTCAGAGATGCCTTGACCAGGGCATTGACGTCTTTCGGGAGACACTTGCCACCGAAGCCGCGATTGTCTTCATGGACAACTGTATGAGATCGTCCGATGCGTCCGTCGAGAAGCCACATCTCACGAAGCTCGTTGAAATCCACCCCGAGAGAGTGTGCTATATCATAGAACTCATTACAAAAAGTGACCTTTGCTGCAAGGAAAGAATTCTCCATATATTTTACCAGCTCAGCAGTTGTACTGTCAGTTTGAACATATCGAGGTTCTGCACCAAGGACTGTTTTGAAAAATGGCAGGATGCGTGTGGTGAACTTCTTCGGACCACCCATGATCACAAATTCATGTTTCTTCATATCTAACGGATCCGGATACCCTTTCCAAAAAGGAACTTCGTACTTCCCTTCACCTATATATTCTGGAGAAAAACAAATGTCTTTTTTAAACTTCTTTGACAAGAGAGCCGTAGTCCCCGGAGGGATAGTGCTCTTGATAAGGACGAGGGGCACTTTGAGCCAACCGAGACTACTCTCGATCGCAGAAAGATCCGCACTCTTATCCTTACCCATTGGGGTTGGCACCGATAAGATCACCAGATCGGCTTTCTTGTTGATTTCTTCTTGCGAAGCAGAGATTGTCGGTTGAGCAATGTCATATATGAGCACATTGAAATGATCTTTGAAGAAATGAGCGAGCGCCTTGCCCACATACCCGTACCCTATGACAGCAACGGTTTTCTTTTTCTGCATGGTTTTTACAAAATATTAAGACTTCCTCCCCCACTTTTCGATAGTGACCAAGAGTGGTGAACCGATGAATACAGAAGAGTATGTACCTGCAGCAATACCGATGATGAGAGCCAGAGCAAAGTGTTGAGTTGCCTCGCCGCCAAAGAAGTAGAGGATGACGAGTGCCAGAAGAGTCGTCAGAGATGTGTTGATCGAGCGAGCGAATGTCTGACCTACTGACTCTCCTACGACTGTCTCGAATGATTTGCCCGAGGATCCATGGCGGAGGTTCTCACGGACACGGTCGAATACCACGATCGTATCATGCACTGAGAAGCCGAGGATGACGAGGAGCGCAGTGACGAACAACGTGTCGACTTCATACCCTGCAAAATGTCCGAGTACTGAGAAGACTGCGATAGGGATGATGATGTCATGAGCCAACGCAACGATCGCTGTCAGGCCATATTTCCAAGAAGAGACTGGTTCGGAAACCTTCCTGAATACAAAAGTGATATAGAGGACAATACTCAAGATCACGAACACGATAGAAAAGATTGATTTGCGGAGCGCCTCTGCACCGAGCACTGGACCAATAGAGGCAAAGTTCTTTTCGATCATCGTCGACGCCTCTCCGAGAGAAAGTGCGACCAAGACTGCGGACTTCTCTTCTTGAGATATTTCCTTCATGCGGACAATGTAACCATCTGTGCCCGCAGGACGTACTGATGCAGCAGGATCGATAGAGGCAAGTCTAGAGGCAACTTCTTCTTGCTCGGGACGTTCGACGAGATATTCAACCTCGATCAATGTTCCTCCGGTAAAGTCGATACCTGGCTTGAGCCCCCACAATGAGAGACTGATCGCACTCGCGATGATCAAGATGATCGAGAATCCGTAAAATAGTTTTCTGTTTTTGACAACCCACATGGTAGTTATTGTTTAAACCCATTACTGATAAGGAATCTCGACAACCGTGTCGTCTTCTCTGGTGCTATAGCATAGAGGAACAAACGTGATGCGGTGATCGCCGTGAACATGGAGACGAGTACGCCGATGATGAAGACGAGTGCGAACCCAGTGATCACCGAAGTGCTCCCAAAATAATAAAGGATTGCACCTGTGATGATACTTGAAGCGTTGGAGTCACGGATCGACAACCATGCACGTGCGAAGCCTTCGCGCATCGCGGTAGATATATCACGACCACGAACAAGCTCTTCTTTCATGCGTTCGAATATGAGGATATTCGCATCAACAGCCATACCGATCGAAAGGATGAAAGCTGCGATACCGGTAGAAGTAAGCGTTACCGGAGACAAAGATCCAGGAATGAGTGCCATCAATGCATACAAACCTATTGCGATCAGACCGAACACCCAATGAGACTTGAGTGCCAAGAATACGAATATGACACACAGTATGATAACTGCAGGAGAGACACCGATCTTGAATATGGCCAAGTTCAAAATAATATATATAGCCAAAGCTACGGTTGCGATCACTCCGGGCAAACGATACCAGATGATCAAGAAGAGTGCGATCACCACGAAAGAGATGATGCCGGCTTTGATACCACCTTTGACGGCTGCCTGACCGAGAGATGGGCCGATCGTCTGACTCGAGATCAACGTGATAGGGATAGGCAATGCACCGTAGTTGAGATCTCGCACCAGACTCTTGGCTTCATCTACTGTGAATGAACCACTGATCTGTGCACGACCGTCGAGGATAGCGTCTCGGAGAACTGGATACGAGATGAGTTTGCCATCGAGGAATATACCGAGGTAGTTGCCGATATTATCTTCGGTGATAGAACCAAAGAGGTCTCTACCTTCTGAACTGAAGACGAGACTTACTGCAGGTTCATTGGTTGTTGGGTTGAACTCGAGTGTCGAGCGATTGACCATACTACCCGTAAGACCTGTTTCTTTGAAGAGACCGAGGAATGCGGCATTTTCGGTGATAGATGTTGTGGCAGTAGAAGCATCGAATGACTGGATAGCAGAAGCCTGTGCTAGGCGGAATTCCAGTCGTGGTGTAGCACCGATAGATCGTACAGCGTCTTCGACATTGGTAACACCCGGAAGTTCGATGATCAATCGATATGCAGCATCATCTGCACTCAGTGCAACCCCCTCTTCTGTCTGTACCAATGGCTCACTGACTCCAAAGAGGTTGACTCTGCGTTCTACGACATCACGCAACGAGGACATAGAATCCGATATGTCGGAAGGTGAGATCTTGGACACATCCGCACGATACACGAGATGTGTACCACCCGAAAGGTCGAGGCCGAGACGGAATGGATGCGTGCTCCCTGGCTGTTCTGAAGCGTATACGACATACCCTATCACTACTGCGAATATCACAAGGAAAACTGCTCGTGCACGGTGTTTTAACATAATGCGCTTTATTATAGCTACAAGCGAGGAATTGTAAATGCCCAAACCCTATTACACCCCGTACTTAGAGATCAGCGCCCGGAATGTCTGTAACGCGATGCGTAGGTCGAGTGCCAGAGAACGGTTCTTGATATAGAAAAGGTCATATGACAACTTGTCACGAGTATCCTCGACCGCAACCGCATGGTGTGGGTGAGCTTGGTGGTATATCTGGGCCCAGCCGGACAAACCTGGTTTGATCAGATGACGAGCGTTGTAATGAGGTATCTCAGCGGCGTAGACCTTTGTCAGTGCGGGTAGTTCTGGACGTGGACCGATCAGAGACTGGTCACCCTTGAGTACACTCCAGAGCTGTGGGAGTTCGTCGATGCGAGTGAGACGAATGATGCGACCGACCCGTGTCACCGATAGTGCCGAGCGACCTTGTGTAGCAGAATATACCCCCGAATCATTGGAAGTCATACTACGGAATTTGAGCATGCGGATGATCTTGCCATCTTGACCTACTCGTTCTTGGGCCACAAATACCGGACCACCATCTTCGAGTTTGATAGCGATATATACGAGCGGATAGAAAATAAGAGAAAGTATCCCTAGAATGCTCGATGCGAGAATATCGAATACGCGTTTGGAGGCATCGTACACGGAACGACTTCCCAGAGAATCACTCGACTGCTCAACAAGCCATTTTTCTTTGATGAGCGAAAGAGGTATACGATCGAAAATATTCTCATAGACGAGACTCGCATCTACGATCCGCACTCCAGAGAAGATGAGTGAGTAGAGAGATGGCATAACTGCTTCGATACGAGGGTTATGAAGATCAACCACGATCAACATAGCCTTGGTCTCTGAGACAGCCCGGAGGAGATGTTGGGTCGTCTCTGTGGCAGTAGGATATACAGATACCTGTTCCTTGAATACAAAACCGTATGAGGAGCGAGAGTTGACCTCGTCGTAGAGGTCGATGATGTCTTTGCCTTCTCCGAGAAGCACCGCATCTTGTCTACGTGTCATGCTGAATACCGGGAACATAACGATACGCCAAACAAAGAGGAGCAATGTCGAGACAAGAAAATAAATAAATAGATTTGATTTTGGTGCGATACCCACCGGAGCAAAATAGAAGAACATCACCCCAATGATCACGTTGATGACTTGAGTCTTGATGAGTAATCCAGATACCGTGTTCTTTATCACGCCCGTACGCTTGTCATACAGTCCAGCGATAAAATGCACTACTAGAAAACATCCCCACAAGATAAGGAAAGATGGAATATGACTGCCGAGCAATTCATGTGAAGGTACTTCCCCATAACGAATGGCCAAGCTGATAACCAGAGAGAAGGTGTATGCGAACACGTCTCCGCAGACAAGCAAGAGAAGTCCTTTGGTATGACGCGCATGATTCATGAGCAATACCTTACCACGGATTCAAGTATATTTCAAGTCACCCTCACAGGTCTGCCCTAGGCTTACCCAGATCTATCCAAGGATTGCGTTGGAATGGCTAAAATGCTACTTTAAATAGCAATGAAGATACTCTACCTCATCACCAAGTCCACCTGGGGAGGCGCCCAAAGAAACGTTTTTGATCTTGCAAAATCAATGAAGCATGCAGGGCACGAAGTCGCCGTTGCACTCGGTGGCGACGGGATACTACGCAAACGTCTCGAGGATGCGGGGATATACACCCATAGCATCAGCAAGATGGGTCGCGATATTTCGATCTCTCAAGACACTGGATCACTCCGAGAGATCATCTCTGTCATCCGCCACCGCAAACCTGACGTCCTCCATGTACATAGCCCCAAAGCCGCAGGTCTCGGAGCTCTTGCCGGCCGACTCTTGCGAGTAAAGAACATTGTGTACACTGTTCATGGCTGGGCATTCAACGAGGATCGCCCTCTACATCAGAAGATCGTGATCATATTCTTCTCGTGGCTCACTATGTTGCTCTGTCACAACGTCATCGTCCTTTCGAAATACGAATACGTCCAGAGTATGCGCTTCCCTTTTACCAAAAGGAAGATACAGCTTGTACCACTCGGTATCCAGTCCCCCACCTTTATGTCAGTCGATGGTGCAAAACAGACTATCAGTAAGATGCTCGGCATGGGTCTTCCGGATTTTAACAAAAGAGTCGCCATCGGAGTTATCGCAGAACTTCATCCGAACAAAGGCCTTTCGTATCTTATCGAAGCTTTGTCGACAGTGGCACACCAATACCCTCACGTGCTCTGCATCATCATCGGTGAGGGACAAGATCGAGACATGTTGACTCTCGACATCCAACAGAGACACCTCGAGGATCATGTTCGACTCGTCGGATATCTGGAGAATGCTTCGGAATACCTCAAAGCATTTTCTATCTTTGTTCTCCCCTCCATCAAAGAAGGACTTCCGTATGTCCTCTTCGAAGCTGGGTATGCGTCTCTCCCGGTCCTCTCTACGACCGTTGGTGGTATCCCGGAGATCGTCGAGGATACGAAGTCGGGCATCTTGGTCCAACCTCACAAATCTCGAGAGCTCGCTCATGCTCTATCATTCCTGATCGAACAGCCTACCGAGAGACGAAAATACGGAGCGGCACTCCGTGAGCGCACACTCCGTGAATTTTCTTTTGATCAGATGATCACTGCTACAGAGACGATCTACCGACTCAATAGCTAGTCCGTTACTAGTAGATATCTGCGATCTTGGTGATCTTCAATTTACAGGCAGAGTTTGCTGATTTGATGAACATCTGACCGTTGCTCACAGGGACGGTCACTACTGATCCTGTGTCACGTGCTGCACCATCGGTACTTGCAGTGAAGATATATCCGAGATAGTGATAGTTTCCATAAGTTGTAGGCAAACCAGGACGTACCTGATCTACGAACTGAATAGTCGGTGCACTGTCAGATACTCCAGCCCTACTATACAACTCCATCAGACTGTCTTTGCAGTTGTTCGTGTCATCTTTGTTGATATTTACAACTACTGCTTTTGCACTTGCATCGGCAACCGTTACCCGAGACAAGGTATTACCTCGAACTTGATCGGGGTCAAATCGTGGAACCGTGATCGAATACTGAGTACCTGCTGAAGTAAAATCAAAACCCTGTTTCTTCCACTCTACAGTTCCACTGGTATCTCTGGCCGTAAGAACGTTACCTGGAACAATATTCGCCACACCGGTTGAATTGAAAGTGAAATTCGCCAACGTAAGGAGGCCAGTCTTCACCTGAGGAGTTGCACCGGTATTGATCGGGGCGGAGACGTTATCATTTGGGGCTCCGGTAGTTGGGGCCGGATTCCAACCTGGTACAACCTGAGCGATCGCAGTGAGTGCCGATGCGCCGATGACGAAACCGAGAACAAGTACTGAAAGTGATGTAAGATGTTTTTTCATAAATAAAAAGTTATTTGGTATTCAAGCGAGATCGTAATACTTCGAGAGAGCGAGCGATATCTTCAGGTGTCACCTCCACGGGTGATCCGCGAATGACTGCGAGTAGTTCAGCTTGGGTCTGGCTACTAGCATCAACATGAGTGACTTGTTCCTGGGTCCGTACTTGCCACCAATACATACCCCCGATCACTACTGCAGCGACAGCTGTCCATACCGCAACCGTCACCACCTTGTGATGATCCTTGGAACTGCTCATTTTTCTTGATGGTAAGATCTGTGGATTCAAATTTGCATCTGCCATATGTACAGAGTATATCATCCATATCAATCGAGTGGTGTGGTACAGGTGGATAAGTTATCAGCGTATCCCCAGGAATTCATTGCTCACTTCTGAGACATGAGTTGACCTTGTAGCGAAACGTCTCATCGACATCAGGAGTCCCAAAGAAATGAACTCGATCAGGAGGTGTGTACCTCCATAACTCATGAGCGGCAACGGTGTACCCGTAACCGGCAATACATGCATATTCATACCAATATTGACCGAACTATGCACCACAAAGAAGATGGCCACGCCCGCGCCATAGAGGATCTCGAAGTTCGTCGCTCCTCGCGAGGCATTGACGATGATCCTCCAGACGATGATCCCGTACAAGGAGAAAAGGATGACTACTCCTGCGAAGCCCCACTCTTCTGCGAATGCTGCGAATATAAAGTCCGTCTGATATTCCGGCAAGAATTTGAGTCGAGACTGCGTGCCATACCCGAACCCCTTGCCCCAGAGTTGACCTGACCCGACAGCCACCGTTGACTGATAGGCGTTGTACCCGACTCCACGGATATCTGCAAGAGGGTTTATGAATGTACGCACACGGTTCTTTTGATATTCCTGGAAGCCAAAGTTCCACAACAGTACGAAAGCGAGGATGCCCAGGCCCATCATGGCGAACAGGTGTTTCTTCGATATGCCCGAGACCATCACCATCCCCAACCAGAGCAAGACAATGATCATGGCCGACCCGAAGTCCGGACTCACCAAAACAAGTACAAAAAGTATGAATGCGTATATACCAGATACCAAAATATGTTGTATATGAGCGATCTCGATATGGCGTCGAGAAAAATATTTTGCCAATACGATGATCAGGGTCAACTTTGCGAAGTCAGAAGGCTGGAATGAAAAGAGTCCGAACGAGAACCAGCTCTCTGCACCTTTGACCGTAGTTCCCAATGCAAAAAGCGCCACCAGGAGCACCGAGGCCGTCCCAAAGAGTGCAACCGAAACCCATGGTGCGCGCAGGAAGCGCACATCGACATAACTCACTGCAAAAAATACACCGAGTGACACGATGATCCATACGAGCTGGTGTGTCGCAAAGGCATTGGCACCGACGAAGGAGTGCATAGTCACAAGCCCTGCAATAAGTATCGGGATGATCGCTCCCACGAGTATCCAGTCCATGCCCCCATGGTGTTTCGTACTCGAAAGTGAATATCTCATGGAGCTATTCTGCCACAGGTAAGACTTCTATGGAAATGACTTTGCCCTCTCGATTGACTGGCCAGGTGAAAGGAGCGAGTACTGAACCTTTGGGAGGGATACTGTCGATGACTGTTTTCGAAAAACCGATCGCATTGTCGGTGGCATCATAGAGGATGGCATATACAGACATCTGTGGCAGCGCGTTGACGCTGCTATTCGCCAAAGATACCGTCAGTGCCGAGGACGCACCTTCTTCGGTGTAGTTCTTCTCACCGATAACGAGTGTAGAGAGCGGATCTCGTGCACTGCGCCAGTCTGGTTGAGCAGTGAACTCGAAAAGTGCTCGAGCAGGGATACGTTTGCCCGTATCGATCATCCGCGCAAAGACCAGAGAACTGCGACGTGGTGGTATGGTAGCAAGACCCCGGTGTTCGACGATAAGACTCCCTCGATCATCGTACACTGAGATGCGGTACGGGACTCGGTCTGCCTTCCCTTCACTATTCGGATTGACCACATATGCAGCGACGTTATAGAGCCCCGCTGAGACATATTCGAAACGTGCCCACGATACACTCGGTTCGAGGAATGCGCTCGCGCAGAGCCGTGTACATGCACCACCACAGTCAACACCCTGTTCGGATCCATTCATGAGGCCGTCGGAGCATGTAGGTGCCTTGTAGACGAAGACAATGATGAATGCGACGACCGAACCAAGAGCGATGATGAGCACGCTACTGGCATATATGAGTCTTCTTTTTCTAGACCAAGATATCATGGAGATCTAGTGAGGTCGGGTATTTACGAACACAGAGATAATCAATATGAGCAGACTGACATACCATGCAAGATCTATACCGAGGGCAAGAGCGATGATCTCAATGAGGATGAGGGGTGTAACTGCATAGAGGCCGATCTTGAACCACTGACTATAGGTAACGGATGATTTGGTTATCTTACCCGCAATAAAGAGAAGAACAGCACCGATTGCTATCAGGAAGAGTTTACTGATCAAGATGAGCAAGAATAATCCAATGGCCAATCCTACCAACACAAACGGGATTATAACCTTCAGGAACGGCACAATAGAGGTTGTCCATGTATTGATCTGTGCGCGGTTGATGGTGACATTCAGATCTTCTAGTTTTTGTATGGTAAGTTTGCCTTTGTTATCATCTCGCGCAACCAAGGAATCCTTGGTTAGAAGTACTACCGTATCATAAGCATCGAAGGATTCGATAGTGAAAGGAGCTTTGGTATTGATGACCAAGAGATTTTTTGGTTCGTCAGACGAAGGTTTCTCCGATGTCCATTTTTCTGGCATCGCTATAGCATAAGGCTCTGTGACATTGGTCGAGACAATACCCTTTTTGACGACTACTTCGAGATCTTGAGGGTAATACGAACTGATCGAACTTACATTTTCCTGAGAAAGGAATGTCATCGCCAAAGGAATGAGAATTGCTCCAGCTATAACAGTTACAACTGCAACGAGAAGAAGGTTAAATTTTATAAAATACCAAAACGCCTTGGAACCGGAACCTGTTATTATATGGGAATAAAATTGCGGACTATATACACTATTTTTTATATCTTTGAAAATACTCATGCTCTTATTATCTCACACAAATGGAGTTTATTGAATCTTCTGTTCTGGCGACAAGCTACTTTTGCCCCAAAGGACTATCATCGCCGCAACTACGTTTCACTGCCGTGTTCGGAATGGGAACGGGTGTTGCCATAGCGCCAAATCACCAGAACGCAAGATTCAATGCGTAAACATATCTCAAACTAAAGCTGCAATGTAAGTTCGCACAAAGCGACATTCAGAGTTCCTAACGGGATGGACGGATTAGTACGTCACGGCTCAATACCTTACGGTACGTACACCTAACGCCTATCAACCTAATCATCTCTTAGGGGTCTCATAACGATACCTAATCTTGGGGCCGGCTTCCCGCTTATATGCTTTCAGCGGTTATCCGATCCGAACATAGCTGCCCTGCGGTGCCGTTGGCACGACAGCAGGTAGACCAGAGGTTCGTTCAACTCGGTCCTTTCGTACTAAAGTCAATTCCCCTCAAGTATCAACGCCTGCAGTAGATAGGAGACCAACCTGTCTCACGCTTGTTATCACAGATTACTCTGTGCAATGGACTGGAGCATAATCCGACTTGCATCGGATCGTTAACGTTCAGTCTCTACGGGTGTTAGGTTACAAGAGATTAGTAATTGGTAATTGGAGACTAGAGAATCGCAATGCGTTTTTCTAATTACTAATTACTTTTTTCTAATTACTTGCGACTAACTTCCCTCGGTATCGTCCTCTTATCAAAGGATTCCACCGATTTTAGTTAACTTGATCATCACCTATTACTAGGTGAGACCGCCGTGGTTGATTGATCACCCTATATTCGATAAGCATTCTTCTCAATGCTCCACCGAACTCTATCTGTTCTCACACAAAGCTAAAATTACCTTGTGTGAATTATTCACGAAAAATTCTCGAAGTGATTCAGACTGTGCAGAGCAAGAGATTGGAGATTGGTAATTAGAGTTTAGAGAATCGCAGTGCGTTTTTCTAATTACTAATTACTTTTTTCTAATCTCTTGTGTTCTCTGAACGGTCTGAACCCAGCTCGCGTACCACTTTAATTGGCGAACAGCCAAACCTTTGGGAGCTTCTCCACCCCCAGGATGTGGTGAGCCGACATCGAGGTGCCGAACTCCGCCGTCGATATGAACTCTTAGGCGGAACTAGCCTGTTATC
>ERZ1292633.3263-Hain-H41-02um-R1-3263-length-15947-cov-6_pt1 | contig 15947 bp, 13 predicted proteins | sample MGYA00564406_ERZ1292633 | MGnify/ENA primary metagenome ERZ1292633 (study PRJEB36523, sample SAMEA6512639) | groundwater metagenome | collected 2019-01-08 | study: AquaDiva: Metagenomics assemblies of 32 groundwater samples | reverse complement strand
GTCGAGCTTGCGCTGCTTCGCTTCGTCCTCGGTGACGCCGGCCCAGGCAATTGCGGGATCGGTGAAGACGACGGCGGGAATCGCCCGCGGCTCGAAGACCTCGTCTTTTCCGGCGAGGATATCGGCGAGCACCGTGCCCTCGTGCATCGCCTTGTGGGCGAGCATCGGATTGCCGATGATGTCGCCGATCGCGTAGATTCGCTGGGCCGAGGTGCGGAAGCCCTTGTCGATCTTGATGAATCCGCGTTCGTCGACCGCGACGCCCGCTTTGTCAAGTTGCAAGTCACGGGAGTTGGGTCGCCGCCCGACGGATATGAGTACCTTCTCAAACTTGTGGTTCTTCGGCTTATTCTTGCCCTCAAAAGTCACTTCGATAAAGCCTTTGACCTCCTTCATCGCGGTGACTTTGGTTTCGACGCAAATCTGCTCGAACTGTTCGTCGAGTCGCCGGAGCAGCGGGCGGGCGAGGTCGCGGTCCACGCCGGGCATCAGGCCGGGGAGCATCTCGACCACCGTGACTTTTGACCCGAACGACGCATAAACCTGTCCGAGTTCCAGGCCGATGTATCCGCCGCCGATCACGAGTAAGTTCTTGGGAATGTCTTTCAGTTCGAGTGCCGTTCGTGACGTAAGCACGCGCGGCGAGTCGATCTGCACGCCTTTGAGTTCGATCGACCGCGAACCCGTGGCGATGATGCACCGTTTGAACTTGACGTGCGAGTTCGCCCCGCCGCCGTGTTCGATGGCGACGTGCTTGCCGTCCTCGAACTTCGCGGTTCCCGTCACCCGCTCGACCTTGTGCTTCTTGGAGAGCTGCTCCAGGCCGCCCGCGAGCTTCTTTAGGACTTCGTTTTTCCAGGCGCGAATCTTCTCGACATCCAGCTTGGGCTTGCCGAACTCGACGCCCAGTTCCTTGGACGCGGCGGCCGTGTGGATCGTCTCGGCGATCGACAGAAAGGTCTTCGACGGGATGCACCCGCGGTGCAGACACACCCCGCCCAGCGCGGGCATGGATTCGACGATCGTGGTTTGTATGCCGTGCGAGGCCGCACGGAACGCGGCGTGATACCCGCCCGGCCCGCCGCCGATGACCAACAAGTCCGTTTCCTGCGTGAACTCGCCGACAACCATTCGATGGCCCTTCCTGCTTGAAATCTCAAATCAACCCGTGCAACCCCTCTCGCCTTGAGGGGAGAAACCGGGTGAGGGGTGACCTCTCGATCCGACCCTCACGCCACCCCACTTTGTCGAGCCAAGCGGGGGGACCGCGCCAAGGCTAGGGAGTATACGCGATCCGAGCCGCGAGCGGCAGGGAGCGGGCTGTACCAAGCAGTACTGCGACACCCATGGACCCGGCCGGAAACGCCGAAATCCAGCGGTCTTTGGGCTTGCCGTCCTCCGGCGAGCGACGATACAATTGGTGCGTTGCTCTTTTCGATCGCCGCTATCGAGCACAGCGACCATCTTCGGGAGGGGTTTATGCATCCCGCAATTCGAGAAAACACGCGTCGTAGCCGTGGAACAATACGCGGGGCTTGCGTCCTCGCTCTCGCCTGCGTCAGCGCGGCACTATCACCGGCGGGCATCGCGCCAGGAGAACAGCCCAAGGGCGTCGTCGTGGGCTGGGGAGACAACGGTTCTGGCCAGACCAACGTTCCCGCGCCGAACAGCGGTTTCATCGCCGTCGCCGCGGGCTGGTACCACAGTCTGGGTCTCAAGGCCGACGGGTCCATCGTGGCGTGGGGATGTGGTGCTCCCAACGACTACGGGCAATGCAACGTCCCCGCGCCCAACACGGGTTTCGTGGCCGTCACCGCGGGCAGGTACCACAGTCTGGGGCTCAAAGCCGACGGGTCCATCGTGGGGTGGGGAGAGAACGGCACCGGCCAAACCAACGTCCCCGCGCCCAACACGGGTTTCGTCGCCGTCGCGGCTGGCCATGCCCACAGTCTGGGTCTCAACGGCGACGGGTCCATCGTGGCCTGGGGATATAATGGCTACGGTCAGACCAACGTCCCCGCGCCCAATGCCGATTTCATCGGCATCGCCGCGGGCGAATTGCACAGTATGGGTTTGAAGGACAACGGGTCCATCGTGTCCTGGGGATGCGACGATCCGTACTACAACGTCGGGCAATGCAACGTCCCCGCGCCCAACACGGGCTTCCTCGCCGTCGCGGCGGGCGAGTACCACAGTCTGGGTCTCAAGCCCGACGGGTCCATCGTGGCCTGGGGATGCGGGCACTACCTCAACGTCGGTCAATGTAACGTCCCCGCGCCCAACACGGGTTTTGTGGCAATCGCCGCAGGCGATTACCACAGCCTCGGCCTGAAGGCCGACGGGTCCATCGTGGCGTGGGGAGCCATCTGGTGGGGTCAGACCAACGTCCCCGCGCCCAACACAGATTTCTTGGCTGTCGCCGCTGGCCATGGCCACAGTCTGGGTCTCATGGCCGACGTTGACTCCGACGGAATTCCAGATTCGTCCGACAACTGCCCCACCGTCTCGAATCCACAGCAGGAGAATGTCGACGGTGACGGCGTCGGCGATGCGTGCGACAACTGCCCGACGGTGGCGAATGCGGATCAGAGCAATCTGGACGGCGACCCGTTGGGCGACGCGTGCGATCCGTGTACCCTCGTGGATAACGTCTGCATTCCAACCTTGTCCGAATGGGGTGTGGGGGTGATGGCAGCGCTAATGCTCACGGCCGGGACGGTGACCCTGTTTCGGCGGCGGGCTGGGATCACAGGCTTGCCACCAGACGGGTGATGGGAGATGCCGACGGCGACGGCGACGTGGACCGGGTGGAGTTCGCGTGGCCGCGTCTTGCATAGGCGGGCCGTCCACGAAGAGCATTCGGCCGATGTCGCTTCCAAACAAGAGGCGCTTCGATTGAGGAGTTTCACGTTGAGGAGGTTACAGATGGGACAATGGATTTGTGGTGGGTGCGGTTACGAAATGCAATTAGATGAAATGCCGAAGTATTGTCCATCGTGCGGCGGAAAAACCCAATACGCGGGTCCAATCCCAAACCGTCGCAGTAGGCGCCCTGGCGTGACGATAAACATTGATAGCGCCCCAGATGACGACAGCACAATCGTGCGGTGTGCGACCTGTAAAGGAACCGGAAGCAAGTACGCTGGCGGACTCGCTCCCTTGTTCGGAGGCAACGAACCATGCCCGGCATGTGGTGGTAGCGGATGGCAGCGTGTTTGATGCGTCAGCTCCACAGGGTGCCACGGACTTCGGCGCGTTTGTGGATTATCTGGAAGGCCCGTCCGTCGAGCCGCAACCGACCGGGTCGCGGCGGGTGGCATGGTCCGCGCTTGCGCGGCCATGTCGAATCACGTCGGGAACCGTCCGGCCATGATCCCTTCGACGAGCAGGTCTTCGTCAAGGTCCTCCCAGCGCAGGGCCTTTCCACGGGCCTCGACGCGCACCTTGGCCAGATCGTGAACCGACGCGTTGTGCAAGCGAGGGAACTTCGACGTTGGGACGCCGACCTGTCGCCCGTCCGCCAACTCGATCCACACCATACCGTGCTCGCACCAGGCGCGAACGGCGCGGGCGGGCACGGAGGCCACCGGGCTAGGGGAAGTACTCATGCCATTTCCTCAGAAACTCCTCGCGATGCTCGTCGACGACGCGCCGGAGTTCGGTCAACTCATGCGTTTTCATCCCGTCATTATACGCGAGATCAACGGGTTGCAGCCAGAAGACGCGACAGGACCGGTCGCTCATGCTCCCGGCTCGGATTGACGACCGCCCGTCGCTTGCGCTCCGGGTTCGGATGCGCTGCAGAGGAACCGCGACGCTACACTGCTTTCGGCCCGCTCCCTCACGGTCGCGGCTCTGTTTGACCGCCCCATTCCTGTCGCGGTACTGATTGGACGCCTCAATCCAGCAGGAACTTCGCCGGGGTTTGCAGATACCCCATGATTTCCCCGGTGAATCGCGCCGCGTTCGCGCCGTCCGTGGCGCGGTGGTCGAAGGAGACGTTCAGCGGCAACATCAGCGCCTCGGCCAGTTGACCGTCACGGAGTACGGGTACCTTTCGCGAGCGACCCATGCCCAGAATGGCCACTTCGGGGTAATTGATGATCGGCGTGCTGAACATGCCGCCCAGCGCCCCGACGTTGGTGATTGTAAACGTTCCGCCGCGAAGGTCCTCTACGGCGAACTGGTTGGTGCGGACGCGCTCGGCGATGCCGCGAAGTGCAGCGGTGATGCCGCGCAGCGACAATTGATCGGCGTTGCGGACCACCGGCACGATCAGTCCGCGCTCCGTGTCCACAGCAATGCCCATGTTGACGTAGTCCTTGTAGACGATCTGCCCGGCCTCCAGATCGAAACTGGAGTTGAAGATCGGATATTTGCGAAGCGCGATGCAAGTCGCCCGGATCACGAACGACATGATCGTCAGCTTCGGATCGTTGTTGGTGGCCTTGTTGAGCTGGTGCCGCACGCGGTCCAGTTCCGTGATGTCGGCCTCATCGCTGTGCGTAACGTGAACGGCTGTGAACGCCGACCGCGACATCTGATTGGCGATCGTCTTGCGAATCTGATTGATCGGTTCACGATAAACCCGCCCCCATTTGTCCTTGTCGGGCGTTCCGGGAATCTGCGCTGACGGCGCAGCGATGGTCCGAACCTGCGGGGGGGCGGAGGTGTGATCGTCGGCCGGGCGCGGTGCACCGGCTGCGGTCGGACGCGGACCCGATTTCGCGCGGTCGAGGTCTTCACGAGTAATGCGACCACCCGGCCCGGTGCCCGTGATCGTATCGATGTCCAGACCCATTTCGCGGGCGAGCTTTCGCACGGCCGGCGCGGCCGAGGCGACGCTCTTACCTGGCTGCGGCGCTGCGGGTGTTGCCGGCACCGGGGGGGTCCGGTCGCTTACGCTCCCGGCTCGGGTCGCGGCGCTGGCGGGCGATTTCGCCGGTATCGGCGGGGTCCGGTCGCTCCCGCTCCCGGCTCTGATCGCGGCGGCGCCGTCTGTTCCTTCGTCAAAGGTTACGATGACCTCACCGACGTTGACCGTCTGGCCTTCCTTCACGTGAATCTTCCTGGCGATGCCGGCATAGGGTGACGGGATTTCGACGGCGGCCTTGTCCGTCTCGACTTCCATCAAGTATTGATCGGACTCGACCCGATCACCCTCCTTGACCAGGAGTCGGACGATCTGGGCCTCGGCGATCCCTTCACCAAGGTCCGGCAAAACAAATTCCCTAGGCATAATCGTGCTCCACACGAAGGTTAAGACGCTCTAACAGAACCGGGAGCGGGAGCGACCGGCCCGTCCTTTTCACGCCTTGGAGGCTCGACCCCGCGCTGCCGCTTGGGGTTCTGTTAGAGGCTCCTTAACATTTTTTCAAAACGCCAGCACCTCTCGTACCGCGTGCGCGACGCGTTCCGCGTTGGGAAGGTAAACGCGTTCGCGTGCGAAGTACGGAAACTGAACGTCGTATCCCGTGATGCGCTTGATCGGGGCCTCCAGGCGCATCAGCGCCTCGGTCTCGACTATCCGCGCCACGACTTCCGCTCCGATGCCGCACGTACGCGGACCCTCATGGACGATGACGCAGCGACCGGTTTTCCCGACCGATTGCGTGATCGTCTCCGTATCGAGCGGCGATACCGTCAACAGATCGACAATTTCAGCCGAAACGCCCTCGTCCGCAAGATCGTCGGCGGCCTCCAGCGTCGGACGCATCATCGCCCCATACGAAATCAGCGTGATGTCGGTCCCCTCGCGCGCGATTTGTGCCTTGCCGATCGGCATCCGCTCCGGCTCGTCGGGCACTTCTTCCTTGAACGAACGATAGACGGCCTTCGGCTCAAAAAAAATCACCGGATCGGGGTTGAAGATCGACTCCAGCAGCAACGCCCGGGCGTTGCGCGGTCCGGATGGAATCACCATCTGGATGCCCGGCGTGTGGGCGTAATAGGCTTCGCGGCTTTCGCTGTGGTGTTCGACCGCGCGGATGCCGCCACCGTAGGGCATGCGGATCACCATCGGCAGCCCGAATCGCCCGCGCGTCCTGTTGCGGAACCGCGAAACGTGCTGCTCGACCTGGTGGAAAGCCTGATAGAAAAACCCGGAAAACTGCATCTCCGCGACCGGCTTGAGGCCGTAAATCGCCATGCCGATCGCGCCGCCGACAATCGCGCCTTCGGCCAGCGGAGTGTCGATCACCCGCTTCGGCCCGTACCGTTTGAGCAGATCGGCCGTCACGCGGAAAACGCCCTCATCCTGACCGATATCCTGCCCCAACAGCACCACGGTGTCGTCGTCGCGCAAGGCCTCATCGAGCGCCCTGTTGACCGCCTGGACCATTGTTAGATTGGCCACTCGTCGTCCTCCCTCGGCCCTTCAGCCTAATCTGTCGTGGGACTATACACGAGGACGCGAGGTTTGCGAAGCCGGTGGAATGATCCGGGACGAGAACTGCTAACCGTTGGAAACGAGGCTTAACTTAATGCCATTCGGGACTGTCCCTATATCCCCCAGCCAATCCATCCCGTCCGGCATCGCCGACGCACAATCTTCCGTCAGTAGCGCGCCGACCAGCTCCCCTGTGTCGGCGAGCCTGGCGACAATGGTCAGGCCTTCGGGCAGAACAGCCGGACGAACGCCTCGAACTCGGAAGCGGTCAGCCCGACTGCGTAGGCGGGTGGATCGCGACGACTGAACACCTCGCCAAGCAGCTTCGCCATCGCTTCCGCATCGGAGGCCGCATATACGCCGTACTCGAACGGCATATTCTCAGGTGAAGTTGTCATGTCGTCTCCCTGGCGTTACTGCTCGTTCTGACGCTCGCTCACTTTCGCGTCGCCGCCCGTGCCTCCGCACCCTTACGCGGTTGCAATTCCTCACACGCTTCCGGCTCGGCCGTCCACATCGCGTTGCCGATCACCCATTTGCCGTCGATCTTGAGCATGTTAAAGACATCGACGCCACAGTGGGATATCTCGCCGTTCCTGCGGAACTCGTACGGCGCCCAGACGACGGCAATCGGACCTCGGATCAGCACCGTGGGTTCCCAATACGTTTCAGCGACGGAGCTGCTCCCGTCGGTGATTGTATCGATCATATGCTGGTTCGTCCGTCGGAAAAGTCGCCACTCGCCATCGCGCATCGCCTGGCTGTAGGTCATGCCGTCGGGCGTCATGAGCGTGGCGAAAGTCGCCATGTCGCGTGCGGCCATCGCCTCGAAGAAGCGGTCGATCGTCGCAAGGATCGCGGCCTCTTCGTCGGGGGCTATGTCCGCGCTCGGGTGTATCCGCGCCTTGGCAGAGGTACAGCCGAGAAGGCTCAGGGGGACAAATATCACGGTAATAAGAGTGAGGTGAGACATCACCGGGCCCTTGATAAAAATGCGTAAAAGGCCGTGACGTTCGGGTGATTCGGCGACACAAGCAGCTTCACCTCGCGTTCGAATCGCAGCACCCGTTCCTTGTCGCGCGTCATCGAATCAGGCAGTACCTTGATCGCCACCTCGCGGTCGAGACGTGTGTCCTTCGCGCGATAGACCTCTCCCATCCCCCCCGCGCCGCGGGGAGCGAGGATTTCATACGGTCCAAGTCGTGTATTGGGGATCAGCGGCATCCGAACCCATTGTCGAATGTCGATCGCCGATTGTCGAATGGCCGCGTTTTCGCCATGCCTCTTCCACGCCGAGCGTGACGACGAGGTGCTTGATCGTCGAAGCGCAGTCGAGATGGAAGCGTCAGTGGGGCATCGCGTCGGGCAAGGTGCGCGGCGCGGATCGTGAACCGGTTGTCCGCGACCTCGCGCACGACCTCGCTCTGTGCGACGCTTCCGACTATTGGCCGATGGACACGATCCCGGACCCGGATCGGAGCGTGACCGGCGCGGCGATGGTTAGGGTCTCGTTGTAACTGCCGTCGCGGATCAAGACGATTTTCCCACCCCCCGTATTGGCGGCATTAACGCCGTCGAGGACGGTTCGGTAGGGATCGGCGCTGTACCCGTTGTACGGCGACGTCGTGTTTCGCCAGTCTACAAAATACGTCAGACCGCTCACCTCGTTCGAATGGTATCGGCGCGTAGCGTCGGTCCAACGGTCAAGCTGCCCCTCGCTGAGGCGCATGTTGTCGATGGCGACCATCTCCTCGCCGAGACAAACGCAGTCGACGGCAGCCATGTAACCCATCACGTTGTACCGCAAGTCCTCGAATTCCTGTTGCGTCCACCCCTGGCTCGCTGCCCGCGCCGTCAGGTTGGCAACCTTAAGGGAACAGCAGCATTCGCTGCTCCCGCCGCTGGAGCATGGAAACCCCTCAGGGCAGGGCGTGGATCCCGAACATTGTAGCGGGCTCGGCTCGTCGCGAGTGTCGCTGACCCCGTCTCCATCCCAGGGGTGAATGAGATCGAAATGATGGCCTAATTCGTGCGCCCAGATCACCTGGCGAGCGTGTTGCCCGGGATCCGTGGACGACCTGTTGATGTCCGCTGAAAAATAAACGGCTCGTTCGCCTGTGTTGCTGGACGGGATGGCCGCCCCAGCGGCGCAACAATTCACGATGTACACGTTGATCGCATCCGTGCGCCAGAAATAACCGGTTGGGTTGGCGACGGCTGCGGCCTCCAGACTGCCGAGCTCGCTGCCGGGACTGATGCTGAAGAACTGGCTCGAACCGGGAACGGTGTTCTGCGATACCTCGTCGAACTCTCCCTGAGCATTTTCTAATATGACATAGCGGTACCCGCGACCCCACCGCCGCAATGCACGGTTCGTCTCCTCGATCACATCTCGGACGTTCTGCTCCGTGGCATACTGTCCCGACGGTCGGTTATTGCCGGCGTCGAGGATGTACTTGATCGACAAACGAATGTCGATTTCCTGCCCGCGGGCGGTGGTCGCGGACGCGCAAAGTGCAATGAACAGGGTTCGAATCGTCTTTGTTCTCATCGTCATTTGCTTTGCTCCATCACTGCAAACTGACGAGGACGAGAACCAGCCCGCGCCCTTCGGAGAGGGCGCTCATGGCCTTGCCGATGATCGCGCCCTGAGCGAGTGGATGATCGGCGACCTTCATGGCATGTCCGGGAACGGACGAAGTCGTGAGCAGATCGCCGGGTCGGATCGGACCGTTGGATGCCTCACAAAAACAATAGACGCGACCGGAGAGGGCCACGGGATGCTCTCCGTCCGCGGAGGTGCCCGTCTGCCCCATGACCATTCCCGAATTCACACCGCCCGCGCCGCTGATAATGCCCGCCACGGTGCGATCATAGGGGGTCGACGAAACCCGTAGCCTGCCCGGATCGTCCGGGTCGATCGCCACCACCATCCCCGGTTGCACCTTTATCCCTTCGTCCCCCCGTCCCTCCATCGCCGAGTATCCGGTCGCATCCGCTCCCGGCTCTGATCCTTCGTTCGTGGCTTCGTGGCTCACGTTCACGTCAAACTTCTCGGACAGGTCCGCACCCCCGTGGATTTGCAGCACCCGAACGTTGGTCTTCCCGTTCTTGTCCACCCAGAACTGGCGCTGACCGAGGCTGGCGTCGTGCGCTACAATAAAATCTCCTTCGCCGTCGTTTTGCAGCCAGAGGACTTCGCCGGTGCTGCTGTTTTCGAGGTGCATGGCGGCCCAGGTGCCCTGGCTTTTGATATACGCGGCCATGCCCGCATTGGGCTGGGTGTTTTGAACACGGAGCGTGGCTTGCTCGCGGAAGGATCCGTTGCCCAGCGCGGAAATGGCCGTTTCGTCTTGCGCGCTGACGTCGAGCTTGTTTTCCGGAGATACCGTTCCTAGTCCGACGCGGCCCTGGCCCGTAATAGTCATAATGTCGCCCAAGCCTGAGTAGTAGAAATTGATACGATCAACGGATGGTTCGCCAAAGGACGTAGCGGCCAGCGCCCAATAGTGGGGGAGATAGCCGGTTCGCAACACGAGGCGTGCATAATCCAGCGCCGTCTCTCGGAGGGTCAGGTGCGGCGTTTCGACGGTTGAGTCAAAGGCGATTTCAAGAGGGCTTGCCGGCGCAGTTGTCCCGATACCCACGTGGCCACCGTTGAATGTGAACCGTTTCGCGCTCAGACTCAACTTGTCGTCCTCATCTTCCTCGATGAAGGCATAGTCGGCGTCCCCGAAGTTCAACCGAGCGCCCCATCCGAATCCACTCGTCGGGCCGATCAAGCGCAGCGTCGCCTGATCCGCCGATCCGATGGTGAGGGCGTGCGACGGAACAAGGGTGCCGATCCCGACCTTCCCCGTCGGATCCACGTAGATTCCCCGCGTTTGTATGGCGTACGGCACCGGCGTGAGCGCCTGGCGCGGAGTGAGCGTGGTGAAAAGGCCGCCGCCAGCCGGGCTGCGCACCGCGACCTGCACCCAACGAGCGTTTCCGTTGAACGCATTGACTCCAAACTCGCCAGCGGCGTTGAGCGCGACTGTGAACAGGCCTGAAGCTACCGGCAGGGCGTTAATCGCCTGCACGCCGCCTACCTGGATTCCCCCCGTAGGCGGATTGCCGCTCCCCACAGCATCCCACAACGTGAACTGGAAGTCGGCCGTGCCCTCGAACGGCGCGCCGCCTTCTTTGAGTTGGCCCTGATATGTAAAGGCCGTACCCAAGGGCGTTTCACCCAGCGAGGGTGCGACGGCCGCGAGTGCGATCAAGGAGCAGATCACCAATCGAATGCGCATGTTATTTTCTCCTCCCAATCGAATACCCATGACTTTCTCTCCGCTTTCGGTCTTGTTGGAACTGTCGCTAATGATAACAAAAAGAGACGGGGAATTCAACGGTGGATTTGGCTTGTCTTTCTCGTCCCTCGATCGTTGCCCTATAACCGAGCTCGACGAAACCCTAATGGATCAGCGATACTTGTCTCGTGCGGCTCCAGCTCGGAGTCTTGCCATCGACGTATTCGAGAACGAGAAACTTTCCGGTCTCGGCCGTTTCGAAGCCGTGAATGGCGCCAATGCTGGGATGATTGAGCGAGGCCGGCGCCTTGGCCTCACGTTCGAAACGGGCGATGCGATCCGCATCACGGGTCATCGAATCCGGCAGGATCTTGATCGCCACGTCGCGGTCGAGGCGCGTGTCCCGCGCGCGGTAGACTTCGCCCATCCCTCCTGCGCGAGGGGGACAAGGATTTCGTAGGGACCGAGCTTCGTGTTCGGTGTCAGCGGCATTGGGGACTATTGTCGATTGTCGATTGTCGAATCAGGCGCGGGGAACCCACGATCGTTCGTCCCCCATTCCGGAAGATGTTAGCGCCCGGTTCCAGCGGGGACTTTGACTTTCAGTTCTTCGAACCAATTCAGCACGACGCGCAGCTCGTGGGACGCACCGCTGCCGCCCTGCGGCTTGATTAACACGAAACGCTGCCCATCCGGCGCTACGTCGTAGTTAAGGCTGCGTTCCCAAGCGAATTTACCTTCGAAGAGCTTGCGCGGCGCCGCAGCGCTGAATCCCTGTTCGGCGTTCAACTCGACGGCCATCATCGCATCACCGCGGGCGTAGAACAGTTCCTTTCCGTCCATGGACCACAGCGGTCCGCTGCCTCCGTCCGTCGAGACCGGATTCTTACCGCCGGGCCCAGGATAGGGGCGAACGTATACTTCATCGCGACCGGATTCGTTGCTGGTATAGGCGATCCACTTCCCGTCGGGGGAAAAAGACGGAGAATCCTCACGAAACGGCGTCTGCAGGAACGGCTCCGCTTTTGGCTCGCCCTGCATGGAGAGGACCCAGATATCCACGTTGTTTTGAACGTTCTCCTCCGTAAACGGAACCAGCGACCCGTCGGCGGACCCACGGCCAGGGTACTGGGGACCTTCGCCTTTCCAAATCCGTTCCGGCGGGGCACTGCCATCGATCGGCATTCTGTGCAGCGAGCGCATGGCGTCCCGTTCCAGACCGAAAAGGACATGTCCACCGTCGCCGCCCCACACGGGACCGTGGCTGTCGCCTTCAAACGTCAATCGGGTTAGGGTGGACCGACCAAGATCGAAAAGCCAAAGGAAGCAATCCGGCGATTGAGTTTGTCGCAGAATGAGCTTCGTGCCGTCGGGGGAGAGGCGCGGCTCGACCCACGATCCGGGCTGATCGAACAGCGCCGTCGCCTTCCCCTGCCGATCAACCCAGACGGCGGCGTTTCCCAGTTCATCCCGGACGGGCATGTAGGCAAGCGTGCCGTTCTTTGAAACGACCGCCTCTCGCGTCAGGTCGCCCAACACCTGGACGCGCCGGTCTGTGACGCGCAGCGTGGGCAGATCGAAGGGAGCCGCAAAAACCTTCAGGCTGTTGAAGTCATAGAATACCAAATGCCCGGTTGGGGCGTAACGAGGTTGGGATGCGTCATCGAGGAGGACACGGTGTTGAAGCGTCTCCAAAGAGAGGATCGCGATTCGACGGGCGGTGTCGGTTTCAATGGCGAAAAGGACATGTTTCCCGTCGGGGAGAAACTCCGGCATGACATGGGCGCGTTCGTTTTTCGCCGGATCGACGGTGGTCAGAATCTCCGACGCGCCGCCGGTCGCCCGGACGCGCGAAAGACCCGGCAGCGTGTTATCCCCGGAACGAGCGGTAGAGTAGATGATAGTCCCGTCCCCACCCCAGGCGCCCGAAGTGTACCCAAAGGCCTCGCAAACCCATTGCAAACTCCCCCCCGCGGCGGACACGATTCGCAAGTCTCGATCGGTGAAGAAAGCGATTTCGCTCCCATCGGGTGAGATAAAAGGAGCAAATCCGCCCTCGCTGCCGCCCAACGTTCGTTCCGCAAACTCATCCATCGGACGAAGCCGCAGACGATTGGCGCCCTCGGTAGAGTCCGCACGGTACACCACGTATCGTCCGTCGGGCGCGATGGCGAGATGTCCCCAACGAGAAGGCATAGTCGAAACTGGAATGGCAAGACGCGCCAACGAGCGTTCGTGGGAACCGGCGCGATCTCTGGGCATCAGGACCGAGCCCACCAGCGCCACCGCAGAAATCACGGCGACAAGCCAAGGCAAGGCATGCCGCCACGCAGGTCGGACCACCCGTCCCCGCCCCGCTTCGTCCGCAGCCGCCGCGGCCAGACGGAGGGACGACGAGGTCGGGTCTGCTATCGCGTTTTCGAGCTCAATCCGCGCGTCGCCGATGTCACGGAGGCGGCGATTACGATCTTTGACCAAGCACCGCCGCAGCAGCAGTTGGACCGTGGCCGGTGTATTGTGGGGCAGCGTGCTCCAGTCCGGGTCGCGTTCCAGAATTTTGGCGATCAGGTCCGTGGCCGTGTCGCCTTGGAAGGGGCGATGGCCGCTAAGGCACTCGTACAGGAGGCATCCGAACGACCAGATGTCGGAGCGCTTGTCGACGGGCTTGCCGCGAGCTTGTTCCGGGCTCATGTAGGCCGCCGTGCCCAGGATTACGCCGGGGCGTGTGAAGTCCACCGTGATCGTCGGGGAGTTGGCGATGCTGGTCTGCGAGCGATCATCTCCCGTTAGCGCCTTCGCCAGGCCGAAATCGAGCACTTTCACTTTGCCGTCGGGCGTGATCTTCACATTGGCAGGTTTTAGGTCGCGATGGATGACGCCTTGTTCATGCGCCGTCTCCACCGCTTCGGCAATTTGTTTGCAGACGCCGAGGGCTTCATCTACCGGTAATGGTCCGGGCTTCAATCGATCGGCCAGTGTGTCGCCCTCGACGAGCTCGAGAACCAGGAACCGAACCGCGTTGGCCTCCTCGAAGCCGTAGATGGCGGCGATGTGCGGATGATTGAGCGACGCCAGCACCTTGGCCTCGCGCTGGAAGCGAGCGATCCGTTCGGGATCGCGAGCCAACGTTTCCGGCAGAACCTTGATGGCCACCTCGCGGTCCAAGCGCGAGTCCCGCGCGCGGTAGACCTCGCCCATGCCGCCCGCACCGAGCGGATTCAGAACCTCGTAAAGGCCGAGCTTCGCACCCACAATAAGTGTCATTTGCGGTCCTTGAACTCCGCGAACCAGTTCTCGACCACGACGATCCCCGGGTTGGCCTCCTCGGGACCCTCATACTTCAGGACGATAAATCGCTCACCGTCCACGGCGACGTCAAATCCGCGCCACATCTGTATTCCCAACTTGTCGCCGTCGAAGAGAATCTTCGGGGTCCCCAACACCAGATTCGGCTCGCTCTGTACGTCCACGGCAAAGATGACGTTTTCCTGAAGGAAGAACAGCTCCCTTCCGTTGGGGTTCCACATCGGTTGTACCCCGCCGTGGATCGAAACTTGCCACTTCCCTTCCCCGCTGGGGAAACGTGTCAGAAAAACTTCATGGTGACCGGAATCGTCGGATTCGTAGGCAAGCAACGAACCATCGGGTGACAGTTGCGGACTTCGCTCTTCGGCAGAAGTTTGGAGGATGGGCTTGGCTTCCGCGTCCGAACCCAAGGGCAGGAACCACAGGTCTCTCACCGTGTCCTTTGCGTTTCGAACGATCAACGCTCCCCTTTCGTCGGGCGTAAAACAGCCCACGCGAGTCGCTTCACCCAGGTCCCTTTCGGGGCCGACGCCGTCCGCGGACTTCATCGCCAATCGCCCGTTATCCAAGCCGTAGGCAATGTCCTTTCCGTCATGCGACCATCGAGGCCCCATTTCGTCGCCGGGCGAAAAGGTGAAGCGCGTTTTGGCCCCGCGGGCGACGTCGTGAATCCATATATCCCAGGAGTCGCCTTCTCTGGCGGAGACGGCCGCGCGAGTGCCGTCAGGTGACAAGGACAAGCCGAACATGTCCGACTGTGGTTGCCCGATGGTTTCCACGACCTTCCCTTCCCGGTTCGCCCAGGCAATCCGAAGCTCGGTGTTGGGGCTGCCCTGGACATAGGCCAGCGTTCCGTCGAGCGAAACGCTTGCGCGTGAAGCACCGGCGACCGCCAGGAACGGTTCTCCCGTGATTTCAAGCTTCGACGAAGAAAAGGGCAGCGCCCAGATGCCCGGCGTTGTCTTGGAACGCGCGAAAAGCAGGTGTCCGGTTGGGGAGTAGACGGGGCCGAAGAATGTCTCCCCTTTTTGATGCAGGAGTAATTTCTTCGAGCCGCTTGCGAGAAGCTCGATCGTATCGAGTCCGCTGGAAGTATGCACGACATACACGACACCGCGGTCGTGGGGCAGCAAGGCCGCGTGATGAAAGTCTATTTCCTTGGCTTCCTTGTCCGCTTGGAGCAGGGCGCGCGGCTCACCGCCCTGGGCCGAGACCTCGTACAAATCCCCGTTCCCGGTGGCGAATACGATTTTTCCGGAAAGACCCCAGCCGGCACCGCCGACGGGCCTTTCTTTCTCAGGCAAATTGCAAATGACGGTCGTGCCGCCGTGAATGGAGGACTTCCAAAGCTGCTTGTGCCGCATGTACCCGATGTTGGCGCTATCGGGCGACCAGAACAGGTTGCGGGCGTCTTGCGTGTCCGGTAAGTCCCGAGGCTTCAGGCGGTCCAGATCACGAACCCAGATACGCCCATTCTGGACGTAGGCGATCTTCCGCCCGTCGGGCGAGATGGCGACGCCACGATCGTCCTGGAGATCGGCGAACACGATCTCGAACATGCGCACCGGCGGTTCGGAACGCGAGAGCCAGACGAGACCGGCGCCGACCCCGGTCGCCACGAGCAAGCTGGCACCCATGAACACGAGAGTGAGGAACCGACGCGGCTTCCGCTGTGCCGCTGCCAACGCAGATTGGGCCAGTCCTAGCGAACTCGCTGTGGGATCAGCGATGGCGTTTTCGAGCTCGATCCGGGCGTCGGCGATGTCGTGGAGTCGCTTATTGCGATCCTTGGCGAGGCAGCGGCGCAGGAGAAGCTGAACCGTCGGCGGCGTGCCCAGCGGAAGCAACGCCCACGCGGGCTCCTGCGATCCAGGTTCCGTTTCGACTGCGAAGGTCGCGCACCACGAGATCGCCGCCGGCCGGATCCAGACGACAGTGAAACCGGCTCACCGCCGCATCGT
>ERZ1292633.3260-Hain-H41-02um-R1-3260-length-15957-cov-5_pt1 | contig 15957 bp, 11 predicted proteins | sample MGYA00564406_ERZ1292633 | MGnify/ENA primary metagenome ERZ1292633 (study PRJEB36523, sample SAMEA6512639) | groundwater metagenome | collected 2019-01-08 | study: AquaDiva: Metagenomics assemblies of 32 groundwater samples | reverse complement strand
TGTTGCTAAATAAACATATTCACCCAAAATAGTTTTAACAATTCTATTTAGTTTTATAGTATTTTTATCAGAAACACTTTCAATATATTTATCTAAATTTTCTCTTAAATAAAGACCTGCGGCTATATAAAAGCTTTCATAACTATCATCCCCAATAATAACACCTCTTGATTTTAAAATTGGGTTAGATGTAATCTGCAAATCATTATTAAAAGTAATAGAAACAAATATAATTCCATCTTTAGATATAATTTGTCTATCTCTTAGTACATTTTCTTCTAAATTACCAATACCTGAATTATTAATAAGAACAACACCTGATGAAACATTTCCTACAACTTCAGCATTTTCTTTTGTTAGTTCTAAAACATCTCCATTTTTTAACACAAAAGTATTTTGAGGATTTAAATTTAAAGTTTCTGATAATTCGCAATGATGAATTAAATGTCTTGTTTCTCCATGAATTGGCATAAAAAATTTGGGTTTAACTAAATTTATCATCATTTTTAATTCTTCTACACTTGCATGTCCAGAAACATGAAGATGGTTATGAGCTTCATAGACAACTTCAGCACCTTTTGAAAAAAGTTTATTTATGGTATTAAAAACAGATCTTTCATTTCCAGGAATAGGAACAGCAGAGATTATTATAGTATCTCCTTCAGAAGCTTTTATTCTATGTTCTCCATTGGCAATTCTTGTTAATACAGACATTGGCTCACCTTGAGAGCCTGTTGTAATTATTGTTATCTCATTATCGGGACAATCATTTAATTCACTTAATTTTACAAAAACAGCGTTTTCAGGGTTTAAATATCCCATTTCAATAGCTTTTTTAGTTACTCTTTCCATACTTCTTCCAACAAGAGCTATTTTTCTATTAAATTTTGCCGAAATAGTAATTATTTGTTGAACTCGGTGTATATTAGATGCAAAAGTAGTTACAATAACTCTTCCAGTGGCTGTTCCAATAGAATTTCTTAATGCAGGAGCAACTTCTTTTTCTGAAGGAGTAAAACCAGGTCTTGTTACATTTGTACTATCTGACATTAATAATAAAACACCTTTTTCGCCATATTCAGAAAACTTATAATAATCTGTAAGTTCACCATCAACAGGAGTTGGGTCTAGTTTAAAATCACCCGTATGTATAACATTTCCAATAGGTGTTTCTATTGCAACACCGATAGAGTCGGCAATACTATGACAAACTTTTAAAAACTCTATTTTAAAACAACCTAATTGAACTTTTTGTCTTGTTTGTATTACTCTGAGAGAAACATTACCTGTAATATTTTTGTAGTTTAATTTATCTTCTACTAATCCTAATGTTAACTTTGTTCCATAAATGGGAGGTATTTCAGTGGAAAATCTTTTTAAAAAATCATTTATACCACCAATATGATCTTCATGACCATGAGTTAATATTATTCCTTTTATCATTCGTTGATTTTCTATTAGATAATCAGTATCAGGAACAATATAATCAACCCCAAAATGCTCTTCAGAAGGAAAACCAAGACCAACATCTATTACGATTATATCATCCTGATAGCGAATAGCCATCATGTTCTTACCAATTTCACCCAAGCCACCTAATGGTATTACTTGTAATCCTTTAGGCTCTAAAATACTTTCATTTTCTCTTATTATTTTCTTTGATAGTTTCATTTTTATTTATTTAAATATGTATTAATTATTTTTTTTACTTTGTTTTTATGTTCTTCAGTCATTTCCATTAGAGGAAGCCTAACTCCACCAGCATCAAAACCTAATAAGCTGAGTGCATATTTTGTAGGAGCAGGACTAGGTGCAATAAAAAGAACTTTAAATAAATCTATCAATGAATAATGGATTTTTCTAGCTTCTTCTATTTTATTTTGCTCTAACAATTCAAACATTTTAGAAATTTCTAAACCTGCTACATGAGAAGCAACACTTATTGCTCCAGAACCACCTAAACATTGGACAACAAAATTTAGAGGGTCATCTCCACTATATATTTTAAAATTATCATGAGTTCTTAATTTATATTGTTCAACTAAACCAAGGTTTCCTGAGCTATCTTTTACGCCCATAATATTTTTTATTTCAGAAAGTTTTTCAATTGTTTCTGGTTCTATACAAACACCTGTTCTTCCAGGATGATTATATAAAATAACAGGAATCGAAACGCTTTGAGCAATAGATTTAAAATGCTCAAAAAGACCTCTTTGATCTGGTTTATTATAATATGGATTAACAACTAAAAGAGCGTCAGCTCCAACTTCTTCGGCTTTAATTGATAAATCGATTGATTCTTGAGTACTAAAAGAACCAGTACCTGCTACTAAACAATTATTTCCTTTAAGTGCTTCTTTAACAGATTTAAAAATATTAATTTTTTCGTCCTTTGTTAATGTTGGTGATTCACCTGTAGTTCCACAGGCAACAATACTAGTTGTTTTATTTTTTTCTACTAATAAAACAGCAAGTTCTTGAACTTTATTGTAATCGACTTTTAAATCCTTATCAAAAGGCGTAACCATTGCGGTCATTAAGTTACCAAAAATTGACATTTTTATCCCTCAAGTAAATCAATATTTGTTATATCATTCTACCTATTTTTATATATTTTAAGCAACTAAATTTCAATAATAAAATTTTTTCTTTAAAAGAATTTATATTTTTTTTTATTTTATAAAACCAAAATAAAATCTAGTTTTATTTTTTTATTATATTTTTTGCAATTCTAAAACCAAGATCATCTATTTTAAATAATGTAGGGTGACTTCTTCTTCTATTAGTTGCCATACAACATCTCGCTTCATCATACCAACCACCACCTCTGAAAATACGATAAGATCCATAAACGGTTTCATCATATATATCAGAACACCATTCCCAAACATTTCCTAACATGTCATAAAGTTCCCATGAATTAGGATCTTTCATCCCAACATCATGAGTTGTTTTTTCTGAATTTTCTTTGTACCAAGCAATTAAATCTAATTCACCATATCTAATTTCTTTATTTCCTGCTTTACATGCATATTCCCATTCTGCTTCAGTTGGTAATCTAAATCCATCTTTTTTTGAATCAAAAAATATTTCTTCAGTATCAGTAGTAAATGAATAACAAGGTTTTAGTCCTGATTTTATAGATAATGAATTACAAAAAATTACAGCTTCCTTCCAAGTTACTGTTTCAACAGGTTTTTTATAACCTTTAAAAGTACTTGGATTTTCTTTCATAACCTCATAATATAAATCTTGAGTTACTGGAAATTTGCATAATAAAAAAACTTTCAATTTCAACAATCCATCTCTCTTTTGTTCTATCATCTCTTAATTCAATTTTACCACTAGGTATTTCGACCATTAGATTATTTATATCTTGATTCATTCAATATTAACTCTTCAAATTTTTTTGTTTTCCATCTTAACATTTTATCGTATAAAAAAATACGATTATTGATTACATCATAAATTATGATAAAAAACTAAAACTTATGTTAGTATATTTTATTTGAATACTTAGTGGTTACTATTCAATATGTTAAAAAACGTAAAAATATTATTTATTTTATTCTTTTTGATATTTACATCTAAAGTAGTTAAATCTGATGAATTTCAAAAAATGTCAGTTGCTGTACGTTATACCTATGGACCTCTCCCTTATAAATATGCTGACTTTATTTTTAAAGAAGGTTTAGCTCCTATTATAGTTAATAAAAAATATGGCTTTATTGATAAATTAGCTAATGTAGTTATTGAACCTCAATTTGATAGTGTTTCTTTTTTCTCAGAAGGATTAGCATCTATATCAATAAATGGTAAATATGGCTTTAAAAATAAAAATAGAATTTTACATCTTAACATTTTACCTTAGAAAAAAAAATATGATATTATGAAAAGAAGAACTAATTAATTGGGTACATTATGTCTGATAAAATAACTGAAGAGGAAAGAAAAAGCCTTTTATTAAATTTTAGGGAAAAATTCCTAAAAAAAAATACGATTATTAATGACATAATAACTTCAGATAAAAAAACTAACAGTTTTGGCGTAAATATATCAAGCTATATTCAACCAAGAATAAGTAATGAAACAAAAATAAAAATAGAAAAATTAAATAAAATATCAAAAGAAATTGAATCTAAAATTTTTGAAGATGATTCTGAAGAACCTAGAAGCGATTTTAAAATAAAATACCATAAAGAATTAAATAAATCTCAATATTTAGCTGTAAAGAATATAAAAGGTTCTTTACTCGTTATAGCAGGTGCAGGGACAGGAAAAACTAGAACAATAGTTTATCGACTTTCTTATCTTATAGAAAATGGAGTTGAACCAAATAAAATACTTCTTTTAACTTTTACAAAAAAATCTGCAAATGAAATGATTGAAAGAGCAAATGAGCTTTTAAAAGATAATAAGTGTAGTAATGTTATGGGAGGTACTTTTCACTCTTTTGCAAACTATGTTTTACGTAAATACTATAAAGTTTTAAATATGATGCCTAATTTTACTATAATAGATACATCTGATTCTGAAGATATAATAGATTTAATTCGACAAGAAATGAAATTTGGAAAAAAAGAAAAAGCTTTTCCTAAAAAAAATAGAATTCAAACTATTATTTCAAGAGCTAGAAACCTCGATACATCAATAGAAGAAGTTATAAAAAAAGAATATAAAGGTTTAAACGATTTTTTGGAAGAAATAAAAATAATTCAAGAAGCTTTTTTTGAATATAAAAAAGTAAATAATGTATTAGATTATGATGATTTAATGGAATTTTTAAGAGATTCATTAAAAAATAATGCTGATTTTAGAAAAATAGTTCAAAAAACTTTTGAATATGTAATGGTAGATGAATTTCAAGATACAAATTCAGTTCAAAAAGATATAATTGATTTAATTGCTCAAGAGCATAGAAATCTTATGGTAGTAGGTGATGATTCTCAAAGTATTTATGCTTTTAGAGGAGCTAATGTTGAAAATATTTTGATTTTTCCAGAAACTTACCCAGATTGTAAAGTAATTAAAATAGAACAAAATTATAGAAGTAATCAAAATATTTTAGATTTTACAAATTCTATAGTTAATAGTGCTATTATGGGCTATAAAAAACAACTTTTTTCTAACAAAGAATCAATTGCAAAACCTTTTATAAAAAAATTTTTTAGTGAGCAAGATGAAGCCAAATTTATTGTTAGTAATATCCTAAATCTCAGAGAAAAAAATATTTCTCTTAATCAAATAGCTGTTTTATATCGTTCTTCTTTTCATAGTAACTATATTCAAGCAGAACTAACAAAAAAGAATATCCCTTATGTTGTTCATGGTGGAATAAAATTTACAGAAAGAAGACATGTAAAAGATATTATTTCCTATTTAAGAATCATTTTTAACCCTTATGATACTGTTTCTTGGAACAGAGTTTTAAAAATAGTACCAAATATAGGAAATACAACAGCTAGTAAAATAATAAATAGTATTCAAGAAAAAGATGGGAATTTTGAATTAGATGATTTTAAGGGTAAAAAATTCTATCCTGATTTACAAAATCTTTCTAATGTATTAAACCAAACAAAAGATGAATTTATTCATATTTCAAAAAAAATAGAAATATTACGGGATTATTATTCTGAAATATTAAAAAAGCTTGAAGATGATTATGCAGAAAGACTTTTAGATATAGATGTTATTCATACAATTTCTGCTAATTATGAAAAACTTGAAAAATTTCTTTCAGATTTTGCATTAGATCCACCTTCTACAAAATATCAAGATAAAACTACTCCATTAATTGATGAAACAGAAGAAAAACCTGTTGTATTATCAACTATACATTCTTCAAAAGGCTTAGAATGGCACACTGTATTTGTAACTCATTTATTAGATGGTCTTTTACCTTCTAGTATGTCATTAAATAAAATAGAAGATTTGGAAGAAGAAAGAAGGCTTTTTTATGTAGCTTGTACAAGAGCAAAAGAGAACCTTTTTTTAACTATGCCATCAAGTGTTTCTCTTTGGGACTCTTTTTTAACAAGACCTTCAAGATTTATTATTGAAATAGATGAGAATAAATATTTTTTAGAGCGATAAAATGTGTTAATATATAGAAAATTCGTTAACTTTAATTTGTTTTTTTTGAGGGTTTATGACTGACTATAATGATTATCCTGAAGAGGAATATCAAGAAGAAAATTATGACGAGAATTATCAAGAAAATGAGTATTCTGAAGAAAATTATGATGATAGTGAACAAATAAGTGATGAGCTTGAAGGTGCTATTGGTTCATATAATCAAGAAGAAATTTCTTATAATTCTATACAAAGTATAACAGAAGAAATAAGAAATCTTATTACTGAGATAAAAGATACTACTATTCCTCCTATTGATGATGAAATACTCAGAATTAATCTTGATATAGATAAAAAAAGAATATCTCTTGAAAAAGCTAAAAAATCAACTGTTTTAATTAATGATATGTCTGATGATGTAGAGTTTTTGTATAGTGATCATCAATTAGTAAAAATTGAAGATGAAATAAAAGGTTTTTTGAATGCAAGATACAGATACGAAAAAGAAAAATTCAAAAAAATGGAAGAGCTTGAAGAACTTGAAGCGAGAGAAATACTTTGTACTAAAATATTAGATTCTTATGAAACACGTGGTGAAATTGAAGAGCTAAGTGATTATTCAACTCAAGTTTATGATGATATTTATTTTAATATAGAAGATTATGGTACAGTTACGTCTGTTGATGAAGAAACTGTAGATTTTTGGGCAAATAATTGGAATATTGTTACACAATTAATTGGAAGAGCTGAAAGCTATAAAAATAAAATAAAAGAACTACATGAATATTTAGGCAATATAAAAACAAGATTAGAAGAAAAAGACCCCGAAACTAAATTTGTAAACAATGAATTAGAAAGATATGAAGAAATTGAACTTGTTTTAGGTGATATTTATGAAAAATACGAAGAAAAACTTTTTTCTAGTATTGCTGTTTTATATGAAACTGCTGCAAACTATGAAGTTGGCTACGATTATTTACCAGAAAATAAACCTCATTGTGTAGCCATAATAAATAAATACAAAGGTGTTATTCTAAATATAAAATCCCTTCTTGATAATTATAAACTAGACTATAAGGATTTTAGAAAATCGCTAAATAATATTTTTGTTTTGTTAAATAAAGTATTACAACTAATAGAAAATGAACAAAAAAACTTGAGACTTCAACAAGATTCAAGAGTAAAAAAAATCAGAGATATAATTGCACTTATATCAAGAACTCAACCTGAAGCTTTGAGAAATACTAATAGTGAAATTAATAATATGATAAACTCTTTAGCTAATTTAGCTGCAAGTGATACTCAAATGGAAGTTTTACAATACTTTTTTTCACTAAGAGCAAAATATCCCATTGAAGATGAAACAAGAGATGATTTAGTTAGTAAATTAAATTATGAAATTGAAAAAATGAACATAATGGAAATAGATTTAATGTGCAAAGTTTTGAATTCTAAATATGATCCCAAAAAAGGTATTTTTATTGATTATAGTATTCCCCAACAAAAACCTCAAACTCAAACTTTTACACAATCTAGTATTCCAATAAAAACACAGACTGAATCTTTACAACAAAAAGCAACTACTCAAGGAACTGGAAATCTAAATCAATCACCTAAAGCAAAAACAGGAAATCTTGATTTTTTAGGAAATATGTATATGAAAGAAGCTCAGAGATCAAAAGGAGAATGGGCTGCAAAATCATACATAAAAGCTGTAGATGCTTTCATTAAATGTGCAGAAACAGAAGAAGATCATTCAAAAAAACAAGGCTTTTTAAAATTTGCTTTAAAATGTGCAAGAGATGCCGTTACAGAAAAAGAATCATCTGAAACTTTAATTGTTTATGCTAATTGCTATAAAGCTCTTGCAGAAGCTCATACTGGTAAAATTAGTGCCGAAGCCTTAGCAAAAATAGGTGATACATTTGTCTCTGCAGCCAAAGTTTTTCTAAAAGAAGAAAACTTAAATGAAGCCAAAAGTGCGTTTAGAAATGCAAATGAATATTATCAAAAATCATTAAAAATAAACCCTTTAGATGATGTTAAAACTAAAATTTCTTCTATTTTTAAATTTATAAAAGATTAAATTTTTTATAAAAAAAATGAACCCTATTTTTTAAGGTTCATTTTAAAAAGTACTAATCGAATTTTATTTTAGAGAACTACTTAATGATTTCTTATTTTTTCTATGTTCTTGATATGAAAGAGATTTTTCTTTTTTTATAAAACTAGCTTTTATCTCAGAAAAGTTTTTAACAAAATTGTATGATAATAAATAAAATGGAATTGAGAGTGCAAAAACGACTATTGAATAAACATGAGAATCTTTAAATTGGAAAGAAATCATTGATATTACTGAAAAAACAGAGAGTATCAAAAATGATGAAGCCCAATTATTTTTTAATACATTTAGATATACTAATGAATGAAGATGAACAGTTTCTGCTTCAAAGAATTTGATTTTTTCTTTTTTGAGTCTATTATATCTTCTTAGCATTGTATATATTGTTTCTATTATTGGATAACCAAATAGAGCAACTAAAAACCAAGGTGATATTTCAGATGATTGAGATCCATTATAAGCTAAAGATTCTGCTGAAAAAGCTAAAATATAACCTAAAAAATACGCTCCTGCATCGCCTAAAAATATTTTTCCTAAAGGAAAGTTGAAAACCATAAATCCTACTATAGAAGCTGATAATAAAAACATTGAATACGCAAGTTCATAATTATTACCTAATAATGCAGCAACGCCAATAAATAAAAGAGCTATTAAAGAAACTCCACTTGCAAGACCATTAAGACCATCAATAAAATTTATTGCACTCGCAATACCGAGTACTCCAATTATTGTAAGAGGATATTGTATAAATAATGGGATATCAAAAAAACCAGCGGATTTTATTGTAATATCTGTAAAAAACATAGCAAAAATTGTACATATTGCCATTACAAAAAGTCTATTTTTTTGTGGTGTATCTCCATAAATGTCTTCATAAAGACCATATAAAAAAGCGGGTAAAAAGCATAATATACTGATAAATAAGTTACTTGATATAAATGAACTAAAAAATAAAGAGCTTACATAAATACTAATCCCACCAGCTCTAGGTGTAGCAACTTTATGAAATGATTGTTTTTTTTCTCCAGACATTGGATCTAAAAATAATGTGCTTTTTCCAGAAAATTTTATTATGAATAAGTTTATTAATATGGCTGCAAACAATGCAAATGATACATAGTACAAGATACAACACTCCAATTTGTAAAAGATTTTGTTTTTTATAATTATAAATGTAAATTTAATTTATTACAATACAAAAGTAAATTAATCACAAAAAATATATGAAAATTAGCTTATATTTTTATTAAGATTTGGTTAAGAGTTTTCATTTGTTAATAATTTATTATAGAATGAATATGTTGATAACATTTAATTGCTTTTAGTTATTATTATATTAAGATTAAGAAAGTTTTTAAATTTTATTGTCATAAGTCATTTAATTATTTTGAATATAATTTAACTAGCGTGAATGATATAGAAAAGTTAGAACGATTAACAAAAAGAGAAAGATTAGGAGAACTTTTATTAAGGTTTTCTTACTTAAATATTGATGAGCTTTTAACAATAATTACAGAACACCAAAATTCTTTAGTTCCCTTAGGGGAATTTTTGTTAGAGAAAAATATTATAAACCATTTAGATCTAAGAAAATTGTTAGATTTTCAAAAAAATCAAGACTTGGTAATTGATAAATGTTTAGGTTCTATGGGACTTATGACAAATGATAAAAAATGGGAAATATTAACAAGAATAGACAAAGTAGGTGAAATTCTTATTAGAAATGGTGTTTTAAAGTTAAAAGATCTTTATTCTGCTATTGAAATACAAGAAAAAACAAGTCCTGAAAAACTATTAGGTGATATATTATTTGAAAATTATTTTATAACTAAAAATGATTTGAGAGATGCTCTTGAGACTCAAAAACAACAGGCTGTAAAGATCATGTCTATAGTTGATGAAATAACAAAAGTAACACAATTACCTATAAAATCTAAAATTAAACATATAAATTTAATGGGTGTTTTTTAAAGATAAGTTTTTTATTGATTTTTTCTATAAACAATTTGCTTATAGAATTTTTATTGAAACTCTTGACAATATTCAATTTATCATTTAAATTATTAATTACATTGCTTGTTTTTATATCTTAACATGGTATATTTTCTACTAGAGAGACTTATTACAGGTAGATTTTTATGTTTTTTATAGCCGCTTTTAATTTTTTAAAAATGGTTTTTATTGGGGTTTGTTTTCTATTTTTTCGTTGATTAGTTTGTATTTATTTTTTCACAAAAAAAAATTTTATTTTATTTAGTTTTATTTATTTAAATAAAAATTAGCTATATTATAAAAAATAATTTAAAACTCCAATATCCCACAGTTGAAATACATAAGTATTTCTAGTGATTTGATTGTGTTTATTTTAATTTTAAGTAAACGAAAGGTGAGTGATTTTTTTGCCAAATAAATCTAAATTTGATATTATATCTTCAAAAACTATTTTAGAACTTTATGAAATAGCAAAAGCTTTGAATATACCAAGTTATAGGAAGTTTAAAAAAGAAGACTTAATAGAAGTAATAGTTTCTCTTGAAGAGCAGGCAAAAATTAAACCTGAGCATCATGAACAAAAATCCAATGATGAAGTTCATAAAGAACATAAACCTAGAGTTACTCATCATGAACAAAAATCTAATGATGAAGTTCATAAAGAAAATAAACCTAGGGTTAATCATCATGAACAAAAATCCAATGATGAAGTTCATAAAGAGCATAAACCTAGAGTTAACAATCATGAACAAAAATCTAATGAAACTCATAAAGAACATAAACCTAGGGTTAACCATCATGATGGGCAAAAACCTAGAGTTAATAATCACGAGCATAAATCTAAAGAAAATCAGGAAGATCAAAAAACAAGACCTGTTAATGTAGTTAATAATCAAGCTCCAATAAATTCTATAACTTCTGATTTTGCAATAAAAGATCCAATTCTTCAAAATAATGTTCCAAATCCTGTACAAATTCCTCATAACCAATCAGATAAACAACCTTTAGTATATGTTCAGGGAATACTTGAAGTTTTACCTGAAGGATATGGTTTTTTAAGAATAAAAGGTTATTTACCAAGTGCAGATGATGTTTATATCTCTCAAGCACAAGTAAGAAAATTTAGGCTTATGACAGGACATGTAATAACTGGACAAGCAAGAGTTCCTAAAGAAACCGAAAAATATTATAGTATAATAAAAATTGATCTTATAAACGGTCATTTTACAGATGATTATTCTCATTTTAGAGATTTTGATGATTTAATTCCTATATATCCACAAGATGTAATAAAACTTGAACATGCTGATAATTTAGAAAATATGTCAGTAAGAGTTATTGATATTTTTTCACCAATAGGAAAAGGACAAAGAGGTCTTATTGTATCTCCACCTAAAGCAGGTAAAACAACATTATTAAAAGCTATTGCTAATAGTGTTTCATTAAATAATCCAGAAATATATCTTATTGCTTTATTAATTGATGAAAGACCCGAAGAAGTAACTGATTTTAAAAGATCTATAAAAGGTGAAGTTGTTGCTTCAACATTTGATGAATTACCAGAAAATCATGTAAGGATAACAGAGCTTGTTCTTGAAAAAGCTAAAAGATTAGTTCAACATGGTTATGATGTGGTTATTTTACTTGATAGTATTACTCGTATGAGTAGAGCTTACAATTTAATAATTCCTCCTAGTGGAAGAACTTTATCTGGTGGATTAGACCCAAATGCAATGCATAGACCTAAACGTTTCTTTGGAGCAGCTAGAAATATTGAAAAAGGTGGAAGTCTTACAATATTAGCTACAGCTTTGGTAGAAACAGGAAGCAGAATGGATGACGTAATTTTTGAAGAGTTTAAGGGAACAGGAAATATGGAACTTAAACTTGATAGAAAATTAGCTGATAGAAGAATATTCCCTGCTATGGATATTAAACAATCTGGAACCAGAAAAGAAGAAATGTTATTGACTAAAGAAGAATTAAGAAAACAACTTATACTAAGAAGAACTCTTGATTCTGGCGATACTGGTGAAATAGCAGAGTTTATAATTGATAGATTGAAAAAAAGCAAAACTAATAAAGAGTTTTTATCTTCTATAGTTGATAGTGGATCTTAAAAATATAATTTTGTTGTAGGGAAGTTTGTAAGGAGCGTTTTTAAAACGCTCCTTACAAACACATTGGATAATTTATAATACTAATCATGTTATTTAATTTCTGATACTAACTAGAAATAGCTGTAATACAAAAAACTAGAAATAGTCAATGTATTAGAGTTATTTTTTTTTGATAAAAAATTGTAATATTATCAAAATAAGCTTTCAAAAGTAAATCCCAGAGTACTAGGCCAATGTCATTAAGTTAAGGAATTAAATTCTTGTAACATGTTCAATCCTGACGTAAGTGCGTATTGCTATACGCACAAAATAAATAGTAAATACAATAAAATTTATAACGTAATTATAATTATTGGCAAAATTTTTACTGATAACCAATAATTTTCTTTGATTTTAAATAAAATGCGAATAGCAATACGCACCTACAACCTTTATATAACTATATTTCAATCTTAACTTAATGCCATTTAGTACTGGGCACCCCTTTTTTTATTAATAGCAAAGAAAAGCTTGAAGATATTTTAATAAAAATAAAAAATCACTTTAAAATGATATGATATAATTACTAAGTAAAAGTTAAAATTTTGATAAACTTGAATAAAGGTAAGATTATGTTCCAGAAAAGAAGAGATGAGTTTTTATCTAAAATGAAAGATGGAATTGCTATATTTAGAAATTCTGATGAATCTGTAAGAAGCAATGATACTCATTATAAATACCGTCCTGATACAGATTTTTATTATTTAACAGGTCTTACAGAACCAAATAGTGTAGCTGTTTTTTTACCTCAACACCCAGAACATAAATTTGTTCTGTTTGTAAGACCAAGAGATCCAGAAAGAGAAACTTGGGATGGAAGAAGAGCAGGTGTTGAAGGTGCTGTAAAAGACTTTGGAGCAGATATTTCTTTTAGTATAGATGAATTAGATGAAAAACTTCCTGAAATGATGAAAAATATGGATAATTTATATTATACACTAGGAACTTATGAAGATTTTGATTCTAAAATAATAAAAATGGTTTCTAATTTAAGAAAAAGAGTAAGAAAAGGTGATTCTGCACCTACATCTATAATAGAAACATCTTCTATTACTCATAGTATGAGATTAGTAAAAAAAGAAGAAGAAATTGAATTAATGAAAAAAGCTAATTTTATTTCCCAAGAAGGTCATATTGAATTAATGAAAACTGTTAAAGCAGGTATGTATGAATATGAACTAGAAGCTTTAGTTGAAAATATTTTTAGAAAAAATGGTGCAAATGGAGTTGCTTATAACTCTATTGTTGGAACTGGTATAAATGCCACTATTTTACATTACACTGAAAATAATACAGAGTTAAAAGATGGTGAACTTTTATTAGTTGACGCTGGAGCAGAATATAAATATTATTGTGGTGATATAACCAGAACTATACCTGTAAATGGGAAGTTTTCTAAAGCTCAAAAAGAAGTTTATGAAGTTGTTCTTGAAGCTGAATTAGAAGCGTTAAAAATTGCAAAACCAGGGGTAAAATTCCATGATATACATGCAAGAGCAGTTGAAGTTATTACAGATGGTTTAGTTAAATTAGGGTTTTTAAAAGGTTCTGTTGAAAAATTAATCGAAGATGAAAAATATAAAACCTTTTATATGCACAATACAAGTCATTGGCTAGGAATGGACGTTCATGATGCTGGCAAATATTTTGTTAATGGTGAATCGATAAAACTTGAATCAGGTATGATTCTTACCATAGAGCCTGGTTTATATATTCAAGAGGGTGTAGAAGGTGTTCCTAGTGAATATATTGGTATAGGGATACGTATAGAAGATGATGTTCTTATTACAGAAAATGGGCATGAAGTTTTATCTCAAAGAGTTCCTAAAACTGTTGAAGATATTGAAAAAATGATGAGTAAATAAATCTCAGAGTATTGGGGCAATGTCATTAATAAATTCTTGTAACATGTTCAATCCTGACGTAGGTGCGTATAGTAATACGCACCTACAACCTTTATATAACTATATTTCAACCTTAACTTAATGCCATTGAGTATTGCACCAAAGCAAAGCTTCAAGGTATTATTTAACTTTAAAAATAAGATTCAAAATTAGTTTTTGGGTCTTATTTTTTTATAAATAATAAATCTTTAAAAAAAACTATTAAGTCTAAACTAAAAGTACAATATAATTTCATTTCAATATATTAATTTTTTGTTATGGGAATAAAAAAATGAAAAGAGAAAAATCAATGCTATTAATAGTTTTTTTATTTTTATCCTCTCTAATTAATCAAAATGCTTATTCTAAGGAAAAAGAAGATTTAAACTTCCCCAAAGGATTTTTATGGGGGACAGCTACGTCAGCTTATCAAGTTGAAGGCGGTATTAAAAACGATTGGTCAAAAAATGGTTTAGATGCAGGAAAAGCAGCAAATCATTTTGAAGAATTTGATAATGATTTTAAAATTGCAAAAAGTTTAGGTAATAATGCATATAGAATGTCTATAGAATGGGCAAGAATAGAGCCTGAAAAAGATCAATGGAATCAAGAAGGTGTTGATTTTTATAAAAAAATATTCAAAAGCTTAAAAAAACATGGACTTAAACCAATGGTAACAATACATCATTTTACAAATCCTATTTGGACTGAAAAATTTGGTGGTTGGGAAAATAAAGAAATTATTGAAAGATTTGCAAAATTTACTACTTTTTTAGCAAAAACATTTGGAGATGATATTGATCTTTGGTTAACATTCAATGAACCTAATGTATATGCACTTAAATCTTTCGCAACAGGTGATTGGCCACCATTTAAAAAAGATAGACAAATTACATTATATGTTATGAATAATATTTTAAAAGCCCATGCTGAGGCTTACCGTATTTTACATGAATTTGATAAGACTGATGCGGATGGTGATGGAATAGCCTGTGAAGTTGGTTTTGCACAACATATTGCTGTTTTAGAACCTTTTTGGGTATTAAATCCTTTAGATCATTTAATGACCTATTTTCAAAATAAAGTTTTTAATGAAGCTTTTTGGGATGCTTGTACCACAGGTAAATTTGATCTTTTTATACCAGGTTTAAAAAGCATTAATGAGCCATTTAATGAAAAATTAAAAAACTCAATGGATTTTGTTGGGTTTAATTATTATACTAGATGGTTTATAAAAGCTAATGGTGATAATGTGCCAAATGAAAAAGGTGAATTAACTGATATGAAGTGGGAAATTTATCCAATTGGACTCGGAAAATCAATTCAACTAGCAAATAATTATGCTAAAAAAAGAAATTTACCCATATATATTACAGAAGTGGGTTTAAGTGATCCTAATGATTCAAAAAGAGGAAAATATATAGTTACTCATACTAAGAGTATGTTAGATGAAATAAAAAAAGGTTCCAATGTTAAAGGATTTATGTTTTGGTCATTGATGGATAATTTTGAATTAGCTGATGGATATGGACCAAAATTTGGTCTTATGACAATAGATAGAAAAATAAAACCTTCGGCTTATATTTATAAAGAAATATCTGAGACAAACTCAATTACAGAAAAATTAGCCGAAAAATATTTAAAATAATCTAAAAGCAAAAAAGCCCTTTTGAAGGGGCTTTTTATTAGCTTAAGAAATTATCTGATTAAACCGTTCAAATCATCAACG
>ERZ1292633.1774-Hain-H41-02um-R1-1774-length-22844-cov-5_pt1 | contig 15959 bp, 14 predicted proteins | sample MGYA00564406_ERZ1292633 | MGnify/ENA primary metagenome ERZ1292633 (study PRJEB36523, sample SAMEA6512639) | groundwater metagenome | collected 2019-01-08 | study: AquaDiva: Metagenomics assemblies of 32 groundwater samples | reverse complement strand
GCGCCGGGGCCGAGATCGCCCAGGTGTACGCCTCGCTTCCGGCGTCGGCCAACGTCCTCGGGGAGGCCGCCGGGCGACGCCGGCGGCGTTTCTCCTCGTAAAGCCGTTGATCCGCCAGCGCGAGAATCTCGTCGCCGCTCTGTCCGTCTTCCGGAAAACTGGCCACTCCGATGCTGAACGAGATCGGCAGCTCGACGGCTCGTCCGGTCTGGGGATCGTCGAACCGAACCGAACCGAAGCCCGAGCGAGCGCGTTCGGCGAGCGAGCGGGCTTCGGCGACTCCGACGTCCGAGAGCGCCACGATGAACTCGTCGCCACCGTAGCGGATCAGCCGGTCTTCCTCGCGGAAACCGCGGCGCAGCTCGTCCGCCGCCCAGCGCAGCACCCGGTCGCCGGCCAGGTGCCCGTAGGTGTCGTTGATCGGCTTGAAGCCGTCGAGATCGAGCACGAGCAGGGTCATCGTTCCCTGCGCCGCGACCAGCTCAGCCCACTGCTCGGTCAGCAGCCGGCGCAGGTAGCGTCGGTTCCAGGCGCCCGTCAGGTCGTCGCGCCAGGCGAGCTCCGTCGTGGTCCCGGGGTCGGTCGCGGATCTTTCCACGCCCGGAATCGTATGGAATCTCGGGACTGAAATACGATCCCCGGGCTGCCCGGTGCCGCCGAACGGGCCGGAGTCGATTCCAAGGAGTCTCCATGCACCTGCTTCGCCCCGCAGCGCGCCACTCGCCGGCCCGGTCTGCCCTGGGCGGCGGTCCGGGCTTCGCCGCAATGGCAGCCATGGCGGCCATGGCGGCCATGACCGCGCTCGCAGCCGGCGCAGCCAGCGCCCTCGGCCAGTCTGCCGTGACCAAAGCTCCGATCGTCAAATCAGCGCTCTCGATCGAGCGCATCATGGCGCGCGACTGGATCGGCACCTCGCCCGAGCAGCCCTACTGGTCCGACGACGGCCGCGCGGTCTACTACCTGAAGCGGCGACCCGGCAGCGCGATCGTCGACCGGCGCCGCATCGATCTCGCCTCGGGTCGCGACGAAGTCGTCGCCGCGGACGCTCTGGCCGGCGCTGACTTCCCCGGAGCCTGGTCGACGGACCGGAAGATCAAGGCCTGGGCGCGTGACGGCGACCTGTGGGTCAAAGAGAGTCCGCGCGGCGCCGCGCGCCAGGTCACCCGCACCGTCGAGGAGGAGAGCTCACCCCTGGTGCTCACCGACGGTCGGATCGCCTTCCGGCGCGGCGACGGTTTTTACTCCTACGATCTCGCCAGGGGTCGGCTCGACACCCTGACCGAGCTCCGCTTCGGCAAGGACCCCGAACAGGTCGACGTTCCCGAGGGTTTTCTCGCCGAACAGCAACGTCGCCTCCTCCAGGTCCTCGCCGACCACGCGGGACGAAAAGAAGATCTGAAGAAGCACGAGAGCGCGCGCCAGGAAGACGATCCCTCCCGTCCGCCGCGGCCGCAATACTTCGCGGAAGATCGGGCGCTCATCGACGCCGCGCTCTCTCCGTCCGGCCGTCATCTCCTGCTCGCGCTCGGACCGAAGCGCGCGGCGGAGGAGTTCGACCCGGTGGGCGCGGAAGGCGGCAAGGGCGCCGACATGCCGGTCTACATCACCGACTCCGGCTACGTCGAAACCCGGAAAGTTCGCCCCAAAGTCGGCACGGGCGAATCAGAGACGCCGGCGCTCGTGCTGCTCGACCTCGCGACCGGCTCGCGCCGGACCATCGATCTCGCGCCGCTGCCGGGCCTCACTGAAGATCCGCTGGCCGACCTGAAGCAGCGCACACGGGAGGCGAAGCAGGCGCGCGCCGCGAACACAGCGAGGCCCGCGGAGAGCCCGGACACTCCGGCGGCCGCGAATGCGGGAACCGAAGACAAGCCTGCGGCTCGACCCGTGCGGCTCGACGCTGCGCGCTGGAGTGACGACGGCGGCGCGCTCGCGCTACAGCTCCTCTCCCACGACAACAAGGACCGTTGGATCGCGACCGTGAGCCTGACCGACGGCCTCCTCACGCCACGCCATCGCCAGACCGACCCGGCCTGGCTCGGCTGGCGCTTCATCGACTTCGGCTGGTCGCGCGACGGCCGCGCGCTCTGGTACCTCTCGGAAGAGAGCGGCTTCTCGCACCTCTACCTGCAACCGCTCGCCGGAGCGCGACAGACGCTCACCCAGGGACCGTTCGAGGTCGACAAGCCGCTGCTCTCGCGCGACGGCAGGAGCTTCTTCGTGTCGGCGAATCGTGAGCAGGCGGGCACCTACGAGGCGTACCGGGTGGCGATCTCCGGCGGGGCTCTCGAGCGGTTGACCTCCGCGGGCGGGATCACCGAGGCGATTCCGTCTCCGGACGAGAAGCAGTTGCTCCTCACCAGCTCCTGGGCGACAAGGCCGCCGGACCTCTACGTCCAGCCGGCACGGCCCGGGGCGGCCCCGAAACGGCTGACGCGAAGCGCCACGCCGGAGTTCGACGCCGTCGCCTGGGTAGCACCCGAGATCGTCCAGGTACCTTCGACTCATTTCCCGGGTCACCTTCAGGCTCGCGTTTACGACCTGCCGGCGTCGCGGCCAGCGACGGGCGGCCCGGCGGTGATCTTCATTCATGGCGCGGGGTACCTCCAGAACGCGCACGCCGGCTGGTCGAGTTACTTCCACGAGTTCATGTTCCACACGCTGCTCGCGCACGCCGGTTACGTCGTGCTCGACATGGACTACCGCGCCTCCTCCGGCTACGGCCGCGACCACCGCACGGCGATCTATCGCCAGATGGGCTGGCCCGAGGTCGAAGATCTCGAGGACAGCGTCGCCTGGCTCGCGGCGAACCGTGGCGTCGACCCGGCGCGCGTCGGCGCCTACGGCGGCAGCTATGGCGGCTTCCTGACTTTCATGGCGATGTTCCGCAGACCTGAGCTCTTCGCCGCCGGCGCCGCGCTCCGCCCGGTGGCTGACTGGGCTCACTACAACCATGCTTACACATCGGCGATCCTCAACACCCCCGAGGTCGATCCGGAAGCGTTCGACAAGAGCTCGCCGATCGAATACGCCGCCGGGCTCGCCCGGCCGCTCCTCATCTGCCACGGCATGGCCGACGACAACGTCACCTTCCAGGACAGCGCGCGCCTGGTGCAACGGCTGATCGAGCTCGGCAAGACCGACCTCTTCGAAACCGCGATCTACCCGATCGAACCGCACGGCTTCCAGGAGCCATCGAGCTGGACCGACGAGTACAAGCGGATCTGGAAGCTGTTCGAAACGCACCTGAAGTGAACGAGCGGAGAACCGAAAGGCAGCGGAGAGAGTCTGGCCCTCAGACCAGAACCGGGAACTCGAAGCGGACGTCGAGCCTGGCGCCGCCGGGCACGTCGAACGACTTGATCATCTCGCGCGGACCCTTCTCGAAGAGCTGCTCGGCGTAGAGCGAAACGCGCTGGTTGAGCCGCGGCCAGCCGAGGTCGCCATAGGTGTGTCCCGCCGGCCAGACGAGCAGCTGCCGCCCCTCTCCGGGTCCGCCCACGACCGTCGCCACCGCGACGCGATCGCCGCGCCCGAGCGCGTCCGAGAGCATGGCGGGGAGGCCCCGGCTCACGACTGGACCTTGCCGCGCCGCGCGCGCGGGAGGGAGGCGAGCGCGGCGCTGAAATCCGCTGGTGGCGGAGTCGTAAGCAAGACGCGCGTTCCGGTGGCCGGGTGCGTGAAAGCGATCTCGCCGGCGTGCAACATCTGACGTGGCGCCTCGAATTCGGCGTCCTCCATCCGGATCGGCCGGTAGACGCGTTCGCCGATCACCGGATGGCCGGCGGAAGCGAAGTGGATGCGGATCTGATGCGTGCGTCCGGTCTCGAGGCGGACGCGGACGTGGGTCGCGCCGGCGAAACGCTTCACGACCTCCCAATGGGTCACGGCGGCCTTGCCGCGTTCGTTCGGCCGCGCCACCCAGCGGCGACGATGGGTGCCGTCGCCGATGAGCGCGCGATCGAAAGTCCCGGAGTCGCGCTCGAGCTCGCCCTCGACCAGCGCCTCGTACACGCGTTCCATGGAGTGGTCCTCGAGCTGCGCCCGCAGTGACTCGAGACCCTTGCGGCTCAAGGCGAAAGCGACGAGCCCCGAGGTCTCCTTGTCGAGGCGATGCACCACCGAGACGAAGACGCGCGGCGCTCCCGCCGACCGTCGGCGCGCCAGCGCGGTCGAGACGCGCGCCAGCAGCGTGTCCTTCTCGCGCGCCGGCGTCGGCTGCGTCAGCAGCCCGGCCGGTTTCACCGCGACGGTCAGATCGGCGTCGACATGCACGAGCTCGACCGCGGGCCCCTCGACGAGCCGCTCGACGGGCAGATTGCGGTCCCAGGTGACGCGCTGGGCAGGAGCGACCCAGGCGCCCGCATCCGCGACCCGCTCGCCATCGACCGTGACCTGCCCCCCCTCCACCGCCCGTTTCGCCCTGGTGTACGAAAGCTCGGGAAACAACTCCGCCACCCGCCGCGCGAGGCGCGCGCGTCCCGGAGGCACCGTCGCCATCGATGACTCGTGAGCGCTCACGTCACCTCCTCGAAGACGCCGAGGTCGCGGTTCTTGCGCACGTTGTCCCAGCCGAAGCAGCGGCCGTTCATGGCGACGTAGACGCCGGGGTCGAGGACCTGGGCGAAGGAGAGCGCGCTGCCGAGGTTGAACAGTCCGTCGGAGCTGCCGAAGGCGAAGGGGACCATGGCGCCGGTCAGGACGACGGTCTTGCCGGTCTCGGCGAGCCCGCGCGCCAGGACCGCGGCGGTCTCGACGATGGTGTCGGTGCCGTGGGTGACGAGCAACCGGGTCTCCGGAGATCTCAAACAGGCGGAGAGGATCGTGGCGCGGTGGGTGTCGTCCATCTCGAGGCTGTCCATCATGCAGACGGTCTCGATCTCGACCTCGAGCTTCGACCGGCCACGGCGCAACATCTCCGGCAGATGGGTGTCGCGGAAGAAGAGTTGCCCCGTGAGCTCGTCGTACTCCTTGTCGAACGTCCCGCCAGTCACCAGAATGCGCAGCTTCATTCGTCTCCCCCCCGTGCGCTTTCCGCGAGCGCGCTCTCGACGTCATCCCGCAGCGCGCCCGCGTCGACCGCCGGAAACCGGTACATCTCCGGCTCGATCCTGACCAGGAGCTCGCGCAGGCGGTCCGGCAGCACGAGGCCCTCGTCGAGCATCTTCCGCACGTCTTTCCGATCCTGATCGAATCCGCGCTCGATCTTCGCCAGCGCCTGCGAGTAGAGATCGAGCTCGAAGATCGCCGCGTGCCCTTCCTGGCGCACGAACCGGCTCCGCTCGCGCCAACCCGGGAGCTCGGGCAGGAAATCAAGCGGCGAAGCGAGCTCGAGGCTCACGCCCAGGCTCTCCTTCAGCCCGGGCAGGGCGCGCATGAGCGAACCCGTGTCCGGCTCGATGAGCAGGTCGATATCGACCGTCGAAGCGCGCCAGCCGTGCAGCAGGGCGACGGCGCCCCCGACCAGGTAGACGCGCGTAGGAGCGTCCGTGTGCCGCCCCACCTCGGAGAGGAAGCGCTCCAGCCGCGCCACATCGACTAGCGGGCGCATCGCGCCGCGCGCTGGAAGCTCGAGAGCCTTCGGAGCAGGGCGTTGTAACGCGAATAGCCGCGCCGGGGATCCTCCGCGATCAGCCGTAGGTAGAGCGCGTGGCCAGGATCCGCCGCGCCCTCGGTGACCGGAAAGCCCAGCTCCCTCAGGCGCCGGGAACCGACCCGCAATGTCAGCGACTCGACGGACTCCTTCCCCGCGGCGAGGTCCGCGAGGCCGCGCTCGACGAAGTCGCCACCCGGCAGCGAATCGAAGTCCATGCGGCAATTGTAGAAGAAGCGCGACGAGCCCGGGGTTGCCGGGCTCGTCGGGTGCTGCGCGGGATTCAGCTGCGGATCAGAAGTTGACGCGCGCGCTGACGCCGAAGGTCCTCGGCTGGTTGGTCAGGTAGCCCACACGCGCCCGGCTGTTGCGCTCCAGATCGAGCGACAGCAGAGCCCGCTCGTCGGTCAGATTGGTGCCGAAGAGCGCGATGTCCCAGCTGTTGCCGACGAAGCCCCAGCGCAGGTTAAAGAGGTCGTAGGCCGGGAGCTCGGGGTCGAAGGCGAGAGTGGGCGCGCCGGTGTACGGGGCGCCGATGCCGTCCCGCCGCACGTTCACCGTGCCGAAGCCGGCCTCGTAGTTGCCGATCTGGGTGAAGCGCGAGCCGACGTGCTGATAAGTGCCGGTAACGTAGGAGAGCCAGTCGCTCGCCAGCTGCCACTGGTAGGTCGCGGCCGCCACCGCCTGGAGCTCGGGGACGCTCGGCAACCGGTTGCCGCTGCGGATGCCGAGGTCGCCGCCCGCCGAGACGAAAGTCGATTGCAGCTCGGCGTTGCCGTAGCTGACTGCGATCGAGAAGTCGAAGTTCTCGCTGGTCGCCGCCGCGAGCTCGAGCTCGATCCCCGTGCTTCGCGACTTGGGCACGTTGACAATGATACGCGAGGAGCAGGAGCCCGCGGTGATGGTCGCCTGCAGGCCTTCGATGTCCATGTAGTAAGCCGAGGCGTTGATCGTGCCACGCCCCCCCATGATGGTGGACTTCGAGCCCACCTCATAGTTCCAAAGCTCCTCATTGTCAAAGCCCGGGTGGCCGCCGTACGTCACGAGGTCCTGCGGCGTGCACAGCGGCACGTTGATCGGGTCGTTGATGCCGCCCAGCCGGAAGCCTTTGGAGACTTGCGCGTTCAGATTCGTCGAGTCGCTCAGCTCATAGCTCGCGATGAGTCGCGGCGCGAAGCCGTCGGCTTTGGTCGAGCCAGGGCTGTTCGAGTAGCCGGCGAAGATGCCGTCGAAAACCAGGACGCGGTCCTCTTCAAAATCGTAGTAGCGCAGCCCGCCGGTCAGGTCGAACCGGTCCGTAATCGACCAAGTCGCCTCGCCGAAAAGCGCGAGCTGGTCAAAGTTGTAGTCGATGGTCGAGTAGTAGAGAACGTCGCGGGGAGCGACCACGCCGGTGGTGGGCAATCCGGACAAGGTCTCGAAGCCTTCGACCAGCAGGAACTGTGAGTAGAACCGGTCGATGGTGCTGTAGAAGACTCCACCCAACCACTGAAGGCTCTCGTTGCCACCGGAGAGGCGGAGCTCCTCCGTAAGCACCTCCACCGTTGTGACGTCCTCCAACGGCGCGTCGAGGTTGTAGACGGCCGGGCCGAAGCCGAAGCTTCCGCCGGTGATGCTCGCGGTCAGGGCGGTCGCGTCGCGCACCGCCAGAATGTCGCGTTCGGTGTACGAGGTGATCGACGTCAACGCCACCGAACCGAAGTCGTAGTTCAAGTTCAAGTCGGCGAGCAAGAACTCGTCGGTGAACGGCTCGTCGAACTGGTTGAACTGTTCGCGCTCGTCTAAGGTCACCGCCGGCCGCGTCGTGGTAAATGGGTTGCCCAGGACGTTCCAGATGTCGAACTGGTTGCGGCCGTCGCTTTCGACTTCCTGGTAGATCACGCGCGGCGTGATCGTCAGGTTCTCGTTGGGCTGAAACTTGAAGGCGACCCGGGCGCCGAAGCTCTCGCCGCTGTTGAAGTCTTCGTTGACCGAGAGGTCCGGCTGCACCGCGTCGATGAAACCGCCGATGCTGTTGTAGTAGGCCGTGACGCGCATCGCCGCGCTGTCGCCGATCGGCACGTTCACCGCAACCTTGGCGCTGCCGCCGACCTCGCCGTCGCTGATCGCGTTGACACCGAGCTCGGCGACCGACTCGCTGCTTCCGAGCTCAGGCTGGTTGGTGATGTAGCGCACCGTTCCGGAGAGCGAGCCGGAGCCGAAGAGGGTGCCCTGCGGACCGCGCAGGACCTCGACGCGCGACATGTCGAAGAGGTCCATGTCCGGCGTGAAGAGCGAGAGCGAGATCACCGACTCGTCGAGGTAGACGCCGACCTGCTCTTTGACGCCGGGCTGGTCGCGGATGATCGCACCGGCCGAGACGCCGCGAATGGCAATCTGGCTCTGCCCCTGTCCGAGGTTTTGCACGGCGAGGCCGGCGACGTTCCGCGCCACGCCCTCGAGGGTATCGACGCCGCGCGCGCGCAGGAGCTCCTCGGTGGGCGCGGCGACGGACATGGGCGCGTCCTGAATGTCCTCCTCAAACTTGCGAGCCGTGACCGTGATCACTTCGCTGACGGACTCCGGTGCCGGCTCTTCTTCGGTCACCGCCGGATCGGTCGCGGGCGGGCTGTCCTGCGCGGTGGCCGCCCAAGGCGCGGCCATCAGGAGTAAAGCGAAGGCGAGCGCTGCGCCTCGGAATGTGAATCGCGCCAGTCCTGCGAGGTACGCGTCGCTGCGTTTCGGGTTCATGACCGCTCCTCCATATGAGACTTCCGCCGAGCGGTAGCGCCCGGCGAGAATCCAACAGCTCGGTGAAGCTCGATGACTTGGAGGTTTTCTACCACAACCCGGGCGGTTTTTCGACGGCGGCCGGACGGCCGTTGTAGGGGTGGAACGAGGACGAAGGCAAAGCAGCCGGGCAGCCCTCATCGTGGGCCGCCCGGAGAACGGATTCAGCGGATTGAAGCGGCGGCGGATGCGGCGTAGGCGGGTTCGACTTCAGCTTCAGCCTCCCCGGGCTCGATCTCCTCGATCTTGGTCTCGCGCACCACCTCGTCGGCGATCTCCGGGCCGCTGCCGCGATTGTGCTTGCGCTCGGCCCTTTTCTGGGCCTTCTGGGTCTGCCTTTCCTTGCGAGCCATCTCCTTCTGCCGCTTGACGAAGGATTGAGCGGATCGTCTTGCCATCGTGCCTCCTCCGGCCGCCCGGCCTGGCGCGACCCGAAACGCCGACCCTGTCGGACGGCGGACGGGCAATCTTATCGCAGCGCTCGCTTCGCGGTCGACTCCGAGCCCTGGCGCGGGGGGCGGCGATCCGCCGGCGATCGACCTCCGAACCTCAGACGGGCGGTCGCGCCGTGGCCGCGCTCCGACCCGCGGTGGCCAGCCGGCGGAGCTCCCTCAGAATCTCCTTCGCCTTGCCGAGATGCGCGCCGACGACGAGGATGCGCGCGTGCCACTCCTCCGGAAATTCGCCGGACCCGGTGGCGCTCGTCAGCAGCGACAGCGCCGTCCCCGCCTGGACGACGTAGGCGACTCCGCCCTCTTCGAGACTCTCGAGCAGGGCGCCGAGCTCGTCGGAGCTCCAGGTTTCGTGGAACGGCTCGAGCGCGAGAGCACTTTCCCCGGCGGCTTCGGAATCCGCGGCGGCGGGCAGCGCCGTCTCGTCGATCAGCGCGACATCGCAGTCGGAACAGACTGTGAAGCCAGGTCGGTACTCGGCGCGGCAGTCGGGGCAGATCAATTCGAGCTCCTCCGGACCGATCCTACAGGCACCACGCACCGTCGGCGGCGCTCCGACCCGCCGGTGCGGGATCTCGGGTGCTGCGGAGAGCAGGCGCTGGCCGCTCAGGCCCTGTGGTCGTCGACCAGCAGGCCGAGCAGGTCCGTCGTGGTGAGAATTCCGACCACTTTCTTCCGCCGGGTCACGAGCAACCGGTGGATGCGCGAGTCGATCATCTTCTCGGCCACGCGGCCGATCGGCATCTCTTCGTCGACCGCGAGGATCGACGGCGTCATGATCTGACCGACCGTCTCCTCCGACTCGGCGACCCGCAGCCCCGCCAGATCTTCGGGATTGAACCGGTCCTCCCAACTGCGCAGGTAGTAGTCGGACCCGGAGTGAGTCATGAAGGCCTGGCCATGCCCGGTGAGCGACCGCGCGAGATCGGAGAGCGAGACCACGCCGACCAGGCGTCCGTCGGCATTCTCGACCGGAGCCCCGGAGATCTCGTTTTCGACCAGGAACTCCGCGAGCTCGGCGACCGACATGTCGTCGCGCACGGTGAGAAGCTCGGGATTCATCACATCCTTGGCGACCAGCTCTCGCATGACCTGCTCCTTGCCGGCGGGATCAGGGTATCGCCGCGGCGTGCGCCGGCACCCCGCCCCCGCGGGTGGGCTTAAGGAAGGCGGCGAGCGGATCGTATCCGGATCGGCGGCGCGAGCGCCTGCGCCACAGCGCGGGAGGACTGGATCCGACGCACGACATCCATCCCGGCGACGACCCTGCCGAACGCCGCGAAGCCCTGACCGTCCGGGTTTCGCGCGCCGCTGAAGTCGAGCAGCGGCTGATCGCCGACGCAGATGAAGAAGTCGGAGGTCGCGCTGTCGGGCGTGTCGCGCGCCATCGAGATCGTGCCATCGAGGTGCGCGAGACCGGTGGTCGTCGTACGCTCGAGCGGAATCGGAGGAAAGTCCCCCACCTCGTGCTCGGCAGCGACGCCGCCCTGGACGACCTCGATCGGCACCTCCCGCCGCGTCTCGGTATCCGGCCGCACCGTGCGGTGAAAGCGCCCGCCGTCGTAGCGGCCAGCGTCGACATGGCGCAGGAAGTTCGCCGCCGTGATCGGCGCTCGTGCGGTATCGATCTCGAGGTCGATCTCCCCGAGCTCGGTCGACACGCGGACGAGGACCGGTAGTACCGCACCGGGGGGCGGGATCGTCGCCACGGCTCCGACCTCCGGTCCGCGCGGATCTCCGGCGGCATCGACCGTGCCGTCGGCGCGGCGCAGCGCCACATTCACGCGCACCGCTCGCGACAGCGGCGCCAGGGCGTGCCCGCGGCGAGTGAGATCCTCCTGCGCCGGGCCCGACAGCGCGCCCTCTTCGACCTCGAGCCGGTCCGGCAGCCACTGATGGTGGAGCCGCCGCCGCGCCACCGCCGCGCGCGCGCCGTCGCCGTCCCAGAGCGCCAGGAGAACCTGAATCGTCGCGGTCGGAATGCGCGAGCCGCCGCGCCCGCCGAGCACGATCGCTTCGGCGCCGCGCAGAGCGAGCGTCGGTGACATCGAAGAAAGCATCCTGCGGCCCGCCGCCACGGCGTTGGCATCTCCCTGGATCAGTCCGAAATCGTTGGGGCGGCCCGAAACGATCGCAAAGTCGTCCATCTCGTTGTTGAGGAAGAAACCGGCGCCGGGAACCCAGAGCCGGCAGCCGAAGAGATCGTTGATCGTGGTCGAGAGCGCGACCAGATTTCCCTCGCCGTCGACGACCGAAATGTGAGTCGTGTCGTCGCTCTCCTCGGGCAGAGCCCGCGGAAACGGGCGCAGCCGGCTGGACGGAGTGGCGCGGTCGACGCGGATACCCGCCGCGCGCCGGTCGAGCCAGCCCGGCGCGAGCAGCTCTTGAAGCGTCGCTCTTGTGGACGACGGATCGCCGAGCAGAAAGCGGTCCGCGTAGGCGCGCCGAAAGGCTTCGGCAAGGAGGTGCGCGCGTTCGACGCCGCCCGGCGCCAGGTCGCGAAACCCCCGGCGCTCGAGGATCCCCAGCAGTTCGCCAAGCAGGGCTCCGCCCGCCGAAGGCAGCGGCATCGTGACGAGCTCCCAACCGAAACGCGAGAAGCGGAGCGGCTCGCGCCAGACCGGTTCGTAGGCCGCGAGATCCGCGGCCGTGAGCACCCCGCCATGCCGCAAGCTCGCGGCCTCGATCGCCGCGGCCACCGGCCCGGTCGTGATCGCCGTCGGACCGCGTTCGGCGTAGCCGCCGAGCGTCGCCGCGAGCTCCGGGAGCCGAAGGCGCTCACCCCAGCCGAGCGGCCGGCCGCCAGGCAGCCAGACCGCCGCCGTTTCGGGAAAGCGCGCCAGCTTGTCACGCTCTTCGGCGAGCGCCTTGGCGCTGCGCGCCGAGATCTCGAATCCGTCGCGGGCGAGCACGATCGCGGGCCGGACGATCTGCCACCAGGGGAGGCGCCCAAAGCGGCGGTGAAGCTCGAAGAGCCCGGCGGGAGAACCGGGAACCCCCGCGGCGAGGGGGCCGAAGAGCGAGGCCACCTTCACCGGCTCGCCGTTCGCATCGACGAACATCGCCGCCGTCGCCGCGGCGGGCGCGACTTCGCGGAAATCCAGCGCGGCTACTTCGCCGCCGACGCGCAGCACGGCGAATCCGCCGCCGCCGAGATTCCCCGCCTCCGGATGAACCACGGCGAGCGCCAACGCCGTCGCCACCGCCGCATCGACGGCGTTGCCGCCCCGTTCGAGAGTCGCGATCCCCACCGCCGTCGCGTCCGCTTCGCCGGAGACCACCGCGACTTCGACTCTCGCGGCGGCGCGCGCGGCGTTGGCGTCGCCCGCCCAGGGGATGAGCAGCGATCCGATCGCCAGCGCCCGCCAACGGAACGATCGATCGGTCACCGTGGGCTCGAGTCTGCGAGAGAGCGCTGAAGCCGTGTGTCCGTCGCGCGATAGACCTCCCCCATCCCGCCTTCGCCCAGCTTGGCGGTGATCTCGTAGGGGCCGAACCTCGTGCCGATCAAGGCGTTGAGCCTATCCGAGGGGGAAGAGCGCTTCGCCGGGCTTACGCGGTCGCCAGCGTCGTGGCGGGGATCCGGCGAACGCGGCGGATGCGCGTCGTGCGGGTGCCGTCGCTGAGCTCGAGGAAGAGCCCGGGCGCCGCGACGATGCCGGTGAAGAGCGCGTGCCCGCCCGCGGTGCATCCGTTGACGGCGAGCGTGCGTTCACCGTCGGCCGATTCGAGCTGGCGCGAGTACCAGCCGCCCGACACCGCAAAACGACCATCCGATTGCGCGACGAGCGAGTAGATCGAGTTTTTAGTCGAGATCAGCAGGCGATCGCCAGCGGCGAGGTCGCCGCGCCGCACACCTTGAAGCGTGCTCGAGGCGGAGACCAGAGCGCTCAACGGCAGCGCCGGCGCGTGACCGGCTCCCTGAGTCCGCATCTCCGATGAGGGCCCGCTCATCACCGACAAGTGTAAAGCAAGTCGAGCGCCAGGGTCATCCCTAGCCCGGCGCCGACCGGCGCGAGGATTTCGTACTTCCCGAGCCGTGTGCCAGTCGCGAGTGTCAAGGCGCCTTCTCCGCCGCCGCGAGTCCGGCGGTGAAGCCGAGGACGACGTCGAGGTGAGGGATCGGACCCTCTTCATCGCCGCGCCGCACGACGAGCAGGCGTCCGTCGGGCATCAGGTCGAAGGCCGACGTCAGGCCGAGCTTCTCGAGGTCGACGATCGGCTGAGGTGGGGCAGCGGTGAAGCGCGGCGCCGTCGTCACCGTGGCCGACAGCAGGTGATCTCGCTGGTCGTAGTAGACAATCGCTTTGCCGTCGGAACGCCAGCGTGGTGCGGCGCCGAGCCCGCGCGAGACCGGGATCGACGGCCCCACGCTGCCGTCCTCGAGCCAGCGGGCAGCGTAGACTTCCATGCGCCCCGACTCGTTCGAGACGAAAGCGAGCCACTGCCCATCCGGCGACACGGCGGCATCCGCCTCGTCGAACCCGCTCGCCAGAAGCGGCGAGGGGTCCGCGGGTCCTTCGCGGTCCGCGGTCAGCACGACGATGTCGGCCTTCCCGCCGATGATCCGAGTGGCGAGCACTCGCGAGCCGTCCGCCGACCAGTCGGAGGGCCCGAAACTCGCCGCCGAAGTAATGGCCACGAGACGAAACGCTTCCCCCTTGCCGTCGATCGAGCGGACGTACAGGCCGTCTTCCGGCGCGCGAGCAAAACGCTGGAAGGCGATCCGCGAGCCGTCGCGCGAGAGCACCGGCAGGCTGTTGTCGACTCCCGGAACGGTCACCAGTCGGCGCAGCGCCGGCGGCTCCAGATCCGAGAGCCAGATCTCGAACAGCAGGCCGTTGGGCTCCATCACCGTGTGCGCCACGCGGTGGCCGCCCACCGCGATCGTGGGGCGGCCCTGGAAGGACATGGAGTCCTCCGACCAGGGCGTCACGACTCCGGACGGATCGACGATCGCCAGGCGGCGCTGGCTTCCCAGTCGCCCACCGGGCGGGTAGATGAGCGTGCCGTTCTCCGACAACTGGAAGCGCGGGTAGGGTTCGCCCGTACCCTGCGTTCGAAGTCCGCCCAGGATCGAGCGCGGCGAGCCGCCGATCGTCAACCGCGTGGCGTCGAGGGAAGCGACCAGCAGGGCGTCGCCGCGCCCGAAGAGCAGTTGGCCCGGAGGGAGCCAGACGCCGGCGCTCGCGTCTTCGACCAGCAGACGAACCTTGCCGGTCGCCAGGTCCAGGACCCCCACACCCTGTTGATAGCCGCGGGAGCCGTAGTACTTGAGGCCGAGTAGCGGGCTGCCATCGGGGAGGCGCCGGGCGGTGAACGAGAAGCGCGCCGCGGACAGGACGCCGCCATCGAAGGATCGCGCCGGTTGGGGCGGCGCGCCGTCCGCCGGCAGGCGGACGAATTTCGTTTCGGTCTCGGAGGTGGTGAGGAGGTCGCCCTCCGGCAGGAGAGTCCAGCTTTCCCAGCCACTCTCCCAGAGACGGACGGTGACCGGCGCGGCGGACCCGCCGACCGGCACTCGAGCCATGCGGAGTTGCGTCGCGTTGGCGGCGACCGGCGCGACAAAGTACAACCATCGGCTGTCGGTCGAGAAGCCGAACGAAACCGCGCCCTCGCTCTCGGCGACCGGCACGGGATCGAAGCGATCGAGCGGCCGCAGGTAGAGGCTGGGCCGCGACTGCAGGTCGCCGCCGCCGCGCTGGAGCAGGAGCATGGCGAGCGTGCGACCGTCCGGCGAGAGAATCGTGTCGACGAATTCCAGATTCGCCGGTGGCACGATCGCGAGACGCGCAGCGCTCGACGGCGCCGCAGCGCCACCGGCACGTGGCCAGAGCGACCGGAACGCGAGGCCGCCGATCACCGCTCCGATCAAGATGCCGATCCCGAGCAGCGTCGCCGATTTCGCGCGAAAGGGCTCTTTCTCCGCCGCGGCCGCGGCCGGCGGCGCGACGCGCCCTATCGCCGCCTCTTCGAGCTCGAGTCGCGCGTCGCCGATATCGTGCAGCCGCTGTTTGCGGTCGCGGGTCAGGCAGCGTTCGAGGAGGCGACGAACGTTCGGGGGTGTCGCCGCCGGCAGTCGGCTCCAGTCGATCTCCGTCTTGAGCACACCGGCGAGCGTGTCGGTGACGGTGTCGCCCTGGAAGAGCCGCCCCCCGGCGAGCATCTCCCAGAGCACCACGCCGAACGCCCAGATGTCGGCACGCTTGTCGATAGCACCGCCGCGCGCCTGCTCGGGCGCCATGTAGGCCGCCGTGCCCAGGATCACTCCCAGCTGCGTCCCGGCCGCCGTGAGAGTCGGCGAGTGCATCAACGTCGGCGAAGCCAACGGTCCGGAGGAGCTCGCCGGATCGAGCGCCTTGGCCAGCCCGAAGTCGAGCACTTTTACGTCGCCGTCGGGCGTCAGCTTGATGTTGGCGGGCTTCAAGTCGCGGTGGATGACGCCCTTCTCGTGCGCCGCCTCGAGCGCCTCGGCGATCTGCCGGGCGATCGCGATCGCCTCCTCGATCGCCAGTGCGCCCTGCGCGATGCGCTCCTCGAGCGTCACGCCGGGGACCAGCTCGAGCACCAGGGCCTTGGTCGCTGTCGAGTCCTCGACGCCGTAGATCGCGGCGATGTGGGGATGATTGAGCGCCGCGAGGAGGCGCGCTTCGCGCTCGAATCGCTCCAGGCGCTCAGCGTCGTGAACCAGCGCGGCCGGCAGCACCTTGATCGCCACCTCGCGACCAAGCTTGGTGTCGGTCGCGCGATAGACCTCTCCCATCCCGCCCGCACCGAGCTTGGCGGTGATCTCGTAGGTGCCGAGGCGGGTGCCGATCATCGAGCGCCGGCGGAAGGGATCATGAGGGTCGCGGCCGCGGGTCGATCTCGAGTTTCAGAGGCACGCCCAGTGCGGCCGACCAGCTCTCGAGAAAGCGATACGTCGGATTGCTCTCCCAGCGCTCGGCCCGAGCTACCGCTTGCTGGCTCACGCCAAGACGCTCCGCGAGCTCGACCTGCGTCAGTCCGGTCGCCTCGCGCGCGCGGCGCAACTGGAAACCGACTGACGGCAGATCCCACGATGGCAGCCGTCCCCACGATGAAAGCGCCTTCCACTCTTCGTAGTTTCGCGGTCGCCGCCGGCGCAGCGCGCCCGGTGCGGCGGC
>ERZ1292633.3257-Hain-H41-02um-R1-3257-length-15967-cov-5_pt1 | contig 15967 bp, 12 predicted proteins | sample MGYA00564406_ERZ1292633 | MGnify/ENA primary metagenome ERZ1292633 (study PRJEB36523, sample SAMEA6512639) | groundwater metagenome | collected 2019-01-08 | study: AquaDiva: Metagenomics assemblies of 32 groundwater samples | reverse complement strand
TAATTCCGATCGCAATGGCCATTCTTACGCCAGCCACGAGAATTATTCTTTGCATCCTAAAACATTCGAAGCGCTGATCGATCGGCATAATAGCGAAGTTCGCGATTTGATTTTGCCGTTTTTGGTGACGCGTCAAATTTTAGCCGGAGCCGGCAAGGTTGGTTCCGAGGCTAATAATTTGCGGTCCAAAGATTACGGCGAAACAAATTTCCAAATTTCCCAACGAGCGGATTTTATCAATGAAATTATCGGTATCGCCACGACTTCGCCGCGCAATCTGATTAACAGGCGCGATGAACCACATGCTGATTCTGATCTCTGCCGACGATTGCACGTTATTGTTGGTGATGCTAATTTCTGTGATTGGTCTTATTTTCTGCGCATCGGAACTTACGCTTTGGTTTTGCGCATGCTGGAAGATTGCTTTATCGGCAATCCGCCAGTTTGTGTCGACAACCATTGGCTCGAAGCGCTTTATCAGACCTCGCGAGATCTTACATGTAAGAAAAAGTTGAGGATTGGCACGCGCCATCAACCGCAGATGAATCCGATTGAAATTCAGCGTTGGTATTTAAATTTGGCCAAAGAATATCTTATTGAGTTTAAAGGCAGCGTCGAAGATTTTGAAGTTTGCGAAAAATGGGAATATGTTTTAAGCGCTTTGGAAAATGACCAGAACCAATTGTTCGGCGTCTTGGACTGGGTGACCAAGAAATGTATTCTCGAGCAGTATCGAGAGCGTCAAGGTTTGCTTTGGCAGGATTCTCGGCTCCGTGTAATCGATATAGCTTACCACAATATCAGTGACGAGGCTGGTCTCTACTATCAACTTTTGAAAAAAGGAAAAATTCAGAGGTTGATTAATGACGAGCTGTTAATGGATAGGGTTCATAATCCTCCCGTTGACACACGCGCTTATTTGCGCGGAAAGATCGCTCGGCTTTATCCTGAGTTTGTGGAAGATTGGGAGATAATTTCCAATCGCATGCCAAGTCGGTTTCATAAGGAACGGTTGGATTCGTTAAGGGTTATCCTAGAAGAAAAACACATTATTACTTTGGGTAACCCAGTTTTAACGCGAGAAGAGAGCGAAGAAATTTTCAAACAAATTATTAACCTTTTGAAATCATGGAAAGGAGGAAGCGAAGATGTTAACACGACTTGAGTTGACTTGGCGATTAATGGATGAGCTAATCGCTCAATTCCTGAAATTGCCGAGCGCGACAGGACAGATCGACTTTAAACTGGAAGATTGTCATCTTCATGGGACCACTGTCCTTGCTCTGAAATATCAGGGTGGAGTGCTATTGGGTGGAGACGGACGGGCTTCCGGCATGGATTTCCGTATTTTTACGGACAAAACTCCGAAGGTTTATCCGGTTTCCAAGTCGACTGCTTACGGTCTTTCTGGGGACGCTCATCTAGGTATTGAGGTGGGAAAAATCTTGGCTTTGACGCTTAAGAATTACGAGAAGAAAGAGTTCCGAGCCATGAGTTTTGTTGCTCAAACCAAGATGTTGGCTAAAATGATCGAGCGTTTACTGCCAATGGCCATGCAGGGCCATATCGTGATGCCGATCTTCGTGTCATGTCAGGAAATCTACACGATCTATCCGAACGGTATGGTTGTAAAGGGAGATGAAGGTTATAGTGGAATTGGTTCAGGTAGTCCTCACGCCATTCATCGCATCAAGGCTCGTTTGGCTGATAATCCTAATCCAGATAAAACCAGGGCGATAGAAATTATGCTCGAAGCTTTTGCGGAAGCTCATAAGAGTGATGCCGCAACCGGCTCTAATTTACTGATTTATAGTCTGGAAGAGTCGGGAATCGCTATCGTTCGCAACGATGTCGGAAACGGTCCGTTTTCGATGAACCTGCTATAACCACGAGGTGAAACAAATGAACGACAGACTAGATCTCATTACCAAAGACAAAGAGAGCGCCTTGCCGGTTATCGCAGTCAGCACCAAGGATGGCATACTTTTTGTCGCGATTAATTCTTCTATCAGTTTGGAAGATCCCGATACTTACCTGCACAAACTTTCCGAGATTCATGACAATATCGGTTTGGGCGCCTGCGGTAATCCTAGCGAGTATGATCCGCTACGCAGACAGTTTATCGACGTCGTCGATAGGCTCGTTTACGATCTATCCAAAGACGATATCGTTTTAAAGAGTCTGGCTAACAGTTTGGCCGGAGAGTTGCGCGACGTATATCGCAATCTCCGGGTAATTCCCTATGTGGTTTATTTCCTTCTGGCGGAATGTCAGGACGATCCGAAAAGAGATCATTTCGTCCGAATCAGTCTCGACGGAAAGTTCAAGATCTTCAATAGTTTCACGGTGATCGGCGGACATGATAAAGAGGTCGGAGTTCTAATGGACCTCCTTAAACTCGTCAACTTTTTGGAGATGGACTGGCCGACCGCTTTAACCGCGATTAAAGAAGTGATGAAGAAAACGAACATCATTCGGATCGCCGGCGCTAAGAAATCAGACAAAACCGTCGAACCGTTTCCGTCCCTGGAGGTGGCAATTCTCTGGCGCGGAAAAATCGGCAGAAAATGGCAGCTTTTGCCGCATCAAATTAAGGAGGTGAAGTAAAATGTCTAAAAAGCTGTTTCCGTGGCTGGCTCCAGACGAGCAAGAGAAAAAGGAAACCGGAGGAAATCCTCTGGGACCCAAGCCCGGCGGACCTGGCTCCGGCAAAAAAACGAACGAAAAGGATGACGAGTTTGATGACATCCTGAAAGATGTCGTCAAGCGGAACGAGCGGGTCAATGAAACCGACGATCGGGAGGGTCAGTAATATTTAATCCCCGCACTAAAAAATAGTGCGGGGATTTTTTTATAATTGGTGAGCGGAGGAACAGGCAAAAAGAATTTTTGTCTGATTCCGTAGCGAGCCGATTTCACGCGCGAAGCAAGTATAATCGTAGGTAGCGAGCGAGGAAAAGAAAATTTATTTTCTTCTACGGGGTTTGACAAATCATCAAAAAAAGATAAGATTTATATAAGAAAAAGAATAATATTGTTCTTTAAAATCATTCAAGGAGAGAATAAAATGAAGAAGAGGATTATCGGACTAGAGAACGAATATCGCATTCGCGCTCTGCCGGGGTTTGATCAGAGCAGATACAAGGTTTATTTTAAAGGCCTAAAAATAGGCCTAAACGAGTTTCTGCCCAATGGCGCGAGATTTTATCTGGATCATCCGAGCGAATTGCCTGAATATTGTACGCCCGAGGCCACGACTGTCCGCGAAGTTCTAGCGCACGAACGCGCCGGAGATTACGTCGTTTGGGAAACCTTAAAGGATATGGTGGAAATTTTCAAGCGGAATGTCAGTCAGCCAATGCTTTTCTATAAATACCTAACAAACGGTTGTCATGAAAACTATCTTTTCAGTGTCGATGAAGCTGGTAAGGCCACCGCTGGTATTTATAAGCAGATGAGTGGTCATATTTTGGAGAGATTGGTAGCTTTTTTAGGTCCTTTTTTGGTTTCTCGTCAGATTTTCTGCGGCGCCGGATGGTGGTTGACTAACGAAACTGGTCGGAGTTATTTCACTGTGTCGCAGCGAGCTCATTTTATGAAACGCGCCTATGGCTTAGAGACAACAAAAGATAGAGCGATAATTAATTCTCGGTTGCAGTCGTTGTGTTCGTCGAGCAGTTATTATCGTCTCCACCTTATCGTTGGCGATTCCAATATGAGCGATCTTTCCGGTTTTCTCAAGTTAGGCACCACGTCCATCGTTTTGCGGATGATCGAAACAGGTTTTTTTGACCCGCAAGACATTGTTCTGGCTGACCCAGTTGCGGCCATAAATATTATTTCCGATGATCTGAGCTGTAAGGCGACCGTTCAAGTCGATGGTCTGCATCGTTCGCTTTCAGCCATCGACATCCAGCAGTGGTATCTGGACAGAGCCAATGAATTTTTCCAACGCAACGAAGCTTCAGAAGAAGAAAAAGAAGTGATGAATCGTTGGCAAGAAACATTGGACAAACTGCGCCAGGACCCCATGCTTCTCAAGGAAGAGATTGATTGGGTGATCAAACTCAATTTGATCCGTCGTTATGCCGAAAGACACGGCGTTGATCTCGGTCATTGTTCGGAGGAGGAAAGTGAAGCGCTGAGAGCCATTGACACCCACTATCATTCTCTAAATCCTGAAAGAAGTTTGTATTATAAGCTTCTTGGCGCAGGTAAAATCGTCCAACTTATCAGCAACAAGGAGATAACTTCGGCGATAAAATTTCCTCCTCACGATACGCGAGCTAAGGTGCGCGGTGATTTCGTGGCTTTTATTCTGAGAAATCATCCGGATTTGACCAGATATTTCATCGTTAATTGGGATGAGATTCGTTATAATTACCGTGCCAGCGGATCTTCAAAATTAATACAGGAATTTCAGTCTAACCAAGATGATGGATTAGTGAAGTCCTGTGTTCTAAATCTTGGCGACCCGTTTCTTTCAACAGAAACTTACGGCAATTTCACAACATTGCTTGAAAAGATTGAGTCTCATCCCGAATTTTTCAAGTCACTGATACCAATTCCACCTTATGATCATCGCGATTACGAATAATCTCGCTCTGGCCGATTGAAATCCATAGTTTATTCATATAAACGCTCCTAATAATTAGGAGCGTTTTTAAATTTGACAAATTGTCTAAAAACGATAAGCTTTAAATAATAAAATTTAAATCGTTCTTTACAAAGGAGGAAATAAAATGAAGAAGAGGGTGATGGGCTTGGAAAACGAGTACCGTTTTTTCAAGAGAAATCATCGACAAGCCGATAACGCGCACGCGGATTTTTTCCTTAAACTGAAAAATTCGGTTACCGAGTTTCTACCCAACGGCGCGAGGCTTTATTTGGATCGGGAAATGCCCGAATATTGCACTCCCGAATGCACAAAAGTCCGCGAAGTTCTGGCGCACGAGCGCGCCGGCGACTTGATAGTTTTCAAGACATTCAAGGATTTGTTGATTATTTTCAAGCGTAATCTCGGTCGGTCAAAAGACATACGGAAAACACCACTTTTTTATTGGCCGATTAGCGGTTGCCATGAAAACTACATGTTCGCGAATGGTCCGCTTATAAGGCGGCTTCCAAAGGGGGTCGTGTTTTACGATTGGCTTTCTGATATGCTTTGTCCTTTCTTGGTTTCCCGCCAGATTTTCTGCGGCGGCGGAGCGATTGTTCAATTTAATCGTGGTCAAGATAGGGTGTTTCTTGTTTCCCAACGCGCGTTTTTTATGAAAACAAGATGGGGGTCAAAAACCACCGAAGAAAGATCCATTATCAATACCAAAGAAGAACAATTAGGCAAGGGTCCTTTCGTTCGTCTCCACCTCATCGTCGGCGACTCCAATATGAGCGATCTTTCCGGTTTTCTCAAGTTGGGTACCACGTCTATCGTTCTAAGGATGCTTGAAGCAGGATTTTTGGATCCGCGCGATATCATTTTGGTTGATCCTTTAAGAGCTATCCGCGAAATTGCCATAGATCCAACCTGTAAAGCTAAGGTTTTGACCAAAACCGGTCGCGAGCTTTCAGCCATCGACATTCAGCAATGGTATCTGGACAGAGCTAATAATTTCTTCCAGCGCAATGAAGCTTCAGAAGAAGAAAAAGAAGTAATGAATCGTTGGCAAGAAACATTAGACAAACTGCGCCAGGACCCCATGCTTCTCAAGGAAGAGATCGATTGGGTGATCAAGCTCAATTTGATCAAGCGCTATTGCGAGAAGCATCGGACCAATCTCAACGACAAAGGCGTGGATGCCATCGATCTCTACTATCACTCTCTGGATCAAGAGAAAAGCCTTTTCTATAAACTGCTCAAGATCGGACGCATCAAAAGGCTGATTTCTGATCGCGAGATATTTCGCGCCCTCAAAACCCCTCCTCAAAACACCCGAGCCAAGATCAGGGGTGAGTTCGTGGAGTTCATCTTAAGGAAGCATCCTCACTTAAGGGAGGGCATCTCGGTTGATTGGAACGAGATACTGTATAGTTGTTATCATAATCATTTAATGGGCAAGACCAACCAACTAGATTATTCCGATATCATAAGTTTCACTATTTTTTTGAACAGTCCTTTTCTAAAGGAAGTCCAGAGAAATAACGTGATAGCCTTAATGAAAGATATCGATCGTTCGCCGCAGAGTTTTCCCGATGACGCGCGACCCTTTAAAAAGTTTAACGATTTTCCCTACTAATCATGAATTTGCATCTGATAAAAAACGCTCCTAATAATTAGGAGCGTTTTAAATTTGACAAAATTTCTAAAAAAGACTAAATTATATTTTATAAAATAAATTTCAATTTAGAAATCGTTCTTTACAAAGGAGGAAATAAAATGCAAAAACGCATTTATGGTTTGGAGACCGAATACAGGTGGTGGAGCCCCTTGCCGGAGGAAAATCCCAATGATGCTAGCCAGGTTTTTTCCGGACGTTGTTTGAATACTATAGTCAATTACTATCCGGGCAATTATGCTGGTTTTTTGCCAAATGGTTCCAGATTCTATGTGGACATGATGAAGTTTCCAGAGTTATCAACTCCGGAATGCGCGAGCGTCAGAGACGCCGTGATCTGGGATAAGGCCGGAGAAAAAATAGTTTTCGATTGTTTGGGTGGCTTTATTGTCATCCGAAAAAGAAATTTGGGCAGCAACGGAAAAATCCAAGGCTGCCACGAGAATTATTTGATTGATCGCCAAGTCTTATTGAAAGATCACAACCCCTTTGTTAGCCCCGAATGTCTTACTAAACAGGATTTCGATTATTTAGCCAATCGCTTCGTTCCTTTTTTGGTGACGCGCCAGATTTTTTGCGGCGCCGGCGCCATTATGGAGTTCCCGCAAATTCAGATAGGAGAAAATTCTTCAACTCAGTGCTCGTATCGTTACATTATTTCTCAGCGGGCTTTCAGGATCGAGTGCTTAATAAGCGCGGAGACTCTTTTTAATCGGCCGATCATTAACACGCGCAACGAACCTTTGTGCGGCGGCGACGATAAATATTTTCGTCTGCATTTGATTCTGGGCGATTCTAATCTTTCCGAGCTTTCAACTTTCCTGAAACTAGGCACCACCGGTATAATCTTGCGAATGATCGAGGCTGACTTTTTAGACACGACCAGCATCGCCTTGTTTGATCCGTTGGCAGCTCTGCGGCAAATCGCGATAGATCCGACTTGCAAAAAAAGGTTGGACTTAGTTGATCAGCGTCAGCTTTCAGCTATCGACATTCAGCAATGGTATCTGGACAGAGCCAATGAATTCTTCCAGCGCAACGAAGCTTCAGAAGAAGAAAAAGAAGTGATGAAGTATTGGCAGGAGGTTTTGGACAAACTGCGCCAGGACCCCATGCTTCTCAAGGAAGAGATTGATTGGGTGATCAAGCTCAATGCTTTGATAAGATATTGCGAATCTCGCAATTTATCTTTTGACAGCGAAGGCGCAAGGCACCTTGATGTGGCTTATCATGATCTTGATCCAGAGAATTCTCTCTACTTAAAACTTCTTAAACGCGGTCGCATTAAGAGGTTAGTTACCGAGGAAGAGGTTGAAAACGCCATTGTCAATCCGCCCAATACACGCGCTAAAATCAGGAGTTCTATTATATTGGCAATCAACGATTATATTGATCGTTCGCCTATTGGCCGCGATCGCAACATCTTAGTAAACTGGGACTCGGTTTCTGTGTACGCTTCCACAATTCCTCCTACCGCTACTTCTAATAACATAATAACACTAAGCGATCCTTTCGCGGTGGAAAATCCGGAAATCCAGGCTCTAGTCAACCAATTAAATGCCGTACCTTAACCCCTGCTATAAAAATAGCAGGGGTTTTTTTATTTTCTCGCCCCGTAGTGTCCCGACAAGCCGCGGACTACTACGGGATTTATCCCCACTTATGACTTGATTTTTTAGAATTTTCTATTATAATATATTTGATATGACTAATTAGTGATGATTAGTCATTTTTAATTTTTATAATTTTTTAGATATGGAAACATCAATTATGGGGGCAATTGAACAAATTTGTTTGGAAAAAAATTTAGCCAAAGAAAAAGTTTTAGAGGCCATTGAACAAGCTTTGGCGGCTGCTTATCGCAAAGATTTTGGAGAAAAAAATCAAAATATCAAAGTTGAGTTCAATCCGGTAAACGGAGCGATGAAAATTTTTGATATCAAAACAGTTGTTGAAGATTCTCTATGGGAAGAGTTCCAGAAAGAAATGGAAGAACGCAAATCCGAAGAAATTGCATCCGAAGAAGAGAAAGAGAAGAAACGTTTCAATCCCAGAACAGACATTGCTTTAGCCGAAGCGCGTAAAATTAAAAAAAGCATGAAATTGGGCGATGAGATAAAAACCGAATTATCTTTGCCTGAAGATTTTGGCCGGGTCGCGGCCCAAACCGCCAAACAGGTCATTATTCAGAGGTTGCGCGAAGCCGAACGCCAGAATATTTTTGATACTTTTAAAAATCAAGAAGGAAAAGTTATCAATGGCGTTATTCAGCGCCGCGAAAGCAATGATTCGTTCGTTGTTGACCTGAATAGCACGACGGCAATTTTGCCTCCCTCCGAACAAGTGCGCGAAGAGAAATATTATCCTGGGCAGAAATTAAGATTTTATATTGCAGCGGTAAATATGACGCCACGCGGTCCGGAGATTATCACCTCTCGCCGACATAGTGAAATCGTAAAAGAACTTTTCCGTTTGGAAATACCGGAAATTAACAGCGGCGTCGTGGAGATAAAAGGAATTGCTCGCGAAGCGGGTTTGCGCAGCAAAGTGGCAGTTGTTAGCAACGACGAAAATATAGATCCGATCGGCTCTTGTATCGGACAAAAAGGCGTACGCATTCAAACTATTATCAATGAGTTAAGCGGCGAGAAAATAGATATCATTGAATATTCGGAAGACCAGGCTAAATTTATCAGCAACGCTTTGGCTCCGGCTAAAGCCACCTTGGTTATTTTAAATGAAGACGGGAAAAAATCCGTAGTCTCCGTTAAAGAAAATCAATTTTCTTTGGCCATTGGCCGCGACGGCCAAAATGTTCGCTTGGCCGCTCGATTAACAGGTTGGGCCATTGAAGTCGTTAAAGATAGTGAAACAACGGGTGAGGGAGTTAGCGCTAATAATGAGGGCGAAATACAAGGCGGCGAAACAGGTGAACCGATAACAGAAATTAAGGCCGATGAGCCAGCCTCGCCCGACGCGAGTCTGGGCGGGATTGAAAAAGAAGAAACCACGGAGACGGTTTCGGAGTTAGTTGAAGAGCTAAAAGAAGAAATGTCCTCAGAAACAGTCGGCGGAGAAGTAGTGGCCGGCGCGGGTGAAGAAGAACAGATTAAATAATTACGAATTACGAATGGAGAAGAAAATAGAAAAATTTTCAAAAGATGGAGGAGCTTTAATCAAGCCGGAAGTTTTTGATCCTATTTTAGAATTGCAAAATATCAAAAAACTGCCCAAAAACGAACAAACAGAGGCTTTTCAAGAATACAAAGAAAAACTCATCGAGCAAAAAGAAAATTTGGCCAAGATGCAAGAAGCGATAGTGGCTTTGATTCGATTCAATCCGGACAGATCACTGGATGAATTAATAGAAAAAGCGCAACAATTTGGCGACAAATTCGGTTTTTCCGAAGAACAAATGGAGACGATTAAATCAAATTTAAGACAATATTCTAAAAGACATAATTTGGTTAAAGAGTTAAGACAAAGATTTCCTAAAGACAATGAATTATTTAAAACTTTATTCGGCCGTGAACCAAAAGGACGAATTGAAATAATCGCCGGGCCCATAACTTTATATTTCCGCTGCCATGACATTGATGATTATATCTATCTTTTTACTTACGGATTTCTTAAAGAGAGAGAGTTGGACGCCGAAAAGATTGAATTCGTAAAACAGACAAACGCCGCTAAATTAATTTTTCTTATTAAAACAAAAGTGGGCGACCAGGAAATTGCTTCTCCAGATTTGGTTATTATTGAGAATGCTTCCGCGGAGCACGAATTTACCGAAGAAAAACAAAAAACTTTATTGCACGAAGAGCAACACGCTATAAATTCTTTATTATTTCCTTTAAGATATAATACTTCTTTCCCTTATCTGGATTTAATTGAAGCAAAAACTAAAATAGAAAAAGAACTGGCGTTTAAAAGATATTTCAGATTTTTAAGAGAAAGGTATGACAATCGCGCCAAAGATGAGCTCCTCGCTTATTTCAAAAGTGGCCGCGCGGTGGAAGACATTTTAGAAACCCTTACTTGCGTCTCTGAAGAGGGTGGTCGCTATGATTATTTTGATAAGGACATGCAGAAACAACTAGTCGAGCAAATTTTTAAAGGTTCAATAGAACAAACTCCAGAGCTAAAACAAATAATCAATGATATGGTCCAAGAAATTTTCGTAAGAGAATATCGCCAGACCATTAAAAGCGGTCTTAATGCTTTTGTGTCTTTGCGCGAGAGAGGATATTCTTTAGAACAAACAATCGCCTTGTTTCAACAAGAACCATTAACCAAATGGCCCAAATTAGCCAAAAGATTTATGGATCAGTAAATAAATTAACCATTTAATATAATGGATAAAAATAAATTTGCGGAGACAAACAAGGAATCTAATATTTTTGATCCGGTTTTAGAATTGGAAAATATTAAACAAATTACGAATCATACTGAACGCCGTCAGAAATTCCAAGAATATAAAGCAAAATTGACGGAACAAAAAGAGAGAATAGCCTTGATGCAGGATTTATTAATTAGTTTTATTCGCCAAAATCCTGATGTTCCGCTTGAAGAATTGTCGCAAAAGTTAGAAAAAATGGGCGCAAATCTTAATTTGGCTGATTGGCAAATTGAGATTGGCAGAAAAATCTTAACCGAATATGATCGTCGTCATAGCTTAATTCAAGAACTGAAAAAACAATATCCGGACGAACGCGAATTATTTTATTTTCTGTTCGGCTGGAAGCCGGAAGGGAAGATTGAGGTTATTGATGGACCAATTACTCTAACTATTATTTGTCATGAATTTAATGATTTTATCCGCCTTTGCTCTACTGGTGGCGAATATGGGAGCGCTGTTGGACTATCAGAAGACGACGTAAAAAAATTCGGGAAGTTTTATGGATACCATTTAGGCCGCTTGGAAGAACCATACAGCGAATTAGTGAATATAGTAAATAAATCAAAATCTGGTTTGAGTCCCGACCAAGAAGAAAACATTGTTGTTCACGAAGAGCAACACGCTATTTATAATTTATTTTCCGAGTTTTCAATAAAAGAACTCTATTGCCTCTCTTTAGATAAGAAACTTTCCTCCGAAGAAAATTTAAATCGGATAGAAACATTTTTATACGGCAATCTTTTGTTCTCTGAGGATGACGCTACGGACGAAATATTAGCGTACTTAAAAAAGGTTGGGCAAAAGAAACCTAAAAATGTTTTTAAGATACTAACTGAGCCGGAAGAGACTGGAGGAGGTTATGATTTTTGCGGCAGAAAAGCTCGTCAAGATATTATCGAATCATGCTGTGACGAAATCAAAGAGAAGCTCGGAGAGGAAAAACTAAAAGGATTGAAACCAGAAATTGAAAAAATGGTGGAAAAAATATTTGTAACTGAATACCAGAAACATATTCAGGATGGCATAAAGTCTTTTATGCTTTTAAAAGATTTAAATTTTTCCGACGAAGAAACCATCGCTTTCCTGTCAATCGAATTGTTGTCCCGATGGCCTAAGGTGGTTAATCGTTTGATTGAACAGCGCCAGCTTAAGGGTAAATTAGAATAAGAGTTAATTAATAATAATTTAATCATGAAGAAAGAGAGCAAAAAATTGCCGCAAGGCTTGCTTGAGTACACAGTCGAGCTTTCAGCCGAAGAAATGAAGCCATATTTTGATCATGCGTTTGAAGAATTGTCGGTCAATCTTAAAATTGACGGATTTCGGCCTGGCAAAGTTCCCCCGGAAACAGCCAAACGCCACATCGGTGAAGCCAAAATCTTGGAAGAAGCGGCCGAACACGCGATTAATGAAAAATATCAGGAAATTGTGTTGGCTGATAAAATTATTCCCGCTGGTTTGCCGGAAGTACATATTCAAAAAATTGCCAGAGACAACCCTTTTGTTTTTAAATGTACCGTCCCACTTTTTCCCGTCGTAAAACTTGGCGATTATAGAAAAATCAAGGTTAAAAAAGAAAAAATTGAAGTAACCGACAGCCAAGTAGACAAAATTTTAAATGATTTGCGGCAAACGCGGAGAACAGAGATTATTGTCGATAGGCCGATTGTTTCAACGGATAAAGCAGAGGTTGATATTGAGATGTTTTTGAATAAAGTTGTTTTGGAGAATGGCACAGCTAAAAATACCGCGGTGATAATGAATGAGCCATTTTATATTCCGGGTTTTAGCGAAAAGATTTTAGGCGCGAAAAAAGGAGAAATTAGAGAATTTTCTCTAAAATATCCTGACGATCATTACGATAAAAAAATGGCTGGTCGGGAAATTGATTTCCGGGTGAAAATTAACAATGTTTATGAGATAAAATTACCGGAATTGAATGACGAATTCGTTAAAACTTTGGGGAATTTCCCAGATCTTAGCGCCTTGAAAGAGCAAATTAAGAAAAATTTGATTGAAGAACAAGAGTTAAAAGCGGACGAAAAAGCCGAATTAGAAATTTTGAAGCAATTAATTGAGATCTCCGAATTTGAAGAAGTGCCGGAAGTTCTTGTAAAAAGAGAGACAGAGACCATGTTCAACGAAATAGAATCGTTTTTATCCCAGCAAAATTTGCGGTTGAATGATTACATAGAGCATCTTAAGAAAACCAAGGAATCTATGGGTAAAGAGCTGGCGCCTAAGGCGCTTGAGCGCGTTAAAACATCTTTGGCTTTAGGCGAATTAGCTCAAGCGCAAGAAATTATGGTTACCGACGAAGAGGTTCTTAAAGAGATTGAAAAAAGCGCCATAACGTATGCCAACGACCCTAAAACCTTAGAAAAACTTAATAGTGAATCGTATAAAAATTATATCAAACAGATATTGACTACCCGAAAAGTCATAGAAAATCTAAAAAAAGACACTCTTAAGGATTAAATACTAATACGATGTTGGTAGCGATTTTTTCTGACACGCACAATAATTTATTTAATCTTGACCGAGCGCTGGATGTTCTTCTTAAACAATATCCAGAGATTGAGAATTTGATCCATTGCGGCGACATGGCGAGTCCGGAAACATTGCTACGCCTTCACCATAGATTTAAAGGAAATATTTTTTTGGCGCTCGGCAACATGGATAAAGATTTCGGTTTAGAAAAATTTATTCTTAAACATCCCATAGAAGGATTGAAATTATTTAAAGATTTGGGATTTATAGAATTGGGTGGACGAAAAATATTCTTTATTCATAGAAAAGAAGATTTATCGGCGGGCCGCCAATTAGCGGATAAAGGCGCTGACATAATCTTTTATGGTCATACGCATCGGCCATGGGAAGAAAATTATCACGGCATTAGATTGGTCAATCCTGGCAATCTGGAGGGTACTTTTTTCCGGCCGACTTTCGCTGTTTATGATACCGTAAGCAGGGAAGTTAGATTAATGGATTTAGATTTTTTTAAAAAATCTTAATTTTCTATTTCTATTGACACTTTTTTCGATTGTGTTAGAGTTTATATACTTCTAATTAAACGAACATTATATTGATTGGAAGCGCTAATAATAAATTATTTTAAGCATTGAATTGCGCTAGTTCGTAAGCTCGGTTATGCTTAGAATGTTAAGGTCTTAAAATGGAAAAGAATTTATTTGTAGGGAATCTTCCCTTCAAAACCACCGGCGACGATCTAAAAAATATGTTCGCCCAAGCTGGAGAAGTCGTATCAGCCAGCGTTATCTCCGATAAATTTTCCGGTCGTTCACGAGGTTTCGGCTTCGTAGAAATGGCTGACGAAGATGGCGCCCAAGCAGCTATTAAGATGTTTAGCAATTATGACATCGAAGGTCGTAAGTTGGTAGTTAACGAGGCTCGACCCAGGCAAGAAGGTGGCCGACGCAGCAATTTTGACAGAAATTAATTATTTCACATCAAATAATATCTGCGAAAAAGCAGTCCCGATGAATCGGGACTGCTTTTGTTCTGTAGAAATAATATTTATTTTTGGAGCGGACAAGGGAGTCCCCGCCTGCCAACGTCCTTTAAATTGGTTAATCAATATCGTCGCGTAAAATATAATCAGAATTTTAAAATCAAAACTTTTAGTCGTAGGCATGTGGCGGGCAGGAAACCCCTCTCATCAGCTTGCCCGTCCGCCGCAGTAGCAGAAAGTATATTTACGATTTCGCTCGAACCTATTTTATCAAAAATTCCTGATGTTGGATAGCGCCGCGCCGCAGGCGCGGCGCAAAACCGCAACGGCTCGCGGGCAAAAAATTTCCTCCCCTAAAACCCCTCCATTTTTTACCTGCTCGCCAAAAATCGCAACAAGTGGTTTTTAATTGTAATTTGTTGTATACTAGGGATGTGAATAATCAATACGCTTAACCACAGTTGATTCTAAAGGTCGGGGAATAACTATAACATTATAAATTGATAAAGTAATAATTACCATTATGAACAAAAGAAAAATTATTGGAGTCATTGTCGTTATTTTTGGCCTGATTATGGTCGGTGGGAGCATGGGGTCGGTGGCACAATACGGCGTTGCCGCCCCAATCTCAATGTCTTTAATTGTTTTTGTGGGATTAGCGCTGATATTTTGGGATAAAATTAAAACTTGGCTTAGTTAAACAAAAACCCCCGATTAAATCGGGAGTTTTTGTTTTTAGATGAAAATATTTATTTTAGAATTCCTATATCCCAAATACGAAGGGTTGGTATCGTAAAGGAAATGACATTTTCCGACCGTTGAAATTCAACGACCTTTTCGCCGTCAAATTCCGGCGAGACGATTTTCAATGTTTTGCCACTGGTAATAAACCCATTCGGAATGCTAATTTGGACCTGGAAATCTTTCTTCTCCAAAAATTCCTTGTTCTTAAAATCGTAATTCAGGATATGAACCACTAGATTGTCCCCGGAGGTGTATGGAATTACTTGAACCCTTTCAGGAGCAATGTCTGCTTTTATGAATTGTTTGACCGCATTGACCAATTTTGCTTTTTCAGCGGACTTTTGATAAGCCCAGAGTTGCCAGCCCATATCCTCGTTGAAAAAAATGAATTTGCCTTTGTCTAGTGTGTGCGTACCATTGGTTTTTAGGCCATTTAGTTGCGACTTGGACTTGTTTCGGTAATTTTCATCCTGACTGGCAAAGCTGTTGTCGTAAGCAATAACGGTTCCGCCATTCTTCACAAAGGCGAGCAATCTATCCACTTCCTCATCCGACCATGCATTCCCATTCGCAATGACGATTTCATAATCATTAATCTTTTTCAGGTCAATGAAATCATACTGGAGGTTGGCTTCTGAAAGTACGGCGGATATTGCAAAGGCCCATTCTTTTTGATTTGGATTTGCGGTGTTCATATGCGGCGGAAAAACGACAGCAAGTTTATTCTTCTGCTTCAAATCCGTGAATGCTTCGGGATATTGGCGGATGAAGTTAAAATAAGGCAACAGCGCGGTTCGGTCGGCCAGAAAGGTCAGACCCAGGAAATCTTCAAGGTCAGAAAACATATAATAGCCGCGGTTGGCGTATGATTCGGCAAACTGATGCTTGATCAGCAAGGTTCCGGCTTGTTGTCCTTGTGCGGCTAACTCCCTGGCATCCTGGATAATATACATAGTGACAGCGGTCTTACCTCTTCCAGTTGCGTATTTCATATCTGGATTGACCGGGGACCCGGCTGGAAACTTGTAATTACCAGGGTTATTTCTCCACGGCGGAAACCAGTCGTGCTCAAAGATAAAC
>ERZ1292633.3255-Hain-H41-02um-R1-3255-length-15971-cov-5_pt1 | contig 15971 bp, 15 predicted proteins | sample MGYA00564406_ERZ1292633 | MGnify/ENA primary metagenome ERZ1292633 (study PRJEB36523, sample SAMEA6512639) | groundwater metagenome | collected 2019-01-08 | study: AquaDiva: Metagenomics assemblies of 32 groundwater samples | reverse complement strand
TTTGCAGATGCCGCGCGATGGCCTTGCCGGTATCAATGATGTAGGAGATGTCCGGTGCGCGATTCTTGTTCAACGGCGGCGGCACACAAATGACCACGGCTTCCAGTTCGCGGATGCGGCTGAAGTCGGTGCTCGCGGAAAAAACTCCGTTCTTCACCGCATCGCCGACCGCTTCCGAGGTGATGTGTTTGATGAAGCTTTTGCCCTGATTGAGCAGGTCCACCTTGTTCGTATCAATATCCAGCCCGAGCACCGTCACGCCCGAACGGGCAAATTGCAACGACAGCGGCAGACCTACATAACCCAAACCAACGATTCCAATTTTCATATTCTATTTCTCGCTTTCAATGTCGGCGCGTTTTCCAGACCCGCGCCACCGTCAACATGCCTGGCAAACTTTTCACCAGACCCTTCCGAAATTCTTTCCGCTGCCAGATGCCCGGGTAGCTCCGGGCGGCGCGCAACGCAAACCGCCATGCCGCAGATTTCCGGCCACTTTCGGCAGCAAACTCCATCAATTCTTTGGCCAACGGCGCGGCTTCCAGCGGAACTTCTCCGGCGCCACCTTTGCCCCGTAATTCAGGCAGAATCGCCTCAAACAAAGTCAATCCGCGTAAAGCACCGTCTGGTCCCGCCGCCTCGGGCAGAGATTTTTCACCGATGAGCCGGGCCTCCTCGCAATTTCTCACGGCTTGTTGCAGAAAAGTTGTCACCAATCCTGCCGGGGCTTGCGCGGCGCGATGATAAGAGTATTCCAATTTGAATTCGGTCTCTTCCCGGCCGATGGGCTGAGGATTCTGTTCCCGATAGACTGCATGGACTTGAGGCAACGCTGGAACAATCTCTGCCAACAATTTGCTCCACCCCTCGGCACAATGCGTCACGCGCACCAATTGCTGCAACTCGACCGCACGCTTTCGCCGGGCGTCGTCGTCCTTCACCAAGGCCACCGCCTCATTGACATAAGCTGCCACCGACGCCGGTTGCGCCACCGGCGCGAACGCCGCGCCATCAGAAGCGTTGGGGGGGCGAACCTGTGCGGGCGACCGGACACAGGGAACGCCCGCCAGACAAGTTTCCAACAAAGCCGTCAATGAACCGGCGGGCATTCCCTCCAGATAAAGATCCGCCGCCGCATGGAATTGCCCAAGGTCGCTTTGATTGCCGACTGCGATCAATCGCCCGCCCGTCCGTTCAGAAACCGCCTGCCATTCCCCCACCGGTTTCGGCCCGACGGCCACGATTTTAGCCTGCGGACAACGCGTCAAAATTTCTTCGGCTGCTTCCAGAAATGAAAGGCCGCGCATCGGCAGATACTTTCGCGCCGAACCAATGGTCAAAAGCATCAATTCATCTTTGCCGATACCCAGCTTTGCGCGGGTCTGCTCTCGTAGGGGGCCAATCTTCTCCGGCCCGGCGAGGAAACGCGGGTCTTCTTCCAGTGGGATCGGCAAAATGCGCGTCCGCGAAATCCCCCGATGAATCCGCGTCCATTCCTGCCCGGATTCGCGGATGTCCAAAACCAGATCCGCCACCGCGCCGCCCACCCAAAATTCGTGGTCGGCATGGTTGACGTAAATGACCGGGGGTCCGCCCGGCACCCCAAAAGCCACGCTCGGCAAAACATCGAACGGATGGACATGCAGGATGACGACGTCGGCCTCGGCATACGCCAACTCACGTAACTGGCGCGCCCGTTCCAATAACGGCTTGGTGCGATCCAGTTGGATCATTCTCCCGCCGCGCGCTTCGACGGACTGCCGCAAGTTCAAGGGCGCGTCGTCGTACTGTGCGAGCAGCACGACATCGTGCCGGGCCAGGGTCGAATCAAGCTCGACCCATTTGCGGCATAGTTTGGTGTGCCCAAACAATTCGTAGGCTTCGGTGAAGACGTGCAGACACCTCTTCAGTGAGGTGCGTTCCATTTTGGCGGGAACAGCCGGCAAAGTCTGTGCGATCGCCGCAGTCATTTGCTCCAATTCCGCCGAGGCCAACTGGCCGGAGGTGCCGCCGAACACGATGAAGCCTGCACTAGTTTGCGCCCAATGGAGGGCGCGCTCCAGATCGCCCTGCGCTTTGGCCGCATGCATCCGTGCTGAGCAGGCTTTAACCACGTCCTCGGCGAAACTTATTGGATCATCCCAGACGGAATGATTCCGATCGGTTGAGTTTACTTTGGTGGTACTCACAGGTTTGTACTGGCAGGTAAGAGTCGCAGTTGCATCAACAACTGGCGCGCCCGCCGGGGAAAACGTTCCGGTGGAATCAAGGCGCATAATTTTTTGACCGAGAAAATTCCCGTGATGGCAGTGACCACGATCCCGATCCCGAGCGCAACGACGGGAATCAGAAATTTACAGGCGATAAACATGCCGACAGCCAGCAACCCATAAACCGAGGCGATCAATAAATTTTCCCGACTCCAACGGAAGTCACTCAAGTGGCGCACGATCAAATAAGCCACGGCGGCATAGACTGCATACAAAGCGACAAAAGCCATGCCGACGCCATTCAAGCCAAACCGCGCCACCCCAAACCAGACCAGCGCGATGTAAAGCACGTTGGAAAAAAGCTCGGTCCAGAAGAATAGTTTCTGCGCGTTCTTGGCCATCATCACAAAGGCCATCGGCCAACTGAAAGCCCGCAGCAACATGCCCAGACAAAACCACCGCAACACCTCTGTGGCCGGAAGAAACTGGCTGGACGCCACCAGTTGTAACAGCCACGGTGCACCGGTCAACGTTGCCAACAACGCCGGGCCAGCCAGCAACATGCCGACTTCGGTTTGCTCATTGACCAGTTGATTGCACCGAGGATTATCATTCGCCACCGCGGTCAGGCGCGGATAATAATCCGTCCCCATCGCCTGAAAAACAAAGCCCACCAGATATCCGCTCAACATCCAGGCCTGGCCGTAAAGCCCCACGGCGTTTTCATCCATGGTGTGATGCAGGATAAAAGTCACTGCCGCCATCACGCCCTGCATCATCACGCCACTGAGCATGAAGATGAAGCCTAGTTTCAACAATGCCCGCGCTTCCTCGGTGACTTCCCGCGAAGAAAGCGGCACGGCCTCGACTTTGATTTTGCGGGCGTACCACCACGAGGCCAGTGCCGCCAGCATCGAGACGCAAACCAAGGCCACCGCAATGGTAAAGGCCGGATTTACCTCCCGCTTAAACAGCACATAGATGACTGGGATACTGACCGCCGCGCCCAGCACGGCGCCGAGCAGGCTGTTGCGCGCATAATCCCCGACCCGGCGCATCCCTTGCAGCAAGGCCGTCTGACCTTGCGAAATGGTGCTGAACAAAACGGTCAACGCCACCAACACTACGACTCCCGCCAGGGCTTCATCCTTAAAATAGTATCGCGCGACCGGCACACACAGCGCCGCCAAAGCCAAAGCTCCGACGATTCCGAGCACCAACGACACGCGCCGTAGCGTCACCACGGTGCGGGCAATCTTTTGATGATCCCCAGTGGCGACGGATGCCGCAATCTGCCGCACCCCACTGTTATTGATCCCCACCCCGGCGATGCTCCGCGCGAGTTCGGAAATAGACCAACACAAGCTCCACCACCCCGCGCCACTGGTCCCCATGATTAAAGTGATCGCTTTGTTACGGAGCAACCCCACCACCGCGATCACCGCAGAGGAACTGCCGAGCAACGCCGACGATTTGAGAATCTGACCGTAGGATTTTGGCGCGTCGCTCAAGTATCAATTCTTCCCGCTTTGAGGGAAACTCAGGCGGCTGTGTTCACCGCATCAATCACCAAGCGCACCTGTTCCGGAGTGATATGCGGGCCGATCGGCAGGCTTAACACGGTGTCTGCCGAGGTTTCCGCGAGCGGGAACGCGCCGCGTTTCCAACCCAGGTCTTCGTACGCACCAGACAAATGTGCTGGCACCGGATAGTGAATCAATGTCCCGATGCCCGCGGCAGTGAGTTTCTGTTGCAAGACATCGCGCTGGGGATGACGCACCACGAACAAATGCCACACGTGTTCGGCCCAATCCGGCACATGCGGCAGGATCAAACCGTTCACCGGCTTCATTTCACGGAGGAATTGTTTCGCCACAACTTCACGCCGCTTGTTCCACGCATCAAGGTGCTTCAATTTGACCCGCAACAATGCCGCCTGCATTTCATCGAGGCGCGAGTTATAGCCTTTGACTTCGTTGTAATACTTTTTGCGCGAACCGTAATTTCGCAACACCCGGATTTTGTCCGCCACCGCCGCATCATCCGTGGTGATGGCCCCACCATCACCGAATGCACCAAGATTTTTGCCTGGATAAAAACTATGTCCCGCACCGTGACCGAGTGAACCGGTTCGCCGCCCCTTATAGAGTGCGCCCTGCGCCTGGGCATTGTCTTCGATGACTTTCAGACCATGCTTGTCGGCCAACGCCATGATAGGGTCCATGTCCGCCGTCTGGCCGTAGAGATGCACCGGCATGATGGCTTTGGTGCGCGGAGTGATGGCCGCCGCAATACGGGCCGGGTCGAGATTATACGTTCGCGGGTCACATTCCACCGGAACAATCGTCGCGTCTGCATACGAAACCGCGAGCCACGTCGCGATGTAGGTGTTGGATGGAACGATGACCTCATCGCCCTTGCCAATGCCATAGGCACGCAGCAATAGATGCAAGGCTTCCAAACCGTTACCGACACCGACGCAGTATTTTGAGCCGCAGTACGCCGCGAACTCCTGCTCAAACGCCTCGCACTCTTTACCGAGGATATACCACGCGGAACGCATGAAACGTTCATACGCGGCGTCCAGTTCGGGTTTGAGTTCTTCGTATGGCCCGACAAAATCCAGAAAAGGAACTTTCAAGCGCCAACTCCTCCCATCACGCGGAGATAGTCCTTATACTCCCGATAATAGTCGTCCTCGCTGTAACACTCCGATGCGAGAACCAGACAGACTGAGCCGGAGGAAAAATTATCCATCTCGCGCCAGAACATCGGCGGCAAGTGCAAACCATAGTAGGAACGGTTCAGCGAAAATTTCTGTTTTTCTTTGCCGTTGAAAACCGAGACGTCAAAGCTGCCCGACATCGCGATCAAAAATTGATGACACCGCTTCAACGCGTGACCGGCCCGCTCCGCTCCGCCCGGAACATCGTAAAGATAAAACACGCGCTTCACCTCAAACGGGATGTGTCGCCCGCCCTCCAAGAACGTCAGGGTCCCGCGCGGGTCCACGATCTTGGGCAGATTGATCATGCTACATTGTTTTAGATCCATATCGAATTTTATCCTGAATTCCACTTTCCGACTCAGCCGACGGAGACTGCGTTATTGTCCAATTCTTCGCCGCCGGGAAAACCACCCTTTGTTGTCCGAACCATCCGCAGCTAACTGCTTGGCGTTGCGAACGATTCGTCCGGCCATACTACCGAGTGAACGCCCATCGCTCTAGGCCGGAGAATACGGGAAACCCTCCGGGAAAATCGGGGAATCCCCTCGGCCTTTCCCGGGGTTAAAGCCCCCCCGCGCCATTAGCATCGGACTTTTTCTCGTTTGCTTCACTCCGCACGCCAAAATTCTGGAAAATCGGCGCAAATAGCGGCTGCAATGCCAGTGAACCATAAGTGCTGAGGTGATCACTGTCGTAGTAAAAAGAGCCGTCAGAATCAAACGGCACAAACTTTTCCGAGTTGGCCCGCGCCATCAGCAGTGGAATCGGATCCAGCACCTGAACTCCCGCCGCCTTCAGTTTCTCCATCAATGCCGCCGGCATTTTGTCTGCCGCCGTAAATTGCGTCGGCGTCAATCCAAAGCGCTCCAAGTCACCGCCCTTGTAACTCGAACGCACCAGCATTTTCTGAATGTTGAAGTCGTAGATCGGTACATCCCTCATTAGATAGACCGTCGCCCCAGTCGTGCGAATCTCTTCAACAGTTTTGAGCAACGCTGTCTGAAAGTCCGGCACTTCGGCGTGCATGTTCCAATACGAAACCAGGAGGACCGCGCTGAACTTGGACTTCTTGATATGTTCCAGCACTGCCGCATTGTACGGCAGCGACGCCTCGTTCAATCCCCATTGGTTACGACTGAAATATCCGATGACCGGCGGCGTGGCGGCGTGGGTGGCGGCGGCGGCGGCGTTCCCCGTTTCTTTGCAGATCGCATCAATCGCCGGCAATATGGCCATCGCATGACTGTCACCCCAGATAAACACACTCGGCGTGATGTTCGTCGCCCCCAGCCGAACCAGATTGTTGGGAATATCTTTCAACTCCAATTCGCGAACGTAGCTTTGATCAAATTTCCCCGTTGCGACCAGAATCTTGGTGCGATCGGTGACCCGGCCATCGAATCCCTTGGCCTTATACATCACCAACCCGACACCGATCATCGCCGTGAATAAAAGTGCCGTGACGATAAAAAGTTTTGGGCGATGTGCCAGAATCTTACGCTGCCGAAACGGAGTTTCGACAAAGCGCCAGGAAAGCGTCGCGAGAATCACACTGGCCCCAATCAGCAACCACCAGACCGTTGCGCTCGGCACCTTGACCGTCAAATAACGCGTCAGACTGAAAAGCGGCCAGTGCCACAGATACAATGAGTAAGAAATCAGCCCCACAAAAACCACTGGCTTTGAAGCCAGCAATTTGCCCAGCAGGCTCAGACCAGCCGCAGCAGAGCCGACCCAAATCAGCAATGCCGTCCCCAAAACCGGCGGCAGTGCCGCCAGTCCCGGGAATGGAGTTTTGTGATCATAGATAAAGCACGGCACCAGAATCAGCGCCATCCCTGCAACGGCAACCAGGTCAATCAACCATTTCTTTTTCCCGATCCCGCACGGCGGTAAAAACGCCAGCAAGGCCCCGGCAAATAATTCCCAGGCGCGTGTCGGCAGCAGATAAAAATTCCCGGTCGGATGTTTATGCGTCCACGCCACACTTAACCCAAAACTTATGACTGCCGCGATCGCCAAAAGAAGAAACGCGCGATGAAGCTGGGAGCGTTTGGCCAGCAACAACAGGAAGACGGGCACGAAGAGATAAAATTGTTCCTCGACTGAAAGCGACCACGTGTGTAGCAAAGGTTTTTCTTCCGCAGCGCTGTCGAAGTAGTCAATGTCCTTCCAGAATTGAACATTCGAAGCCAGCAACGCCAGGCCGACAATAGATTTGCCAAATGATGCAAAATCTTCTGGCATCAGGATGAACCATCCCGCCACCAGCGTCGCCGCCAACACCGCGACCATGGCCGGCACGATCCGTCGCACCCGGCGTTCCCAAAAATTCGCCAATGTGAAAGTCCCCTGCCGCAACTCTTTCAAAATCAGCCCCGCAATCAGATAGCCGGAGATGACGAAGAAAACATCCACCCCGATGAAGCCGCCGGGGAAACTCATTCCTGCGTGGCAAAACACCACGCTCAACACGGCCACGGCACGCAGTCCATCAACGTCGGGACGGTAGGCTAGCTTGCTGTCGCTCATTCAGGAATAATCAATCGCAGCAGGCGTTCACTCCCACGGCTGGCGTTGGCCGATCTGCATTTTTTCCCACGCGAGGATTTGATCACCGGCGATTTTCGCCAGCGGCAGTTGCCGTTCCCGCGCCTTGGCCCAATCCTCGGGCAAGAGCAGGAACTGCACGAGATCAACCGGGTTGCCATCAATGATCTGGTGGTTCTGCAGCAGCCCGACCTGCTTGAAGCCCGATTTACGATGCAACGAAATCACATTCGCGTTGGTGGAAACGGTATTGCTGCGAACCTCTTTCAACCCGAGCGCTCCAAAAGCAATATCCGTCGCCAGAATGGCCGTCGCCACTCCGGCCATCACTTCCGGACGGACCGCTTGCCGCCCCTTTTCCGCGCTACCGTTCGCCAGATCGTAAATCCCGTGAGTTCCGACCGGAATTCCGCTCATGGTTTCAGCCACGAAGTAATAGTCGCCCTCACGCGTGAAATACTTTTCCAACCACGCCTGTTGACTCTCCGCACTGGCAGCCGTGTCCCCCACGCGCCCACGCACATGCTCCAGATTCCGCAACCAGACAATAAATGCCGCGTCCTCCATCCGCACGGGACGAAGACGTATGCCAAAACCTTCTGCTTGAAGTGAATGTCGCATCGTGGCGCACTGCATTTGCCGGTTAAACCCGGATCACCACTTCCCGGCGATAGAAAAAAACAATCCGTTCCACCCCGACAATCCGTTGGGCGATCTCTTTGACCTTTTCCATCAACAACACGCCCAACCCGAGGTGCTCTCGATTCCCGTGCAAACTGTACTCGGAATGAACAGCGATGTGTAGGATGGCAATTTCCTCCCGGGAAGTCCGCAAAAAAACCACCAGCCCGATCGGATCGCTCTCCCGGCTGGATGACTTGAAGGCAAACAACGTTTGCGCTTCCACGTCTCCGACCTTGATGGTCAGACCGTCCGGGGTTTCCACCAGACGCGGATGTCCAAAGTGTTGCAGCGAGTTAATGATGCCTTCGCGTACGCGAAACTGGCGCGGATTGAAGAATAGCAATTCCTCCAGTGCCGCGCGGCACTGCTTCGATGCTTTCGATGAAAAAGTCAGATTCACTGAATGGGTTGCCGCTGTTCTGTTCGCCGCGGCGACGACCGCTGGATTTGGTTTCAACCAACCTTGGTCAGGCGCGGCGGCGAATTGATGACCCGCCCGCCGTCAACGACAATCTCCTGCCCCGTGATCCACCGCGCCCGATCCGATGCCAAAAATTCAACGGTCTCCGCAACGTCCTCCGCCTGCCCTAAGCCCAGCGGATGCGTGTCCATCACCGACTTCACAAACTCGGGATTCGCGAAATGCTCGGTGTTCATCTCCGTGCCGACAATGCCCGGCAACACGCAGTTCACGCGCACTGTGGGCGCCAGCTCCACCGCAAGCGAGAGCGAAATTCCGTTGACTGCGCCTTTGCTCGCCGCGTAAGCGGAATAACCCGCCGCACCCAAACGCGTCGCCACACTGGAAATAAGCGTGATACTCCGCAGCGCACCTTGGTTCACTTTCTTTTGCACCAGCGGCCGCATGAGTTCAAGTGCGGAAAAAACATTCACGTTGAACAACTGCATAACCGACGGCATCTCGATGGCCCGCGCGTATTGGATCGTCAGCAATCCTGCCGAGTGAACGAAATGATTTACCGTGGCGTTTTTCGCCGCCAGCAAGGCGATCAACTCTTCGCCAAGTCCATCCAAGCTGCTCAAGTCGCGCACCCAAATCAGATGTCGTTCAGGAAACTGACACTTGCTGCGCACCTTCTCCAAAGTCTCCGCCTTACGCCCAACCAGGATCAACCGCCGATCCGCCGACATCTTCTGTGCGATGCTGCTCCCGAACCCCGAAGATGCTCCCGTGATCAATGTGTAAGTTTCGGCCATGTTCGTTCTCATTTCCGGGCCAACCGTCCGCCGTCCACCGCGAGTTCCTGTCCCGTGATCCACCGTGCTTTATCTGAAGATAAAAATTCCACGGCATCCGCAATGTCCTCCGGCTTGCCAAGACCGAGTGGATGCGTCGCTTCAGTGGAAGCTACAAAATTGGGATCAGCGAACAACTCAGTGTTCATCCCGGTGCCGACCGTGCCAGGTAAAACCGCATTCACGCGCACTGTCGGCGCAAGCTCCACAGCCAACGAAAGCATCAAGGCATTCACCGCCGCTTTGCTGCCCGCGTAAACATAGTGCCCCTTTGCGCCCAACTTGGAATTGATGCTTGAAAGAAACGTGATGCTACGCAGCGCGCCTTTGTTCACCGGTTTGCGCGTCAGCGGACGGATGATTTCCATCGCGGCGAAAACATTCACATTGAACACGCGGTTCACATAAGTCATCTCGTGCGCGCGAATCGTTTGAAAACCAAACAATCCCGCCGAGTGGACAAAGTGTTCAACCGTTGCCGACTTCGCTCCAAGCAACGCCGCCAGATCATCTCCAATGCCCGGCAATTGGCTCAAGTCACGCACCCATGTCAGATGTTTTTCCGGGGTGTCACAAGCGAGCCGCGTGGCTTCAAGTTTCTCGGCGTTCATGTCCGCCAGAATCAGCTTTCGTGCGGGCGCAAGCTTCAACGCGATGGCGCGACCAAAGCCAGACGCCGCACCGGTGATGAGCGTGTATGTTTCCATTTACTTGGCGGCCGCCTGATAATCGACGATTTTGCAGACCTGTAGCGGGCCCAAATCCATAACCATGCTGATCCAGGTCAAACCCGTGCCGAAACCGGAAAGCAGAACGCGCCGTGACTCCTTGAGCAAAATGTCTCCACAGTTTAAGGCGATGTTCAGCGGAATACTAACTGAACTACAGTTGCCATAGATGCTGACCACATTGCTGGGCAACTTTTCGGGCGGCAGCTTCATCTTCTCAGTCATCTGTTTCAAGATGAACGGATTTGGCTGATGCAAAAGGTAATGCTGGATTGATTCCCACGTGTTGCCGGAAAATTTTAGCACGTCTTCGATCTGTGCCGGGATGTCTGACATCGTGAAGTTGAACACCGCCGGGCCATCCATGTGGATGTGCTCCAAGCTTTGCACCACACCTTCTTCCTTCTCTCGAAGTTTCATGGTTTCCGGAGACGACGGCATCCGATAAGCGCCCGCCGGCACCATCAGCGCCGTGTGCCGCGAACCATCGTGCTTCACATCCATGTAAATCGGATTCTCCTCAGCACACCGCTCGACGATCGCCACCGATCCCGCATCACCGGCCAGCGGATACGAGATGCGATTGCAGTTGCTGAGTTGCTTGCTGCAAGTATCGCCATTCAACAGAAGAATCTTCTGACCCGCAGGCAGCAAATCCAAAAGCATGAACGCCTGCATCAAGCCCAGCGGAAAGCCCGCGCAACCTTGATTGATGTCAAAACATTGCACGTCCAGCCCTAGCCCAAGCTTGCCGTGCAAAACATTGCTGGTCGGCGGAATGAAGTAATCCGGCGTCTGCGAGATGAACAACAACGCGCCAATCTCTTCCTTCTTGATCGTCCCCTCTGCCAGCAATTGTTCCACGCCATACTGACACAGATCTGAAGAGCAAACTTCCGGCGGCGCGATGCGATGCCGGTCCAGACTCATCATCTTCTTGAAGCGCCGCGCCTTATCTTCGGTGAGCTTGTAGTTCGGATATTCGTCGTCGAAACGAAGTTCCTCCTTCGGCACCACCGAAATCACGGCGCTGATCTTTTTATTTTTGAAGACGCACTTCATAGTCGGGCTGCGCTGCTCAGGTTTTGCGTGACGGAAAAACTACCGCCACAAAACCGCTTACTTCTTTTTGGATTCAACCAGATTCGCCAAGTCGGCAGCCGTCACGACCGCGCGGATTTCATCCGCCTTGATGGACGCGCCATACTTGGAGTCGGCCAAAGCCAGCACCGAGAGAACGGCGAGAGAATCCCAGCCGTCCAATTGCTTCAATGTGTCCTCGGGCTTCACTTCTTCCGTATCGAGGATTTCTGCCAGTCGTTGATAGAACTCTTGTTTGTTCATGATTTCTGTTTGTATTCGATTGTAGTGTTGAAATCCATTGCGCCAAGCTCCATCAGCATCGAAGCCCACGCCAACCCCCCGCCAAACCCTGCCATACACACCCGCATCTTCTCCCGCTGCACCCGCTCCTGAAAATTCAAGGCGATCACCATCGGAATCGTCGCGCTGCCGGTGTTGCCGTAATTCTCCACGACGTTGTTGGGCATCTTCTCGTAGGGAATCTTCATCTTGTCCGCGAGCTTCTGGAGCATGAAGCGATTCGGCTGATGACAGAGAAAATAATCAATGTGCTCCACGGTCGTTCCTGCCGTCGCGAGCAACGATTCAATCATCGGCGGCACTTCCGTCTGCACGAAGTTGAAAACCGCCGAGCCGTCCATGAACACATGATCCTTGGCGAGCAGATTATTATCGCCCACATCTTCCAGCTTGGCCGTCTCCGGCGTGGAAGGCATCCGCATACCACCGGCTGGAATGATCAGCGTCTCGGCACGCGTGCCGTCCATGTGGAGATTCGCATGAATGGTCGCGTTGCTGGCATCACGTTCAACCACCGTGATGGAAACCGCGTCACCGATGAGCGGATAAATGTTTCGATCCTTCGGCGAAGCTTTGCGACTCAGGACATCACCGTTGATCAACACGACTTTCTTGACGCTCTCCTGCTCCAGCAGCATGAAGGCTTGCATCAAGCCGATCACAAACCCGGCGCACGCCAAATTCAGATCGAGGCACAACATGTCCTGCTTCAATCCAAGCCGGCCCTGAATTAAACTGCTCGTTGAAGGCATGAAATGATCTGCCGTCTGCGTCACCAATAAAATCGCATCAATCTCTTCTTTCTTGAGCAGCCCGCGATCAAACAATTGCTGCAAGCCATGCACCGCCAGATCTGAAACGCAACAGCCGGGCTCGACCACGCGCCGTTTGTTGTAGCCCATCACTTCTTTCAACTTCAGCGAGCGGGCCTCGGGGAAGTTGAAGTTCTTCATTTCCTCAAGAAATGAAAGCTCGCGCTCCGGCAGGACGACGGCCATGCCGGAGATGCGTTTGCCTCGGAACTTGAAGTTCATAATTTCGCGCCGCTTTTAACCAACAGGGCCTCGATGGTCGGGATGCTCATGAAATTCTCCGGCAGGATTTCTGTTCCCGGAATCGAAACACCGAAGTTTTTGTCCAACGCCGACACGAGCGTCACGATGTCAAACGAGTCCAACATGCCGTCGGAAATAAAATCCTGGGAAGCCGTAAAATCGAATTCCGGCCGGATCTCTTTCAATATTTCTGCAATGGATTTCATGAACGAATAAGTTGATTCACTAGCACGTAATCTACCAAGCCATCCGGCTTATATCCATAATGCTCATACTTTTGGATCGCATTCGCGTTGTCCGCCGCCACCCAGAGCACGTAACGCTTCACCGCATTCTGCGTGGTGAAGTAGCGTCGCATCAATGCTGAACCGAGTTTGAGCGCCCTAAATTTTGCATCAACCGTCCAGAACCGCAGCGTCGAGGACACTCCTTGTGTCTCAAAAAACAACAATCCTGCGACCACCTCGTCCCGTCGTGCGACCAAAATCTGCTGTTGAGCAATGGCTGCTTCCAGTTCGTAGAGCAGCGGAATCTGCTCCCCATAGGGGTCGAATTGCTCTTCTAATAAACTCAAGATCTGTGTCGTATCGCCAGTTTGAGCGAACTCAACCCCCTCTTCGGTCCCTGCCGCAACCGGAGCAGCGATCCGCGCTAGGCGAAACAATTTCGTGTAGGGTCGAAAACCGGACTGCTCCCACTTGGTCAGAAAATCGGCCAGTCCCGCTTCCTTTCCGACGATGTCCAGAACCACCTTCTCCGACTTCACAGATAACAGAACGCTGAGGCCCGACTGCAAAGCACCCACGTCGGAAGCGCAATAATAGAGGTGTTGAAAATCCCGGTCCTTCCGAAAAAAGAACGCCGCCCCATGCGTCTGCTCGTAAGCCAGTTCTCCGCGAGCAATCCAATCCTGCAAACGCTTTTCCACCGAGAAAAAGTTCGTGGTGAAATCCGCCGCCCCAGTCTTGGCTTGCTGGATGGCGTCAAACACTTGCGCGACTGTCTGCACCGGACTCATTTCGCCGGATTCACTTTAGCCACCAATGTCGCCCGATCAATCTTGCCGTTTGGATTGCGCGGCATCTGCTCCATCCAATTGAACACGGTCGGCATCATGTATTTTGGGATCAGCGGACCCAGCTTCTCGCGGATGAATCCTGCCGTCTGTTCTTTTTCGGTTTCGTAGAAAAGCACGATTTCCTTCTTCTCATGGTTATAGACCACGCAGGAGTTTTTGACGCCGGGAATCTGAAGCACCGCGTGTTCGATTTCACCAAGCTCGATGCGATAGCCCGAGTGCTTGATCTGAAAATCTTTCCGCCCAAACAGCATGACCTCGCCGCGTTCATTCCAACAGCCCGAATCACCCGTGCGATAAATCAACTCCGAGTAATGCGGGTTGAGCGGATTTTGCACGAAGCCCTTGCCCGTGCGTTCGTGGTTGTTCCAGTAGCCCAACGCGAGTGAACTCCCGCGCACACAAACCTCACCGGTTTCACCAAGTTTCGCCGGCTGATTCTCGTCGTTCAGGATCAAAATCTCCGTATTGCGCATCGGGAAACCCACCGGAATCTTTTCGTCGTCGGCAAACTCACGATCCACGATGTAATAGGTGCAAGCCACCACGATTTCGATCGGACCATAGAGATTGACGAACGTCGCCTGCGGTAGATGCCTACGCCAGTAGTTGAGATGCTTCGTCGGAAACACTTCCCCGATGAAAAACACCTTCGTGATCTTGCTCAGATCGGCTTTGGCCAACAGATCCTGGTTGGCGATGTTCACCATGATGGTCGGCACCCAGAAGATGAAATTGATGCCGCCCTTGGAAATGAAGTCCACCAGTTTGACCGGGAACGTAGCGCACGCATCCGGCACGACCACCCAGGTCGAACCCTTCGATAGCATCATCCAGAATTCCAGCGTGTAGGCATCAAAGTAAATCGGCGCGAGACTCGCCATCACTTCGTTGCCATCGAGGTTCAGCGTGTCGAAAGACCAATCAATGAAATCAATCGTGCTACGATGATTCAACCCCACGCCCTTCGGAATGCCCGTCGAGCCGGACGTATGAATGATGCAATAAGGGTCGGTGTCAATGATCCGATCTAACCGCTTCAGCAAAGTCTTATTGTCATACTGCACCTCATTGGTCATCGCCTCCTCGACCAGTAAAAGCTTTTCGCGTGAGTAACCCAATGCCTCCAAAGCCGGAATATGCACCGCCGAAGTAACGATCAGCACCGGTGCGAGATTGTCCAACATCCCTTTCACCCGCTGCACCGGCGATTTGATATCGAGATTCGCGTAAGCGTTGCCGCTATAAAGAATGCCCACATTCGCCACGATGTTTTCCATGCTCTTGGGCAGAAAAACAGGAATCGGCTTGCGGATGAAATCACCCCGCTTGGCCATCAATGCCGCCAGATTCTTGGCGAAGCGTTCCAACTGGCTGAAGGTGTATTCCCCCTTTTGATCTCTGACGGCTACCTTGTCTTTGCATTTCAGCAAAGCGCCCTTCTCGAAGTATTCAATTGCGTTTATCTGCATACATTCTGAATCCGTCGGACATGTGTCCGGTGTTTCCTCCTCTGGGTTTAGTTCCGCGCCATCCTGCTCAAGGCATCAGACGGATGCGGAAAAATCTTTGCGATGCTGTGCCGACCGCATTGGTGGTCGTGGTGGTCGCGGCCGTCGCCGTGATGCTCGGCGCAACTTCCGCCCACGTCACATCAGTCAAGTTGGTCTTGTATTGCAACCGGTAATCCTTGGTCGCTACCGAACTCCAGGTGATAACCGCATTTCCATTCGTCACCTGCAGCGACAGAATCACCGGCTGCGGCACTTCAGCTTCCGTCACCTTCACACGATAGAACCTCTGCGGATCGCTGCCGACAAAGTTCGTCACGCTGGCCGAGATATTCGTCGCCGTCACAATCGGATTCACGTCGGTCCAGTTGGTCGAGTTCAGATTGCTGAGATATTGCACGCGATACGACAAGCCCGGCGTCGAATTCCACGTCACCGTCGCCAACCCGGAATCCACCAGCACCGAAGTGATGATGAACGGACGATTGGAAACCGTGATGCTCACCGTCGCCACTGCCGAAGTCGTGACGCCATCATTCGCCCGATACGTGAAGACATCCAAGCCACTGAAGCCAACATTAGGCGTATATGTGAAGCCACCGTTGGAACTCAGATTCAACACACCATTGGTCGGCCCGTTCATCAGAACTGCAGTAAGTGTATTGACCGGCAGGTCAGCATCGGAATCGTTCGTCAGAATTCCGCTGGCGGCGACTGTCAGGACAGCATTGGTCAGGAAGTAACTATCATTCGTCGCCACCGGCGCGAGATTTACTTCGGTGACCAC
>ERZ1292633.3254-Hain-H41-02um-R1-3254-length-15972-cov-6_pt1 | contig 15972 bp, 11 predicted proteins | sample MGYA00564406_ERZ1292633 | MGnify/ENA primary metagenome ERZ1292633 (study PRJEB36523, sample SAMEA6512639) | groundwater metagenome | collected 2019-01-08 | study: AquaDiva: Metagenomics assemblies of 32 groundwater samples | reverse complement strand
TATTGCTTGCAAACCGAAAATTTTTCAACAGAATTAATTTAATCATCCCTTATATGAATAATACCAGGAAAAATATATTTGTTACGGGCGTCGCCGGTTTTCTCGGCAGTCATTTGGCGGATGCGCTTCTTAAGGAAGGTCATCGGGTGTCCGGCTGCGATAATCTGATTGGCGGTTGCATAGATAATGTGCCCGACGATGTTGATTTTTGTCAGGTTGATTGTGGTGAGTTGAGCACAATGAAGAGCCTTATGAAAGACGTGGACATCGTGTACCATACCGCTTGCACAGCTTATGAAGGTCTTAGTGTTTTTTCGCCTGATGTTATTTGTAAGAATACTTTTCAAATTACAGCTACACTTGCGTCAGCGGCGATATCTTCAGGCGTTAAGAGATTTGTAAATTGCTCCAGTATGGCCCGATATGGCCAGCAGGACACAATTCCTTTTACTGAGGCTATGATTCCGAAGCCGCAGGATCCGTATGGGATCGCCAAGCTGGCCGCCGAACAAATGCTTGATGTGCTGTCGCATGTTCACGGTATGGAAGTGGTGCACGCGATACCGCACAACATAATCGGTCCGCGCCAAAAATATGATGATCCATTCCGCAATGTGGCTTCAATAATGATAAATTTAATGTTGCAAGGGAGGCAGCCGATAATTTATGGCGACGGAGAGCAGAGTCGTTCATTTTCCTTTGTTCAGGATGACATTGATTGCCTGCTGAAGCTGGGCTTTCAAGATAATGTCGTCGGGGAAAAAATCAACATCGGACCAGATGAAGAATTTGTTAGCGTAAATGAACTGGCAAAAATAATTGCGGAGCTTATGAAATTTGAATTGAAGCCGATTTATGTTCCAGGGCGGCCTCAGGAAGTTAAATTGGCAACCTGTTCGGCTGATAAAGCTAGGAAGTTGCTGGTGTATAAGACTAAGACTTCGCTTCGGGACGGTCTTCAGCAAATGATTGATTATATTATGGAGCGCGGACCGCGAAAATTCCGTTATCATTTGGCAGTTGAAATAATAAATGACAAAACGCCTAAGACCTGGACCAATAAAATGTTTTAGAATATGCCATCATCCGCCCTCGCAATTCTAATTTTGAATTGGAATGGTATCGGCGAAACCGTCGCGTGCGTTGATTCGCTGTTAAAGAGCAAGACAGAGATTACTTTTGATATTTATGTATTGGATAACGGATCTCGCAATGACGAGGTTGGGAAGCTTATCACCAAATACCAAGGGATTGGAGATGTAATAGTAATACCTTCATCAATAAATCTCGGCTTTACCGGCGGGAATAATTTTTTGATTACCGAGTCTCGGAAGCGAAAGAATTATGGATATTATTTTCTCTTGAACAACGATACCGAAGTGCCGGCTGATTTCCTCCAAAATTTCATAAAAAAGGCAGATCACAGGGTCGGGATTTTTGGCCCACAGGTCCGATATTTTGAGAAACCGGAACTTCTTCAATCCATCGGCGGCAAAGTTAATTTATGGACCGGGATATGCAGGCGCCTCGGTGATAAAAAGCCGGCCGACAAAACTTCAAAAAAGGATGCTGAATATGAAACGGATTATATTTTTGGCTGCGCTTTTTTGATCGCTTCCCCAGTTATCGAGAGTATTGGTCTTCTTCGTGAAGATTATTTTATTTATTATGAGGAGGTAGATTATTGCTGTGAGGCCAGAAAGAAAGGCTTCAGCGTTCGATATTTGCCGATCGAATCAATCTTTCATAAGGATTCGGTTGCCACCAAACGGCTCACCGGTTTTCATATTTATACAATGTTTAGGAATCGCATCCATTTTCTAAGGAGGAACGCTTCATCCTTGCAATTCATTTTTTCTTTTGTTTATTTAGGTTTATATTTTGGTTACTTTACTCTTAAATACGGTTTTAAGGAGGCATGTTTCTTGGCTGAGGGTACGATTGATGGCATCCTTGGGAAGAAAGGAAACCCGATGAATTATCGCAGTTTTTAATATGGTTTCTTTAATAATGACCGTTTTCAATGAAAAAAAAACTTTGCCGCAATGGTTCAAAAGTTATGCCGAGCAATCGGATAAGGCCGATGAATTGGTGATAGTCGATGGCGGCTCGAGTGATGGTACATGGGAATATTTGGTGTTAATGAAGAACTCCATAGTCGGTCTAAAAATTATTCAGGCGCCGGGTAATATCGCGCACGGTAGGAATGTGGCAATTGCCGCAGCCATGGGGGATATAATTGCCGTGACTGACGCCGGCTGTATTTATGGCCGTGATTGGCTAAAAAAATTAACGGGTCCATTGAGAGGTGCGGGAATAGAATGGAGCGCGACTGGTTTCGCGCCATGGTTAGCGCCGGAGGATGGAATTTTAACCTATCTTATTGCGGCCTCCACGATACCTCGGCAGGATGAGTTCAAAAAGGATTGGCAGCCATCAAGTCGGTCGGTTGCGTTTAAGAGGATTATGTGGCAAAATGTCGGTGGCTATCCGGAGTGGATCCCATACTGTGAGGACGTCATCTTCGATCGAAAGATCGAGAAGCTGGCGGGTAGGCCGGCCTATGTTCGAGAAGCTTTGGTTTTTTGGCGGCCGCGCCTCACTTTGAGATCATATATTCAGCAGCTGTATAATTATACGAGAAGCGAGGGGCATGGCGGGCTAAATATCAATCGCCAGGCAATCCGATATTTAGCCTATGGTGGCGCGATCGTTTTATTGTTCTTGGGGATGAAGTTCTCCGTTGGCTATCTTGCGGTATTGGCAGGCGGCGTTATGCTGTATATGCTCAAATTTTGGCGACGTTCGTGGGAATTTACAAAAGAGAAAAATATTCCATATCGGATTCTATGTTTAATATTAGTGCCGCTTATCGTGGCAATCGGAGATGTCGGTAAAATGATTGGTTTTCCGGCCGGCATATTTGAAAGAATAACCTATAAAATTTATAACGTATGAAAATCTTATATATAGGCGGAGGATTCGTTGGCGCATGTTCGGCCGCAGTATCGGCCGATAGCGGCCATGATGTTCTGGTTTATGATATTGACAAGACTAAGGTTGAGAAGTTGTCGACTGACGACCGAGACGTGGTCCAGTCCTGTCTGCATGAAGACGGTTTGGCGGATTTATTGATACGAAACCGCAGCCGGATTGTTTTTACGCTTGACAAGAGGAAATTAGGGTCCTTCGCCGAGAAAGCGGAAGCGGTATTTATGTGTTTGCCTACTCCGGAGAAGGAGGGCGCGGAGGGGGAGTCAGATTTGTCATATTACGAAGCCGCGGTCGAGATGATCGGCGCGTATCTCGCCCGGCGTGACGGCGGTAAGCAGACATCGCGGATTGTGGTTATAAATAAGAGCACCGTTCCGATCAGGATGATTGATTATACCGAGGAATTATTTACGAAGCAGGGTGTCAAAAATTTCGGTATTGTTTCGAATCCGGAATTTCTTGTGGAAGGCAAGGCGATTGAAGGCTCGATTCGGCCGGATCGAGTTGTGGTGGGTTGCAAATCCGGTGATGACTTCAAGGTAATGAGGCAGGTTTACCAACGGTTTGTTGATTCCAGCTCGGTCAAATATATTGAGGTTAATCCTTATGAGGCCGCGGCGGGAAAATTACTCGCAAATTTCTTATTATTCAATAAGGTCGTCACAACTTTTGATGTTGTCGGGCGTACCTGTGAGCAGTTTGATCATATTCAATATGAACAGGTAAGGAAGGTTCTCATTGTAGATCCCAGAATCGGTTCGTGGGGGCTTTATGATAGCTTATTCAGTGGGGGGAGTTGCTTTATCAAGGATGCGGGTTCGCTGGCTCATCAGTTGGAAAATGCTGGCGCTCGAGCATCACTTGTGCGCGGAATATTGGACGCAAATATTTTTCAGCTTGATCATTTTTTTGGTAGAGCCGAAACTGAGGCGCATTTTGACTGGGTTGATAAGACTGTCGCAGTACTAGGGCTCGCCTTTAAGCAGGATACCAACGATCTGCGAAATTCGGGCGCAATCTCTGTCATACAGCAATTAATTGGCGTTGGAGTTAAAAAAATTAAAGTATATGATCCAGCAGCAATGAATGAATGTAAAAATCATTTTGGAAAGAATCCTCATGTCGATAAAATATCATACGAGCTAGATGAAAAAGGCGCGCTCAAGGATACTAGTGCCGCCATCATTTGCACCGATTGGCCGCAGTTTAAAATACTGGGCGATCTTATTCAATCGGTTTGTCCGGCCCCCTATCTTGTTATGGATGGTAGGCGTATTATACATGGGTCATATGAGTCGCTTGCCGAGAATGGTTATGATATAATTGCGGTCGGTTCTCCGTTTATAAAAGGAAAAAAGTAATATGTCTAAATTAGTTGTCACCGGCGGCGCCGGCTTTATAGGTTCACACTTAGCAGACCGACTGATTGCCGAAGGACATGAGGTGGTTGTAGTTGATAATCTGATGCTGGGGAAAAAAGATTTTGTAAACAAAAAGGCCAAATTCTTCAAGGTCGATATTCGAGATTATAAGAAACTTTCCAAACTTTTCAAGAACGCTGAGGTGGTATTCCATCTGGCAGCTGACCCGCGGCTTCCGGTTTCGATTGAGGATCCAATCGGCACTCATGAAATAAACGTAACCGGAACCCTAAATGTTTTAATGGCGGCCAAGGAAAATAGCGTGAAAAAGGTAATATTTTCTTCCAGCTGCGCGGCTTATGGTGAGCAACCATTGCCGATTAGGGAAGAGCTGGTTCCGAAACCGATGAGCCCATACGGACTTCACAAACTCATCGGAGAAAATTATTGCCAATTATTTTCCGACTTGTTTAAACTTGAAACGGCCTGTCTTCGTTATTTTAATGTTTTTGGTCCTAGAAAATTGGCGACCGGATCTTATCCGATGGCAATTCCGATTTTTTTGTCCCAAAGAAGTGAAAAGAAAAAATTGACAATTGTCGGCGATGGGGAGGCGACCCGCGATTATATTCACGTTAGAGACGTAGTTGATGCAAATATCCGCGCTTGGAAATCGAATGTTAGCGATGGCCGTCCGATAAATATCGGTTCCGGCCGACAGGTCAGTGTAAATTCAATCGCTAAACTTATTGGCGGGCCCACAAAAAATTTGCCGGCTCGTGCCGGGGAAATGCGCTTTATCGAAGCCGACATATCGTTGGCAAAGAAACTTCTTGGCTGGTATCCGACCGTCACACTCGAGGATGGCATTGCGGAGCTGAAGAAAGAGTGGGGGATATGATAGTTAAAAGTAGAAAGTTATAAAGTTATAAAGTTATAAAGTCAAAAAAATTGACCGTTAGTGGCCAATTTTTTTGTTTTTAGTTTTGTATTTATGCCACTACCACCTCAACAAATTTCGCGTTTTTGAGTCCGCCATCAAAGCGCATTTTCTTTCGCTGGGAAAATTTAACCTTCCCGGCGGCGGATGCAAAAAGAGTGTCATCCTTGCCTTTGCGGACGTTTTTTCCGGGGTTGAATCTGGTGCCTCGTTGGCGAATTATGACCCCGCCGCTGTTGATGAGCTCGCCATCATGGACCTTGACGCCAAGGCGTTGCGCGTTGGAATCTCGGCCCAATCGTGTAGAGCCGCCTGCCTTTTTATGTGACATACTAGAAATTATTTTAAGTATGAACATTATACCCAATCGGCTAAAAATTGTCAAGATTAACGGGTTTTGGTATACTTAAAAAGCCCCAAAACCCAATGTCCAATGGCCAAATTCGGTATTGGTCATTGGGATTTGAAAATTGGGATTTATTCTATTTATTATGTTATATCCGCTGAGGTCGTACGTCCGAGATCGCTGGATAATGGTTTCCGGATTAGCGAGTGTTTTTGGTCAGCTTTTTATTTGGGGTTATACTGTTTCGAAGATCCACCCGACGGCGGATCAATTATTTTTACATTATAATATTTTATTCGGTATTGATCTGATCGGGGAGTGGTGGAAAGTATATTTTATTCCGTTGTTTGGCTCGATTATTTTTTTCATCAACTTTGGTCTGTCATATTTTTTCTATAAGCATAGCAGATTTATCTCTCGATTTCTGGGCGTGCTGACGGCATTTTATGAAATTTTAATATTACTTTCGAGTTTGCTTATTATCGGTCTGAATATCTAATTTATGCAGGCTAGAAAAAGTGAAGGGGTAGACAGGGTTCTGCTTATTTATTTTTCCGTCATAGTTGTTTTGGGTTTGGCGGCGCTTTTCTCGGCCAGTACGCCGGTCGGCTTCGCGAAATTTGGCGACGCGTGGTTTTTTGTGAAGCGCCAGGTTTTGTTTGGCATAATCCCGGGAGTTATTTTCGCAGTCATATTTAGCTATCTTCGTCTCGATCTTTTGAAAAAATTTAGCTGGGCAATATATGCGGCGTCGATCGTTTTTTTATTGTTAGTTTTCATCCCCGGCATTGGGGTGATGATCAATAGTTCCAGAAGTTGGGTCAATATTTTGGGTTTTACTTTTCAGCCGGCGGAATTTTCCAAATTAGCAGTCGTGGTCATCCTCGCCCATCTGCTCTCGCAAAAAAAATACGATTGGGAAGATTGGCAGAGAAGCATTGTCCCGGTCCTGGCAATCTTGAGTCCAACCTTGATCCTTATTCTGCTACAGCCGGACATCGGCACTCTTTCGATAATAATCGCGGAAATCACCGTCATGTTGTTCGTCGCGATGGTCCCATTCAGATACCTTACGATTATGGGTCTGGTGGGAGTGGTCGCATTTGTCGGTCTCGTCAGTGCAGCTCCGTATCGAGTTCAGCGTATCACCACCTTTCTGCATCCGGAGCTTGATCCGATGGGGCAGGGCTATCAGATGAATCAGGCCTTCCTTGCGGTTGGTTCGGGCGGATTCTGGGGGAGAGGATTCGGGCAATCACGGCAGAAATATCAATACCTTCCGGAGGTCAGCGCGGACACAATATTCGCGGTTATTGCCGAGGAGAACGGTTTCTTAGTATCATCGGCGCTTGTTGTCCTGATTCTCCTTATTGTCTGGCGCGGGTTGAAAATAAGCCTCGCTTCAGAGGACCCCTTTGGCGCTTTACTGGCGGCGGGAATTATGATATGGTTTGGTTGGCAATCGTATTTAAATATTGGAGCGACGGTTGGCGCTTTGCCACTCACCGGGGTTCCGCTGCCGTTTGTAAGCCACGGTGGATCGGCGATGGTGATGGCGCTCTCCGGGGCGGGGATTGTATTAAATATAAGCCGAAAGTCTAATATATAACCAATTTGTCATCTTGAGGGGATTAACCCCGAAAGATCTCTGTCTCACCGTCAATCAAACGGTAATTATGACAGAGATCCTTCACTCCGTTCAGGATGACGGTGTTAAGCCTTTATGAAATTCATTTTTAATGAAAAAATAAGTAAAGAAATAAATGATGATTTTTTGTATTCCTTTGATACGAAGGAAGGAGTTTATCTTATTGAAATAATCGCGAAGGCCAAAAGCTGGTGGCAGAACCTAATAAGTTTGCGAAGATTCTTTAAGGATGATGATCTAATATTATATTTGGATGGTACTGAAATTTTTACTTCCGCCAGTAAAGATAGTGATGTTAGAGCAATCTGGAATGGCAATGAGCTCAAAGGTTTATCCAAAACGGTGTTAATAGCCGCGAAATTAAAAAATAGCAAACATTCATTAGTTTTCAAACCGAACAAACGACCTAGCCTGGAAAGTATCAGGATAATGGAATTGGAAAAAAAAGATGCTAATAAAATAACCTATCTGCCAACAGTGAATAATCCACCCGAAAAAGGAGACAGGAGACCATGGGTAAGTTATGTATCTCTTAATTTAGCTGTTAAAGAATTAAATATACTTGCTGAAGCAAATAAGAAGGGCATAGATGACCAAGATATTAAACTGATTATAAATGGAAAAACCGAAGAAGCCACGGAGAAAAATTCTCATAAGGATTGGTTTTGGTGCGGGAAGGTATTAAATGGTAATGAAAAAGAATTTAAAAAAGATCTAAATTTAAAAAAAGGGAAAATTTTTTTCGAATTGTGGGCGGATAACCAGCCGACCTTGAAAAAAATTGAAGTAACAGTTTTGACTGATGACACGAGTAGTGAAAATAATAAAGTAGCCATTAGGCCATACACGTGCGGAGGCGTACGATGTAATGAAGACTATAATCAATATGATGAGCTGATATCGGAGGTGGTGGATTTCTGGAACAGTGAATTTCTCGAGGATGTTTTTCCACCAGCGGAACCTCTTGACCCGAATTTAGTAAAGGCGATGCTTTATCAGGAAAGCAGAGTTGGATTTGATGAAACGGCCGGGGTAAATATTATGCAGGTGGGCAATAAGGGCGATCCTTCCATATTAACACTTAGAGGCGTACATCCGGAGTATTGGATTCATAATGGAAAATTAATCCTTTTGAAATATGACGCGAAGGTGGAGACTATTCGAGATAGTATAAATTGGGGGGTTAGATGGCTATATCATAAAGCTCAGGGATCCACAAAGGATAATAAGAGGTTTTGGAGAACATGGAGAGAGGCCGTAATTAAATATGGACCACCCAAAAAAGAATATGTAACTAGTGTTTGGGAAATCTACAAAAAAGGCGTAAAAAAAGATAAGAAATTGGGAACAGTTCGTCTCTGGCTGATTCTCTTAATTATGTTTCTACCGTTTTTCTCGGACGGTAGTTACGCCTATTCGTTGGAGAATATAATAAAGAATCAGATAATAAATGGACAAAGCGAGCAATTGGAAGCTATCGAATTAGTTTACAGCCAGGATAAAAAATATGTCCTCGCGCAGGTAGAATCTGAGGAAGATTGGTGGGAAGAATTAAAGGTTGGCAGGATTAATAATAGTGATATAAATTGGTTTACAATAGACAAGATTCCTAGTGAGCAGGCAATTTTATCTGCTAAATTTATTGATTTAAAAGGATTTAATAATCCGTTGGTGGAGGTTTACGGGCTAACGCATGTTGGACACGGTTTTTTATATATTTATGAAATTCAAAATGACTCCCTCAAACTATTGTTCGAAACTGTAGCGGTCGATTATAATCCTGATACTAGGTGGGCGCCGGGTAATTTTAAAAAATATGGCTATAGCGAGTGTGGTGAAATTTTTTCTGGCGGTAAATTACGAAGTGAATATAGAGACGTGAACAAAGACGGTTTTCTGGGTCTGATTTTAAGAGGAACGCAGGAGATAATTTGTGATAGTGAGGGTGGTTCTAATCAGGTTTATGACATAAAAGTTAGTGCGATACCAGTAGAGAAAATTTTTTTATGGGATAATGATAAGCGCATTTGGAATGCTAGCTCAACGAAATAAAAAAAATTATAAATAACCACGGGAGTTATTTTTTGCAGTATTAGTAAAATTATTCTCATTTCTATGAAATTACTTGTTTGTGGAGGCGCGGGTTTTATCGGTTCAAATTTTGTCCATCAGATTCTGAAGAAGTATCCGGATTATTCGGTGGTGAATTTTGATAAATTAACCTATGCCGGAAATTTGGAGAATGTGGCGGATGTGGCCGCCAGTCCGCGCTATACCTTCGTCCAGGGCGACATCACCGATCTCGAACATCTAAACGAAGTAATGAAGAAGCATGCCATAACTCATGTGATAAACTTCGCGGCTGAGACTCACGTCGACCGCTCGATTCATGGTGGAGCCAAAGATTTTGTGATGACGAACACTCTCGGCGTGCAGATGATACTCGACGCGGTTCGCGCGAATGGAATTACAAAATTTGTGAATGTCTCCACTGACGAGGTTTACGGCTCGCTCGCTCTCAATGATGAAAAATTATTTACCGAATCAACGCCGATCCTTCCAAATATGCCGTACGCGGCCGCCAAGGCCGGCGGAGATCTCATGTGTAATGCCTACTTCGTGACGCACAAGGTGCCGGTGGTAGTGACACACTGCTCAAATAATTATGGGCCATTCCAGTTTCCGGAAAAATTAATTCCGTTTTTCGTATTTAAACTTTTGAAGGGCGAGAAAGTGCCGGTATACGGAGATGGGCTGAATATCCGCGATTGGATTCACGTTTCCGATCATTGCTCCGCTCTCGACTTGCTGCTTCACGAAGGCGTGGCAGGCGAGATTTACAATATTGGCGCTGATAATGAGCGCAGCAATATGGAGATCACGAAACTTATTTTGAAGATCATGGGATTTGGAGAGGAAAGGATAGAATATGTGACCGATCGTCCAGGTCACGACCGTCGTTATGCAATAGATGCGACGAAAATTATGAAGCTTGGCTGGAAGCCTGATTATGCAAGAGACAAGTTTGAGGCGGGCCTTCGGGAGACGGTAGAGTGGTACAAGAAAAATAGCGCCTGGGTGGAAAATCTGTGGAATAAGAAAAAAAATGAAATGAATTCATTCCAGACGGGCCTCGATCGTTCCGGAAAAAAGATGAAATCCTCAACCTAATTTTAAACCCTCTCCTTGAAGGAGAGGGCAGGGTGAGGTCCCGTCGACGGTAAATTGCAAGACCTCATCCTAACCTTCTCCTTGAAGGAGAAGGAAACGACATTGATATGAAACAAATTAGGAAAATTGAACTAAAAAGTTTTGGTAATCGCGGTTACACTTTGACCCCGCTGGAACTCAGGGATATTTCGCCGTTCGAGGTGAAACGCCTTTATTTTATGGATTTGCCGGGCGGGGTGAAGACCGGCGAGCATTGTCATAAAATCGAAGAAGAGCTCTTCATTCAGAAAAATGGCAGCTCGACAATCATTATCGATCAGGGGAGCGGCAAGGAAGAAATTGTATTAAAGGCAGGGGAAGCGATTTATGTGCCGGCCTACGTCTGGCATGGCTTCAAGAATCCGACTGACGACTGCTTGATTCTCGCGCTTTCTTCCACAAATTACAGCGCCGATCGCAGTGATTATATAGAGGATTACGAAGAGTATCTAAAAGTTAGGAAGTAAAATGTCATTCCGGACCAGGATCCGGAATCCACAACTGGATGTCGTGGTGATTGTGGATTCCCGTTCGTGGCCGGGAATGACAGCGTTGATTATGAAAAAAGTATTAATTTTGGGATCGAGCGGTCTTCTTGGGAAGGCCTTGTTAGATGCGTTTGCAACTGATTTTGAAGTCATAGCGTGGGATCGGCCGGAGATTGATGTTACAGATCGCCGACAAGTCTTCGAAAAGATCGGCGCTTTGAAACCGGATTATATAATTAATGCGGCCGCCTTTAATGACGTTGATAAAATTGAAACCGATCCGGCAATTTTTAAATTAGCCATGGCGGTCAATGCTGACGCGGTTGGACTCATCGCTGAATGCGCCAGTAAGGTTGGAGCGGTTGTAGTGCATTATTCCACTGACTATGTCTTCGCAGGGGATACGGGACTTGGGTATGACGAGAGCGCGAAACCAAATCCGATAAGCAAGTATGGTGAAACGAAAGCGGAGGGAGAGAAGTTGCTTCAGAAAAATACTGATAAATTTTATTTGATAAGACTTTCAAGATTGTTTGGACCGCCTTCGTCCGACTTCGGCGTGTCAAAGCCGCCATCTTCACAGGCCGGAACGTCGAAAAAAAGTTTTGTGGATTTGGTTGTCGATTTAGCTGCGCAGAAAAAGGAGCTGCGTCTGGTTGACGAAGAGGCGAGTTGTCCCACTTACAGCGCAGACCTGGCCGGATTTACTTTAAATTTAATAAGACAAAAAATTCCATTTGGAATTTATCACGGTGCCAACAGCGGCACCTCGACCTGGTATAGTCTGGCGAAGGAAGTCTTTAAAATAAAAAAAATCAGCGCGAAGGTTACACCGATTAAAAGTTCAGAGTATATTCGTCCGGCCAAACGTCCGTTGTATTCCGAATTGTTAAACACTAAGCTGTCCGCGCAACGTTCGTGGCATGAGGCGTTGACGGAGTACCTGCGAATACCCCCACCCTCGCCCTCCCCCTAAGAGGGGGAGGAAATGCGAATATCCTCCACCATGAGTTGCAATTCGCGGTTGCCATTCCATTCGTTTACTCCTACCGAGAAAGCCAGATCAATTTTCTCGCCTGCCATCAGAGCGCTCCAGTTGGCGGGGTGCTTCTTCGAATCGCCGAAGCCGAAGGCGATAGTCTTTCGCACGACGTGTGAATTGTGCTTTACGTTGAGCCGTAGGTGTTTCTTGTCCTTGCCGACCGGGTCGACGCTCATCACCGTGAGCCCGGTAGCGGCGTAGAGCGGCTCATCGTTGCCCATGCCGAACGGCGCAAGTTTTTGTAAAATATCGTAAAGTTTCCAATTGACGTCTTCGAGATTTACCCCGGCGTCAATTTTTAATTGGGGAGTGAGATCCAGATCTTTGGTGCCGTGACCGGCCTTCTCCAGCATCGCTTTCCGAAATTCAGGTAGTTCAGCCGGACTTTTGAGTGAGAAGCCGCAGGCTTGCGGATGCCCGCCGAATTTATGAAAAAATTCCGGAGCAGATTGTAGAGCGGCGATCAGATTGAATCCTGGAACACTGCGGCCCGAGCCGACCACCTGATTTTCGGTCACACCCATAACAATCGTCGGCTTGAAATACTCCTCTTTTAATTTGCCGGCGACGAGGCCAAGGATGCCGGCGCCCCAACCTGGGCCCTCGATCATAATTATCGGATTATTTTCTTGCCCGGTTTCTTTGATTTGCGCGCGTGCCTCAGTCAGTAGCCGTTCGGTTAATTTTTGCCGGTCAAGATTATTTTGTTGTAATTGCGCCGCGAGGTCGGTGGCTTTCTCGTTGGTATCAGCCATCAGTAGGGCGAAGGCAACATTGGCGTGATCCATGCGGCCGGCGGCGTTTATCCTCGGGGCGATCTGGAAGCTGATAGTCTCGGTGTCAAATATTTTTTTGGTCTTACCATTTTCATCGATGAGGCCGGCGCTGATAAGTAGCGCCCTAAGGCCAAGGTTTCGAGTTTTGTTTAGGACAGTCAGTCCGTAGCGCACGAGGGTACGCGATTCGCCGGTGAGCGGTACCATATCGGCGACGGTCGAGATCGCGACCATATCGAGCAGCCATTTTTCAAATGCTTCGCAGGTTTCGCCGTCGGGTAATCGTCGTACGTTGTCATTCCCGACCAGGATCGGGAATCCAGGTTTGTCTGTCGACGAGTTGTGGATTCCCGCTTTCGCGGGAATGACAGTTTGATTTTGATAATGTTTAAGCAAGCCCTGAACCAATTTGAACGCCACCCCGCCGCCCGAGAGCGTTTTGTCCGGGTATTTTTCACCAGGCACCAGGGGGTGGATTATCGCATCCGCCGGAGGGAAGACCTTCGGCATCGCGTGGTGATCGGTGATAATAACCTCCATTTTTAATTTTTTCGCCAGGGTTACCTCCTCGGTATTAGAGATGCCGCAATCGCAGGTGATGATCAGCTCGGTGCCCTCCCCATGAAGGAATTCGACGGTCTTGGTATTTAGACTGTAGCCGTCATTCTCGCGGTGGGGGATAAAGACGCCGACATTTTGCGCGCCCAATTTTCTGAGGCTTGTGATAATAATCGCGGCGGCGCAGACACCATCGGCATCGTAATCGCCGTGTACGACAATCCGCTTATTATTTACGATCGCGTTGTTGATAATTTCGATCGCCTTCTCCATGTCGTTAAATAAAAAAGGATCATGAATATCATCGAGATAATCAGGGTTTAGAAATTCGTCGATTTTTTCCCCGGTGCGAAGGCCGCGATTCCATAGGAGCTGTGTCGCGATCGCAGGGAGCTCCGGGTGCTCAGCAAAAAAACTTGGCGGCGGAAGAGCCGCGACTAGCCATTTTTTAATCATATATTATTATATCCCCTGGAAGGCCGGAGCAATCGTGAGGAAAACCATGGCGATGATTCCGAGAACTGCCAGAATCGAGTAGAATATTTTTTTTGATTTTTTGCGCATAATATAAATTATTACTTATTTTGTCATTCCCGCGAAAGCGGGAATCCAGGTTCGGCGATTGTGGATTCCCGGTCCTGGCCGGGAATGACAGTACGGGTTGATTAACGCTTTAAAACTGCTAAATAAGCTTCGGTTGGGATTTCAACTTTACCATGATGCAACATCCTGGATTTGCCTTTCTTCTGTTTTTGGAGGAGCTTCATCTTGCGGGTATAGTCGCCGCCGCTCATCTTGGCGAGCACGTCTTTGCGAAGCGCGGACAGATGTTCGGAGGCAATAATTTTACCGCCGATGGTCGCCTGAATTTTGAGAACAAATTGCTGTTTCGGCAGTGATTCTTTCAGTGATTCAACAATCTTTTTACCGACAGCATACGCCTGATCATCCCAGACGATGGTTGAAAGCGACTCCACCGGATCCTCAGCGACCAGAATATCGAGTTTCACGATCTTGGTCGGCTCATAATCGATGAACTCGTAATTCATCGAGGCATAGCCCGAGGTTACGGTTTTCAGTTTATCATAGAAATCGGTGATGAGCGAGGCCAGGGGAATTTCATAATGCAGGAGCGCGCGCTGGTCGCTGCCGGTCGAGAGATATTCGGTCGTGCGGTAGCGTCCCTTCCGTTCATTGATCAGGCCCATCACGTTGCCGACGTATTCTTTGGGGGTAATGATATCGAGTGTCATCCATGGCTCCTCGACGCTGGCAATTTGTGATACCGCCGGTAGCGCCTGCGGACTTTTTATTCGAATTTTTTCACCATTGGTTTTCGTCACTTCATATGAGACGCTGGGAACGGTGATGATAATTTCCAGGTCATGCTCACGCTTCAGGCGTTCCTGGAATATATCGAGGTGCAGCATGCCGAGGAAGCCGCAGCGAAAACCGAAGCCGAGAGCGTCGGAATGCTCAGGTTCATAAATAAGCGACGAGTCGCTGAGTTTCAGTTTATCGATAGCGTCTCGCAAGGCTTGGTAGTTGTCGCCTTCCTTCGGAAAAATTCCAGCGTAGACCATCGGCTTCACTTCTTTGTAGCCGGGGAGCTGATCGCTGGTCGTCGGCCTTTTTTCCAAATTTAGGACGGTAATAGTATCGCCGACCCGGCAGTCGCGAACTTCCTTCAGGCCGGTCGCGATGTAACCGATCTCGCCATTCGCAATTTTTTCAGCTGGCCGGAATTTGGGGGTGTAATAGCCGATTTCGAGAACCTCCGCTACTGCATGCGTGCTCATCAGGTAAATTTTGTCGCCTTTTTTTAACTCGCCATCGACTACTCTCACTGATGCGACGACGCCTTTGTATTCATTGAAGAGTGAATCGAAAATCAGCGCCCTCACAGGTTTGTTAGCATTATCGGCAGGCGGCGGAATCCGCGCGATTACTTCCTTCAGAATCTCTTCAACGCCTTGGCCGGTCCTGCCGGAAGCCAATAATATTTCCTCTTCCTTACAGCTGAGCAAGTGGATGATTTCCGCTTTGGCTTTTTCGATATTGGCAATCGGCATGTCAATCTTGTTGATCACCGGAATAATAGTGAGGTTTTGTTCGAGCGCGAGATATAGATTGCCGATTGTCTGCGCCTGCACACCCTGGGTAGCGTCCACCAGCAATATTGCCCCCTCCACCGCCGCCAGTGAGCGGGAGACCTCGTAATTAAAATCAACGTGTCCGGGGGTATCAATCAGGTTCAGAATGTATTCTGAACCTTCAAGCCCCAATCCCAAATGACCAATGTCCAATTTTGGATTTTGGTTATTGGGATTTATTTGGGATTTGGAAATTGGGACTTGGGATTTTAATACGTATTTCATTCGAACCGGAGTCAGCTTGATGGTGATGCCGCGTTCGCGCTCGAGGTCCATGCTGTCGAGCAGCTGGCTCTTCATATCTCGCTCCGAAACTGTTTTTGTCAATTCCAAAAATCGATCGGCCAGCGTAGATTTCCCGTGGTCGATGTGCGCGATGATGCAGAAATTGCGGATCTTATCATTCATATTTTTTGATTGGTCATTGGGGTTTGTGGTTTGGGATTTTACAATTTC
>ERZ1292633.3252-Hain-H41-02um-R1-3252-length-15975-cov-10_pt1 | contig 15975 bp, 18 predicted proteins | sample MGYA00564406_ERZ1292633 | MGnify/ENA primary metagenome ERZ1292633 (study PRJEB36523, sample SAMEA6512639) | groundwater metagenome | collected 2019-01-08 | study: AquaDiva: Metagenomics assemblies of 32 groundwater samples | reverse complement strand
CGGACTGGTCGAAACACTGGTAGCTGCCGCCGCGGTCGGGGTAGGCGATGCCGGGCCCGTTCGACGCCATGCATACGCCGAGCTTGCCGCTGAGCCGCGCATAAGCGCCGGCCATGTGCACGGCGCTGGTCTCGTGGCGCGGCGTGATGAGATCGATGCCGTGCGTGCGCAGGCTGGCATAGAAGCCGAAATAGGTGCCGTCGATGATGCCGAACACCTTCTGCACCCCCTCGGCCTGCAACATTCTGACAATGACTTCATCGCCGCTGATTTCAGACATGGCGATCTCCTGTTATTGCTTGTTCTCCGGTTGACAATAGTACCTTGGATCAGACGCGCGCTGCCGGTCGCGCCGCCTATTTCCAGCAGTTCCTAAACATTGTCCCCTCCTGTGGATGGAGACGCTCTCCGAGAGGAGCCGCCTGCCTCGGAGTGGCACGCGTCGGTATAATGGCCTGACTCGCATTATCCACGCGCCGCTTCCGGTCTGCCCCGCAGAGGCGCAATTACGAGAAGGCATCGATGTCCACGAAACGCAAGAATGTAGTCCGCTTCGACCTGCCGCTGAATCCGGCTTTTGACCAGCGGCTGGCACACGAGTCCGATATCAATCTCACGGTTTGCGCGCGCGCGGGCCCGGAGGAGGCGGGTTGGGCGGCGCTCGAACGCTCGCATGTCTACCACGTGTCCGCCGCCAAAGACGAGCTTCCGCGCCGTTGGTTCGTCAGCGCGGAGCTGCTGCAGCGTTGTCCCACGCTACTGTGCGTTTCTTCGTTCGGTGCGGGCTACGACACGGTGGATGTCGCCGCCTGCACCAAGGCCGGGGTCGCGGTGGTGAACCAGGCGGGCGGCAACGCCAACTCGGTCGCCGAGCACGCGTTTGGCCTGATGCTCGCGCTATCGAGACGGATCATCGAATGCGACCGGCGGCTCAGGTGCGAGCAAGGCTTCTCGCGCGAGGACGTCATGGGGCACGAAATCGGCGGCAAGGTGCTGGGCATCATCGGCATCGGCCACGTCGGCACCCGCGTCGCCGCGCTGGCCCATGCCTTCGGCATGACCGTGCTGGCCACCGACCCGTACCTGACGCAGGAGGAGATCGGCCGGCGGGGCGCCGCGTCCGTAGCGCTGGAGGACCTGCTGGCGCGATCCGACATCGTGTCGCTGCATTGCCCGCGCGCGCAGGACACCATCGGCATGATCGACGCGCGCGCATTGCGGCGGATGCAGCGCGGCGCGCTGTTCATCACGACGGCGCGCGGCGGCATCCACGACGAGGCGGCTTTGCTCGAAGCGCTCCAGTCCGGCCATATCGCCGGCGCCGGGCTCGACGTCTGGGAGCGGGAGCCCCCGCCGCTCGACCATCCGCTGCTCAAGCTCGACAGCGTGATCGCGAGCTTCCATACCGCCGGCGTGACCCACGAGGCGCGGCGCAACATGGCGGCGATCGCCGCCGAGCAGATAGTGGGCGCGCTCAAGGGCGGGCGGCCACCGCGGTTGATCAATCCCGAAGTGTGGCCAGCCTATGCCGCGCGCTTTGAAGCGGTGCTGGGTGCGCGAATACAGGTCCTCGATTCGGAATAGCCATCGCATGCAGGGAGATTCCGGCCCCAATGTCACCAGGATTGCGGATAATGCGGAGTGACCCGTTATTTCCTGCGAAGTGGCCGCCCTTGCGAATAACCCGATCCGCGCTTGCCCTGTTTGCTTTTCGCAGCGTCGCTGCGGCGTGTTCGCTGGCTTTCCTCTCGGCAGCAGCGCTCGCCATCGAAGATCGCGCCGATATCGAGCCGAATGAACCGGTCGGGCCGGATCGCGGCATCGCCTGGAAGTTCACGCCCAGCGTCTATCGTGAGACCGCCAGCCGCTCGGCGGTCGACCTGAACCTGCGGGGAAATCGGGAAAACGATACGTTCTGGATCGGTCAATACCGGCGCGGCGTCGAATTTCAACAGACGCGCGCAGGCTACGAACGCCAGTTCGCCGTGCCCATGGGGCGAGTCATCGCCTCGGGTCAGTACGCCTCACAGGGCTTCTGGGGCGGAAGTGTCACACTCGAGGCAAGCGCGGCTGCGATGGGACCCTACGTGGGACTGCTCGGACTGGGGCGGACCAATCGCAAGCCCTACTACAACCTCAATTTCGACCCGAACGACTCGGTGTTGATCGGCGCCGGCTGGCGGCCAGATGAGGGCACGGCGCTGACTCTATTCCAGGTGCGCGACGATCGGCTCGGAACCGGACAGCGCGTCACCCATTTCGTGCTGCGCCAAAAAACCGGAGCGCGCTCGCGCTGGACGGTCGACGTGTTCAACCGCAGCGGCCGCAGCGATGCGGACCCCGAGTCGGAATCGTTCAAGGCAAACGGGATCGCCCTCACCTACGACCACGAGCCCTGGTTCGTCCGGCTCGCATGGGACCCCAAGGCCAATTACACCAACAGTGACATGACACGCCTGGCGATCGGCGTGCGATTTTGACGCCGAGCGGTCCAACCCATATTGACCTGACCCCTGCGGGGCGTACCCGGCACCAGCTGGAGAGCCAGAAGGGACGCGGGTTTCCGGGCGGCGCTCGCGGCGCCGTGGTGCAGATTTTCTCGCTCGGCGCAGACAGGTTCGGCGAGTACTACCGCAACGACATCGCGCGCTGGCGCGGCATCGTCAAGCAGGCCGGGATCAGCATCGAATGATCGCGCGCGGCGTTTGCCGCGACGCAACATCGGTTGGCGGGAAAGGATTTTCTCGCCCGGATAGATTTTTCTTTCGTTGCCAGACTTTTTTCTCTAATATTGTGATTGTGCCCCGGGTCGTGACATCGCTGCGGCGAGCGGGCGCAGGTTCGCAAGGTCGAGTTACCCATAGCTTCCGAGGAGACGAGCAATGCAGAAATCACTTCACATCAATCCCGACAAGTGCACGGGGTGTTTGCAGTGCGAGATGGCCTGCAGTTACGAAAACTATGGCGTTTTCAACCCCGCCAAGTCGCGCATCAAGGTCTTCGATTTTTACGAGGCCGGCAGGAAAGTGCCCTATACCTGTACCCAGTGCGCCGAGGCCTGGTGCCTGCACGCCTGCCCGGTCGAAGCCATCATGCTCGATGCGGCCACGGGCGCAAAGGTGGTGATGGACGACGTATGCGTGGGCTGCAAGGTGTGCACCATCGCCTGCCCCTTCGGCACCGTCAACTACGTTCAGGATACCGGCAAGGTGCAGAAGTGCGACCTCTGCGGCGGCGATCCGGCCTGCGCCACGGCCTGTCCCACCGGCGCGATTACCTACGTCGATGCCGACTGGACCGGTCTCGAGCGCATGAAGCAATGGGCCGGCAAACTCGATAACCAAGCTTCTGCTTAAGGAGAACGATCATGGCCTGGGCTGGAAAAATACTCCGCGTCAACCTGACTGCTGGCACCTGCAAGTCCGAGCCGCTCAACATGAAATGGGCGCGCGACTACATCGGCCAGCGCGGTCTCGCCACCAAGTACTACGTCGAGGAAGTCGATGCGAAGGTCGATCCTCTTTCTCCCGACAACAAGATCATCTGGGCCACGGGCCCGCTTACCGGAACGATGGCTTCCACCGGCGGACGCTATTCGGTGATCACCAAGGGCGCCCTCACCGGGGCAATTGCCTGCTCCAACTCGGGCGGCTACTGGGGCGCCGAACTGAGGATGGCCGGCTGGGACATGATCATCTTCGAGGGCAAGTCGGCCAAACCGGTTTATCTCGCGATCGAAAACGACAAGGCGGAACTCCACGACGCGGCCTTCATCTGGGGCAAGTCGGTGTGGGAGACGGAGCCGGCGCTCAAGGCCAGGCACCAGGAACCGCAAATGCGGGTGAGCAGCATCGGGCGTGCGGGGGAAACGGGCTGCCTGTATGCCGGCGTCATCAATGACCTGCATCGCGCGGCCGGGCGCTCCGGCGTCGGCACGGTGATGGGCAGCAAGAACCTGAAGGCGATTGCGGTGCGCGGCACGCTGGGGGTCGGCAACATTCGCGATTTCAAGGCCTTCATGCAGGCCGCCACGGCGGCGAAGAAAGTGCTGCACGATAACGCCGTCACCGGCCAGGGGCTGCCTACCTATGGCACCCAGGTGCTGATGAACGTGATCAACACCGTGGGCGCGCTGCCGACGCGCAATCATCGCGACGTCCAGTTCGAGGGCGCGAAGGACATTTCCGCGGAGGCAATGCACGAGCCGCGCAAGTCGGACGGCAAGGCCAACTTGGTGACCAACCAGGCCTGCTTCGGCTGCACTATTGCCTGCGGGCGGATTTCCAAGATCGACGAAAAGCATTTCACGGTGCAGAACCGGCCGCAGTATTGGGGTGCATCCGGCGGGCTGGAATATGAGGCCGCATGGGCCCTGGGCGCCGCCAATGGCGTCAACGACCTCGAGGCGCTGACTTTCGCCAATTTCATCTGCAATGAACAGGGGATGGACCCGATTTCATTTGGCGCCACCGTCGGCGCCGTGATGGAGCTCTACGATATGGGCGTGCTGACCAAGGAGCAACTCGGCATCGACGCCAAGTTCGGTTCCGCCGAAGCGCTGACCCATTTCGTCGAGATCACCGTCAAGGGCGAAGGCTTCGGCAAAGAGATTGCGCAGGGCTCCAAGCGGCTCACCGCCAAGTACGGGCACCCCGATCTGTCGATGAGCGTAAAGGGCCAGGAATTCCCCGCCTATGACTCGCGCGGCATCCAGGGCATGGGCCTGGCCTACGCCACGTCCAACCGCGGCGCGTGTCACCTGCGCGGCTACACCGTCGCCTCCGAGGTGCTGGGCATTCCGGTCAAGACCGATCCCCTGGTCACCGAGGGCAAGGCCGACCTGGTCAAAGCCTTTCAGGACGCGACCGCGGTGTTCGATTCGGCCGGTGTGTGCGTGTTCACGACCTTCGCCTGGACGCTCGCAGACCTGCAGCCGCAACTCGCCGCCGCGTGTTCGAGCGAGTTCACGCTGGAAGAACTCGGCAAAATCGGCGAGCGCGTCTGGAACATGGAAAGGGAATTCAACAATCGCGCCGGCTTTACCAGCAAGGACGATTTCCTGCCCAAGCGGCTGATGACCGAGCCCGCAAAAACCGGCCCCGCGAAAGGGCTGGTCAGCGGCCTGGACAAGATGCTGCCGGAATACTACAAGGTGCGCGGCTGGGACCAGGAAGGCCGTCCGACGAAGGAGACCAGGACGCGGTTGGGACTTTGACGCCCTTCGATCTCCCATTCGTTGAACTGTTGAATTCGGGCGGTTCCAGGGGAACCGCCCTTTTTTTCGTGGAGCAAGCATGAAGCATGTGATCCTGGGCAACGGGCCGGCCGGCGTGATCGCGGCCGAGACCATACGCAAGCATGCGCCGCGGGACGAAATCATCCTCATCGGCGACGAACCGGAGCCGCCATACTCGCGCATGGCGATTCCCTATCTGCTCTCGGGCAGCATCGGCGAAGAGGGCACTTATCTGCGCAAGGGCAAGGACCATTTTGCCGCCCAGAAAATCACGCTGCGCACGGGCCGGGCGAAATCGGTGGACGGCAAAAAGCGCGCTGTCCTGTTCGATGACGGCACCACGCTCGCCTTCGACCGCTTGCTGATTGCCACCGGGTCGAGTCCGGCCAGTCCGCCGATTGAAGGTATCGATTCTCCGGGCGTGCACCCCTGCTGGACCCTGGCTGACGCGCGCAAAATCATGGGGCTCGCCAAACCGGGGGCAAAGGTCCTGCAAATGGGTGCCGGGTTCATCGGCTGCATCATCATGCAGGCCCTGGCCAGTCGCGGCGTGGCGCTCTGCGTGGTCGAAATGGGCGATCGCATGGTGCCGCGCATGATGGGGGTGGGCGCCGGCGGCATGATCAAACGCTGGGTGGAAAGCAAAGGCGTGAAGGTTCACACCTCCAGTCGCGTGGAAGCAATACAGAAGAACGGGAATGCGCTTAGTGTCCGCTTGAGCAATGGCGTAAAAGTCGATGCCGACCTCGTGATCTCGGCAACCGGCGTCAAGCCCAATATCGGATTTCTGCAGTCCTCCGGCGTTACCTGTGCTCACGGCGTGGTAACCGACGAGTATCTCCAGACCAATGTGCAGGGCATCTACGCTGCGGGCGACTGCGCCGAAGCGCTGGACCTCGTGTCCGGCAAGCACATCGTCAGCGCGATCCAGCCCAATGCCGCCGATGAAGCTTACTGCGCCGGGATGAACATGGCGGGGAAAACAATGGCTTTGCGCGGCGTCACGCAGATCAACGTCCTCGACACGCTCGGCCTCGTCTCGACTTCGTTCGGCGAATGGCAGGGCGTGCCCGGCGGGGAGCATGCGGAGTTGTCGGATGAGGCCAACTACAGGTTTTTGCGTCTGGAGTTCGGCGGCGACATTCTCGTCGGAGCCAACAGCATCGGCCTGACCGAGCACGTCGGCGTATTGCGCGGGCTGATCCAATCGCGCGTATGCCTTGGCGCCTGGAAAGACCGCCTGCTGCAGAATCCACTCGCGCTGATGCAAGCCTACCTCGCCACCGCACAGGCGCAGGCCGCGTGGGGGCTCAAGGCGTCGTAGCACCGATGCGGCATGGGAATGCCGCCCTGCGTCGCCGCGGCAGGCGCGTTGAAAATTGCAGGCGGGCAATCCCTTGCCGACAAACGCATTGAACGGATGAGCGGTAACATTTTCATGCGCATTACCCTCAAATTGTATGCCATGCTCAGCGATCACCTTCCGCCCGAAGCGGACGGCCAGAGGTGCAAGGGCAACGAATTGCCCCTGAACATGCCGGACGGCGCGACCGTGCAGGGCGTCATCGATCGCTTCAAGCTTCCATCCAAGCTGGTTCATCTGGTGCTGGTCAATGGCGTCTATATTCCCCCTCAGGCTCGCGCCGGGCATGCCCTCGCGGCGGACGACGAGCTTGCGATCTGGCCGCCGATTGCGGGCGGCTGACGGCGTGTGCCGCTTTGCGGCGGGATGAACTTGCACAGGTATCGCGCTTGACCGAAGACACCGACGAATTCCGACTTCAGCGCGAAATGGGATGCACGCGCGAGGAATTCATTCGCTGGCTTCCGGGTGCGACACGCCACGCGCGCATGCAGATCGACGCGGACAAGGCCGTGGTCCGCACGGGCCAGGGGATAGTCGAGATTTTGTTCACGCCGGCGGAGCCGCGCAGAATCGGCCTCGTTTCGATACCGGTGCTGAACGTTTCATTTCGATTTTCGGGCGCCGAAGCGAATGCACGCCGCGAATTCATGGCGTGCTTCGATCTTTACACCAAGCGCGGCGGCGGCTGACTGACGCTCCGGCGGCTGACTGGCATTCCGGCCAGGAGCAACCAATCGGCCGGCATCAGCCCGATGCCGGACATTGGCCGCATTCAAAAACTACAGATTTGATAGACCGTCTGAGGCCACTACCAGCTGCTGAGTGGACAACAGAATCGCACCGATGATCGTCCGGTCATTTCCAAGTAGGAGCCATTAGCGAAGCTGGCGCGGTGGCCGCACCTCGGCCAGTCACTCCGTGCCTCAATCCGTCGCTCAGAAGGTGGACTGGATGACGGTTCCCCGGAAAAGCTGAATAGTCCTCGCCAAACACGCGGATCAACTCAACCTGTAGATCTGAGAAACCACGCTGCTGTTTGCGCTTCTGGGCATGCTCGGTCAGGTTCTTGGTGCCCACTTTTTAAACCTCCTCTTTGGCGGACTCGTGAGAAAGCATGTTCATTTCCTCATAGAAGAACACGCGCATTACACATTCGAGAAACTCCTTGCGGCCAACCTGATAGAAGTCCGCGAGGGGGAATGCCGCATCCAGTGGCAGGGCAAAAACGCCTGCCTCAAGCTGAGAGATTGCTTGTGGATTTACGCTAGGGTGAAAAACGACCAACTTGTCGTTTACACTGTCCAGACCGATACGCTTGCGCTGGCTGACTAGGAACGCACCGAACTCTGCTGGACTGCTCACTTTCTCAAGACTTGAATATTCATCGCCATCATTCATTACGGTGGGCTTGAACCCCCGTCGGCCGTGCAGCCAGCGACGAGCCGACGCGTTTTCAACGTAGATCTCGTTGTCTTTTTTGAAGGAAACCAGACCACCCGCGCTGACAGCGTTACGCACTGTTCGCATATCAACATTGGCCAATAGCGCCACCTTAAAAAGCAGGAAATGCTGTCCGTCGTCCAGTGCAAAACGCCCGTCTCCCATTGCGACAATTTGCTCCCACTCAGCTGACGGCCAGTAGTTTTCACTACTCACAAGCTTGATGACGTCTGACCCATCGATCACGATATCCGTCGGATGCAAACCACCATCCAAACCATCAACGGCGTAGTCATAGAGGGCGGAAAGCGTGGCCCAAGAGCGCGAGGACCGCAGATTGGATTTGGCTTGCTCCTCGTCGACGTCTTTACCAAACACCTGATCCCTGACGCCGCTGATGTCGAATTGGATTTCCAGTGCCTCAAATGAATTGAAGGCACTGTGGAAGAAATCTTGAAACAGGTTTTCTTTGCGGTCGCTCTTGGCCATGTTGCCCTCTATAAATGAGTATTTCGTGGAAAACGTCATGTGCTGAGTGAAGTATTGCAACATCCCAGAGATGTGTCAACTGAAATATGAATATTTCTTGGTAATTATCACATTGCCATTTTCCGCGATTGGGTTGGATGCCTCTAGCCTTGAATCTGGCGATTGGACTGCAGCCTGTTTGGTTGACAATAACTTCTATTTATACCAATAGCTTGCGTTCATTCATCAGTTCAGGATATAATCCACATATAGCACATATATGCGGGGGAAATATCATGCCTCAACTACACTTTTACGTTCCTGATGACGTTGCGGAGCAAATCAAAGCCCGCGCCGCTCAGGCCAAGCTGCCGATTTCCCGCTATGTGGCCGACCTGGTCAAGCGTGATGTCGGACAGGGCTGGCCAGCGGACTACTTCGCGCGGATATCCGGCGTAGCAGAACGCGCCACTATAAGGTATGAGCCTTCGGGTCCGCCTGAAGAGCGGCTGCCACTGGAATGAAATACTTGCTCGACGCAAACACCTGTATCCGCTTGCTCAATTCCGGCGATGACGGAGTGACGCGGCGCTACACCGCTTGCCAGCCCGCCGACGTCGTTTTGTGCAGCGTGGTCAAAGCGGAGTTGCTTTATGGCGCAAGACGCAGCGCGCGTGTTGAATTCAACTTGAAGCGCCTGGAGTACTTTGCGGCCCCGCTGCAAAGCCTGCCGTTCGATGATAGCTGCGCGCACGACTATGGACTGATACGCGCTGATCTGGCGGCGCAAGGCAAGCCCATCGGGGCGAATGACTTGATGATTGCCGCGATCGCGCGCGCGCATGACCTGATACTGGTCACGCACAACACCGGAGAATTCAGCCGGGTGATGGGGCTGCGCGTCGAGGATTGGGAGAGCGCGCGCTGAGGCTTTTGGTCTTACGAATGCACTTGCGCACGCGTCTTGCTGGTCACGTATCGTAGGCTACCTGGTGCCACGCCCCGCTGTGGCGGGTCTCGCGCCCGCCCCCTCCGGCCATTCGCGCCATCCGAGCAATCGCACGCCCTTGAGCTCCATCGAGCGGCTGCCTCCATACACGACGGCGGGGCGGCGCGCGCGGGGTGCGTCTCCAGCTGCCGGGATTCGCGGATATCCAGAAGGTAGCTCGCGAGCCCGGTGTCGTAAAAGTAGAGCTTCGGCGTCTTGACCAGGCGCTTGCCGAAGTTGACGTGATAGGGCGGCAGCAGGTGCACGATGAAGCTTTCTTACACTTTGAAGATCGCACTTTCAATTTGTAAAGCCGCTGGCGGTTTGGCGGCGCTGTTGACTACGAGGTGGAATTCCGCTTGCTGCATAAGGACGGCCATTGCGAGACTGTTTGGTTCCGGCTCGTCCGGATTAGGTGCACCCCGCCTCTCAGGCCTCACTCTCCTTCATCGGCAGCAGCCACGCGAGCACCGCGCACTGCGCCGCGGCGATCAGGCCGAAGGCGACCATGTAGCCGTCGGGCGAGTAGCGGCCGTCGACCACCGCAAACATGCGCAGCACCACGCCGACGCCGAACTGGCACAGGAACGAGACGAAAAACATCGCCACGTTGGCCGCGGTGTTCACGCGGCCGGTCATCTCCGGCGGGAAATGCCGAGTGAGCAGCGCGTATGCGAGCGCGGCCGAAATGCTGGAGAAACCGTACACCATCAGCAACGGCATCTTCGCCGGCACGAGGTCGAAGGCGATCGCGACGAACGCGGCAACGCCGATCGCGGTGCCCAGCTTGTACAGGCCCAGCCGCGACACGCCGCGGTCGGCCAGAAAGTCCGCGAGCCAGCCGTAGAACAGCGCGCCGATCGTATACGCGAGCGCGGTGGCGAACAGGTGCGCGGCCATCGCGGCGCGCGCAAGGCCGCCGACATCGGTGAGCCACGGCGCGAGCCACAGTCCCTGCATCGCCTGGTAGGCGCCGTGGCAGACCATCAGCGGCAAGCCGATGCGCCAGAACGACAGCGTGCCGAAGACACGGCCCATGCGCGCGAATGCCACACCCCAGCCCTCGCCCGCGCCCGGCAACGGTTTTTCCGGCACGATGAAGAAAATCGCCGCGGCGGCCAGAGCGCAGCCCGCCGCCATCCCGACAAACACCGCGCGCCAGCCGAGTGGCGTGAGCAGCGCCTCGAGCGGCGAGGTCGCGGCGAGACCGCCGAGGCCGCCGAAAGCGATCATCCATCCATTCAGGGTCGCCAGCCGCGCGAGCGGAAACCACAGCGTGAACGCCTTGATACTGCCCATCAGGCAGGCCGAAACGCCCAGGCCGATCAGCGCGCGGCCGAGCGCCAGCTCGCCGAAGCTGCCGGCCAGAGCGAATCCCAGCGCGCCCAGTCCGGCGATGCACAACAGCGATGCCACCACGCGGCGCGGCCCGTAGCGGTCGAGAAACACGCCCACCGGAACCTGCATCGCGGCGAAGCTGAGCAGGTACATGCTGGTGAGCAGGCCGACGTCGGCGGGCGAGAGCGAGAACTCGGCCGCGAGGTCCCTGGCGATGACCGCGTTGACGTTGCGAAAGACGTAGGAAAAGAAGAAGCCCGCCGCAAACGGCGCGAACACAAGGGCGAGAAGCCGCGGCGGAAGCGACCGGTCGGTGCGCAGTTGAGCTCGGGAAGACACCGCCCGATTCTAAGCGAAGCGGGCAAACTTCGCCGTACAGCCCGCCGTTCCCGCTGCTGGCCGATCTGCAAGCAGCCGCGCGGGAAGGAAAAGATCCCACCCCTTCTCCGGGCGCCGCCCCGTTCAGACAATCGCTAATTGCGCGAGGCGTGTGCCGCGGCAGGCGCCTGCCTAGCGGGCAGCCGCAAATCGCCAAGACCGCTGTCCAGCTTTTCTCCCGCTACCGGATTGAGGCGCCCCGAGACACGCGTTGCGTCCGTTTTCGACACCTCCTGCGGCGCGCGGTAATGCGGCAGCTGCCCGAGACCGCTGTCGAGTTTTTCTCCGGGAACGCGGTGAAGCCGTGCTTGGTCTGCCGGATCCCGCGCCACGGAAGGCGCACAGAAACCGATCGCCGCAACGACCACCACAGCCAGGACGCATTGGGAAGCCATATGGATCTCCTTTTGGTTACGGGTGCGGGATCTTCGCCGGCAGACCATGCTCCCTCATGACATGTATCGGCAGGGCTTCGGGAAACTTTAGCGGGACTGCAAACCGATATTCGCCGCCCGCCTCCGGCCGGCCCCGATAAACCAGATAAACTAGGGACGGTCTGAACAAGGGGGCAACGCCCCCTTGTAGATCCCCCAAGTCAGAGGAAGCTCTGATTGCATCACGGACTTAATCAGAGCTTCCCTATGGCTTGTTAACAGCATCCACAGGCGGAGAAATATCGTGCCTCAACCGCACTACTGCATTCCCGGTCGCGTCGCGGAGGGCATCAAGCACCGCGCCGCACGCCTGATCGCGGCGGCCGCCTTGGCGCTGACACCGTTTCTCGCAGGCGCATTCGATCTGCAGGGCCATCGCGGCGATTTGCTTTTACGCCGCGCCGCTCGCTTGCTGGCTACCGCCTTGGCGCTGACACCGCTTCTCGCATGCGCCTTCGATCTGCAGGGCCATCGCGGCGCGCGGGGACTGGCGCCCGAGAACACCCTGCCCGCCTTTGCCGCCGCGCTGTCGCTCGGCGTCAGCACGCTGGAGCTCGACACCTCGATCACCAAGGACGGGGTGGTGGTGGTGAGCCATGACGCGCGCCTCAATCCGGAGATTACCCGCGGACCCGACGGCCGCTGGCTCAACCCGCCCACGCGCGCGGTGCGCGAGTTGACGCTGGACAATCTGGGACACTACGACGTCGGCCGCATCAAGCCCGGCAGCGAGTACAGCTACCGCTATCCCGACCAGAAGCGCATGGACGGGGTGCGCATGCCCACGCTGGCGCAGGTGTTCCAGCTCGCGCGCAGCGCCGGCAACGCCGAAGTGCGCTTCAACATCGAGATCAAGACTTCGCCGGAAAAACCAGGGGACACGCTCGCACCCGAGGCGTTCGCCAAAGCGCTGCTGGCGACAATCGAACGCGAAGGCATGGGTTCGCGTGTGATCATTCAATCCTTCGACTGGCGCGCGCTCAAGGCGGTGCAGGCGCTGGCGCCGAAAATTCCGACCAGCTACCTGAGCGCGCAGCAGCGCTTTCTGGACAATATCGCCGCAGGCAAGGCGGAAGGCTCGGCCTGGACCGCCGGCATTCAATTCAGCGATCACGGCTCGATTCCGAAAATGGTAAAAGCCGCCGGCGGAGCGATCTGGTCGCCTTATTACCCGGAACTGAGCGCCGAGCTGGTGAAGGAGGCGCACGCGCTCGGCCTCAAGGTGATCCCCTGGACGGCGAACAAGACAGAGGACATGGCGCGCCTCATCGACTGGGGCGTGGACGGCCTGATCACCGACCGGCCCGACTTCATGCGCGAGGTGATGGCGGAGAAGAAGCTGCCGCTGCCGAAACCCACACCGGTCGCGCCCTGAATCCGGCCCGGGCGCGTGTCCCGGTTTATTGTCTTACTTTTTCCCGCCGCCGGCGCTGCGTTCCAGCATGCGATAGATCTCGGTATGATCCGCGGCGCCGCTGAGTTTCGCCTCCGCGTCCGCCCACGACTTGAGCAGAACTTCGCCCAGCAGCGTCTCCGCACCCAGGCTCTGCGCCAGGTCGGTGGCGATGTTGATGTCTTTCCTCATCAACCCCAGGCTGAACCCCGAATTGAACAGCCCCGAAACGATGAACTGCATCAGCTTGTTCTCGGTGCTGTTGTTCTTGCCGGTCGAGGCGTTCAGGACGGCGACAATCTTGTCCGGGGCGATGCCGAAATCGGCCCCGACCTTCAGCGCCTCGCAGGCCGCGAGCAGGCCCGCCGCCGAAACGTAATTGTTGAGCGCCTTCATCGCGTGCCCGGATCCCAGCATCCCGGTTTCGATGATCGACTTGCCCATGGTCAGAAACAGCGGCTTCACGCGCGCGATGACCGCCGGCTCGCCGCCGGCCATGATCGCCAGCGATCCGTCGACGGCGCGTTTCACACCACCCGAGACGGGCGCGTCGATGAAGTCCACGCCCGCTGCCCGAAGCCGCGGTCCGAGCTCGCGCGTCACCGACGGATTGGAGGAACTCATGTCGATGACGACCGAGCCCTTTTTCAGATGCGCGGCCAGCCCGTCTTTGTCGCCGAACAGCACTTTCTTCACCACCGCGCTGTCCGGGAGCATCAGGATCACGACCTCGCAGTCACGCCCGATGTCGGCCAGATTTTTCGACGCCTGGACGCCGCTTACCGCGCATATCGCCTTCAGCGCGGCTGCCGAAGTGTCGTAGACATGCAGGGGATAGCCGTGCGTGGCGATCCGCGTCGCCATCGGCAAGCCCATCTTGCCGATGCCGATGAAGCCGACTGCGTATTTTCCCTCGCCGGAGCTCATTTTTTGCCGTCGACCTCGGCGAAGACTTCTTTGGCGACGCGCATCGCGTCGAGCGCGGCGGGCACGCCGCAATAGATGGCCGACTGCAGGAACACCTCGCGGATTTCGATCCTGGTAAGGCCGTTGTTCAGCGCGCCGAGCACATGCAGCTTGATTTCGTGCGGGCGGTTCAGCGCGGTGAGCATGGCGAGGTTGAGGAAGCTGCGGGTCCTGCGATCCAGCTCAGGCCGGGTCCAGACCGCACCCCAGCAATATTCCGTCACCAGATCCTGCATCGGCTTGCTGAATTCGTCTGGCGCGCGCACCGATTTGTCGACATATTCGGCTCCCAGCACGGTCCTTCTGACCGCCAGTCCTTCGTCGTAGGTTTTCTTGTCCATGGTTTTGCTCCTTCGATGGTCGAATGATCGATTCGGTTACGGGGTCTTGCTTGCTATTGGTGCACCGCGTCCGGGCCCAGCAATGCGGCGCGGAAGCGGTTCTTCAGCAAAGAGCCTTCCCGCGGCGGCAGCACCAGCGGCAGTCTCTCGGCATCCACCTTGACTTGCGCGAACAACGCGCTCCTGCCCGAGTGGATCAGATTCTTCAGCCGCGACACACCGGCCCGAGTGTTGACTCTGAGCGTCTGTGCAAAGCCGGCGGCTTTCGCCATGCCGGCGAGGTCGACGCCGTGAGCGGTATGCGTCTCCTGCATGCCGGTCTCGCCGTAGCGCTCGTTGTCGAGGACCACGATGTACAGGTTGCGCGGCTTTTGCACGGCGATGGTGGCCAGCGCGCCCAGGCCCATGAGCATCTCGCCGTCGCCGGTCAGCACCAGCACTTTTCTCTTCGGCTGCGCCAGCGCGACCCCGAGGCCGATCATCGCCGCCCCGCCCATCGCTCCCCACAGCGGAAAGTTCAAGTCCTGATCGCCCGCATGGGTAATATCCCAGGCGGGCGCGCCCAGCCCGGCGATTACCAGCAGATTGCCACGCTCGGCGAGCAATTCTTCCACGACTTCACGACGCTGCAATAATTTGCTCATTGGGGCACGCTCTCGGTGAGTTTCCTGAAGTCCTTGGCGCCCAGCACCCGCTGTCCGATCAGCAGCGCGACGGGGCGATAGGTATTGAAAGCGAGGCGCAGCGCCCCGGACACCATTTCCGTCACATCCTTGGCCGCATCGGCGCGCTTGACGATCACGCCGAGCGCCTCAAGCACGGCCTGCGTCGCATTGCCCATGGGGATCTGTGCCGGATTGAATTCGCCGAAGTCGCCGCGCATGGTGACCAGCATCAGCAGCGGGAACTGGCAGGCGATGGGCAGGGTGAGCATGTTGATGCAATTGCCCACGCCGCTGCTTTGCATGAGCAGCACGCCCTTTTCGCCGCCGAGCCAGGCGCCGGCAAGCAGTGCCACTCCCTCTTCCTCGGCGGTGAGCCTGACCACCCGCATGGATTTATCTTTTTCGCACAGCTTGATCAGGCGCGCATGACCCGCGTCGGGGACAATGGCCACCTGGCGGATGCCGGCCTCCTTGAGGAGCGCGTGCACCTCACCGGGCCAGGCGGATTCGGCAGTTTTTTTCATTTGGGTTCCGTGAATAGGCGGGAGCGAACGAGCCCGATAATACAATAATCCGGCAGCGCTCGGCATATCGGGCTGCGGATTCATGCGTCACTGCCCTCCAGTGCGGTAAAATCGAGCATGCATACCGCTTCGCGCTTTCACCTTCATGAGTAAGCCTGCCGGCGCGGCCGCTGCGCACGTCACCAATTTCATCCGCAACGCCATCGACGCGGACCTCGCCGGCGGCAAGTATGCGTCGCGCACCTGGGGCGGGCGCCCCGGCCTGGCCGCGACGCACGCGGGCGCACCACCCGATCCGGCAAGAATCCGCACGCGCTTTCCGCCCGAGCCCAATGGTTACCTGCACTTTGGCCACGCCAAATCGATCTGCCTCAACTTCGGCGTCGCGCGCGACTACGGCGGCGTCTGCCACATGCGCTTCGACGACACCAATCCGGA
>ERZ1292633.3250-Hain-H41-02um-R1-3250-length-15987-cov-5_pt1 | contig 15987 bp, 6 predicted proteins | sample MGYA00564406_ERZ1292633 | MGnify/ENA primary metagenome ERZ1292633 (study PRJEB36523, sample SAMEA6512639) | groundwater metagenome | collected 2019-01-08 | study: AquaDiva: Metagenomics assemblies of 32 groundwater samples | reverse complement strand
TTCTATGACATTCCACGGGGGGATTTGAAGATGAGAAAAGTGTGTGTGACGATGAGGTGTGGTCGGCTGAAAAAGTGTGTGAGCTGAGCCGGAAGCGGAAATGGCGGCCAGAAGGGAACAATCGAAGGGCCACAAACTCCACTTTCCATGCACCCCCAAGTTTGAATCTGGAGTGGGGCACATCAGCGGCGTGAGTGTGTAACACATAAGATGACGAATGCCGAGTTGCTGTTGTGCGACGACGACGAAAACCCCTGCAGAGCTCCCGCGTCGTTTTAGTGGGGCAGTGCGAAGACGTCAACTTCGGGGCGCGCCATTCCCAGGGCGAAGTACGCGCTACTCCCGAGGGCGAAGATCAGCACGATGACGAGCACGGTCGGCGCTCGCGTATCGTCGTAGCGCATCGGCTCACGCATGTAGATCCGGTTGGCGCGCTGCTGATATAAAAAGAGGGCGTACACCATGAAGCCAATGCTAACCGGGAGGAGCAGCAGGCCGGAAAGTTCCGCGCCGTCGCTTTGCCTCGTGCCGAAGCTGAGCAGCGTCACGGACATCATGCCGATCATGATGCTGATGCTGAGCCACTTTAGGAAGGTGCGCTCGTTGGCAAAGAACGTCTTGGGGTCGATCTTCTGCGGCACGCAGACCTTCTTCTCGTTCAAATTGGATGCGGCATGGTTCCGGAAGTCCCCGATTTGGTGGTCCCCGTCGTCTTCGCCCTCCGCCCATGGCTTCTCCCGCGAGCCTAAGCAGCACAGCACTTGAACCGTGCGGTCGACGCTCATTCAGGAAGCGCTGATGGCAAGAGGGGCAGCTTGACCCAAAATCAAAACTTACTACCACGACTTTCACCGGCGGCGGCACTCTTCCGATCGTCGAAAAGGATGGGTGCGCGATCGGGAAAAAAAATTAGGTGTGTACCCCCCAGCCCCCCTTCCCCCCTTCCTTCCACCACCACCGATGATCCGTAACATGATAAGACACCGGTCGTCGTCGAATCAACGGTATTTACCCACCCACCACCTCCCCCCGGCGCGCTGTGCTCCTCCGCTCGCCTCTCATCTCTCTGATACGCCCCCGTCTTATGCAGGAGGAGCGCTGCCTGAAAGCTGCGCTTGCGACTGCTCATAAAGGTCCGTGTAGCGGTGGGCGTGCGACCGCCCGGTCAGGTAGCCGTCCCTTAGTCGCCACCCAGGGACGTTCAGGTGGCTGCAGATGGCAGCGGCGGACATGCTGCACATCGGCTCATGCTCGGCGTTCGCGTTGCGCGGGTCGTTGACTTTATCCCCTGCGCGCCGGTAGCGCAGCGGCTTGGTGATCCAGTCGAGCAGCAAGACGTGGCCGCGGCGGGCGGCAGCTGACTCGGACACGAGGAGCGGCGACGAGTCAACGGGTGACACCGTCGCAACGGGTGCGGTCTCACTCCCCGATGCGGTGGCAGGTGGCGTCACGGCTTCGTCTGTCGCGAACCAGTGAACGACGGTGTCATTGACCTTCGCGGCGAGGCTCTCGACGCCGTCGATGACGATGAGATTGTCCACGATATGCTTCGCCGCCGTTGTGACGAGCCCTTGCGTGACGCGGATGTTCCGGGGCCGTGGAGGGGCCGTCGTGGAGTGCCGGTTAGCAGGGTCCTTCAGCTTTGACAGCAACTCGTCGTGCGACTGGGCGTTGGGCCAGCGAGAGTCGACGGCGCCCTGGCGGTCGCGCGAATGCAGCACCTGCCGTCCCAGGCGACCTACGGCCGCATTTCCAGACAACTTCGACTCTGGAAAAAACGCCACGACGCATCCAGTGCCGAGCGACGTCGGATCCCGTCGCGCACCCCAAAACCGCGCCAGTGGTGGGATCGCGACAGGCGCTTCGTTGTCATCGCGCGAGGCGCAAATTAAGGTGGGGCGCCACGGTGCGACGTCGGCCGACGACGGCATCCCCTCCTCGCGTTCACCAAACGCCCATAAAAACGCGTCGGTGACCGCTCGGTCTTGCTCCGGGGTGGACGTGTAGCAGTGCTGGACATCGATGACAATGAGCTCGTGCCATTCGCCCCCCTTCACGGGTCCACGCGTGCCGTGACGGGGAGTCGAGAACGGCCGGCAAAACTTCACGACGTCGCGCAGGGCGTCATCCAAGGGCTGTGAAAACACGCTGTGCACGATCCACGGGCGTCCGCCCCCGGGCCTCGTTTTGTCCTCGTTCCAACCGATCCGGAAGTCTAAAAACCGGCAACCGTCCTGCAGCTGCTCCAACACCGAAACAGGCTGGCACTTAGCCCATTTTCGCACTGTGGGCAGCGCCACCGCTTGCACGACGCCGTTCGAATTGGCCACAGGGGAGTCGGAGCTCATTTCGCTGTCGTCGTTGATGTGGCCCGTGCCGCTGTTGTGGCTCCCGAGCATCGCGACTTGGCCCAGGTGCCATGGATCGCGGTCGTCGCTGTCGCTGCCCCCTACGCGCGAGAGCAGCAGGTGCGGCACCAGTATCTGAGTCATCCAGCGAGTCGGATCCCAGTGCATCGCCGCGAGTGGGACCAGCCAAAAGTACTGCCGATGAGTCGCTGCGGTCCCCTCGGCAGGCAAAGGCGACGTGCCACCGGACGTGACGTGCTCGGCACGAAGGTCACGTTGCCAGGAGACTTTGTGCGTCTGGCTGTCGAGCGTCAACACCCAAAGCAGTGGCGGGGCGGCGGCATCCGAGGGGCGACGGACAATGCGCACCGCCGTCTTCTCAGCGGGGGAGGCGGCGTACACGCCATCGCCGAACCTCGCGCCGCGATCCCGGGTCAGGGCGTCTTCCGGCGCAGATTCAATTTCTACGGCACAGTGAAAACGGTTATCGTGGCCTTTGAGAGTGCTTACCGCCGCACGACTGGCGACCACGGCGGGCGCCGCCTTTCCGTCGGCCGAAACATGTTGGAAGTCACCTGAGATTGAGTTGAGCTCTGGCCTCTTCCGCGAGCTGACGACGTACTGGTGATGAAGCGGTCCGGCGGCCGCGGCACCGACGCGGCCAGTGAAATCAGCTTCGCTGAGTACGAATGTGCGATTCAGGTGTTGACTGCCCGCGTTCAAACTGGGATCAACCTTCCAAATCACAAAATTTTCTGCCTCCAAGGCCGACACCTCTTTTGCGTTGTGGTTCGCTTGGGGCACGGTCAGCATGAAGCACGCGGCAGGAGTCGAGGGCGGCTCGGCCGTCACTGCGGCGGCGGGGATGGCCGCGGACGCCGGCAGCAACTGAGGCGGATGGAGATCATCGGTCAATAAGACGTAATAGCTCTCGGGCTGCACCATGGCGGCGGTATGGGCCAAACCGCGGAGCCGCGAGACGCTCGTGGCGCTGTCAATGACGATGGTGGGCATTGGGTGGGGAGGGTCAATAGGTGGGCTTCGAAACCTGACTTGGAGAGACTTGCAGGGAAGAGAGGAAGAGTGACGCGCGCATGCATGGGGAAACGCTGATGTGCGTTTTGGTGGTGCTCGGGCAGAAGGGACTGTTGAACGGAGAGCCTTTAGGACCGGCGACGCCGCTTAGTTAAATCGATGAACTGGCTCGACAATCGATAGAGCAGTTCGTTAACGGGGAGCATCGGCCCAGGAGCATCGCGGCTCTTGCGGCCGGGACGTCCCGCCGGGGGGGACGAAGCCGTGTGCCTCTGTATACACGCCTCGCCGTCGACGTCAACGATTGACACGTTGCTCTCCAGGAACTGCCGCACTATGCCCGCGACAGGGTCCTGCGAGGCGGCGCCGTGCTGTGCGGCAATGCCCAGCAACACACGTTGCAGCGTGGCGTACACATTGACGTCGTCCAGTGGCGTGTTGATGTCCTCCTCCGGCTGGAACAGGTCGTCGTCGTCGTCGTCGTCATCCTCGTCGTCAGGCGGCGCGCCATGACGGCCTCGCCTGCGGGCGGCCGTCGCGGCATTCGCCATTCTCTGGATTGCATTCTGCCCCAACAGGTCTTCATCATCGCCCTCATCGTCGTCGTCGCTGTCCTCGTCGCCTTCCTCCTCGTCTTCCTCAACCCCAGCCATCGCGTCGTCCCATTCAGCGTCATCATCGTCCCCCTCGTCGTCAACCTCGTCCGCATCGTCGAGCTCACTGGAATCCCCTCCGGAGGATGAGTCACCCACTTCTTCGGCGCCTCCAGGGCGCCGTGCCTCCAGCGCGTCGCAATCCTGCGAGCCACTCACCTTGCAGTACTCGCACGCCAAACGTAGCAGCAGAATAAGGTCATCCACCCCAATATTGATCTCAGCCGACATGCCGTGCGCGAGAGGGCCTGAGAAGTGGCACGGCCTCAAGGCCATCGCCAACGCGAATAAGAACAGGGTGCGATCGTAGCGGCGCGTAGGGAATCCTCGATCGGCGACCGCCGGCAATAGCACCTCGGCATACTGGCACCACATGGCATGGAGACGGTGGCGGCCCCCGGAGCTTCCGGTCTGGAACGGCAACGGAGAGCAGTCCACCGCGCTCCCGGAGTCGACGATAACCGCCGCGAAGAATGGGTTCGACAGGAGAAGCGTGACGTGCGGCGACGGGCGACGCGACTGGGCGACCGCGCGCTGGGCAAACCGCATCCAACCGTCCACTTGGCACACCTCGAGCAGCGCGAATAGGTACGGTGCGCTTGCCGCCATGGACGTCGCAGGCGGCGCGATTGCAGCCGCCGCTTCCCGGGCGAGCAGCATGCCACCATGGAGCAGCATCGTGTCGATCAACATCACGGCGTGCACGGCCTCGCTGGACCGCAGCATCGTACTGGTCAGCACGTGGACGATCATGTCGACGTAGAGGACGAGGTAATAGGGGCCGTGCTCGTAGAGATGCAGCAGGCGGCTCAGGCCATGCACGGCCGACTGGCAATACGCCACCGCGGGGCTCGCGGAACCCAATGCGACTTGGTTCATCATCTCGGACACGCGCTGGGCGAGCTGCCGGCGGACGAGGTCGATCGGCATCCGGGGCGCGCCACTGGGTGCCAATGACTCTGGTGCCCGCAACAAAGTGTTGGGGTCGCCGGCCGCCAGAAAACGCAGCACGGGGAACATGGCAGGGAAGTAGTCGATGGCGGCGCCCGTCACGACCATGCGGTGCAAGGCGTCCACGATGGCCCAGAGGCCCGCGTGGAATGGAGCAGGGCGGGGTTCCAAACCCGCAGGCCGAAAGGCGCCCCCGGGCTGAAATGGCTGCAGTAGCCATCCGACGGTGTCGTCGACGTCCTCCGCGACGAGCACGTGGCCGTGATTGAGGACGCTCGCCAGCATGGATGACGAAGGATCGCGCGCAAAGCCCCTCGTGATCAGCGTGCCCGCGAGGTCGAGCGTGGATGAGATGAACCCCATGGCGTTATCCGCGAAGAGGAGGGACAGCAGGAACGGGCCGAGTCGGTGCTGCAGCTGAGCCCGCAGCTGCTGGGTGGCCCCATCGGAGGCGCGGCGGGGAAGACACCGCACCAGGGTACCCATCGTGGCGAGTAGCTCCTCCGCGGCCATCGCCGTGTCCAGCGTGTCGTCGTCGTCGCCGCCTCGACGTGGGGCGCCGTCGTGTGATTGTTGCTGCATCGCCTCTTGCTGAACGACTGCAGCCGACACGGCGTCGACCAACGTGCGCCGCGTGTGTGCAAACTGGTCGAGTAGAGCCTCGCAGAGTGAGTCGGCCCACACCACAAGCGTCGTTTTGTACGCCCGAATGATGTGCCGCAGCGTGCGCACGACGTCCTCGTGGTCCATCTGGCGCATCACCGACAGGTACTGCTGTACGAGGGTGGCGACATAGGGCGTCATCGCGTCGATGCACCACTCGTGGAGCACGAACACAGAAAGCTGCGTGGCTGCTTGGATCCGCACCGGCAACTCGCGGTCGTTGAGCAGCTGCACGGCCCGGGTCGCAATGGCCAAAAATGCCTCGGGGGACGACCACTGGTTCGCCATCACAGGGATGACGGCCGCGCAGACAGTGAACGCCCGGGCGCGCAGGATGCCCAGTGGAGACTGCAGCAGCGGGGCGACGTACGACACGAGCACGTCCTCCAAGGGCCACCCTTGCAGTTTGGGCGCCAAGTCCAACAGCACCGTGAGACATTCGTCGACGCGGTGGGCTGCGGCTCGGCTTCCACCGTGGTTGGGTACATTGTCGGCGAGCACTTTCAGCATGTGCTTGGCGACCGAGGCAAAAAGCGACGTGTCGTGATACGACTTCGACGGCGTGCACAGAAGCACGATGCACGCCCTCGCGGACGCGCGAACGTTCCAATTGTCGCTACGCGGATCGGACTGCGCCCGGATGTACTCCTCTGGATTGCCGAGCCACGTTTCCTCATCGGCGCTACTCCAGTGCAATCGGGACAGCAGCCCGACGCTCAGCAGCCACTCCGCGAGTGGGGAGACGCACTCATGATACAGCTTGGGGTCACCAATAGTCGCCGCGATTAGGTCGATGCAGAGCACGAGGGCTTTGCTCGTCAACGCCTCGTCCTCCCCACCCACGGCGGATGTGCAACCGTTGACAGGTTGGACCCACGCCGCGTCGGCGGAATACAGGTTGTAGTCAATTTCAGGAATGCCCCGCCGTGCCGTCGTCGTGCAGAAAGAAGCGGGAAGGAGAATGCTCGAGCCCAACGCGGCGACGGCGGCGGGATCTCGCACCGGCGCAGGGGGCGGTGCCGTCGTCGCGAGCTGCGGTGGTCCGTGCGCGCGAATCGTCAACAGTGCTCCGGCGATCAACGCGGGCACCACCGACCGCAGGTACCACTCCGCGGCTGCCCTCAGCACCTTCGGCACGCCATTCGGCTCAACGAAGTGATTGGTGAGCTGCAGCGCAACTGACGCCGCCCGCTTGTAGCGACGCCAAAAGCACCGGGCGGGCCCCTCCTCCTCGGCGGTGGTGCCTCCTCCGGCGAGCCGGTCGCGTGCTGCCGGGCCTCGGTCCCCCGCGGCCCAGCCACACGCCTCCCCCGAGCCCCAACGGCCGGGGCACGACAACGACGCAGCGCTGTCGCAGAGACAGAAGACGAGGAATTCAGCGAGTGAGTACACTGGAGGGTTGGTGTCGCCGCTTCCCGTGGTGGCGGGGACGGTGGCGAGCGCCGTTGGCACCGCTACGTCCATGAGGTACGAGAAGGACTTCAGAACGCGGTACTCCGCGTCCCAGATGGCGGCGGGAAGCGCGGCGTTGTACCGCACGTTCGTTGAGTCGCCAACCCCGTTGCTCGGGTAGCGTTTCGAAAGCACATGCAACACCGAGCACAGCGACGTCGGGCCCACAGCCGCGACCGGTCGTTGAATCTTCTGAGCCTTGGCGCGCAGCCAACGAAGCGCCTTCACTAGTCCGTTCGCAACGACGCCGCAAAGCTGCGTGTACTGAAGCGATGTGGCACGCGATGTGGTCAGGTTCCGGGTTGCCTTGCAGATGAGCCGAATCACGTCGATCGCGCTCGAGAGCAGCCGTGTTTCGGCCACATCCTGCCCCGTCGCGAAGTGAGAAGTGGCCTGCACGGCTGCTTCCCCTACGGCGCTGGGATTGGCGGCGCTGTGCAGGTTTCCCACGGCGGCACGAATGAGATGGTTCCCAGCCGCGGTGCCGAATAGGAATCCTGGCGTGTCGAACAGCGCTTCGGCGGCGGCGAGCAGCTGCACGCGCACTCGTGGCCGCACGGTACGGTACGCGGGCGCGGCGGTTTCCTCGTCGCCACCGACCGGCAGGGCGACCGCCTGCAGCAGCGACTGCAGCACGGTCATCACGTGCGCCTCGCGGCCGTTACCGGAAGTGGTCACGAGCGACACCAAACGCAGCCATGCCCGGCCGGACATGAGGTTCTTCATCCTGACGGCCGCGGCCTGTTGAATGCCCCGGGCCAATGCCGCAAGGGCCGCGTCGTCGCTCTGTTGGCTCGGTGGGTACAGTTTCGCGGCGACCGCCGCGCTGGCGATCAGCGATGCTGGGCAACGGCCGCCGACATCGGTAGCGAAGCTCAGCAGTTGCCCGAGGTACCTCACCGCTCCAGGCTCGTTGGCGAGCAGCTGCGCATCGCCATCCTCAGTGACGGTGCCCGTCACGGTGGGCTGGAGCGGAAAGGCCGTGGCGAGCATACGCTCGCTGGCGAAGCGGGTGGCCGCGTCACAGGACAGCGTTCCCGCGAGCACGGTGCACCACTGCCGGACCGTTTCGTCCGTCCAGCCCCATTCCACATCGGACGACATGTGGGGCTCTGAGATAGAGATACGCACTGCCGAGAGCCGGTCGATTGGCAAGAGACTGTAGGAGAGGTATCGCGGGTCAATGACAACACTCCACTCTCGACCATTCATTTTTGTTTGCTGTTCAATGGCAACGCCTTCCAGTTATGGAATGGGAAGGTGGTGTGACAACTAACTACGACCACAATACGACTATTGTAGAATGTAATATTTGCAAACAGCGGAGCCCACCCGCCAGCGATGCGGATGCCGCGTCGCTCTTCCTTTTCAGGTGTGGCGCGGCGGCACCGGCGCCCCGAGCACTCCACTCAGGATAGGATCCACGACGCTGCGACGGCCGATGCCGCTGGTCGCCGCGGGACACCGGAGCGCGATCCTGAGCATGAGCGACGAGGAGGCGTTGGAGAAGGACGCAACATGCGGGTGCCCCCCACGAGTCCCTCCGTGAAAAGGAACTGATGGTCGTACGCCGATGCGTGCCGCTGTGACGTCGGCGATGGGAGGAGGCGCCCGCCCCCCGTCAGCCATATCAATGCATCGCAGGGCCCCTTCCGCACGCGGCTGGTTCAGTGGGCCGCCGAAGGGCTTCGCCAGGACCACACGAGAGTCCCGACGCCGGCAATCGTCCCGTTCATCGCGCTTTTGATGTGGCTCCACATCATGCTCGTCAAAAAGATTGATGTCGACGATCCTTTCCTGAGAGCCCCCTTCCTCCTCGCGGGGGCCATCGTCCGGCAACCGCGGGGCAAGTGGCAACGGCCTCAGTCGACGCGGCGGGCCGCAAGCCGCCGGCGCGGTGGGCGACGGCTCCTTTCGAGGCCGCGATGACGTCACCTTCAGCTGCGGGGCGGCGGACGGCCCCGTTGGTGACCTGTCCTGTTGGCAGCCGACGGTTGTTGGGGCCAACGGCGGTCGCTTCGTCACGAGGGGCGCGGCCCTCAACATTCCGTTGCCTTTGCGGCGCGGCAGCGGCGACTGCCCCGCGCGGCGATCTCCGGCGGCCGTGGGCGAGGATGCTGATACCGTCGGTTGGTGCCGATGGATCTGCGCCGCCGCCGCGAGGATGCCGTCCACGATTCGCATGAGCCTGTCAGTCCCTCTGCTTCCTTCGTGGCCGCCGCCCCGGAAATCTTCCGTGGAGGCGCGAGGGGCGATGGCAAGGACGCGAGTGGCACTCGTCGTCGTCGTAGCGGCGATCACCGCTGGGGGATCATGTGCCGATGTGGAAGGGATTGTCGTCGTGCCCGTCGCCCGTGCCTCGTTGGGCGATGGAGATGTTGCCGCCGCCGGCCTTGAATCGTGGTGCCCGGAACGGCAGGTGATGTCGGTGCGTGACGGCGGAGTCGTGGGCACAGGTAGCTCCTCCGTCGCCGTGGACTCTCGTTCCGTCGGACGACCTAAAACAGTGGGCGGCGTCGGTGGGGATGGTGACCGAGAGCGGATCGCATAAACCGACGGGACGTCGCGAATGGAAAGTGTTGCACTGCGACGCACCGCCATCAGCTGCAGGTCCGCCAAGACCCATAGACTTCCGATCTCGAACGCACGCCGTTGGCATTGTTCGTGAGACGCGATGGTTTTCAGTGTTGGATGGCCGCCTCGACGCCACCATCGCTGCAACTGTTTGGCCGCCCGGACGAACGCGGTTGCCTCCATCATCGCCGCGGAAAGCCTCTGGGCAGTAGTAGACTCGAGTAAACCGGAGGCGCCCCTGGCAGCGCAGCGGCCCGTCACTTTGAAGGAGCGAAGGAGCACGTCGAAGGATAACGCGATGGCTTCATCACACCCGGGCGACCGCTGCCGTGAGGGCGGACTACTGCGGAGCGTTTTGAGCAGCCGCCGCCACAGCTCGCAAGCGACAAGCGACAGTTCGTTGATCCATCGTTCTTCGAAGTGCGCGGTGACGGCGGCATCCGGTGGTGCCGCAGAGGCCGACGGCCGCGATGCGGCGATGGGCGTCTCCTCGTCGCAAGCAGTCTCAAATCGCGACGCCAGAAGATCCCCGAGTCGGCCGCACGCGATATTGGTTTGAACGAGAAGCACCCGTGCGGTGTATCCCAGGGGCACCGCCGCAGCGCCGTCCACGGACGCGCTGGGATCCCACAGCGACGCGACGCTCGTCGGCTCCCCGCCGCGCGCCGAATCTTTGCTCTCGCGAAGGGCAGCCACCAGCAAAGAGGGGCACGTCGTCCGCGCAGCGCGTGAGGTTTGCGAAATCTGCGGCAGCACGATGTTTGCGAGGTGGCATCCACACCGACCCCGGGAGATGCCCCAGAGGACCACGAGTGCTGTGACATCGGCAAGGGTCGTCCGTTGGGACGCCTCGCGCCACGCGTGACGCGGTCCCTCGCCCGCCTCCTCCTCCTCTTCCGCTTCCTCCTCTTCCGCTTCCTCCTCGTACCGCAGTGCACGCAACACGGCGCGCAGCACCGGCTCATTAAGCAGCCACGGAAAAGAGGCCTCCGCCGTTCGCAAAGGTTCTACCGCCGCCGCTGCGGGAGGCAGCACTCGTCCCCCAATCAAGCCTTCCATCAAACGGCGCTCCGACACAGCGCACCGAATCGAACGCAGCGACTTTTGCGCTGACGCACCAGCGGCGGGGGTGGCCTTGCCTGCCCTCGACGTCGTGGCCAAGGCTGCCACCATGGCGGGGAGCGCGGTGCCGACCAGCCAGCCGCGAAAGCGTGAAAAATCGTTGTTGGCAGCAGGATTCAAGGTGGCGCTGTCATTGTTCGCTTGTTGCGCATTCGTGTCGTTGTCCCTCTTCACTTCGGCCGTCGCACCGAACCACGTCGCTTGGAAACGCTGCGCCAGCGCGAGACTTTCGAGCACGGAGCATATGCTGGCAATCGGAATCGTGGGAGCCGCCGGACCTGCCGCCGCCGCCTTCGTCGCCTTCGTCGTCGTCATCACCGAGAAAAACCGGTGTGCGGCGCGCGTCAGGATGTCGCAAAACGGTTGCGCGAGACGGCGAGCGGCGGCCTCCACTTCGGATGGGATCGGCGCGGCGGCGGCTTCCGCCGTTCGGTCGTTGTGGTGGCACGACCACTCGAGGAGGCCGCGAGTCACAACTTGAGCGATCATGTCGCACAGCGCACCCGAGTACGCCGTGTCGAGAGTGTGGTTGTTGCTGCTGCCCCTTGTCGTCGACGTCGTGAGGGGCTTAGGGTCCATGTCGCTCCATGTCGCGAGCATGTCTGCTAGTCTTGTCAACGGCCTCTCCAAGTCTGACAGTCTGACGAGGTCGCCGTAGGAAGGCACGGAGAGAGAACACGGAGGTCCCCGAAGGCCCACGCCGCAGCTGAGCAACGGGGCAAACAGCTGCGTTAAAAATCGCAGAACAGCCGCCGTAGCGACCGCCGACGGCGGCACCCAAGACGTCAGAGTGGAACGCAGGCGACCGCCACCGGATTGCCCTTCCATGCCAACTGTCGGTGGGGATAGGCCACTGAAGACGCGCGATGCAAGATCGCCGACCTCGGTTGCAAAGTTGTTCCGCTGAGCCCCTGTGACACCCGGCGGCCGCCGCTGCCGTTTTCCTCCGCGGGGTGACGGCGACAGCGACCTCTCTCCTTCTTCTTCGGCTTGGTGTTCGTGACTCTGTGCAAAATCGTCTCGAGCACCGTCTTGCACCCCCGTCGTCCCTTCCTTGAGTGATACTTGGGGGTTTCGTCGCGGTGATTCGCGGGGAAGCGGCGCGGAAGCCTTCACCCCCCAGCTCAAGGCGTTCGCCAGCACAGCAGGCATCGGCGGATCGGACGACACGATGATCGTGGCCACCGCCTTCCAGCCATAGACATCGCCAGCGCAGGTCGAGTGACGGCTGTCCTTCTCTGGGAGCGCGCTCGGCGGTGATGGCTCTCGCCGCTCCAATCCCAGCTGCCTTGCTGCTGCACCGACAAGCAGCGAGCAGTCGATCGGCATCGACTCAGGTTCCACCATCGGACGCCCGTCGGACGCCGTCAGCAGCTCACGCAATAAACCACGGAGCTGCGTAGCATCGCAGTGATGCGCCCCGTGGATGGGCCGGGGTTCGTTGAACTTTCTCGCCGCTACGCAACTGAGTGAGGCAACAAGTTCCTGCCAGCGCGTCGCGATGATCAATGGCGGCGCCGCGTCGGTCGTCATGAGCTCCTTGAGCCGCGCGAGGCCGACTCCAATGACAGATGCATTGTCGCCGTCGCCGACCTCTTCAGTCGCCGTCTCCTCCTCTGTCGAGAGGAGCTGAACAATACTATCCACGGGCAGCTGAGCACCGATCCGGCCGCCGGCGGCCGTCCATGCGTTGCAGCTCGTGCTGTTGACGATGCCTCGCAAGGTGTCGGATATGGATCGACCTTCTTCTCGCTCAATCTCTCCTCGGCTGTCGACAACGGGGGGGACGGAGCTGTCCTCCGCGACGCTGTGGTTCCGCGCGCTGCGCTCCACAGCGAGGTGCCTCCACAGGCCTTTCAGAGCGCGTGAAAGCAACTCGTACAACCCACACGTCAGCAGCCGCCTGACCGAGTCCTGGCGCAATGCCCACTGCGGCTGTCGGGAAAGCTCACCGTCCGCTCTCGCCGGCACGACGAGGTATCGAAGCACCGTCCTTGAATGAGGGCCCAATTTGAGGCCCGTGGCGTGTAGGGCACGACTCCACAGCTGCTGGCAAAGCGGCCCGTGTACCGAGTCATCTGCGCGGCCTAGGAGGGCGGCGGCCCGGTCGACGGTGGCTGCCACCGTTTCTGGGAGGGAAGTCGCCGGTGCTGCGTGGAGCACACGGTGCGACTCCCAGCGCGGAAAGGGCGACGCCTCAATGACGTGGTCGAGTCTCGCGGCCGCCGCGGCAAACTCGGCGGCGCCGGGGGCCGAGGCAGCTGACGGGCTCAGGCTAGGTCTCACGATGCTGCCGCCGTACGCCGACAACGCGCTGAGAATGTGCCAGCGGCCATCTGCACCGGCGCAAACGGCGCTGGGATCCGCAAGCAGCCGTCGTGCCGACGCTGCGAAGGTCAAGCGGCACGCGACGTCGACAAGCGCCTGGAGGGCGGGATCCTTGCGCAGTTGAAACCCCAAATCTTCGTCGTTCTCGTCCTCCGGCCAGGAGGAGGCGCTGCCGCCATGGCCGATGATCTGCTGGTGGTCACCATCATCACCAAGACGCCCTGGCGCATGAAGGGGCACGGCAAGCACAACGGAGACCACGGCGCCTTGGACGGCCACGAGGAAGGCTCGCGGCACCGACATCACGCATCCAGGGGGTATCGCCCGCGCGGCCTGGGATCCACCGCCGACGTCCCGGAGGGCGATGGACCAACGCTGCCACCCGCGGTGAAACGCCCGCGCCGCCTTCGCGCTGCGCCAAACGTGAGCGAATGACCGCCGCGGCGAAGGGTGTCCCCACGCGAGCGACGGAAGGGGGCCGTTGTGGTCACCATCCACGTCGGAGCTGGCATGACTGGCCACGGCGTGGCGGACGGCCATGTCAATCACCGCCGCGGTCACTGCGGTCGTTTGGTGAGGATTGGTGGTGCCATCGCTACCTCCGCCGCCATCCGCGTCGTCGTGGCCGTCGTAGCACCACGGTGTCCGGTGGTACGAATTCTCAGCCGCGACGCCAAAGAAGAAGGCCTCCGCGCGCATTTGAACGTCCCATGCTTCCTGAAGCGCCATCTGGCCCCCTGTCTGTCAGTGTGTGGGATGAATGATGGGAAGCTTTCATTCGAGTCGCAACCGCTTGTCAGAGAGGGTTGAGTGGACCACGCTGCCGTGCCGTGGGAGATGCCATAACCATACGAACCTCTTCTTCGGGGGAACGTTGCACAGCCGGAAGCATGGTTCCAAGGAAGGACTGATGGGGAGAGACAGTCGCTCGGACGCTATGGAGAGTCGCTATCGATCGTAGGGTGTCAAGGCCCTTCGTTCGCCACATCGCCGCACCGAACCGCAAAATAGGCGTTAAGCACGTCCTGTGGTGGCAGCGGATCGGAAGTCCACAGCACCAGAGTGAACTTGGAACGCAGGGCATCGTGGAACTGCCTCTTGTCGAAATCTGGATTGGCAGACACGAACGCATCCGTCAACCACGGTTCGTAGTGTCGCGGCTCGGTGATTGCCTTGGTCAGAACGAGCGACCACAGTCCCGACTGTAACGCCTCGAAGCGCGATCGAACGAACTCGATCGTCTCGGGCACCGACTTGTCCCTCATGTTGATCACGAGCGTGCGGCCGGTGAGTAGGCACGAGAGCAGCGCCATGCGAAGATGGTCGGGGCTGAAGTGGTGGCTGTTGCCCACGTCCTTCACCATGAAGACGCCCCGGTAGGTCATGAAGCTCAACGAGGTGCCGCCCGCGGTCGCATCCACCAGCAGCACCGGATGCCGGGGCGCGGGCCCCGTGACCGCTTCCTCCATATTCGCCAACGTGCCGTCGAAGTCGAAATGCAGCCCGCCTTCCCTCGCGACCGTGATAGCACGGAGTTTCGCTGCTTCAGCCTTGAGCTTGTGCTCGAGCTCGGCGACGCGCATCCGGGCCTGCGTGTGTTGCTCCTCGGACGCCTGGATGAGCTCCGCTTGGATGGCCAGGGAGGAAGCAGGTCGGCCCTCCCCCTTCGCGACGTCGTAGATCACAATTCGTTCCTCCCGCAGCGCGAACGATTCCCGCTCCTTTTGCCTCGCGTCCTGAAGGGACGCAGTAAGGGCGGACACGGCCTGTTGCAGGGATACCTCCTCCACCTCCTGGGCAGCCACTGCTTCCGCAACCGCGGCGCCCATAGACTCGGCCCGCCGGCTAATTTTTTCCAGCGTCTTCGCGATTGGCCACGCGCGGAGCTTGCTCTTGATGGCAGGGCAGCACTGAAGGCCGTTCACTTCCTCAGGGTCCCATGGGCGGAACAGGATAATGGTCGGGTCGGTTTCGTCCCGCGCCTGTGCGAGAAGCAACCTCGGGTCCGCGCCGGCCTCCAGCAAGACACCGACAGCCTCAACGGCGTCATTGTTCAGAGCGCGATGCAACGGCGTGCGGCGCAGGTCGCCCACGAAGTTGGGATCCGCGCCCTTGGTAATCAAATACTGCATCACGTCGACCGCATTGCCGCACGCCGCCTCGGACAGGAAAGAGTTTTCCTGCTTGGCGCCGGGAGGATTCGGCTTCGGATCGATCGGAAAGCCCAGTTCCTTGTCCTCGAGGATCACCCGTAGGCCGTCGAGTTCGTTGTCGAAACAGAGCTCCATTGCTTTTTCGAGATGCTTGCGACGCAGTAGCCGTTGCCGCGCCTCCTCTCCCGCGGACGCTGTCGAAGCCGCCATGGATGAAACCGTCCAGCTTAGAGGAGAGGAGGAGGAACCATCGAGACAACCTCACTCAAAGTCTATGACGACAGGCTACCGTTCACGTAGTGTACACAGTCTCTGAAAAAGCTGGACGTTTCCCCAAAAGCGGACCCCCCGCCCAAAAAAAACACGACACACGCCACAGAAAAGATTTTTTATTGCGACACTTGGATTCGAATCCGTTCCGTCGGCAACCGGCTGTGCAGGGCAATGTGAGTGGGGTGCACACGCGGTGCATTTAACGTTCCGCCGTCAAAGGCGATTCGCTTTTTCTTGACAATAGCAGCGCCGTACGATTCGCGAGAAAGTGAACCCTGGAAAAATCTTTTGGGAGCAAGGGCTGACAAGAGAGTGTGGGAGGAACAACTACGACTGACAAGAGAGGGTGAAGAAGAGCCGCCGCAAACGCCACAAAAAAAAGCGGCAGACAGGTAGAAGGGAATGTGGGACCAGCGGCAGGAGAAGAGACCGGGG
>ERZ1292633.1678-Hain-H41-02um-R1-1678-length-23645-cov-6_pt2 | contig 15990 bp, 8 predicted proteins | sample MGYA00564406_ERZ1292633 | MGnify/ENA primary metagenome ERZ1292633 (study PRJEB36523, sample SAMEA6512639) | groundwater metagenome | collected 2019-01-08 | study: AquaDiva: Metagenomics assemblies of 32 groundwater samples | reverse complement strand
TGGCAGGCTCCGAAGGAGAACCGCTCTTTTTCAACTATTTACGGGACATGCTCTCGCCCACTATGGAGGCGGGCTATATTTGGACAACTCCTCCGCGACGATTACGAACACTGCGATCACGGGTAATTTTGCTGATGGCGGCGGGCTGTACCTGTGGAACTCCTCCCCGAGCATAAGGGACACAATTATCGCTTTCAACTGGTCGGGAGTTCGCGAGTACGGCACAAGCGGTGCCGCGACGTTGCGCTACAACTGTGTCTATGGCAACACCGCGTACGACTACTCCGGTACCAGCGACCCCACCGGGACCGATGGCAACATTTCCGCCGACCCGCTGTTTGTGCGGGACCCCGATCCCGGCCCAGACGGGCTATGGGGCACGGCTGACGATGACTTCGGCGACCTGCGTTTGAAAGCGGGTTCGCCCTGCATCAACGCGGGCGATCCGGGGTTTGTCGCTTCGCCCGGAGAGACCGATCTCGACAGCCACGCGCGGGTGCTGTGCGGGCAGGTGGATATGGGGGCGCATGAGTTCGGCATCGGAGACTACGACTGCAATCAAACGGTGGACCTTGCCGACTTAAGCGCATGGGATGAGTGTCAGACGGGGCCGCGTTACCCCCCTTTATCCCCCCTTGGTAAGGGGGGAGGCAGCGGCTGCGAAGCCTTCGACTTCGACAGCGACGGTGATGTTGATCTTGGCGATTTCGCAGGCTTTCAGCGGGTTTTCGCGGGACAATAGGGACGATTTCACCACGAAGATCACGAAGATCACGAAGGAATTCGGCGGCAAACAATGGTGAATCAACCCGTGGATTGCTTTTCCGGAGAATTCACCGGAAGGAACGGACCCGGTTTGACTGGTTAGAGCCTCTTACAGAACCGGGAGTCCCGGCGCGCCGGGAACCGGCCTGTCGTTTTCCGGCTTCGGCAAGATGGCCCCGCGCTTGCGCTTGGGGTTCTGTTAGACGCTTTTAGAGTTTCACACAGCCCAAACTACTTCGTGTCCTTGGTGTTCTTCGTGGTGAAATCAGTTTGCGCCGCGGATGAACCGCGACGCTACGGGTCGTTTGCCGACGCCACGGATCGGTCGCTGACGCTTCCGGCTCGGATGGGGACCCCCCTTTGTCCCCCCTTGGCAAGGGGGGAGGGGAGCCCGTCGCTTGCCCTTGACGCTTCGCGTAAAGGGGAGCCGCTCCGGGTTTGGATGGTGGCGAACGGCGGATCGGTACATACTTTGAAAGGAGCGGCGGGTCATGGACATCGCCTTGGTGCAGGAATACATGCGTAAACAGGGGATCGGCGGGTGGCTGGTGCATGATTTTCGCGGGGGCAATCCGGTGCTCAATCAACTCCTCGGCGGCAAGCGCTGGACGACGCGACGGGCGGAGTTGTGGATTCCGGCGAGCGGCGAGACGGTGTTGCTGCACCACGGCATCGACGGTCCGTCGTTTGCGAACGTGACCCTGCGGCGCGAGGCGTATCTGACGTGGAATCAACTGCACGAGTGGCTTGCGAAAAGAGTCGCCGGGGCCAAGCGCGTGGCCATGGAATATTCGCCGCAGGGAGCGCTGCCGGCGGCGGCGTTCGTGGACGCGGGGACGGTGGAGGTGGTCCGGTCGCTGGGGGCCGAGGTGGTGTCGTCGGCGAATATGATCCAGGTCTGCGTGGCCACCTGGTCGGCGGCGGCGCGCGAGGGTCACGCCACGGTATCGAAGAAAGTCGGCACGATCAAGGACGAAGCGTTCGCGATGATTCGCGATCGGCTCGCGGCGGGGAAAACCGTCGGCGAGTACGAGGTGCAGCAACTTATCCTGTCGCGATTTGGGGCGGAGGGATTGGAGACGAGCGAGCCGCCGATCGTGGCCGTCAATGCCCACAGCGGCGATCCGCACTTCGAGACGTCGGCGGCGTCGGCGGCGGCGATCAAGCGCGGCGACTGGATTCTGATTGATTTGTGGGCGCGGCGGCCGGGCGACGAGAACGTCTATTCGGACATCACCTGGGTGGGGTACGCGGGGCGCGACGTGCCCGCGAAGCATCGCGAGGTGTACGAGGTCGTTGCCAAGGCCCGTGACGCGTCGCTGCGGCGGGCGGTGTCGGCGTGGAAAACCTCCGAGCCGGGGCCTTCGGGCCGCGCGGGAACCGGACCGCGCGTGCAGGGCTGGCAACTCGACGACGCAGCCCGCGAGACGATCGTCGCGGCGGGGTACGCGCACGGAATTCGCCACCGCACCGGGCACAGTCTGAGTCCCGGTCCGCTGGTTCACGGGATGGGCATGAACCTCGACAATCTGGAGACGCACGACGAGCGGGAGATGCTGCCGGGGATCGGTTTTACGATCGAGCCGGGGGTCTACCTGCCGGAATTCGGCGTGCGCTCGGAGATCAACGTGTACGTCGATCCGGACAAGGGGCCGACGGTGACGTCGGTGTTGCAGGACGTGATCACTCTGTTGGCGTAGGCGTCCAAAACCAGTCGGCGCTGCGACGTTCGCACCGGATCGCGTCGCCGATGCGGCGAACGTCGCGGCGCGACGTTGATCCTCCGCTCCTCCGCATTCATGCGTGGTGGACACCGCCCGACATGAATGTCGGGGCTCAGGGGTTATTCTTTCCGTGTTTGCAGGTAGCTCGAAAGACTCCAGAGATGATGAACGAATGAGTCAGTGGGTCCTCGCTCCCCCTTGTCCTCGAAGGCTGAAGACGCGCCGGAAGACGTCGCACGCCCGATAATCGCGCCTGCGACCACCTCGATACAAACGAGTCCACCCTGATGCGCGGTGATTTGGCTATGGCCCCTTCTTTTCTTCTCCGCGCCGGCGACGTCGATCCTCCCGCGAACGACTACGACCCGGCTGGTCTTGACGTTGATCCTTCTGCGTGTCCGCCGCCGCCACTACCGGCTTGTCCGAAAATCGCTCAATCTTCGCCACGCGCAGGTTCTGCACCTCTACCGGACCGTACGCCACCAGCGCGATCGGAAAATCCACGTCCCGGGCGTCGCCCGAAATCTGCCACGCCGGAAACCGCCCCGTGCACGTGCCGTCGATGTAAACGGTCAGATCATTCGACCACACGCACACCACCTTGTGCGAGGCGTTGTCGCGCAGCGGTCCGACCGCTTCGATCCGCGTATCGTTTCCTTCCGCATCGAGCTGTGCGAAACCGAACAGGTGGTTCCGCTCGCCGGGCGATCCGAGGAACTTCACGTCGCAGGTAATAGCCATCGGCGTCGTCTCGTTCATGCGAATCGCCAGCAGGCTTGCCCCCTCGGTTCCCTCCGCCTTGCAACGCAGCATCCCGTTTTCGACCGACCAGTCCTTCTTTGCCGCTCCCACGCCCTTGAACGAATCGAGCGAAGTCAGATCGACCTCACGCCACGACGAGATGCTCTCCACCGTGTCAAGTTCGTTGATCCACGGCTGAAACACCGCGTTGTCGCTCTTCCCCGCCGCGAGCGCGTCCGGGTTGTCGCTCGACTTGCCGAGGTCCTTCGCGTACCGCTGACGCATCCATTCCACCCAGCGCCGTTCAAACTCCTCGACCGCCCCTTCCTCCGGAATGCCCAGCGCCGCCGCGCACGCCGCGTCGTGCCCGTTTCCCGCCGCCAGTTCGCTCAGGAAAGCGTGCATCGCCTCCGGACCGGCCTCAAATAAATACAGCACCACGATCGCCGATTGCTCATAAAAAAGCCCGATCCGCTCCGGATACCCCTCCTGATCGAACAGGTCGCGCATCCGAAAGTACTCGCCCGCGACGACCGAACGCGCCAGTCGCGCCGCCTCGCCGTAATGATCGCGGGTCTGCTCGAAGCGACCCGCAACGGCTTCGTTCATCCATTGCGGAATTTTCCGGCTCGAAAAGAACTCGTTCATCACCGCATGCGTCAGTTCGTGCGGCAGGACGCTCTCAATCCCGTACTTCCACACCTCTTTCCCGCTGCTGCTGGCGCGCCCGCCGCCGCGCCCTTTCCCCTGGCTGAAATCCGGCTTGAGCTGGAAGATCACCACCGCCTGCGTCTTGCCCGTGATGTGTCCGTACGTCACTCCACCCGAACCGACCGGGCCGCCGTGCTTGTTGTAATCGTCCACCGTCGAATAGACCAGGATCGGAACCCGAACCGCCCACGAGCGACCGCCGAACAAAGCCTTGTTCATGAACGCCAGATAGATTTCCGCCCGTTCGCCGATCACTTTCGACAACCGCTCATTCGCCGTATACACCGTGAAGTGCTGCGTCTCGTGCGCAAACGGAGGGACCTCCCAGTTGAACGGCGGCGGCAGAATCGGCGGCTTGTATTTGTTGTCCTCCACCACCTCCAGCCCCGCCCAGTCGATCTCCGGCATGTCCAGCTTGAAGGGATCCTTCGGCCGCTCGACCGCTTCGCTCTTCGCTTCGAGCTTGTCCAGCTCCAGTCTCCGAAGTCGAGCGACGGCCATCCGCGCCTTCCGCAGCGTTTCCTCGTTCTTCGACAACGAGAGGATATCCTTCCATGTCGAAACGGCGTCGTCCGACAGACCGGCCTTCTCATACGCGCTCGCCAGCAGAACCCGCGCCGACTCATAGGCCGGATTCTCCGACACCTCTTTGGTCAACAAGTCGATCGCCTGCTGAAACTTACCTTCATCGACCAGCGTTCGAGCGTCATCAATCGTCACTCCCCGCGCCGCCGACACGCCGACAAACAACGCGCCCGCCGCCGCGACGAAGCAAGATCCGACCCTCCTCCGCCGGGCGGATCCAATCACCCAATCACCAATTCGCCACATCGCCAAATCTCCCACCGAGGGTTTCACCCGGTTGATCAGCCTATCCCGGCGCGCCGGGACCGCCGATGTCCGCCTGCTGCCTACGCACGAGTCCGATCCCTCGCCTTCTTCACCGCGCGGATATTTTCCTTCAGTCGCTCATTGATATCGATCAACGTCGTGCGCATGTCGCGCAGCATCTCCGGATACCGGTCCGTCTTGGCGATCATGTAGTCCAGCAAGCGCGTCACCGGCTTGGCGGCGTCCAGAAACTGGTCGCAACGCTGCTGCCATTGGCGTCGTCCCTCAGCCGTCAGCATCCCGTTCGCCCGGTCGGACGCCGGCGTGAACGTTTCCGGACTCAATCGCAGCGCCTCCTCGCCGAGGTTCAGCGTCACGACCCACAGGTGGTTGAGTTCGGCCCGGGCCAGGTCCAGCTCGAACGCGCTGCTGTAGTCGCCGAGGATCGACTGCGCCTTGAGCAGCGAAGCCTCCGCTTTCTTCAAGTCCTCGATGTACGGCAGGTGCGGCGAGAGGTCTCCGCTCCCCGTCGCGTTCTTCACCGCTTCCAGCGTCTTGCGCTCGTCGAGCTTGTCCGCGAACGCCTTCACGCTCAGCTTGTCTTCCACGAGCAGTTGCTCGCAATACTCCTCGAGCGCGGCCCGCATCACCTCCGCGTCTCGAAGCGAACCCGGCTCACGCGCGCGGTTCCGCAGGTCCTCGTCGAAAATGAAATTCCTCGCGTGCTTCTTCCCGACAAACCGCAAGTCATAGTCCGGGTTGACCTCGAACAGGCCCAGATGCGCCTTCGCCCGCGTCTTCTCCGGCGGCGTACCGCCCTCCTGCTTCTCCTTCAACAACCGCTTCGCAACGTCCCACCGCCCCAAGCGCTCGTTGATCTCGACGGTCAGCCACTCGATCCGCATCCGGATCGCCTTGTTTTCGGCGTAATCCCTGAACGGTTCCAGACGCGAAAGCGCCTTTTCATAATGCAGCAAGTCGTAGTCCGCCTGCGCGTTCAAGACGGCCTTCATCACCGCCGGCAGATCGGCAAACGTCTTTCCTGATGCGGTACTTGAATCGTCGATCGACTCGACGATCTGATCGATCTCCTTGCGGGCAAAGGTCCGCACGCCGAACCGTGTGTCCACGCGCACGCTCGTGCTCGTCTGGAGCGTGATCTTCCCCTCGATGAACGTGCCGTCCTTCAGCACGATCGTCTCGGCCCGCACCGCGCCGCCGACAAGAAGAACCGCAAGCATCCATCCCGCAAGACGCATCCGTCTACCCTTTCGATCGTGCATCGGCGCGCGACTCCGCGGCGGCCTTTCCGGCGTAGGCCGACAGAAAAACATTCATCGCGATCTCCCTTGCCTGCTCCGGCATCACCCCCCGGCAGCCCGGAAAATAATGGTATCCGATGCCCGAGGAAAGATCATATGCGCTGTAGATTCCGACCGGACGGCCTTTCAGATAAATCGCGTACAAATCGCACCGCCCCGACTTGGCGAACCGCGTGTGCAACGCCTTTCGCAGCGGCACGTCCACCACGTCGAATCCCTGCGTGCCCGCGATCTCCCCCGTGAACACCGCGTCGTTGCGGCGAAGCTTTTCGATCACAATGCCCGAATCCAACCCCGCCAGCACCGCACGGAACCCCTCGTCCCAGTCCGTATTCCCGCCCACCACGTCGATCAACACGATCGCCCTCCCGCCTTGGTCGGGCGATCCCCCACCGCGCATCACCTCCAGCAACTGCTTGCGAACCTCCTCCGAAGGCGCATCCGCTCCGGCCACGTTCACCCACACCAGATCAGCCTCCGACGGCGACTTCGCTTCCTCGATCCGCGTGCGGTAGTTCGACTCCATCAAACGATCCATCGTCGCGATCAGGTTTGGATACGCCGGCAACGCACCGCCCACCTGAATCCGCGTCGCCTTCATCGACCGCGACGAAGCCGCCGCCGCCGCATACGTCGAACGCGCGAATGAGCTTCGCGGCGGCGTGTCGTCCGTCGCGCAGTTCAGCAAGTCCTGCATAAACGTGAACGCGTTCTCGTGCTCCTTCGTGTCATACGTGTGCCACGCACACGACCAGCTCCTGGGCGGCAAGAACGCGAAGTGCCGAAACCCGTTCCCCATCGCCTTGATCCCCGCGATCCCGGCGCGCCGGGACTTGTCCACCGCGAACACCGCCGCATCCGCCGGCAGTTCCGCCAGCTTGTACTCCGGAAACGCGCGCTGCAGACCGGTTTCAACGACCGCCCGCTGCCCCTCGGCCTCCTCCCCGATATCCACCACCAGCGTCCCGCCCGCCAGACAATACTCGCGAATCTTGCTCCATTCCGTCTCCGACCAGTTGAACGCCCCCACCACGCTCAACAGCAGGATCGGAACCTCAACCAGTTCCCGTACTTCGCGATCGATCGATGTCCGCCGCCAGTTGAACGGCCGGCCGCTCTTGGCCGCCAGATACCGCACAAGGTGCGGCACGTCTCCGCGATACTGCGCCCATCCGTTCTCGTCGTCGCCCGCGATGATCCGCTGCACCACCGTCGGCGCATTGCCCGCCCCGAGCGTCGAGAGCGCCCACGCCGTCCGCCGGGGCGACGGCGCCTCGGCGAAAGCGCCGGGCTGAATGCCCAATCCGCCCGCTTGTCCGCGTATCCCGAACATCCCCGTGTTCTGATCGTAATTCGCCAGCAGCGCCTCCGCCGACTCGATGAAATGATTCTTCTCGTTGAAGTGCGAAAGCCCCGATACCTCTCCCAGCGTCTCGAGCCGATCCGGCTCCACATACGGATCCTCCTGTGCCAGAAACGATCCGAAGCTCCGGAGTTCCTTCTTGTAGCGCTCGTCAAGCCACTTCAACGCCTTGTCGATCGCCCGCAACTGCTCCTTGCTCGCCAAATACGTCGAGCACCGCTTGCTCCCCATCCCCGACGCCATGTCCAGCGAAATCAGCAGCCCCGCCGCGCCCGTCGCCGTGAACGCCACCGTCGGCTGACTGATCGACCCGTACCGCGCCAACCGATGGCTGAAACCCCCGTCGTAGGTCTGCGCGTCCGTCCAGTAGCGCATCGCGTTTCGCCACACCCGATTGTCGATGACCGCCCCGGCAAACCGCGCCTCCCTAAGCGCGACCAGCGCTGCGAGCGACGAATTGTGCTCCGAGTTCACCGCCGTTACATCGCCCGCCGACGACTTCGGCGAACGATCCGCCCATCCCCCATCCTCAAGCTGCGCGTCAACGAGAAATTGCGCATCCCTCTGAATCGTCGGCCCGAAATCCGTCATGCTCCCGTGCCGCCCCAGACAGGTGAGCCTGCTCGAAACCGTGGCCACGCTGAATGCACTACCGCGAGGCGGCTCCTGCGCCGCGAGCCACTTCATCGCCTCGCGCACGGCCTCATCCTTCGGGTCAAGTTCGGCCAGCGCGTTGGCGATCGCCGCCGTGGCGGCCACGTTGCCCTCGAGTTCGTTTCCCGAACCCCAAAAGTGCTCCGGGTTCTGCAACTGCTTCAACGCCTTTTCACCGCGATCCAGCACCTCCGCGATCTGATCCTCCACCTGGTTGCGGATCGAAACGTAACGCACCGGGGTCGGCATGGTTGCCGCCGCCTCGGTGGTTAGAACCTGGTCCGCCTCCCGAAACGAGAAACGCGGGATTCCAAAGTCCGAACCGAAGTTTCGCGGCTTGAGCACGACCCACGCCGCCCCCGTCTGCCGTTCGAAGTTCGGAATCTTCACCGTCCCGCGGGGAAGCAGAAGTCGCTGGATTCGGTCCGTGTCCTCCGGCTCCGGTTCCGTGATCGACACATCCACCCCGATCGGCTGACCGTCCGCCCAGAACGCCGGAATGATCGCGGGAACGCCGCCTTCGATCACCCGCCGCTCGCCTTCAACGAAGTTCGTCTCCCACTCATACGTTCCCCCGGAGCGCAGTGCGCCCGCAATCTTCAACCAGATTTCGACCTCGTCGATCTGAACCGCGGTGCCGCTCTGGCCGCTCGGCTTCGTGCTCACCCGAAGATCGCCGCCGCTAAAACCCACGAACAAGTCCCGGCGGACGATCGAATTCGGTTGCTTCGAGCGAACGACGACCCGTCCGAAATCGAACTGCGGATCGTCGAAGCTGTAAACGATCTCCTTGCCCGAAAAACTGTCGCGACCTTCCGCGCGCTTGAACGGAATCGCGTCGTAGTTCCCGATCGCGATGATGTTCGGCCCCGCGAGCGCCGCTCGTGATACACCCAACAACAGCGCGAACGCCGTCGCCCTCGGCACCAATGAAAACCAGGCAGAATGTCTCACGCTGAACCCTTTCCTAATCCCATTCGATCCACGAACGTATTATAGTGCACGAGCCAATTGCTCCACAGCCGCGTCGATTTCAGTCTCCGTGGTCAGTCGCCCGACGCTGAATCGTACCGCCCCGGACGCGACCTCCTCCGGCACGTCCATCGCCGCCAGCGTCGCCGACCGCTCCCGCCGACCCGAATGACACGCCGCCCCCGTGCTCGCGCAGATCTCCGGACACGCCTCCAGCACCTCGCCGCCGATCCGCCCCCGAAATCCCACGCAAAGCGTGTTCGGCAGCCGCGCCGTGGGATGACCCAGCAACACGACCCTGTCGCCAAGCCGCCGCTTCAATCCCTCGAACAGTCGATCGCGTAGCGCAACCATTCGCACGTCGTCGGAAGCTCCCCCCCCTCGCAAAGGGTGGACTCGGGGGGGTCGCTTCGCCAGTTCGCACGCCGCGCCGAGCCCCACGATCAGCGCCGTCGGTTCCGTCCCCGCCCGCCGACCCTTCTGGTGCCCGGCCCCGTGCAACAACGGCTCCAACGCGACGCCGTCGCGGATGTACAACGCCCCGATCCCCTGTGGCGCATACAGCTTGTGCCCGGCCATCGACAGGAAATCGACGCCCAGCTCGCGCACATCCGTCGCAATCTTCCCGCACGACTGCGCCGCGTCCGTGTGCATCAGCACGCCGCCTTCGTGCGCGACGGCCGCGATCTCCGCGATGTTCTGAATCGTCCCCACCTCGTTGTTCGCGTGCATGATCGAGATGAGCACCGTCGTCCCGCGAACCTCGTCCGCGACTTCCCGCGGATCGACCCGCCCCGTCGAATCCACTCCGACGTAACTCACTTCGCATCCGACCGACTCCAGAAAAAGACACGGATTTGTTACCGCCGGATGCTCGATCTTCGACGTGATTATGTGATTCCCGCGCTTCCGCAACGCGTGCGCCACGCCCTTGAGGACGTGGTTGTTCGCCTCCGTCCCGCTCGCGGTGAAGACGATCTCGTCCGGCCGCGCGCCGATCAGCGACGCCGTCTGCCCCCGCGCCTTCTCGATCGCCTCGCGTAGCGGGCGACCCAGCGCATGCGAACTCGAGGGATTGCCGTGCATCCGACGCAGAAACGGAAGCATGGCCTCGTACACGGCCTCATCCACCGGCGTCGAGGCGTTGTAATCCAGATAGATCATGATCGGCGCCTCCGGCTGAATCCCGGCGTGCGATCATATCGCGCCGCCCGCCCTCCGGCGAGCGCCGCCAAGGGGCCGCGTACTGGGAAACTCGACGAATTGCCCGATGCCCAAATCGCCGGCCATACCCGTAGTCGTTGGGTGCATCCCATTTTGGGTGGCATGCCCGCCCCACAGACGGGCATGTTGTACGCTTGGGCGTTCTCGAAGCACGGAAACACATGGCCGCGACGCGCGGCCATGCCACCCGACGCCGAAATCGCCACCCTTTTTGGGATGCACCCGCGCTCGGCGACCCTCTTGCCCGCCCAGGCGCACGATTCGCGATGGTGTGCTACAATACGCGGCTCGATTGAGGACGACCGGACCAAACGAACGCCCGCGCGACCCGCGACGGACAAGGACGACCGACAGGTGAAGAACGAACGAATTCGTAACGTAGCCATCATCGCCCACGTCGATCACGGCAAGACGACGCTGGTCGATCAGATGCTGCGCCAGTGCGGGCAATTCCGCGAATCCCAGCTCAAGGGCGAACGCATCCTCGACTCCAACGACCTCGAACGCGAACGCGGCATCACCATCCTGGCCAAGAACATCGCCATCGAATATCGCGGCATCAAGATCAACCTGATCGACACGCCGGGCCACGCTGACTTCGGCGGCGAGGTCGAGCGCGTCCTGATGATGGCCGACGGGTGCCTACTGCTTGTCGATGCCTTCGAAGGTCCGATGCCGCAGACGCGGTTCGTTTTGCGAAAGGCCTTCGAGTGCGGTCTGCGTCCGGTGGTGGTCATCAACAAGATCGACCGCCACGACGCCCGCCCTCACGAGGTCGTCGATGAGGTGCTCGACCTGTTCATCGAGCTCAACGCCAGCGACGAGGCGCTCGACTTCCCCGTCGTCTACAGCTCGGCCACGCTCGGCTACGCGTCGCTCGATCCGGACAAGCACACCGACTCCGTGCAGCCGCTCTTCGAGATGATCTTGTCGCACGTGACGCCGCCCGAAAGCGATCCCGATGCCCCCGTGCAGATGCTCATCACCACGCTCGACTACAGCGACTACGTCGGAAGGATCGGCATCGGGCGGGTCGTCCGCGGCACGCTTCGCTCAGGTCGGCCCATCACTGTGATCCATCGCGACGGTACGAAGAAAAACGAGCAGATCGCCGAGCTCCTGGTGTTCGACGGACTGGGCCGAAAAAAGGTCGAGGAGGTGACAGCCGGTGACATCTGCGCCGTCGTCGGGCTCGAATCCGTCGATATCGGCAACACCATCGCCGACCCCGAGCATCCCGAACCGCTCCCCCTCATCCGCATCGACGAGCCCACGCTGCACATGACCTTCCGCGTCAACGACTCGCCCTTCTGCGGGCGTTTGGGCAAGTTCCTCACCAGCCGCCACATCCGCGACCGCCTCGAAAAGGAACTGCAGAAAAACGTCGCGTTGCGCGTCGATCCGGGCCACACGCCCGAGGAATTCCACGTTTCCGGCCGCGGAATGCTCCACCTCTCGGTCCTCATCGAGAACATGCGCCGCGAAGGTTACGAACTCGCCGTCGGCAAGCCCAAGGTCATCTATCGCGAACTGGACAACAGAAAGACCGAACCGATCGAACAGTGCGTCATCGACGTACCGACGGCCAACGTCGGCGCGGTCATGGAGCTTCTCGGCCAGCGCCGCGCCATTTGCACGACGATGGAGACGCGCAGCGAAACCACGCATCTGGAATTCACCGTGCCCGCGCGAGGACTCATCGGCGTGCGCAACCGGCTGCTCAACGCCACCAACGGCACCGCGATCATGCACCACAACTTCTACGAATACGAATTCCTTCGCGGACCGATTCCGGGCCGGACGAACGGCGTCCTGATCGCCATGGAAACGGGACAGGTGACGGCCTACGCGCTCGAAGGCCTGACTGACCGCGGCGTGCTTTTTGTCGCGCCGCCCGAACACGTCTACGCCGGACAGATCGTCGGCGAGCACAACCGCGAGAACGACCTCGACGTCAACGTTTGCCGGGCGAAAAAGCTCACCAACATGCGCGCCGCCGGCGCGGACAAGACCGTCGTCCTGAAACCGCCGCGCATCCTCACGCTCGAAATGGCCCTCGAATTCATCGAGGACAACGAATTGGTCGAAGTCACCCCCGACGCCGTCCGTCTCCGCAAGCGACTCCTATCCGAAAACGACCGCAAACGCGCTTCCCGGGCAGGAAAGTAGCAAAACGAGGGTGAGCACGTAGGGCAGGCCTCTTGACCTGCCCGGACGCATGGCGCGGATGAGTCCGACAATCACTATTGATCGCGGTGGTGGGTGATTTGTTCGCGGACCCAATCGAGGGTGACGCCCTTCTCCTGCAGGAGCTTGGTCACGCCCGATGATTCGTCACGAAGCAGCGCCAGAAGCAGATGATGCGGTTCGATCTCACCCGCCCCGAGGCGGTTGGCCGAATCCACCGCCAGAATCATCGTGTGCCAGAACGTCGGCGAGCGGAACGCCTTGGCCAGCTCCTGCTGATGCACCCATTCGAAATCGCCGTGCCGCGAATGGGCGAGGTCGTGGGCCGGATCGACGCTGCTGCGCAGCATCGCCAAAACCTTTTCGCGCAGTCGCTCAAGCTCCACCCCTTGATCGCGGAGCACCTTCGCCGGCAACCCCTCCTTAAGTTGCAGAAGCGCCAGCACGAGGTGTTCGGTGCCGACATACCGGTGCCCGAACCGCCGCGCCTCGGCGATCGCCAGCGACATCACCTCTTTCGTTTCGTTCGTCTGCGGGCGTCTGCCAACGAAATCATTCTCGTGGCCGCGCGTGACCTGTTTGGCCACGCCGTCGCGAACATTGTCGAGGTCCACGTCGAGCAGCCGCAAAGCCTCCGTCGCCACGCACTCGCCCTCGGCGATCAGCCCCAGCAGAATATGCTCGGGCGCGAGGTAGTTGTGGTTGAGCTTGCCGGCCTCGAGGTTGGCGAGGGCCATCGCGTGCCGCGCCCGATCTGAAAAACGTTCCTGCATGATCTCTTTTCCTTGACAACGCCGCGATTCGGCGTCGGCACTCAATCGCGTTCGTGAGTTTCAAGAGTACATCCGAGAGAATCGCGTAATTCCGTGAATCCGTCAAATCACCATCTCCCGGCTGCACGCGCACAGCATTGGGCTTGCTGGGCGATTGCCTTTGCAGCACGATTCATGCGGATTTTCGGTAAGAAAACGGACAACTCAGTCGGGAGAAGCCCAAGGCTTCAGCTACACGGGCGCTCTGAGCATGGCATGCAACACGGACGCGGATTGTGGGGCGAACGGCCCGTGCACCCTGTGTCCGTGACTGAACGCGCCACGAAATCGGGCGTTTCCAGCGGACGGCGAATGTGATTGTTCAGTCAGACCGGCGCTGCGGCTTCGGCCTTGGCCGCCCTGGCTTCCGCGATCAGTCGTGCGATTTCATCGGCGCGCGCCGCGGGTTCTCGGATGGCCATGCGATCAAGCCCGACATCCAGTTCGCGCGCCTTGGCTGCTCCGGGTTCGTCCTCGATGTTGATCGTCGCGGACCGCTCCACCGATCCGAGCCTGCGAACGGCGCTGCGCAGCGGTTCGATCGGATGTGTTTGCGATACGGACGGACTTTGCTGCAGCACCTGTTCGAGTCGCGCCTGGACGCGCAGCGCCTCCTCCAACCACTCGTGCAGCGTCTTCGCCGCCCGCTCCGACTCCGTCGTCAGATGGAGCAACTGACGCTTGGCTTCCGCACCGGCCCGATGCAATCCCTCCGTCTGCTCATTCGCCTGCAGGCTCGCCTGCGACAATCCGGCAAAGACTTTTCGCACAGCCGTGCACACCCGGTCCAGATGTTCCGCCTGCGCTTGGGCATTCGCGACGACGGCCTTCGCCGAGACCATCCCTTCCGCGATTTTTCGTTCGAGGGTCGCCGAGCGATCGCTGAAATGCGAGAGTCTCACGTCAACGGCGCCGATTCGCGATAGATACTCATTCAACAGAGACTCGCCGGTCTCCATCGTCTTTTTTAGAAGGGTCATCCACTCTTCCACCCGACGCACGGATTCGTCCGCACGCTCGACAAGCTGATGTCCCGAAACCACCGTCTTCGCGAGTCGCCCTTGCACCTGACTCGCCGCCGCGTGACTCGAGGACAACTGACCGATCTTCTGATCCGCCGCCGCGACCAGCCCGGTGAGCGCATCGCCCATCTGACGCGCCGCCGCCCGATCCGAATCCAGCCGCGCCGCCAGCACGTTCGTGTCGATCTGCAACCCGTTGAGCCGCTCGATCGCTTCGTTCGCGCCGCCGATCGTTCGCTCGACCGCGGATACGATCTTGAGCGTCTTTTCGTGAATCTTACCCACCTCGGTCAGACGCGACTCCATCGCACGCATCCGCTCATCCGCGTCACCGATGATACGCTCAACCCGCCGCTGCACCTGCGCGGCTGTGTCGGCGGCCTGCGGAATGCTTCGCGCCAGCACCTCTCCGACACGTTCCGCCCGTTCGATCAGCGACCGCAGCCGCGATTCTGCGGCTGCTTCGCGGAAAATCCCCGCCGCAGCCGAGTTTTCCGGTCGATCCGTCGCGTCATGCGCAGCCATGATGGGACGGTGAGGCTCCTGCCGAACCCGTTTGCTCGCCGGGAGGCTCGCCATCCCAGTAACCTCGACCACAATCGAAGCTGAAATGCGCGATTCGCCCGCCCCGTAGGCCGCCAGCATTGACGCGTTGCACATCTGATTGATAAGCCGTGGAACGCCGCCCGACGACGCATGGACCAGCGCCAGTGCGCCGGGGTCGAAGAGGTCCGCCTCTCCCGCGCCCGCCACCTGCAACCGGTGCCGAATGTAGTCCTTCGTCTCCGATTCCGTGAGCGGCGACAGCACGCGCTCTTTGAATGCCTGCTGGCGAACACGCACAAAATCGGGTTGATTCAGAAGCAACCGCAATCGCGGATGCCCGGCCAGCATGACATGCAGCAAACGTCCCTGTTCCGCCTGCTGCTCGGCCAGCGTCTCGATCTCGCCCATGTTGGCCGGCGTCAGGTGTTCCGCCTGATCGACGACGAGGATCGCACGATGTCCGGCGTCGATCGTCCGGACCAGATGTCGCCGCAACCGGTTGAGTCGTCGCGAATCGTTCGGCGATGACGGAAGCGAAACCCCGAATCCCTTGCAGCATTCGCGCAGGATTTCGCCCTCCCCGTTGTCCGGGGTCGTGATCACCGCCACGTGATCCGTGGCGTGCAGTCGCGAGAGCAGCGCGCGAATCAGCAGCGTCTTTCCCGTCCCGGCCTCGCCGAGCACGAGTCCGATGCCCGTGCCGTAGTGGGCTTCGTACTCCATCGCCGCGAGCGTCTCCTCATGCTCCGCGGCGGGAAAGAAAAACTGCGCATCCGCGCGATCTTCAAACGGCAGACAGCGAAGTCCGAAAAAAGCGGTATACATCGTCTGGGCACCTCGAGCTTTCGGCAATCAGAACCCCGACCGGCAGGGAAGGGCCATGCCGACAATCAGAACCGACCTCCCTACGCTGCGCGCGGGCATCTCGCGGCGTACGCATCTGGCACGCATTCGGCGCCGTCCTCTATTCCATCGGGTGTTGCGCGATCCCGCTGAAGTTATCGGGCAGACGCAAATCCTGCGCCGCACCGTTCTGACGCACCCGGGGGACAAGGCGACCCGGACCCGCTGCTGTAATGCAGACTCAACAATCTGGCCGGGGGGGCCGGGGGGGGT
>ERZ1292633.3242-Hain-H41-02um-R1-3242-length-16006-cov-8_pt1 | contig 16006 bp, 14 predicted proteins | sample MGYA00564406_ERZ1292633 | MGnify/ENA primary metagenome ERZ1292633 (study PRJEB36523, sample SAMEA6512639) | groundwater metagenome | collected 2019-01-08 | study: AquaDiva: Metagenomics assemblies of 32 groundwater samples | reverse complement strand
GCTTCTCGGGCACCTTGCCGGTGGCGATGCTGGCCCAGATGATCGGGCTCTTGGTCAGCGGTTCGAGCGAGCGGAGTTTTCCCGACGCTCCCTGGTCGCGGAGCGAGGCGAACGCGGGGACCTTCCGCTGGTCGAGCAAGGGGCCGATCACGGCCCAGTCGGCCGCGTCGACGCCGATGAGAAGCACCTTCTGCCGCGGCTTCTCGCCGGCGCGGGCGCAGGTCCAGAGGCCCATGCCGAGGGCGAGGACGACGGCTAGAGATGCCGCGACGCGGAGCATGGGGCGAAGGGGAAGGCGGAACGTCACGGAATCTCCTTGGGTTACGGGGCCGGTGCTCCCCGAGAGAGCGCTGGGTCACGGCGGATGCCGAGCGGTGACCCTACCACCGCCCGGACGTTCGTATCTAGTCACCCCAAGGGGGGCATGCGGTTCCCGGGAACGGGGCGCCTGGGCGGGCTAGAGTGCCTTCCGGCCTTGACTTCGGCGGGCCGCTGCCCTAATTTCAGCCGCCTATCCCAAGCCTCGATGCGCCGCTAGCTCAATTGGCAGAGCAACTGACTCTTAATCAGTAGGTTGAAGGTTCGATTCCTTCGCGGCGCACCAATTTACAAGCCTGCAGGACAGAGGATGTCCCGCAAATTGTCCCGCTAACTTCCTACTGCTTCCCTCCGGCGCTCTTCGAGCCTTCGTGCCTCACGTACCACTAGTGTCGCGACCCCGAAATATCTTTGCACATGGCGTACATGGTTTCAAAGATCTCGTCCGCCGATTTCGTCCAGGCGAATGGCCTGGGGTTGTCGTTGTGGAGCTGGACGTAGCGGTTGATCTTGAGCACGAGGTCTCGGACGCTGGTGAAGGAGCCGCGGCGGATCTGCTTCTGGGTCAGGGTGGCGAACCACCGTTCCACCTGGTTGAGCCAGGAGGCGCCGGTCGGGGTGAAGTGGGTGTGATAGCGGGGATGGCGGGCCATCCATCGGCGCACGCGGGGATGCTTGTGGGTCCCGTAGTTGTCGAGGACGAGATGGACGTCGAATTCGGAGGGCACCTGGCTGTCGACGAGGCGGAGAAACTTCAGGAACTCCTGGTGGCGGTGGCGGGCGTAGCACTTTCCGATCACCTCGCCGCTGGCCACGTCGAGTGCGGCGAAGAGGCTGGCGATCCCGTGGCGATGATAGTCATGAGTTCGTCGCTCGGGGTACCCGAGCCGCATGGGGAGCAGTCGCTGGGTTCGCTCCAGAGCCTGGATCTGGCTCTTCTCGTCAACCGAGAGTACCAGGGCCATGTCCGGGGGGTGAATGCCGAGAGCGCGACGGTCGAATCGGTCCCCGACTCGAGATCATCTCCGGCGGCGTTCGCGATCACGAGAATTTCGAAGCCGGCAAGCGTTTCCGCCGCGAACGGTCTCGTGCCGGGCGTCAGGAGGCAGCCGTCCCGCTCCGCAAGCTCGCCGAACGCGCGATAGCGACCCCCGAGGGTGTGGAAATTGTGGTGCGACTCGTCGAAGAGAATCCGGGGATGCTTATCCACGAAGGCCGGTCTCGCGACGATGGGATGAAACGTCGAATCCGCCGCCTGCTGGGCGAGGGCATGGGCCGGGAGAATTCCGCCCGCGAGGATCACGGAGAGCAGGAGCGCGCGTCGGTTCATCGGGAGAATTCCTCCATCAGCGTTGTGGACGGAAGGGCGCTCCGAGTAGCGCCCCTGTGCCTCCTAGGACGGCAACGGGGACCCGCCCGGTTTCAACAATCCGATCCTCAGCGCTCCCCGACTCTTCGGCCGCCCCCACTCTACTATCAAAGTATGCCAGTCTCTGGGACCGATGTACCCTTGACGATATGCCGTGATGACAGGAGTATCCGCGTCGTTAGCCGTCACGCGAAGCCGTTCGCTCGACATGTAGATGAGCGCCCCCACAAGAGGAGGTAACGGATGAAGACCTCGCTCAAGATCCGTTGGCGGATTCCCGTGTCGCTTCTCCTGGTGTCGCTGGCGGTCCTGTCCGCCGGTACCGCGGGCGCCATTCCCGCCTTCACCCGGAAATACAAGACGAGCTGTTCCACCTGCCACTACGCCTTCCCTCAACTCAACGCCTTTGGCAAGGCGTTCCGCAACAACGGGTACCGGTACCCCGGCGGCGACGAGAACTTCCGGAAGGAAGATCCCGTCGAGCTGGGCAGCGAAGCATACAAGCGTGTCTGGCCCGACGCGATCTGGCCGTCGGACATTCCCGCCACAGGGCCCTTCGCCATTCACGCCATCGGCCGGTACAACATGAGCTTCAACCAGCCGGACACCGTCGCCAACAACACGTTCGAGTTCCCGCACGAGGTGGAACTCCTCTACGGCGGCACCATCGGCCAGGAGGTCTCGTTCTTCGGTGAAGTGGAGTTCGAGACCGAGGGCGACGAGATCGAGATCGCCTTCCCGTTCCGGCTGGAGATCAATCATCGCCGCGCGTTCAACGTGAGCCTCGGGTCCCAGACGATCGATCCCACCCCGAACCATATGCGTCTGACACGGACGAAGTACAACGTCTCAACGCTCAAGAGCCGCAATCAATGGAGACTCGAGGACGGGCAGTCGGGCATGCAGTTGTGGGGCGCGGGCAATGGGTCCGGCGGCAAGGGCGGCTGGAAGTATGGAGCGGGCATCGTCAATGGACAGGGCGTGGTTGACGCCAACCGCGACAAGGATGTCTTCGTAGGCATGACGTACAAGATCGGCGGGTTGGGAGAGATCGGTGGGACCGAAGGCCAGGCCAGCGAGACCTCCGCGTTCTATCGCGACAACAGCCTGACGATCGGTGGCCTGTTGTATTCCGGTCGTGAGGCTGGGGCGACGGTCGCCGAGAAGGAGGACTTGACCGTTCTCCTCGGCACCGCCGATTTCTGGTACGCGCGCCTAATTGTCAATGGCTCGATTCTGAGCATGAAATCGGACATCGCCGGATTGTCGGACCGGAAGAGCCTCGCGTGGTACGCGCAAGGGCAATACGTCTTGTATCCCTGGCTCATCGGGATCGCACGGTTGGAATCGACCGATTCGAATACGGACGACGCCACCGCCGCGCGAACCACCTTGGTTCCGGCGGTGGTCGGGATGCTGCGCGCGAATGTGAAGTTCACCCTCGACTACAAGCGGCCGATCAGCGACTACGACCTGCGCAAGGCGGCAGAGGAGGGCTTCACGGCGCAGGCGAACTTCAGTTTCTAACGGAAGGAGACGGCAGGGACCCATGAAGACCAAGCGAGCACTCACGACGGCGCTTCTCGCAGGCAGCCTCCTGATTTCCAGTGGACCGACGGTCGCGGGGACCATCAAAGGCAAGGTGACCATCGCGCGCGCCCGGAACCTCGCCGACATGGTCGTCTACGTGGAGAAGGCCCCTGGAGATTTCACGCCTCCCAAGAAGCACGCGGTCATGGACCAGAAGAACCTCGTCTTCATCCCCCACGTGCTGCCCGCCGTGGTCGGCTCGACCGTAGATTTCCTCAACAGCGACCAGGTCCTGCACAACGTGTTCACTCCGGATAAGTGCGCGAAAAAGTTCAACCTGGGAACGTGGCCCAGGGGCGAAGTCCGCTCGATGAAGTTCGACCAGATCGGCTGCTCCGCCGTCTTGCTCTGCAATGTGCATCCGGAGATGGAGGCCTACGTCGTCGTGCTGCAAAACCCGTACTTCGCCGTGACCGACAAGAGCGGCCTCTACGCGATTCCCGATGTGCCGGAGGGCACGTACACGCTGAGGGTCTGGAACAAGAAAAGTTTGGAGTTCTCGCAGCAGGTGACGGTGCCCAAACAAGGGGACGCTACCGCGGATCTGAAGCTGAAAGGATAGGCGAGGAGGATCTCATGGGTAGGTGGCGTCCTGGCCTCGTGTGGGTCCGCGTCCTCGCCCCCTGCCTCTGCCTCGGGGCTCTGGGTGCTTCCGGATGTGGACGGGCGAAGGGCCAGCCCCTGGCGTTCGATCACCGGCTCCACGCCGACAACAACGTCTCCTGCACGGTGTGTCACCCGACCGCCGCCGACGGCGTGGGGGCGAGCCTGCCCGCCGTCTCCACGTGCCGGCGGTGCCATGAAGACATCCTCTACGAGTCCCCCGAGGAGAGGAAAATCCAGCTCGCTCTGGAAGCCCGGCGCGAGATCGCATGGGAGCCCGTCTACGCCCTGCGCCGCCACGTTTACTTCTCGCACAGGCGCCATGTTGAGCTGGGGAAGATCGATTGCGGGGCATGCCACGGCGCCGTGGAGCTTCGCACGGCGCCGTTTCTGTCGACGGAGAGCCCCTTCGCCGGGAGGCGGGGGATGACGGCCTGCATCCGCTGCCACGAAGAAAGCCATAGCCGCTACGCCGGCATCGACTGCCTCGACTGCCACCGATGACCCGCCTACGCGCCATCCCATGAACACCATCAGTCGGCGCCATTTCATCGAGGTGCTCGCCGGGGCCGGCGTCGCCGTGGCCTCGGGGGGCTGGGCTACCGACCGCCTGCTGGCCATGGTGGAAGAAGGCACCCTTCGCTCCCCACGTCTCCCGGGAGTACAGCGCTGGGTGCCGAGCCTCTGCCGACTCTGCCCCGCCGGATGCGGGATCCGCGTCCGGCTGGTGGACGGGCTTCCGGTAGGGCTGGAAGGCAACCGCAGCGACCCCGTGAGCGCCGGAGGTCTCTGCCCGGCCGGACTCGCGGGTCTTCAGGAGCTCGTTCATCCGGACCGCGTCCGCACACCGCTCCGTCGCGACGGGCCTCGCGGCTCCGGCAAGTGGTCCGTTATTTCCTGGGACGAGGGGCTCGAGGAGGTTGCGATCTCGCTCCGAATACTCCGATCGCAGGGAAGACCGGAGGCGTTCGGCGTGCTTGAGCGTGGGGATTCCGAGTTGACCCGGCGCTGGCTCCAGCGCGTGATGCGAGCCTTCGGCAGTCCGAACCTGATCACGGCTTCCGGTCCTTCGAGTTGGCGCGCCGCGTGGGCCTACGCAGCCGACCGGTCGCTTCCTCCCGTTGCCGATCTCGCGAATTCCGACTTCATCCTCAGCTTCGGCCACGAACTCTTCGAGACCGACGGCCACCCGGTCTGGCAAAGCAAGAGTTGGGGACGCATGCGCGCTCCGACGGCTCCTCCCGGAGTTTCCGTAGCCTACGTGGGTCCCCGTGTGTCGCCTTCAGCCATCCGCGCCGATCTCCGTGTGGCCGTTCGTCCCGGCACCGAGGCTGCCCTGGCCTTGGGCCTCGTCGGCATCCTCATCATGGAGGATCGCGTGGATCGGACGTTCGTCGATCGGTGGACGACGGGCTTTTACTCCCGCGAGGAGCCCAGAGGCCCCGATCGCCAAGGGTTCGAGAGCTTCGTTCGCCGACGCTACAGCCCCGAGGACGTGAGCCGAATCACCGGGGCTTCGCTCGATGAGATCTTCCGCCTGGCCCGCGTGCTCGGAAGTTCTCAGAGACCCGTGGCCATCGTGGGCCGGGCGCCGCTTTCCGGGGAGGACGGGATGGCGACGGCCATGGCAATCATCGCGCTCAACCTGACCCTGGGCGCCGTCGGTCGTCCCGGTGGGTATGTGGCCGCGAGCACGCCTCCCCTCGACTTTCCCGAGCCCGTGGTTCCGGACGCTATCGCGCGGCGCGGACTGTCGGCGCTCCGCGTGGACAGACCGGACCCACCTCCGCTTTCCGCAGTCGGGCAGTGCCCCGCGCGACTCGCCGCCAACCTCCTCTCCGGGAAACCCTACCGCCTGGAAGTGCTCCTCATCCACGGCGTAAACCCCGTCCACGCTTGGCCCGGGGCGAAGGCCTTCGAGGACGCGCTGGCGACCGTTCCCCTCGTCGTGGCCGTGGGCCCCGTGGTCGACGAGACGGCGCGCTGGGCGGATCTCGTGTTTCCCGAGGCGAGCTTCCTGGAGACTTGGCAGCTCTTGCCGCCCGCGCTGGGGCTTCCCTTCGAGTACGTCGGGGTCCAGCAACCCGCCGTGGAGCCGCTGTACGAGAGCCGATCTTTTGAGGACATGTGGTTCGCCCTGGCTCGACGGGTCGGAGAGCCGGTCGCCGGAGCGGTGCCGTCGGGCACCTTTGCCGAGTGGCTGCCCAGCGCCGCGGCCGGACTGTTCCACTCCGGCCGGGGGACCATCGCGTCCGGGGTCAATGAGCTTCGGGTCGCCGATTTCATGCAAACGCGCGGATGGAGAGCCCCTGGCCCAAAGACATCCGAAGCGTTCTGGGAGGCGCTGAGGGGAGCGGGATCATGGCTGGGCGGTCCGCCCGCCGAGCGCTCGCCGGCACAGCTCCTGGGAGCGAGCGAAAGGGGGAGGTTCGAGTTCTGGCCGCCCCGATTCGAGCGGGACGCGAGCAAGCAGTCGGGGTCTTCCATACCCGCGGCGGCCCTCTACGAGGGCCGGAGCGGGCGCGCCGACGGGAATGGGCGCGCCGGCGCATTCGCGCACGCAGGGGACTACCCGCTCCGGCTGCTTCTGTTCGATACCAACACCCTCTGGGAGGGGCGGACGGCTCTGACCCCGCTGATGCTCGAGCTCTCCGGGTTCCGGGAGGACATCGCGTGGGATAGCTGGGTCGAGATCCATCCCGAGACCGCGCACCGGAATCGGATCAGCGACGGTGATCGTGTGCGAGTCGAGTCGCCGGCCGGTGCGCTCCTCGTCCGCGCGCGGATCGCCCCGATCGTGCCCCCGGACGCGGTGGCCATGCCTCGAGGGCTCGGTCACAAACATTTCGGGCGCTTCGCCAACGGAGTCGGCGTCAATCCGCTGGCGCTTCTTCCCGCGACCGTGGACCCCTGGACCGGGAGCGCGATCCTGGGAGTCCAAGTACGTCTCGCCTCGGTGCGAGTCTAGGAGCGGGCATGCCACGATGGGGAATGGTCATTGATCTGGACCGGTGCACGGGCTGCGGCGCCTGTGTCGCTGCCTGCAAAGTCGAGAACAACGTCCAGTTCGTCTCCGCCGCCGAGTCGGAACGCGGTCGGAGGATGCACTGGCTGCGGCTTCTCGTCGAATCGACGGGCACCTACCCCGAAGCCGAAATCAGGATCGTGCCGAACTTGTGCGTCATGTGCGACAACCCGCCCTGCACGAAAGTATGTCCGGTCCACGCAACGTATCTCGGTGAAGACCGCCTCGTCGCGCAGATCTACCCGCGCTGCATCGGCTGCCGCTACTGCATGGCCGCCTGTCCCTACAGCGTGAAGGTATTCAACTGGTCCGATCCCCGGTGGTCCGCGGAGACGCGCTCCATCTTGAATCCCGACGTGTCCCTCCGTCCGAAGGGGGTCGTGGAGAAGTGCACGTTCTGCCACCACCGCCTCCAGGCGGCCAAAGAGGTGGCCCGCGCCGACCAGCGCCCTCTCCGCGAAGCCGACTATCAGCCCGCGTGCGTGCAGATCTGTCCCGCGGACGCCATGACCTTCGGGGATCTGGACGACGAGTTCAGCCCGGTGTCCCAGCTGCGCCGCAGCGCGCGCGCGATGCGGCCGCAGGAGCATCTCGGCACGGAACCCAAGGTCTACTACCTGCAGAGGCGCGATGCGCACGTTTGAACCGAGCGCCACGTCGGATCCGGCTCTCTTCCGCTCGATCGACCACACGACGACGAAGTTCTATGTCACCGTTGGTGTGCTGGCCGCGATCGTTCTCTTCGCGGTGTTCATGTATGTGCGACAGGTCGTGCTGGGTCTCGGCGTCACCGGAATGATGCAGCCGGTGACGTGGGGCTTCTACATCGTCAACTTCGTCTTCTTCATCGGCATCAGCCACGCGGGAACGTTGATTTCCGCCATCCTTCGGATCACCCAGGCCGAGTGGCGCAGACCCATCACCCGAATGGCCGAGGTCATCACCGCCATCGTGCTCGCGATCGGCGGCCTTCACCCGATCCTCGACTTGGGACGCCCGGAACGCGTCATGAACGTGTTCCTGTTCGGCCGTCTCCAATCCCCACTCCTCTGGGACGTCACGAGCATCAGCGCGTATTTCGCGGCCAGCACCGTTTATCTCTACCTCCCGCTCATTCCGGATATCGCTCTTCTGCGGGACCGGAGTCGACGCCTCCGATGGTTCTATGACTTCCTGTCCTGGGGCTGGCAGGGAACGCCCCGGCAATGGAAAGTGCTCTCCCGCGCCATCAACATCATGATGATCGTCGTCGTGCCCGTGGCGGTCTCCGTTCACACGATCATCTCCTACATCTTCGCGATGACGCTGCAATCCGGATGGCACAGCACCATCTTCGGACCCTACTTCGTCGTCGGCGCGATCTTCTCCGGGATCGCGGCGCTGTTCGTCACGATGATCGCCTTCCGAAGCGCGTTTCGCCTCGAGGCCTACCTGAAACTGATCCACTTCCAGCAGTTGGCCAAGCTGCTCCTCGCGATGTCGATGCTCTGGACGTACTTCACATTCTGCGAGTACCTGACCGGCTTCTACGGCGGCGAGCCCGAGGAGTTGAAGAGCATTCTCTATAAGGTCACGGGCCAGTACGCGCCGCTCTTTTGGCTGATGGTGGCATGCAACTTTTTCATTCCCCTGGTTCTTCTCGGCTTTCGCCGCTTCCGGACCATCCCCGGCATTCTCATCGCGTCGATCGGCGTGCTCGTGGGCATGTGGCTGGAGCGCCTCATCATCGTGGTGCCGACTCTCGAGAACCCCCGGATGCCGTTCCCGAGCGGGATCTATGTTCCCAGCCTGACCGAGATCAGCCTGTTCGCGGGGGCGCTCGCCCTTTTCGCCCTCAGCTTCCTTGGATTCGCCAAGCTCTTCCCCATCGTTTCGGTCTGGGAGATTCAGGAGGGAAGGGCGCTCGCCAAGGTGGAGATGGAGGAGCGGATCCAGAGCTACTTGCCGGATGAGCAGGCGGGACATGTCCAAGCCTGACGTCCACGGGCCCTGGTACCGGCGGGGGATCGATCTCTTACGCCTGATGTCGATCGTCCTGATGTGGCTCTTCTTGGGCGGGGTCATCACGTGGATGGTGAACGTCGTGCGGGTGTCCCATTCGTTGGGCGACGCGCTCACGGTTTCGGTCGGCGTGAGCGTGGTGGCCGTCGCGGTGTACACCCTGGTGGCGGCGGTCTTGACCTATGTGTTCTTCGGCCTTCAGAGGGGGCGGGGAGGACCCGAGAAATGAGCGAGCGATATCCCCGCACACGCGCGCGCGCCACCGCGGCGACGGCCGCATCCCTGCTCATTCTCGTGCTGGGAGCGCTCCCATCCGACGCGGCCGACTCTGCTCCGCGCCGATTCCCCGATCTCTCACTCGGTCAGGAGCTGATCCTCGCAAGGGGATGCGCCGCGTGCCACGGCATCCTCGGTCCCGGGAGGCGCCAGGGCCCCGATCTTCTTCGGGTGGCTCGAGAGAAGGGCGCTCCCGAGGTTCTGGCCGCGATGTGGAATCACATTCCTCAGATGGCCGGCGCCCTGCTCGAGGGGGAGCGCCTGCCCAAGTTCTCCGGAAGCGAGCTGCGCGATGTGGTGGGATACCTGAACTTCATCAACTTCCTCGGCGACGAGGGAAACGCCGAACAGGGCGCGGCTCAGCTGGCCGAACGGCAGTGCCTCGGCTGCCATGATCTCGAGCGTCGCGGCAAGATCGGACCCGCGCTCGTCGATGCACAGCGCTCCGCCTCGCCGGTGGGGCTCATCACCGACATCTGGAACGATTACCCCAGCATGAGCCGCGCGCTGCGCGAAAAGGGAATGCGCTGGTTCGAGTGGCGCGGCGAGTTTCTCACCGACGCTTCGCGATATCTCGATCGGCTCGCGAGTCGAGAGACGCGCACACCTCTTCTCGACCAGCCGGATCCGCAGCGGGGGGCGGTCGCGTTCGCGCGGCTCGGCTGCGCCCGGTGTCACGGTCCGAATCATGGGGCCGCATGGGTTTCCTTGACGCGGACGTTGAATCGTCGGAGCGCCGCCGAGTCCGGCGCGGCGCTCCTTCGTCACCTCCCCGTTATTGAAGAGAGCCGAGGGTCCGCGCCTGACGGTGTGGAGCTTCGGCCCGTGTCGGAGGGGGAGATGGCTGACTTGCTCGTCTTCTTGAGCCTTGCCGGGACCGACCTGGGGGGAGGAGACGCTGGGCGGGGAAAGGCCCTTTTCGAGCGCTTGTCCTGCGGCAAGTGCCACGCGCTCCCGGGTCGGAAGCCCGGCATCGGCCCGGACCTGAAGGAGATTCCGGTGGCGGCCGGTCCGTACGATGCGGCCGCGATGATGCTGAGGCACGCCCGTGACATGCGCACCGCCACGGAGCTCAAGGAGGTTCCCTGGCCGCGCATGGAGCCCGATGAGCTGTTGGATCTCTACGCGTTCCTGTCGCGGGAGCGCGGTCGTGAGGCGAAGCGTGAGGAGTGAGCGCGGACCCGCGCGGCTTTTCGCGCCCGCAGGGCGTCTCCGGTTCGGCGTGGTCGTGCTGGTCGCGGCGGCGCTGGTCGGATGCACGCGGAGTCCCTCCCCAGCGCGCCAAACCTCGGGACGCGAAGGGCTGGTGCTCCCGGCCGTGCTCGTCAACGATTCCCTGAGCGTCAACGACCGCTGCACCACGTGCCATTCCACCGCGATGAACGTCGGGGACAAACTCTCGCCCCAGCCGCGCACGACGCACCCCGGAAGGATGCTGGAGCTGCATCCTCCGCTCCGATTTGGTTGCACTCCCTGCCACGGCGGCCGGGGCGATGCCGCCTCGGCTCGCGACGCGCATGGGGCGGGCCGCGGGCCGCGCGGGTTCCTGACCGGCGACGCCGCGCAGATCTCCTGCGGGCAGTGCCACCTGAACGAAATCGACTTGGACGGCGCGCCGCATTTGAGTCGAGGTCGGGCGTTGATCCGCCACTACCAGTGTGACGGATGCCATCAGATCGGCGAGAGTGCGCGCCGCAGCAGACCCGCGCCCAGCCTGGCGGGCATCGCGGACCGGACCAATCCCGTCTGGCTCTTCCGGTGGCTCAAGAACCCCAAGGAATACGCGGAGAACGCCCGGATGCCGCGGTTCGCGCTGGAAGACCGTTACGTCGACGCCCTGGTCGGCTACCTCCTGACATTCCGGGCTGAAAACGCGTCCGAGTCTTCGCTCGATCGCGAGGGGGACGCGGCTCGGGGCGGCGGGCTAGTCCGACTCTCCTTCTGTATCAGCTGTCACTCGATCGGAGGGAAGGGGGGGAAGGATGCCATCGATCTCGGCCTCGTGGGGAACAAGCTCACTCGGGCGTGGCTTCTTCGTCTCCTCTCCGACACGCACCGGGCCGACCCAGGCACGCCGATGCCCCAGTACCGGTTCACGAGCGGTCAGGTGGCGGACGTGGCCTCCTATCTTTCCACGGAGCTGGCGGACCCTTACTTCGGCAGCACGGAGGATGACTCCTCGCTCGCGCGGCTGGGGTCCTACTGGCCCACGGAGCAGCGGCGCGTGGAGGTCGGACGCCGACTCTTCAAGGAGCTCCGATGCGGCAACTGCCACGACTTCCCCGGAGGAGGGAAGTGGATCCGGGTCGCGCCCAATCTTTCCCGCCTGGGAGAGAAGCAGGTCTTGGAGATCTCCTGGGGGAACACGCGCTTCCCGCACACCCTGGGCGACTATGTCTGGCGGAAAGTGGAAAACCCGCGTCAATTCGAGACCGCTCCCCATCAGCTCAAGATGCCGACCTACGATTTCTCCCCGCAGGAAGCGCGCGACATCGCGATCGCCCTGCTCGCGCAAGCGGATCTCCCGGTCCTGCCGGATCCTTTTCTCGTTCGGGACCGAAGCGACGATGCGCTTCCGCTGGAGGGGGAGTTCGGCCGCCTGGTCGAGAAGTACCGATGTCTCTCGTGTCACTCCGTGAACGGAGTGGGCCACAACATCTCCTACGATCTGGGCGTCGAGGGAAGCCGGGTCACACGGGAGTGGCTGTATCGCTATCTCAAGCTTCCCTACACCATTCGTCCCACCCTCACCGTGCGAATGCCGATCTTCAATCTCACCGACGGCGAGGCGCGCGTTCTCGCGGATGGCATCGCCTCGACGATGCGCGATCCCGGCATCGATTCCGCGGGAAATTTTCAGTCCGGCCCCCGGGAGATCGAGGCCGGCCGCAAGCTGTTCGAGAGGAGCGGCTGCCTGAGCTGCCATCAGGTCGGTTCCCGCGGCGGCTACGTGGGGCCGAGCTTCACGAGCGGCGCGCCGGTCGGGCGGAGGCTTCAGAAGGGCTGGATCGTGCGGTGGCTGGAGGATCCGCAAAGTCTCAAACCGGATGTCCTGGAGCCGCGATACGGGTTCACCACCGAGGAGGCGCGCGCGCTGGCGGCCTACCTCATGACCCTCGCGGACCCCGGCCAGCGGGGGGGAACGTGAGAGGCCACGGCGCGGCAGGGTCGATCCTGCTCGTCCTCGTCCTGTGTGTAGCCATGTCGGGTTGCGATCGACAACTTGGTTCCGCCGAACGCGGGGCTTCCGCGCCGTCCGACTCGAGCTTTGCGGCCGTCACGTACAGGACGGAGGTGCCATCGCTCGAACTGGCCGTCGCGCACGGTCGTTCTCTCTACACGCGCTACTGCGCGATCTGCCACGGAGACGAGGGCGGAGGGGACGGATTCAACGCCTACAACATTCAGGCGGCCTACGGACTCGCGCCCACTGCCTTCGCCGACTCGGCGGCATTCGCCTCCCTCGACTCGGACACGGCCCTCGCCGTCATCCGAAACGGTGGGTCTCGTTTTGGCAAGTCCGCTGCCATGCCCCCCTGGGGACATACGCTCACGTCTGGAGAGGTGGTCGACGTCTGGCTCTTCGCCGCGTCCCTTCACCGTGCGACGGAAACAGCGGGGCAGACACGCGACACCCCATGACCGTCTGCGCGATCGGACCGGTCGCACGCCGCTGCACGAAGCAAGAAGTCCGTCCGGTCACGGGGCTTCGTGAGGTTCTATTTCCCAAGCGGGGCCTCTCCGCGACCGAGCTGCTCCTCGCGATCAATCTGACCGTCGCCATCGCTCTCTTTCTCGCGTGGGGGAGAGACTACCCAGCGAACCCGTAGTGTCCGAAAACTCGAACGCCCGCCCGCCCTGCGAGTTGCCGCCCGTCTGATACCCTCCCAGGATGATCGAATTCCAGCTACTCTTGGCGACGTTCGCCGCCTGGTCCAATCGCCAGCAAGGTGGCGTAATCGCCTATCTCGTTGAAGAGAATCGTACCCTCAAGGAGCAAGTCGAATGGGTTGGGAAGCGGCTCCGCTTCACGGATGATCAGCGCCGCCGGCTAGCGGCAAAGGGCAGGCCATTAGGTCTCAAGGCGTTGCGGCAGATCGCCACCATCGTGACGCCCGAGACGATACTAGCGTGGCACCGGCGGCTCATCGCGGCCAAGTGGACCGATCCGCGACCTCGGACGGGTCGTCCTGGCGTGATGCGCGAGATCCGGGAACTCATTCTCCGCATGGCGGATGAGAACCCGAGCTGGGGGTACGCGCGAATCCAGGGCGCCCTCAGACACGTCAATCATCGCGTGGCCCGCAGCACAATCGCCAAGGTGCTGAAAGAGCACGGGATCCAGCCTTCGCCCGACCGACCCAAGAGCTGGGCGACGTTTGTCCGGGCCCACGCGCACCTGATCGCCGCGGCGGACTTCTTCACGACGGAGGCGTGGACGGTGCGCGGCCTGGTCCGATACTTCACACTCTTCTTCGTAGACATTGCCACGCGCCGTGTCCACATCGCGGGAACGACGGCGAATCCGACTTCCCACTGGATGGAGCAGATGGCCCGGAACGTCACGAACTGTGAAACGGGCTTTCTCTGCCACAAGCGGTTCCTGATTACGGATCGGGACGCGGTTTTCTCTCCAATGTTCAAGTCGATCCTGGGATGCTGTGGCGTGAAGGTCCTGCTGACGGCGTACCAGGCTCCGAACATGAACGCGCACGCGGAGCGATTCGTGCGATCGATCCGAACGGAGTGCCTCGATCAGATGATCTCCGTGGGCCGAGCTTCGCGAGAGAAGGCCATTACTGAGTACGCGGCGCACTACCACGACGAGCGGAGTCACCAGGGGCTTGGAAACGAGATCCCCAGCAGGCTGCCGGTGCAGCGCGACGGTGGGATCCAGGCTAGCGAGCGGCTCGGCGGGCTTCTGAAGTACTACCATCGGGCCGCGGCGTGAACGCCGGATTGAGTTTTCGGATACTACGCCGTCCGTTACATTTCCTGACATTTCGTGCCGGTTCATGACATCCCAGGCTTCGACTCCTAATCAGTAGGTTCTAGGTTCAATTCCTAGGCGGCGCACCACTTTTCCCCCGCATTCGGCTGCTCACTTGCCCGACGAACCACCTGCCTTGCCGCTTTTGTGCTGCAGGGCCTTCAGGCGGGCGCAGCTCGTTGTCGGTAGCGCGTACTCATTACACCCCAGCCGATACCACTCGATCGCTTCCTCCAACCGCCCCGCCTTCTCCGCGGGGGCGCCGAGTTCCTGACATGCCATGTTGCGGTGTAGTGAGGGCTTCGCATCGGAGCTGCACAACTTCAGGAGAATGGCCCGATGCCGAGCTTGGTCTCCCAGGAACTTGCAGCCGGGCCAGGCATCCAGTTCGCAGGCCCGCTCCCAATAGCGCCTTGCCTCGTCGGGTTTTCGTTCTCGGAGTCGGTTGCCGATTCCGACGCAGGCCCACCCGTCGCCCGCTTCACACTTCCTGAGTTCCTGCCGGAGGTACGGATTCCTCGCTTCGGAGCCATCGATCAGACTGTCCGCCCAGGCGCGCCACGTGACATAGCCGGACAGCGGCGCCATGGATGGGCCCGTGCCCATCCGATCCATCGACTGCGCGAGTCGAAGGGAGTCAAGAGGGTCCCCTTCGTAGGCGCCGACGATTGCCGATCCGTTCAGGACACCCTGGAACCGATTCGAGAGCTTCAGGGCGCCCGTGCCCTCTTCAAGGGTGCCCTCGAACCGGCTCAGGGTCGGAACCTGGTCGCCGATCAGGCCACCGATGTCGGAGGTCAGGCCGAACACATGCTCCCCTTCACGCCACAAATCGAACTGATCCCGATACTCGTGTTCCTCGGTGAATCGCTCACGGTAGAAGCTCCCCAGAAAGACAATCGAGGAGTCTCGCGATCCGCCGGCCGCTCGCGCGGTCGCCGACGCCACGAGGATGGCGCTCAGGGCCCAGCCGGTCACGATCCGACGACAGAGCACTCGTACCGATTCGCGTCCGCTTCCGATCCTCACGGCCCTCTCCTTTGGCTAGTTTCCCGCGACGGCGCGCGCCCGAGCGAAGAGCTTTGGGCGTCGCCAGCTCTCGGCCAACTTCTCGAACTTCGCGGTCGGGCCGCGGTAGGAGAGAGCATCAACCTTCACGCTGGGGTGATCGGTCCGAAGCGTTGCGAGCGTGCGAAAGAGGAGTGCGTCCTTCCAACGCTCGCGCAGGGTTGCGGAGAGTTTGTCGGCCCCGCGCAGCGGCACGCCCCAGTCGCCGACGGACTTCGGGATCTTCTCGAGCGTCTTGAAACGTCCGAGTATGGCGGCCGCCGACTTCGCGCCCCAGCCTGGCAGGCCGGGGTAGCCGTCGGAACTGTCCCCGACGAGGGCAAGGTAGTCGGGGATCGAGGAGGGCGGCGCGCCAAATTTCTCAACGACGCCGTCCGCATTCGTGATTTTTCCGGCGCGCCGGTCCAGCATCACCACCCGGTCGCCGCTCACGCGCTGGGCGAGATCCTTGTCCGGGGAGCAGAGAAGCACCTGCTCGACGCGCCGGTCGGCGGCGGCCACCGCGGCGGCGGCGGCCAGCGCGTCGTCGGCTTCCACTTCGACCATCGGCCAGACCACGACGCCCAGCGCGGCGATCGCCGACTCCAGCGGCTCGAACTGCTCCCAGAGGAGGGGATCGATTCCCTCGCCGGTCTTGTAGCCCGCGTTGAGTTCGTTCCGGAACGACTCGATGACGTGATCGGTCGCGACGCCCATGTGGGTCGAGCCGGATTCGAGCATGCCGATCAGCGACTGGATGACGCCGACCAGGGCGCCGCACTCCTTG
>ERZ1292633.3241-Hain-H41-02um-R1-3241-length-16007-cov-6_pt1 | contig 16007 bp, 11 predicted proteins | sample MGYA00564406_ERZ1292633 | MGnify/ENA primary metagenome ERZ1292633 (study PRJEB36523, sample SAMEA6512639) | groundwater metagenome | collected 2019-01-08 | study: AquaDiva: Metagenomics assemblies of 32 groundwater samples | reverse complement strand
AATTCCAATTTCAGCGGGTGCGTCAAAGTCTGTGATGATGTCATGGTCATCCCGGCTAAGAGGGCGAGCAAGGTGTTGGAGATAAGAGTAAGTGTGCTTGTGGGAGGACAGTAGTCAAAACTCACTGACTGTTTGTTTGCACAGGAAGTAGGCAATGTACGATACACGGGAAATTGAGGACATCACCCATCAAAGAAGGGAGGGAGCAGCAGACAAATGAGAGATGCATTAGATTAGATTACATGTAAAAAGCAAAATTGGAGGCTGAGATTGCGTCTCTCTTCTTGCAAACAATATGGGGAAAAAAATGGAGCAAGAAGAAGAAAGAAAAAGTAGACGGAGAAGAAAAAAACTGTCTATATTGGCCTAGACGCCACTTGGCACGTGAAATGTTTGTCTTTGGTCCTTTGCAACAGCACAGGCAATGAGTTTGTCAGAGGAGGAAGAGGGGGGGGTCACGTCGTGTCGGGCATGGACAGCCGTTCCGCGACAGCAAGGACTTCGTTTCGCAGCGCAACGACCTCCGCGAGGGGTAGAGACAAGATGCGGACGAGCGGCGACACGTCTTCCGCGCCGACAACACGGATCGGTGCCCGTGGTCCTGCCGCCGCGTGAGTCACCGCCGCCACGGGCATCAGGGCCCTTGGAGGAACAATGAAGGACGAAAAAGACGCCTCCAACCAAGCGGAGTTGTTTTCCGTCGCGGTGTCGGTATCGGTATCCATGGCCATTGCTTCGCTCCGCCCCTTTGCCGCCGGCACGTCGTTGCTCGGGATCGTCGGGATGGTATCCAACTCCGCCGCGTCCTCGATGACCATGTCCATGACATCCCAAGGGCGCACGCCGGCGTCGGCAGCGGGCGACAGCGGATTTCCCTTCTTGTGCCTAGGCGACGACACGGCAACCTTTTCAAGAAAGCCCAAATGCTTGCTGCGGCGGACGGATTGGTCCGCTGCCTCCCCGCCGCCCCCTAAGGCCGTCAGCGAGTTGGCGCCGGGCGAGAAGTACAACTGAACCACGGCGCCTTCCACCCCTCGGGAGCCACCAGAGGCGCTGTCGAAGCGGGGCGCCCACACTTTGACGAACATGTGACTCAGATAATGGTAGCCCGACTCCTGCGCCAGTGACAAGAGGTGCCGCGACGAGTCGGTCAAGTGGCCCTGGGTCAACGGGCAGTAGTGGATGAGGTCGCGAAGCGCGTCCAACAAGGAGGAAGGAGAAAAGGCCAATCGACACGGGATGTCCGTTTGCCGCGCCTCCGTCTCGGCGTCATTCACGGTCTGCACCGCGAAGTCGACCAGGTACTGTAGGCAAGCGCTGGCCTCCACGGCGGACGACAGATACTTTTCCGATTCCGTGATGCCGCGCAGCGCCGCGCGGGCGAACGCATTGGCATGCTTCACCAGATCGAACAGCTGCGCCAGGTCGTAGCCACCGGTTGCTTGCAAGACGGCATTCGCATTGTGGATAATATCGAAGGCAACGTAATCGAACAGCGTTGTCAAATTTTTTGGGTCCTGCGGACAGCCGGCCAGCTTCATCAGACGGTCATGATACCGGCGGCTGAATAGCGCAAGCGGCTCGGCCTCATGCAGCTCCACAAGAGCCTGATCGAACGTGTTTTCGTCTAGGCGCTCTAAGAATGTTCGTAGTTCATGGATTAACCTGGTGATGGCGTCCTTCGGATTGTCCGCTTTCGCCGTTTGCAGCATCGCCCGCAGGCCCGGCACGTGAGCAAGCGAGTCGCCGAGTCGGCGGCTTCGCGATTTCAGCAGCTCGGAAAGACGTTCGCGGTTTTCTGCTTGCAGTTGCGATAAGATCGAGGTGGAGGGGTCCAAGATACGATCGAGGATTTCGCAAGTTGCCGGCTCGTCGAGACGTATGGTGTTTGCGTCGGAGCGGGTCAAGGGTGCCTTGAAGCTGTGAATGGCGGCGAGAAATACCTCGGCGGTGGCGACCACGCGGTCCTCGCCGCTGGATATGGGCTTCACGACGAATGTGGTGGATACGTGTTCTGCAACGTCCCGGCGAGCGCGGCGGCCGGAGGCTGGCACGTGCACCAGCCGGTGGACGAACGACGTTGCAACTTCCTTCGCCTGCAGCCGTCCTGTCTTGGAAAGTGAGCCGCCCCACTTGAACGTGATGACGATGTGCTCGGCGAGCTGCTGGCTGGCAGAGGCCGCCAGCAGCCCGGAGGACGGGGGCGGTGAGGCGCCGTCCGTGACCCATTTGACGTGAGCCATGGCGTTGCGGGGGTCGGTGGGATCTAAAAGCGACTCGACGTCGCGTCGAGAGATGGTGACGTCCTCATCCATGCCAGTCGGGAACGCGGAACTCGAGTCGACGAACGCGTTGATGGATTCTTCCGCGAAAAAGCCAACGTTGCCGCGCCGTGCTTCTAATATCTCGGGGATGAACGGACCAATCGTGGATCGCAGCTCTTCGCTCGAGGCGGGGAGCTTCACTTCATGGCCAGCTCCTTTGGCCACCAGTAGCCGTTTCAGCCGCGCCACAACCGCCGGAATGAAAACGGAAAGCCGAACTTTCTGCTTCGCCGTTCGATCTGCATGCGAAAATACGCAAAACGCGCCGACAAGCCGAAGTTCGGAAATATCTACTTGCGCTGTCGCCCAGTTGTTGTGGCTCAACGAGGAGGTCTGTGGCGTCTGGCTGCCACTGGCGCTTTCATCCACTTCGGTCAGCGGTGGTTTCGAGCTTCCATCGTCATGGGTGAGCGAAGAGGCGGAACGATTGGCGATCTCAGCGGCGACGGTCGTGGCGGTGGTCAGACTAGTGGCGTCGCGAATGGGATCCTCCGTTGTGATCGCGCCGCGGTTACTCGCCATGGACACCGCCATCGACAAGCTCTGGGTGACGTGGACCCGCGCCTTCCCAGCAGAGCTGTCCAACCCGTCGCCGAAGGCATCGCGCAGCTCAAAGCTAACCTCCTCATTGGCTCCTGCGAAGAACAAGTGCACGCGCCCTTCGAATGTAACTGACAACAGAGTGGAAATGTGCTGCTTGAAGATCGCGGCAGAGGACGCGTCCACTTCCGTGAGTTTGGTGCAGTCGACGACGACGGCCTTGAGCCACGGATGCTTCGCTAAAAATGTTGGTTCCTGGCTGTTTGGGTGCTCGGCGACGACCAATGGTTGCTTTGGCGAGGTGTCCGTTTCGTCGTGGGTATCCATCAGCTGTGGCACGGAAGAAGGAGGGACGGAGGAGGCTGGCGACATCGGCCGCTGCCGTTGCAATCGGACCGACATCTTTTCGACGGCTTCTAGCAGCGAGGCGCGAAAGCTGTGCACGTTCACGAACGTGATCGGCGAGTCGAAGGACCACACGAGGACGCCAGGCAGCAGCGTGACATCCTCGTCGAGTTCGATGGGAACGAAGCCCTGGGACTCCGAGTCGAACCCGAGCACATAGTTGGATGGCGTGCCCATTCGCAGGAGCAGGAAGCAGATGGACACGACGATGCCCAGGAGGATGCCGATGGCGGTGCCGAGGAACAGCACACCCAAGAACGTGACGAGCCACGTGAGAAAATCAACGTAGCGCCGTTTACGAAAGAGGTCGACGGCTGGCTGAAAGCTGACGAGTCCAATCGCCGCCGCACAGAGCAAGGCAGCGAGGACGATGCGCGGCATGAAATACAATGCCTGTGCTCTCGTCAGTGCAACGGCGCTGACACACAACACCACAGATGTTGCGAGACTGGCCACAGGAGACGAGGCGCCCACTGTCCGGCTCACGGCGGCACGTGAAAAGGCCGCCGTTCCCGGGAAACCTTGGAACACGCCGGTGAGGAAGCCGGCAACTCCACCTGCGCGAATTTCAATGTTGGGATCGGTGGGCAATGCAGGATCCTCGTACTGCTGGCACACCGTGTATTGACTAAGAAACATCATGACGGCGACGATGAGGCTCGTCGGCGCGGTCAGAGCCAAGTTGTCGAAAGTGACGATGTCACTTGGAATAGTCGGTGTGACAATTGACGTTGGCAATTCGCGCATGATCCTCAATTTGATTACGGTGTCAAGTCGAGCGGCCCAGGTCACGAGGGTGGCGACGACGACGATGACGAGCGGCTGCGGGATCCACGACGGCACGCAGGTCACCTTTTTGATGCCTAACAGATATCCCAATAAGATGAGGAATAGCAAGGCGCAGTACACGGAGTTCACGGTGGCGGAAATCTGCGCTGACTGCACAGTCGCGATCAGCGCGTCATGCAATGTGGGTGACGTCCGCAGGCTCGGAACATTGATAATGGTCGCGAGCTGGGTGCTGAAGATCATGATCCCCGCGCCGCAGCTGTAGGCGTCCGCAACGGTTTTGGCAAAGCAATTGCGAATAATGGTACCGCCGCGCATGAAGGAAATGACGAATAGAAAGAATCCGGCCTGAAGTGCCATGAACTGGAACACCCCGAGGCGCGCGACGGGATCCGTGGCATCAATGTTGCTGGGCATCGCCGCAGCCGCTAAGATCAAGCTCGTTTCCGCCGCGGGACCCAAAATGACGGCCGAGCACGAGCCTAAGAAGAAGTAAACGAAGCACCCCACCACCGCCGCGTACATACCCGTATGAAGCGGGACGTTCTGCAAAGACGCGTAGGCGAGGCACTGTGGTACGGCAAGAACCGCGAGCACGACCCCAGCAATGAGATCCCGCATCAGCCGACGGCGGTCGTACGTTTGTGCCCATGTGAAAATGGGGAGTTGACCCTGCAATGTTTTCGCCCCTACGCGGCACGCATGAGCAACCGAGAAAGACGTGGGCTGCCGTTCGGCGAATGAGCTGCGGCGAGATCCAGTTTCGCAATTCCGAGTAAAACTCACCACGCGTCGTAAACCGGAAGAATCAGCACTTGGATCCACCGACGTCATTGTGCAAAGTGAGTGGAGGAACGCTGAGGTACGACAGTGACGGCTTCATGCTAAGTCAAGCCTAAAAAGCAACACCCCCTCCCCGAAGCAAAATCCCCAGAGTGACCTTGAAACTAGTTCCTACATGTCACTTATCCTTCGCTCATTTTCGCGGTGATATGAGCGGGAGGGTTGTACTAGCACTCGATGCAAAGGCACCTGGAGGGCCACCCTGTAAGGTCACACCGGCACGTTGAAGCGTGTCTTGCAGCACGTCTTTGAGCAGATCCAACTTTCGCTGTTTTCGGTACAAGATGTCCTGTGCGTCGGTCAGATGCATGTGCCGTTGAACCAACGTGCGATCGGCCTCGATGCATTTCGTCACCGCGTCGCGCCAGCAGGCCTCCAGACTCGAAATGTATTCCTCAACCGTTCGAAGATGGGTCGCGATGCCGTCTTCGTCGATCTCCCGGCTGCGCTCTCGCAGGTGCTGGCGGCGGATAAACTTCTCGGCGCCCTCTCTGTGGTACACGAGTTGCGTACGAGGCGAGGTCCACGAGTCAGGCCATGTTGTTGCCGAAAGCGCGTCGTCGCAGGCACCACCTACCACCTGCGGCTCCAGCGTCGGGTTTGCGACGCGGTGCAGCACCGAGGGATCAAACGGCACGGAACCGTGCGGATAAGTGCGAGAAAGGTAGGAAAAGCAAGGACAGAGTTGGTGAAGCAGCATCTCGTCGTCGCAATTGTAGGGCTGGGCACCACCATGTTTATTGACCAGCGCGATGACACCCACAGGAGGGTGATGCCGCGTTCCCGTGCGGGCGTCGTGTGCGTGGACGGGAAAGAAGATGGCGTTCCTCGCCTTACTCGGCCCTGGGCAATCCACAGCGTCTTCCAGGTTAAGCAAATTGAGGTTGACGGCGATGCCGCTGGACATGACCGCACCCACCACGCCGCTCGAGCTTGGCGGCGCGGACGCCGCTGCGTAGCGTGTCATTCCAGTTCCAGCCACGGCGGACAAAAACAAGATCCCCGTCCTCTCGTTCGTTAAGTACAGCAGAGCCCTTTCGGACGCCGAACGAACAACCAGGCTTTCCAGCAGCAGGTACACTGATGCGGTAACGCAAGACGCTACGTTGCTGACGTCCGATGACACAGCCGCTGCTGGTGCGCGGAGAGCCGGCGGCTTCCCTGCCGTTTCCACGTGACGCGGGGTGACTTCTTCCGTGGGATTGGTCTTGGAGTTTGCTGCTGCCAAATTCCCATGTCGAAAATCGTCTTTCAATTTGGACAATTTTCTGCGGCACGCCCCCACGATGGATATCAGGCGGTGTTTGTCGTTCCACGTGATGGAATCATTGACGCCCATCAAGTCGGCTTGCAGCGCGTCCAGCTGCGCCGTCACGTCATCGCACACGTCCATCAACTTCGGTGAAACCTTCCTTTTGGTTGGTGTGTGAGTGGAAATTGCGCACGCAGTGAAAATCGTTTGCAAGCTGAAACCCCAAATTGGAGCAAAGGAGAGCGAGGACAAGGGGAATCTCTACAGCCCCCCTTTGTATCTGAGCGCACTGTTGGCCTCGGCGTTGCTCAACTCGCGCAGCGTCTTCCCGGGCGTGCGCAGCGTCGCGCCCGCGTGCTTTTGCAGCAAGTGACGAATATGCTGCCTTCGCCAATGGCCAAGCGAGATATGCTCCAAGGTGTTTCCAGCGATGATGCTTTGGATTTTAGCGTTGACATGCTCGTCCATCGTGGTCATTCCCGTGGCGGCATTTTCCTTCTTGAGCACCTGCGCGCCCCACTTCATGACCTGTGGGACAGTTGGATGGAGGAACAGAACCCCGCCGTCTTCCAGCGCGAAGGGCCGCCAATGGGGCGACAGCGTCCGGGTCACATTGGAGAGCGGCTCATTCCGTGACTTGATCGGCGACTCCCACCCGTTGGCCGGATTTCGAAGCGTTTTGAAAGTGCGATCCTTCGGCTGAGGGGGCATGCTGATACCCCAGCCTTGACCGCTGTACGTTGTGTAGTTCTTCGTGTAGGTGCGACCATACCCTTTCCCGGCGAGGAGGTTGCCCGTTCGCTTCCGTTGCGTGGAACAGACCCACAGCACAACGGGCGTGTGCCGGAGCATGTGACAGATGGGAGATTCCACAGGCCTGTTGGGTAGTTACAGAAACGCGGCTCATGAGAGCATCTGGGGGAAGTGTTTTTTGTTCACGCGATTATTTTCACGGAAGATTGAACTGTGTAATCTACGGCGACTAAACAGATGGCGCATCCGCGGCAGCCGGCTGACTGTCGTCCGCCTTGCCGCGTCGTTGTTGCGTCGCCTTTGCAAGCTGCCGGTCCAACTGAGCAAGGGTGTCTTTTAGCTCCCGTTTGAGAGTCTTGCGCTCCTCCAGCAAGGAAAGACGCTCCTGTGGCCAATTTTGGTTCTCTAAATCCCAAGCGGAACCGGTCACCTCCGTCTGTTGCTCCGCGGTCGTCGTCGACGCGGCCGTCACGGCCCGGCTGAGGGGCGCCTCCCCTCGTAGGGCATTCGCGTCGTCTAACAGGGCCGCTCTGGCCAGCCGCAGAGTCGCAATGGCATCCGGAATGGGTGCCGCTCCTCCCCGAATCGCCAAGTCATCCGCATCATCCTCGTTGGCGGCTTCGGCGTCGTTCGCCTCGCTCGCCAGTCGTCGAATCCGTTCCAAACTCCTTTGAGTTGTTAGCGTGATCTGCGTCATGGACGCCGATAGATCGGCTAAGCGCCGTGACAGCGACGAAGCCGCGGTCTCGTCACTCATCGCCGCTCACTGGGAGTGGGAAGATCCCGGAAAAATAATCTCTTTGTGCTGCAACAACACACGCAACACCCGGGTGGTCGTCGATGACCTGATCATTCTTTTTGTTTCACATCAAGGACGGGTGCGCCGCTTCAGTTAATACGAACGGTGTGATCTGGCCTTGTGTGCCTCCATCAATTCTTGCAGGCGACGAAACAAGCCGTAGTTCATGTTTTCAAGGGACACGTCATTCTCTGCGTCGATTCTCTCGGGCGCATGTTTCGTGATCACCATTTGAAGTTGACTCATGAAGACGTGGTCGCCTTGCTGCTCGACATAGTCGGTGAAATCCTGAAGCAGCTCGTGAGGTACGATCGCTTGATCTTCGAGTTGCTGAATCTTCGTGCGAATCCAAGCTTCACACTTGCGTGCGGTTTGCGTGACTTCATTGTCCTCGCCGTTGTACTGCGCGCAGTTTTTCCAAATCAAGTTCAAGTCGTCATGGACTTGTCTCGCACTGCTGTATCGACTTGACGTCATTTTGTCGACGACATCGCGCAATGAGCGCGGCTCCGCAATGTACTCATAGTAGGAGTACAGGCCCGGCTCCGACAACGCGTAGACGGGATTTCGAAATAGCGCCGCGAAATCCAAGGTGTACAGCTCATAGATGATCGGGTATAACTCTCGCACCTCGGGAACCATGGCCGCATGCTCGTCGAAGGGCAGCAATTCCTCACTTGGAAGCGGCGGGTGATCGAGCGCTCGATCGATGAATTGAACGTATTCCTCGATCCGAGCCGCAGGTGACTTTGCTGCCATGAGGGGGTAGTGGAATACCCAATCTATGATGGGAAACGACTCAATTTTTGGGTTCCATTGACGTGTGCACATCGTCCCTCCCTTTGAGCGAGTGAGTGACTGATTACGACACTGTACAAAACCGAGGGGCCACGAACCCCTCTTCACTCTAAGTGCCGATGCCGTTGGGCTGCCGACGCCAACTGAAGCAACCGGTTCACGGTACTGTGCGACGACGACACGGCCGCCACCGCGGCTCCATCGCTCGGCGAGCCAGAACGGGGATCATGCGGCGTAGGAGAGGACGAAATCTTGCGCGACTGCGGAACAAAATGCCGTGCACTGTTGCGCATCTGGGCGGCGAGGCGAGCGCGTAGTTCGTGGCGCTGGGAGTCAGTGAGCAGCGGATCAGACAACATCCCCGTGCGCTTCATGGCGGGTGAAGGATCTCGGTCAAGGTCCTTCCATCGCAGTGGAGACGCGCGCACTTGCACGGGGGAATCACGCCGGTGGACCCTGCCGTCACTCGGCGTACCCGCCATGGACGCCTGTTGTCGCGGGGTCGAGGACGACGTTGGCACGACTTGTTTTGCCGCTTCGATCGGATCGATCCGCCGCGCTTTGGCGTGCTCGTATTTCAGCCGCATGTCGCGGAACAAGCTCTGATAGCCCGTGACAATCAGATCATATTGCGTCAGCACCATGGCGATCGGGCTTCCAGGTTCGAACACTAACAGATCAGACACTTCTCTTAAGTACTGCTGTTTCCCGACAAAGACTGCCTCGTCGGGATAGTAATCGCGAATAACGGAGTGCAAGTTACTACCTTGCCGCAACAGCGCTGACAACTGACCTGCTTCTTGAGAGATGGCTAGTTGCGCTTTGACGAGCCGCAATTCCTTTTCCAATTCCGATGCCTTCGTCTCCGCTTGTTGCAGCAGGGACTCACGAGGGTCGTCATCCAGCGTGTCTTTACGAGGGCGCGGCCCATTGCTGCTTCCCATCACCTCGAGCCGCAGTTGGGAAATTTCGTGGTGAAGCGCCTCGTTTTCCAGTTTCAACGTGGACAGCTCTCGTTCCTTTCTCTCATCCACGACGGCCATCGCGGGTGGCAACGGCGGCGGTACGGTTGGAAGTGCCGTTGCGACGGGTCGCACTCCGAGTGCTTCGTGAAACTTCCGGTCTGCGTGCGCGTCGAGTGCCTTGTAGCCGTTCAGCTCCTGTTTCAACCTTTCGGTCGCAACCGACATAGGCACGTGGCCTGGCGCGCTTGATTTTGCACTGCCGGACATCGAAGAATCCGTGTCACTTGCCTTCTTCTTCGCGGACCCTACCGCCATCCCGGTCCCATCGTGCTCCAGGTGGCGAACGCCCATGGCAAGCATGTCAGACAGCCGTCGTCGGCTCGTAGCTGGTTGAAGAACGACAAGAAATTCAAAAAAACCAATCTGGTCAGTGTCCTTGTCGCCGATGGCGGCTTTGCAGGCATTGTTAGCGTCGACGGGAAAGCCATGCAAGAGAGCGACGACCAACCGCCGTAATTGCGTTCTAGATATAGTTTCCGCACCATGCGCTTCAAGGTCAAACAGCTCGCGGAAGGTGGCAACCGTGCGAGCGTTCTCCGTCAGCGCCGCTGGTGGAACGTTGGCGGGCGTTTCGTACATCAAGTACCTGCGCCGGAATGCGACACGCATCCTGGCGGTGAGGTCCCTCACCAGCTGAAACGCGTCACTGAGCTCGGTGGTTACCAGCGCGGTCGAGAGCGCGTTGACGAAGTCATCCTTGGACAACAATTGCTTGCCGCGAGAGTCGCAGTCGGCGGCGATACCGGCCGCTTGCTCGGAAGTCAACGCCGTGTTGATCAACTTGATAGTTTCAATGGCGACTTGGATGGGAACTGCCCCGACACTGTTCACCTCAACAACGTCGTACAGCGTCACGATGGCAGCGATCAAATCAGTTTTGCGCATTGTAACGCGGAACGAATGCTGTTATTTGTTTTTCGAACCAAGGTTCGCAATAACACAAACATGATGGTTTGGTCACCAAGTAGAGTTTACCACAAAATAAAATAACTTTCGGTAATGAGGCGTCCTCGCTTGATACACAATCGCGCACCCAAATCCATCACGCAGTCACGCCACACGCATCATCATACGCGGCGAACAGTGAACCCGCTAATTGATAAAGTCGCTCCTTTTGTGCGGCCGCCAATCCGACGTTGTCCTGATGAGGCACATACGGCATCAAGTTTAGAAACAACTCACGCTGAATCAAAACGATTCGGTGAATGGCATTCATGATCATGACTTTGCCGCCCTCGTAACGTGGGTCGTTTGTCGGAACATCATTGCAAAACGTGGTGGTGGTGCGATGGCCGTAGTCGTCGGCCTGCGCCACCAACCGCAAAGCGCGCGATTCGGTGTCTTGATAGACTTCGAGCAGTTTTCCCTCGCTGATTTCTGGGTCCAACTTGATCGCAATGTGTCCTAATTGGTGGCGAATTAACGTGGTGGATGAGTCGCAGGTGACGTCGATGGCGCGATCCTTTGTGGCCAGGTGGATGCTCTTGACGCCGTCGTCGCGGTCAGTGAACGAAGCATCATACAGCCAACCGCTCCCTTGCTGATTGGCCGAAACGGTCAAGGCGACGCAGTGATCGCTCCGTTGAGCAAAGACAACGTGAAGGCGCCGGTCTTTTCGATTCTCCGTGACTTCCTTCACCGAATCAACACGGCCATTGCCGTAGAACCGACACTCCACATTCCCGTCGTCGACACGAAACGTGAGCCGATCTTCTCGATCCAGGAACGACTCTCTCGTCTCCCCCTCATACCGCTCTATTGTTGCTGGCGACGGTTCCTTCGCCGAGGGCGACGGCACTTGCTGCAACATTGGGAAGCAATGCGTCGTTTTATCCCAATACTGTTTCCACAGAGCAAATTAGTGGAGTCGCCAACAAGCATCTCCCTCCCCTTGAAAAACAACGTGAGGCGCTCCCCGTTTACAAATTCGAAAACCGTGTGATGGTACACTGTGATCGTACATCATAAGACACCAACAAAACGGAACGTAACACCGTCAAACGACTTCACCGGTAAAATGGCTTCCACGATGTTTCTCACGGGAAACCATTTTGCCAAAGGCAACATATCCAACAGCCGTTTCTGGCAGCTTGACATCGTAAATCGCGTCCGGCGAGCACGCTCGAGCACAGCGAGCTTGTTCGCGTTGATCGCGACTGACGTGTGTTCCCATTTTCGGATCCCCGCGGCAGTCAACACCGATTTCATCCGTGAGCGGCCGCAGCTCACTCACCGTTGATAGTGCTTCAGTTCGTTGTGGCATGCGTCCTACCTTGCTAGCCTTCTCACGAGAGATGTAACCTCGGAAATCGATGTCATGGGCGAGTCTGCGACGAACGGGCGACCGGTCGGCGTCCGCAACTGTCGGCTGCTTGAGCATTGCGGCGGGTGGGGCATCCTCTTGCCGACCGTGTGGCTTGGGGCTGAGTGGCGCGATAAACGCCACTGGAGACCTGGCGAGGAGTGGCGTGTAATCAACGTTGTACGTCATCTCGGATGCCGACCGCGACTCACCCATGGCACGATTGGGCAACTTAGCGATGTCCACCGTCGGCGAGTGACGAGCGACACTGAACAAAGGAGTCACGGAATATTCACTTGCACGCGTGCCAACCGCCCCGGCCGACGGCGTCGCTTGCGTGACTTTTTTCCTGGCTTTTCCAAAGTCCAATGCCGGAGATCGACGAAACTTCGCGACTGCAAAGTTCTCTGTGTTGAGCGCAACCTGTATCACTTTCGGCTCCACGAGCACGTTCGACCGTGGCGGAGAGGAATCGAAGCTCATACATGGAGAATGTTTTGCTGGCGGCATAGCGCCGCATTTGTCCATCGGGGGCGCTATGCCAGGACCAGAATCACGACCCACAACAAGTTTCATGGAGAAGACAGGAGAGTTTTTCGTGAACGCAGCGTCGTTAACAATTGCGTTGCTTGGTGAAGAAGCGTAGACGGTAGCATTCATCGTTTTTTCTCGTTGTTCGCGACCTATGGAGCGAAATCCTGATGATGGGGCAAGCACCGGTGATTTTGTGGGTGCTGAGGAAGTCGGGGTCGAGTTAGCCGCCCGTTTGGTGGGTGCAACGTGGTCGTGCACTTCGGAGATGACTTGACCGAGTTGGCGTTCCGTTTTCGTGAAGGCAATACTCGGGCTTGTCGGTTCCACAATCTTCATTCGAGGGTGGTAGTGTCCGACCGGTGGATTGCTCGATTGCTGTTCGATCGTTGGCCTTGGTTTGCTCAAAAAAGCTGAGGTGTTGTTTTGGGTGTGTCGAAGGGGTGTGGTATGTTCCTCTTGTTCTGGTTCCTTGCTCCCGCTCACCCGATTCTCATTTGCTTGGAATTCAACCTTGTACTGGTCACTTGCGGCGATAAATGCGATTTCTTTCGTCAACCGGGTCGCTGTTTCGAGTTGTTCTTGAGTCTCGGGATGCACCCTGGCCGAACTGCATAGTTCTTGATCTCGCCCACCATTGTCCTCTGTCAACGTGGGAGTCGAAAGAAGGTCGCTTGACAGCAGCAAAAACTTTTTGCGTTTTCCAGACTGAGACGCTTTGTCGCTAACAGAGATGCTGGCGTGAACTGCGAGTGATTCGGTCATTCGGCCCGCACGACTCAAGCTGTGACATTGAGACGCTTGAAGAACATCTTCCAGTCGCAATGCCATCGAAATACGTGCGGACTGTCGCAGTGAGAGGGCAACATATGAAAGAAAATTGGCTTGCAGACAGCCAGGGTTTCGGGCAAAACGACCTTTGCGGGTTCACCTTCCAGTCACGAACGATTTTCGCATTAATCTTTCGCACACGGACCTTCAAGACCTACAACTGGGCTTGATCATGAAACAACAAGTATCGAATGGTCGGCAGTTGTTCGTGAAAAGCATGGTGTGCACGGTACGACAGTGTGTTGTTGCACACGATCTTTCCATCAGCACTAACCAATATCACGCCACCCCATGCATCGTCGATCAGAGACGTCTTCGAAACAGAAATTGTGACTTGTTTCCCATGAGCCGCTTTCACTGCTTCGACGCCCTCCGCGATCAACGACTTGACGACGTTTTCATCGATCTTGCGGCATTGCACTTCACAATCTGATTGCAAGGCCACGGCAGCCTGCAAGAAAAATCCCTTGAGCAGTACCTTGTACTTTGCGGGGTCCTTCATTAAGGCGAACACTTCGGCCTTGGCGGCATCGCGCAACTGGTCAAGGATGACGCCTCGTTCTTCCATCACACGCAATCGTTGCTCCTTGACCAAGTTGGCGCGAGCGACACGGCGTTCCACTTCAATTTGCTTTTTGCGGTTCTCTGACGAGGCAATGACCTTCTTTTTTTCAGCTTCGACCAAGTTGGCTTTCTCCGCGTCGTACTGGTTCTGCGCTTCATCCTCGTACTCGCGAATCTTTTCTTGCGCGTCGCGTTCGATGAAATCGATCATCGCTTGGATTTGCTTGTCTTCGCTCATGATTGCGAACGTAAGTTGTATAAGGACTGAGGTGAGGTGATGTTGAGAACAAAGAAGGAACCCATGTCCTTGTTCAACCTCGTTGTTCAATGTCTGTCAAGCAAGCTGTCCACAATCGATCGTCAAGGGCAAAAGGTAAAAATAAAAGTCACATCTACTGGGGGGAGCTTTCGCGAGAAAAACTCGCGCTTCGATACGCCCTTCGAGGAAATAGACCTTTGCGTTGCAGACGATTCACGGTTCGATGAATGCCTTCAAGGACGTCCGCTGGTCTCTCTCGCTTCAGGTCAACGAGAATCTCCTCCATTATGGACGCCACTTTCATATCCTCCAGGTATCGCGCAACCTTTGCTTCAAATCGGGCTGCGACAACAGACTTGACCGCTTCGGCCCGTTCGATGTTGTTGTCTGTAAATTCACTCATGCAAAGTTGAAACATTGGAAGCGTCATCGACGTCGGGCTGTCGATGTCGCCGGATCGATTGCGCTGTGCCAATTGATGGCGCCACTTGAGCAGTACCTTTTTGTCGTTTCGTTGTTCTGCTTCGATCAGTTCCTCTAACTCGCTCAGGTCGATGGTGCCACTGCGATTGCGATCTAACAACTGGAAAATGTCCCAAATGATTTTCTTCAACTTCGTCCCGTGAGTGATCTCGAAGGCATCGGTTCGAGCTTTTTGGCACAACGTCACGAACAGGTCGAACTCAGCATCGCTTTCATTGTCGGTCACTTGTCGAATGAAATGCTCGAAAGCGCTCGGATCCATGGTCGGCTCACCATCTTGCTCAAAATTGATGATACCGCCTAGAAACCGCATATTTTTCATGGAACCGCGGCATCGGTGATGTGTTTCACGAGCCGCCTTCACTTGAGCTTCTAGCTTCGCGAGCCATCGTTGACTGGATTCCGTCATGTGGCCTTTCGCAGATTCCACAATTTGGATCAACTCGAGGAAGCTCACGTTTCCATTACCATCCAAGTCGAATAAATCGAAGAGTGCTTCGATTTTGGCTGTTTTCGCGTCCATTCGGTGTGGATGAAAATTGGAAGGTCGCACTTCTAGGGCAAGGGGGGTTCGAAACGAAACACCTACCGTCCACGTGTTGTTTTTTTGGTCGTGCGTCCATGGTGTGCGCATGGTCCTATAGAAGAAAATACACAGCGCATGGATCTGGCGTTGAATCGAATGCCTTCGTGCATGTCACCAAATGACGCAACGTGGTACCGTCAGCAAACGAGCATGCGCATCGTCGAAGCCATCCGGTAGTTGAAAACTGCCGCACCGAATCTTCATACCCGGGCCAGATCTGCCGCGGGAGAAATTCCCCCCGCCCTCAGGCGCCAAAACGCCACGGATCGCTACTTTGGCGACAGCGAGATCCAACCTCGCAGCGTTTAAAAAGGTCGTGTAAACGTCGGCCATTTGACGGAGATATGCCATGGCAGGCTGCGTGCCACAAGAACGACTCGAGTTCTGGGCACGCGGATGCGCCACGAAAGATGCCAGAAGAAGCAGATTTTCAAAATCATGAACCGGCTCGGTTCAGGACGTGTCAAGGCTCGCTCCGCGCAAACGGAGTTTGAAAATCCCCACCACGGTAGCGCGCAGTTTCAACGAGCAGGAATTCTCGGGTGCGCCAACGTTTTCCGCAAGTAGGCCGTCGCGGCGAACTCCGATGAGAATCGCGTGCCGAAGGCACGCTGAAGAGGTTTGATCCGCCCCGAACAAAGCACGTGGCCTGGCGGCCGTCCCCCAACGCCATGCACGTGCGGCCGTCGCGAAAGAGGGCGAAGCGGCCACATGGCAGACTGCCCGCGTTCTGCCCGCCGTCCTGTCTCGGTCCCGCGCTCTCGTCTTGCGCTGCTCCCGACTCGTCCGTTCAACTAATTCAAACAAATTCATGCCACAGACCCCGCAGCCACCAAGCGAGGTCGGCAGATGAAGGACCGCTCGACTCTCTTCATCTAGATCGGCGTCAAGCATCGTCGACAAAACCTGACCAACCTTATGCT